>Ga0116116_1000323_pt1 | contig 56736 bp, 50 predicted proteins | sample June2015DPH_10_1_FD_89722 | JGI IMG/M metagenome (GOLD analysis project Ga0116116, IMG submission 89722) | Peatland microbial communities from SPRUCE experiment site at the Marcell Experimental Forest, Minnesota, USA - June2015DPH_10_150 | ecosystem: Environmental > Terrestrial > Soil > Wetlands... | reverse complement strand
CACGAAGAACGACGTCGCAGGCACCTTCAGCGTCGTTTGGGTGAATACCACGGACCGCGAGGGGTTCTACCATCTCGGCCTTCAACTCCTCCAGGCGGAAGGCGACATGTGGGGCATTCGCTTCCCCGCTACGCCCAGCGCCGTGAGCGATTCCGATGCGGGCTCGGTCCCGCTTTGCGGGATCAAACAACATCGGCGATTCGGTCGGAGAAGGCTTCTCGGGTTCGCGCATGCCCGAGTGTAACTGCATCTCCCACCCCAAGGGTGCAAATTTCGCCCCACCCGTCAAAATATCTCTTCGGCCGCAACCCGCCTTCCCACAGCCCCTTACTCAAACGCGGGTGCCAACCCGCCGTGTCGGATCACGGCCTATCGAACGATTGGGGCGGAAGTGGATTCCGATGCCTATGCGATATTACACCATCATTATATACAGCTGTATATAACACTTGTAGTATGGACATGCCGTTTACTTTCGGCGGCATGTGCGAAAATTGATGGAACGAGCTATCACGGAATCCCGAAGACTCAGAACGCCAAGTAAACCGGATTCTCCAGGATCGATTGCAGGGTCTGGAGGAACCTCGCGCCGGTGGCTCCGTCCACCACGCGATGGTCGCAGGAGAGCGTCAGCCGGCAGCGGTGGCCGATGCCGACGTGATGGTCGGTGACCACGGGTTTCTCCACCACCGCGCCCACGGCGAGGATCGCGCCCTCGGGCGGATTGATGATGGCGGAGAACTGATCGATGCCCATCATGCCCAGGTTCGAGACGCTGAACGTCGCGCCCGTGTACTCGTCGGGATTCAGTTTCCGACTGCGCGCGCGGGCGATCAGCTCTTTGGCCTCGTCCGAGATTTGCTGCAAGCTCTTCTGATCGCAGTCGCGGATCACCGGCGTGATCAGGCCGCCGCCGTCCACAGGCACCGCGACGCCAATGTGCACGCGGCTGTAAGTGCGGATCGCTTCACCGATGAAAGACGCGTTCACCTCCGGATGCGCCCGCAGAGCCGCAGCGCAGGCCTTGACGATGATGTCGTTGTAGGTCAGCTTCAATTCCGGATCGAGATTGTTCGCCGACTCGCGCAGCTCCATGGCGCGGCGCATGTCCACTTCGATGGTCAGATAAAAATGCGGCACCGGACCCAAGCTCTGCGTGAGGCGCGTGGCGATGGTTTTCCGCATCGTGCTCAAAGGCTCGTCGTGGACTTCCGGCCCACCCGGCACAAAGACCGGTCGCGCTGGAGTCGCCGCGCGAACTGCGCCGCCCACTGCCGCACCCTGCGCCAGAGGAGCGGCCGCCACACTGGCGAGCGCGCGGTCAACATCCTCGCGAACGATTCTTCCTCCCGGCCCGCTTCCGCTGACGAGGCTCAGATCCACGCCCTTGTCCCTGGCAATCCGTCGCGCCAAGGGCGACGCAAAAACGCGGCCCCCGTCGGTGCGAGGGAGCACTGCGGCTAGAGCCCCCGCCGTGGCCTTGGGCTCGCCAACTGCACTTGGGGACGGAGAAGCAGGCACGGCCAGCCGAGGCTGCGGCTCGGATGCTGCGACGCGCGCGCTCGTGGGTGCTGATGGAACCGATGGCGCGCCAACGGCGGCGGGCGCCGCGGGCCTTCCAGGCGCAGAAGGAGCCGCCGCAGCTTTGGGCGCCAGGGCTGGCTCGGCTTCGAGATGCGGCGCGGGCGGTGGAGCGGCCTGAGCTTCCTTGATGATCGCCGCAATGTCTTCGTTCGGCGGCGCGATCACTCCCAGCAACTGTCCCACCGGAACGGTCTGGCCTTCCTTCACCAGAATTTGCCGCAGAACGCCTTCGCCCGACGTCTCAACTTCCATGTCCACTTTGTCAGTTTCAATCTCCACCACAGCGTCGCCGGCGGCAACCGATTCGCCCTCCCCCTTGAGCCACTTCAGGACTTTCCCTTCCGTCATCGTGTCGCTGCCTTTCGGCATCAATACACGCGCCGCCATAAGCTCTCCTCAGGGATCCGGAATTAGGAAAGGACGAAGGATTTTCGTCTGTCAATTCAAAATTAAAAAGTCAAAATTGAAGCAGAGCGTTCTTTCTTTTGAATTTTTACTTTTGAATTTCTTAATTGCGCTGCCCCCAAATTCCCCATCCCTAGTTCCTAGTTCCTAATTCCTACTTTCGATTCAAAACTTGGTGCACCGCCTCGACCACCCGGGTTTTGTCGGGCAGGCACGCGTGTTCCAGATTCTTCGCGTAAGGCATGGGCACGTCCGCGCCGGTCACGCGCAAGATGGGAGCATCCAGATAATCGAACGCGTGAAGCTGGATCGTATCCGAGATCTGCGCGCCCACACCGCAATACGGCCAGCCTTCCTCGACGATCACGGCGTGGTTGGTCTTCTTGACTGAGTCCAGGATCGTGTTGGTATCGAGCGGACGCAGCGTGCGCGGGTCGACGACTTCGGCTTCGATTCCTTCTTTCGCTAGTTCCTGCGCAGCGTCCAGCGCGACCAGCACCATCTTGGAGTGCGCGATCACGGTGACGTGCCCGCCCGGTCTTTTGATTTCCGCCACGCCGAGCGGAATCAGATTCTCGCCCTCCGGCACTTCGCCCTTGGTTCCGTAAAGCACTTCCGACTCGATGAAGATCACGGTGTTGTCATCGCGAACCGAGCTCTTCAGGAGTCCTTTGGCATCGGCGGGCGTGGCCGGTGTGACCACTTTGAGACCCGGGACGTGACAAAACCAGGACTCCAGCGCTTGTGAGTGTTGCGCCGCGAGCTGATGCCCGGCGCCGCCCGGTCCGCGGATCACCATCGGCACGCGGCACTGTCCGCCGGACATGTAGAGCATCTTGGCGGCGCTGTTCACGATCTGGTCAATCGCGAGCAGAGCGAAGTTGAACGTCATCATCTCGACGATGGGCCGCAGGCCGGCCATGGCCGCGCCCACGCCCAGCCCGGTGAAGCCGAGCTCGGTGATGGGCGTATCCAAAACCCGCTGTGGTCCGAATTCGTCCAACAATCCCTTGCTGATCTTGTAGGCGCCCTGGTAGTAGCCGACTTCCTCGCCCATCAGGAAGACGCGGTCATCGTGGCGCAATTCCTCGCGCAGGGCCTGGTTGAGTGCTTCGCGGTAAGTAATGATCGGCATCTAGTCTCCGGCTTTTCAAATTTCAGAGTTCAAATTTCCGGCTCGCGCCTTTCGCGACTCCGGAGGGGGCTGGCACAGTGGGGAGCGGCTCTTCCTCGCCACTTGCCACTCGTCGCTTCTTCGTCACGGCGTGTAGACGTCGGCGTAAAGCTGTGAGGGGTGCGGGTCATCGCTGCGCTCGGAGAACCCGACCGCGTCCTCAACGATTTCCTTCACCTTCCCATCGATCTCGCGTATATCTTCGCGCGTGATCAGCCCCATCGATTCGAGCGTGGAAGCGAGGCGCCTGATCGGGTCGTGGCGCTTCTGCTCCTCCACTTCCGCTTTGGTGCGATAGTGGCCGTGAACGGGATCGGACATCGAGTGGCCCATGAAGCGGTAGGTCCGCGCCTCGATCAGTGTTGGCGCAGCTTCATTCCTCGCCCGCTCGACAGCCTCCATCACCACGTCGCGCACGGCCAGCACGTCCATGCCGTCCACCTGAGCGCGGGCCATGTTGTAAGCGAGAGCCTTCTGCGAAAGTTCGTACAAGGCCGAGGCGCGCTCAATCGGCGTTCCCATGCCGAACCGATTGTTCTCGCAAATGTAAACGACGGGCAGCTTCCACAGCGCCGCGAGGTTCAGCGACTCGTGAAACGAGCCGATATTCACCGCCGCTTCGCCGAAGAAGCAAAGCGTGACGCGCGGTTGCTTGAGATACTTTGCGGCGAACGCCGTGCCCGTGGCCAACGGGATCTGACCACCGACGATGGCGTGCCCGCCCAAAAATCCCCTGGCCTTGTCGAACAAATGCATCGATCCGCCCTTGCCCTCGGAGACGCCGCTCTGCTTGCCGTAGAGTTCGGCCATCACTTCGCCGGGATCGACGCCGCGCGCCAAAGCATGCCCGTGCTCGCGGTACGAGGTGAGGATGTAATCTTCCTTACGGAGAGTCGAAAGCGCGCCAACTGCCACCGCCTCCTGACCGATATAGAGGTGACAAAACCCTCCAATCTTTCCCATGGTGTAGAGCTCCGCGGCTCGCTCCTCAAAACGCCGGATCAACAACATTTGCTCGAGCAGACTTTTTAATACCGCGGGATCTGTTCTCCGAGCGCGTGACTCCTGGTCGATGGCCTCCGCCTCGACGGGGCGATCTTCAGTCACGCTGGCCGCAGCGACGGCGGCTTCAGTCGGTTCCATTTAGCGCACCCTCCTTGTTCTTCCCCCACCCATCAAGCAACCTCACTGGGTCTTGCATAGTGATGAGACCCAAATGCGGCCACGAAATAAAATTTGTCTTTTCAGGATAACATATTTCTTGGATTCTTCGGTTCACAGATGCGCTGGGGGTGCGGGTGCGCCACATGCTAGTGCGGATTCTATGCCAGAGCCCTGCGGCGCTCAGGCCAATCAAGAACCTTGGCCGCCACGTGCGCTCCACACCTGGCAATCGGCAGAGCAACCGCTGCCAGCAGCAGAAAACTGATGAAGTGCATCATGCGCGGATAACAGCTCAGCGATTTGCGCGCGGGATGGACTGCTTCCCGGGACGCGCCGCGCAGGAGTCACATGCTGGCGGAGGAAATCACCAACCTCGCGCCAGTGAGCGCCAGATGGCGGTCGGTCGACCAGCAAGTGGAAATTCGGCGCTCATTGATGATGACGAGGCCGTGGGCATCGGCCAGCGTCAGCGACTGGTCGGCAAACCGCTTCACCAGTTGGTTGGTCTTCGCTAATTCCTCGCGATTGAAGCTCTGAATGGCCAGAACCGACAGATCGTCGATGAAGTTCAGAAACTGGATGGCGCGGTTATGGTCGTATCGCCGCAAAAACCACCCGTGCCCTTCGGCGATGACCAGCGACGAGGTAATGAGACGCGGTGGGTTGGAAAACAGTCTCCGAAACAGCGGATGGTAGCTGTCCGACCGGTCCAGAAAGGCAATGAGAGCGGAGGTGTCGACGTAAGCCTCAGTCTTTGCGGCCATAAACGATGTCATCGATCAACTGGCTGGACCGCGGATTGCCTGACTCGACCAGTCCTGCGTATCGCATCCAGACCGGGTGGCCGGAAGGCGGAAGCACTTGGCGAATCGCCCGGCGGACGTATTCCGCCACCGAGATTCCCAGCGCTTCCGCTTCCTCCCTTGCCAACTGGTACTCTCGTTCGTCGAGGCTCACCTGCGTGCGAATCATGTTATCACCCTCTCGAAGCATGATAACAGGACCCGATCGCTGGAGCCAGTATTACTTCAGTCTCTCAGCGACGTGACGATATTTTGTCGGGCGGCCTGCCAGGCGGGAGCGAACCCCCCCAAGAAGCCCATCGACAGCGCGAAAGCGACGGCGACGCCGAGGACTGCCGGCGACATGCGTAGGCTGAAGATGACTTCGCTGTAGGTTGCCTGGTTGGAAGTGCCGGTGGTCATGCCATTGAAAGGCAGCATCAGCGCGATGCCCAACAGCGCGCCCAGCAGCGAGAGCAGCAGCGACTCCAACACGAACGAGGCCATGATGCTGGGCCGCGAGAAACCCATGACGCGCAGCACGGCGATTTCTTTGGCGCGGTTGACGACCGCCGCGAACATGGTGTTCATGGCGGCAAAGCACGAGCCGATGGCCATGATGATGGCCACGATGATTCCGACAAATTTGATGGGCGCGCCGGAGTTGGTCTGCGAGGCGTAATAATCCGGTTCCAGCATCGCGTTGAGCTTCAGTTGCTGGTCGTCGTGCACGCGGTTTCTGACGGCCTCCGCCGATGCCCGGTCGGTCGAGCGGATCAGGACCGACGAAAACCAGGTACGGTCGAAGTCGGTTCCGAGTTGGTTGACGTCGCCCCACATCTCGGATGCGTGCGCCGTGCCGCCGGCATCAAAGAGGCCCACGACATTCCACACCCTGTTGCCGATCTGGACGGTGTCGCCTATGTTGGCGTGCTCAAAGCGCTTGTTGATGGACCGGCTCGCGGTCACCTCGCGCTGGCCGGGCGTGAACCATCGTCCGGCGACCAGCTTCGCCTCCGGCCGCATCTCGATGCCCAGGGGCGAGAGAAATCGGACGGTGACGTTCGCCTCGCCCGAGGCGCCCTTGCGTGGGAGAACGATCATCAAAATATCTTCGCCGGAAACCAGGGGCTCCCCTTGGACACTGCGCGCCACGCCGGGCAAGGTCTTCAGCACCTGCGCTGCATCACGACCGACGCCCCCCGCGCCCACCTCGGACGTGGATCCTTTGCGCAGGACCATTACGTTCTGCGGGTCGCCCGTATTAGCGAAAGCTTCGCGCAGGCCGGTCAGCAGCGCCATGATGAAAACCGCGGTGGTCACGGTTAGCGCTATGCCCAAGGCCGTCATCACCGTGGTGGCCTTGCGCACGCCCAGGTTACGGAGATTGTATCGAATAGGAACAGCCATCTACCCTCGATTCCGTCCTCTGCAAGCCGGTCTAAAAGTGGGCAGTAGGCAGAAAGCGAATGTCGAGGGGCCAGCAAAACATTTCAAATGGCAAATGGGCCATGGGAAATGGTAAATGGCGAACAGGCCATTTCACATTTCCCATTTACCATGACCCATTTGCCACTCTTACACTTCCGGCGCCGCGCCCGCTCTCCTCGGCCCACCGCCTACTGCGCACTGCCTTCTGCCTTCTAGCTTCTAACTCCTAGCTTCCAGCTTCTTTCAACCAACGTACCTTAATCCATCAACGATATTCTTTCGCGAAGCGTTGTAAGCCGGCACAATCGAGCTGAACAACCCGACGGCGGCAGCCACGGTCAAGGCAGCCAGCACGGTGGGGAGCGTTATCCTCATCCCGTTCACGAACAATGTGCCCTTCGGCGAATGCACGATGACGGTCATCACTCCCCACGCCGCCAAAGCGCCCACAACCCCGCCAGCAAGGGACAAGGTCATGGCTTCGCTCACGAAAAGCCCAAGCACCGTGCCGCGCGTGAAGCCCAGGGCCTTCAGCACCGCCACCTCGCGCGTCCGTTCGCGGATCGACATGGCCATGGTGTTGGCGGATACCAGCAGCGTGGCGAAGACCACCGCCCCGCAGATGCTCAGCAAGAAAGCCTTCACGTTGCCCATCATGGCGATCCATTCCAACTGGAATTCCTTCTCGCTTCCGGTCTTGGTGGGACGCGTCGAATTGCGGAAGGTCGAGTCGATCTCTTCCGTCAGGCGCGGCACCGCCTCCGGCGAATCCGCCAGCACGCTGAAGAACCCGACCATGCCCTTCACGCGGGGATAGCCTTCGTCGAGATAGGCATTGTCGAAGTAGAGAGTTTCGGTCGGGATGGGCGCGGTGAAGATGCCTCGAACGGTAAGGTCGAGGTTCATGGGAAAGATGGTCCCCTTAATATAGACGCGGTCGCCCAGCTTCAATCCGAGCCGCTTGGCCAATTCGCCGTCCACAATGCAGCCCGCGCGGTCGTGTTGCCAGGCTTTCAGTTGGTCCTCCGGCATCTGGACGTCTCGATGCACGTCCATGATTTCTTGGGGATCGGTGCCGAATTGGGCGAAGAAGTTTTCCGCCCGGTCGTCTTTGTACTGCCCGCCAAACCAGGTTTGATTCACCACGTGCTTGACGCCAGGGAGGGCTCGGATCTTCTCGCGATAAAAGCTCGGCAGGAAAAACGCGAACGATACTTTGTGCCGAACAAGCAGCCGATGCGACGACTCGACGCTGCCCTTGTCAATGTAAAAGGCGCGCCAGATGGTCATCATCACCGTGAGCAGCAAAAGGCCAAACCCGATGCTGACCACCGTCAGGAAGCTGCGGCGCTTGTTGCGAAACGCGTTCCTGCGCACGAAGCGCATAAGGCTCATCGTGAGTCTCCACAAGTCGCGGGCGGAAAAATCTCAGGTGGGAGTTTGGGTGGGACACTCCCCGAGTAATTGTCAGTGTACACCCTCCCGAGGGCGGTGAGAAGCCACTGAAAGACTGGGGATTCGGGTTTCGGTGTTCGGGGTTCGCGGATGAATGTGGGATCGGGATTTGCGAACCCCGAATCCCTAATCCCGAAACCCGATGGCTGTATCGCCACTTGCCACTGCTTCACTGACTGCCGTTCAGACCTCCAGATTGCGAAGGTAGGGAACGCTGGCCTTCATCATCTCCAGGTTCATTTCGACGTAGTAATTCTTGATGCCGCCCGTTTTCGCCGCGCTAAAGATCTTCTTCCAGTCGAGAGTGCCCTGGCCGACCGGCACAATTTTCCTGGTGTTCGCGTCCCATCCCTGAACGTGCATGGAGATGAAGCGGCCAGGATACTTGTTGAAGTATTCGGCGGCATCGAAGCCCTGGGCGATCGTGGAAACCTGAAACTGAAACTTCACAAATTTCGGATCTAGCAGCTTAAACAGCACGTCGTAAGTTCGCTGGCCATCGACGGTCGAGGTCTCAAAATTCTCATTGTGCAGACCCTGGGTGATGCCGGCGCTGGCGGCCTTCTCGCCAATTTTGTTGTATTCGTCCGCTGCCTTCTTGACATCGTCCATGGTCGGATGTCGCGGCCCCTCAAGGCTGGCCACCAGCATCTGCGTCAGGCCCACATCCTTGGCCCAGGCGATTGCCTTATCTTGATCTTTCTTCAGTTCGTCGAGGCCGAAATGCGAACTGACACAGGTAACGCCCGCATCGCTCAGGATTCTTCGAGTTTCGGTTCCGCTAAGTTTGGCGAGACCGACAAATTCCTCGTAGCCTCCCGGCGAGCACAGCTCGATGGTTTGAAATCCGGCCGCGGCAAGCTGCTTGATCGTGCCGGGAAAGTCCGCGGCAATCATCTTCCTGACCGGCCATGTCTGGCACCCGATCGGCAGGCCAAGCGGATTAGCGCGCAGCATACTTGCGCCTGCAGACAGAAACCCAACCGCGGCGGCATTCACCGATGCTTTCCTGAAAAACTCTCTTCTCGAAATCGTAGACATTTGCGTCTCCTTACGCATGGAATCCGGCTGGAGCGGGTTCAGCCAGTTCACCGTATTGTCTCACGATTTTGAGAAAATGAACCAACACCGCAGGGTACCAAGGAAGAGTCGTCGAAGGTCAGTCGTCAGTTTTGAGGAAACATCCGGAAATCTCGCTGAGAGCTGATGGCTGTTCAAGTGGCAAGATGAAGTCAGGGAATTAGAAGGGAGAGACTTTGGAGCGCATGCGCGGGTAGCGAGCACCCTATTGGGCGGCTTCGGGATTTACGCGGCGGAAGAATCGAGGGCTGGTCAGGGGCAGGGAGATGGTTTGGCCAGCGTCGAGGTCTAGGCCGTACTCCCAGTCCGCGTCGTAACCCCCAACTTTGCCGTGGACGACGATCTCGTACCCGCCTGGCCGTAGTCCTTCCGCAGACCAAAATCCACGTGAGTCGGGGGTGACAGTCCTGAATTGCCAGCTTCGCGGGTGGCGCATCTATGAAGGGAGCGGCGGGTGTCAAGGGGGTTTTGTTTTTCTTTTCTTCGGCCAAAGATAAACCCTCGTCGTCGGGGCGGTGGAAATGTGGAAAACCCGCGGTTGGGCCGAGTTTTCCAAGCTCGTAGCGCAGGGCTAGCCGTCTAGCCCTGCGGCATTTCGAGATGTGTTCCCGTCGTCGGGTGCGTTTAGCGTCAATACATGGAAGGGCCGCAAAGCCCGCCCTGATCCCGCTTGGCGGGGGAACGGGCCGGAGAGCGGCCCTCGCGCTACAATACGCCGACGAACCGAATGAGCAAGATCGGGGGTTCGAGCACGGGCATCAGTTACCACGCGGCGGGCAAGATGCCCGCGTTGCTGCACTATTGGACAATCTTTAGTGCCTGCTCGACGAGCGCGCGGAAGCCGAGGTTGGATTTGCCGTAGGCATCGCGGTCAGTTTCGGCGTGGCTGGTATTGAACGCCGCAATCACGGCGCGGCCGTTGCGCGGGTTCATGACAAAGAACGTTGCGAATCCCGCCTGATGTCCCGTGTGCCCGACCAGCGCAATTGCGTCGCCGCCCGCACCGCGCGGGTAGAGGAAGAACGACAGCCCCATAAATTCCGGGGGCGCGGTGGCAAAATCGGAAGGAACCGGCGTCACGGGTTGCCACATTTCTTCAAGCGATTTCCGCGCCAGAATCATGTCCGAGCTCGCCGAAGGACTTGAGCCGCTGAGAAACGCCACCCATTTTGCCAAGTCGCCCAGAGGCGCGTTGAGGCCGCCGTTCGGCGTTGTGATGCCCGTGTGGAACTCGCGGCCGTTGGCGACCACCTTGCTGCGTCCGTCGCTGCCGGCGCTGATCGTGTAGTTATTGGAGCGGTCGGCGGCAAGATGATAAGGCGAAATATTGAAGTAGCTTCGCGTCATGCCCAGGGGCGTCAGAATGTTCTTCTGCACATACACCTGATAAGGATCACCTGTCAGGGCCTCGATCACGCGAGCCAGATAAATGAAGCCCGGGTTGGAATACTGGAATTTTGTGCCGGGCGCAAACGCCAATTCCTGGTAAGGCATCATGGCCACGAGCTGCTGCCATTCCGTGGGCTCGAAAGGTTGCCAGGGCTTGGCGTCGTCCCGGTAAGGCCAGGTGGGCGACTGAAAACCCGACGTGTGAGAAAGAAGATGACGCAGTGTCACCCGCGCGATGGAGTTATCTTCGCTGCGAACGCGCGTCAACTCCGGCACATATTTTACAATTGGATCGTCAAGCGAGAGCTTTCCGCGATCCCGCAATTGCATGATCGCCACGGCGGTCAGTGTCTTGGTGATGGAGGCCCCGTGGAAGATCGTATTCGCGTTAACGGGCTGGTGCGCTTCCAAGTCAGCCATGCCGATCGTGTGAGGCTCGGCCGCTTCATTCTTGTTCAGAATGACGCAAGAAGCCCCGACGATTTCGTCGTGTTGCACATATTGATCGAACATTGCCTGAAAACTCTGCTCCTGCGCGGGCGCTGGAATGGACACGGTAGGGCTGACCAGCAACGAGAGAATGAAGAGTGCGAGCCGGCTGCGGAGCGTGTGCATGATCGAAGAGGATATCATCGGAAGGAGAGGTGGCCAAGCTGTGCGCGCCGCGCGCGGAAGAGGCCTTGCTGCGCGCCGTGCTTTTTGCCATCTCCATAGCTCTCCCGTATAATGCACCCTCGAGTTGGCGAGGTGAACCGATGGACCGCGAAGCGGCCTGGCAGTTGCTCTGCGAGTATACGAAGAACGAGAATCTGCGAAAGCACGCGCTCGCCGTCGAGGCCTGCGTGCGAGCCTACGCCAAGAAACTTGGCGAAGATGAAGGCACGTGGGGTGTAGTCGGTCTGATTCACGATTTCGATTACGAAGTTTATCCCAACGCTCCTGATCATCCGCTGGAGGGCAGCGAGATTTTGAAAGAGCGGGGCTTCCCGGAGGATCTGCGGCGCGCCATCCTCGGTCATGCGGACTACACCGGCGTGCCGCGCGACACTCCGCTGGCCAGGACGCTTTTTGCGTGCGACGAGCTGGCTGGCTTCATCACCGCCTGCGCGCTCGTCCGGCCCGACCGCCTCGCCAGCCTCGAAGCCAAATCAGTGCGAAAGCGGATGAAGGATAAAGCCTTCGCGCGCTCGGTGAGCCGTGAGGACATTATCAGGGGCGCGGAAGAGCTGGGCGTGCCGCTCGACGAGCACATCACCTTCTGCATTGAAGCCATGCGCGCCATCGCGGAGACTTTGGGGCTCGTGGCGGGGCAGTAGGGAGAAATCAGAAATTAGAAATCAGAAAGCAGAAATCAGAAGTTAGAAAGCAGAAATTAGAGAGCAGAACGCAGAACCTCAATCGCTGAGTCTTTGATTCTGATTTCTAATTTCTGATTTCTGATTTCCCCAACTGCCGACTGCCTACTGCCTACTATTCGGCGGCTAAAGCGTGACTCGTTCCAGGTAACTAGGCACGCGCACTCGCCAACGGAGTTCCTGGGTGATTCTTTCTTTCAAGGCATTGGCGGGGCGCGGCTCGCCGTGGGTGATGAACGCCTGGCGCGGAGCTCGGGAAATTCGGCTCAGCCATTTCAATATCTCGCCATAGTCTGCGTGGCCGCTTAAGTTGTCGATCGTCTCGATCTGGGCGCGGACGGGAATCATCGCCCCATGAATTTTGACGAAGTCGGCTCCAGACTGAATGATTTGTCCGCGCGTGCCGGCGCCCTGATATCCGACGAATAGAACAGTGTTGCGCCGGTCGGGCAAACAAGCCGCGAGATGGTGGAGCACGCGCCCGCCCGTCGCCATGCCGCTGGCTGAAATGATGACGCAGGGCGGGTGTGACTTGTTCAGCGCCTTCGATTGCTCCAACGTCCGATCGAAATGGACATTGGGCGGCGAAAACGGTTTGCCGCCGTGCTCGACCAGAGCGGCGGTTTCCACATTGTCGTCTTCCTGGTGACGCTGATAAATTTCGGTGACGTCAATCGCCATGGGGCTGTTCACGTGGATCGCGACCGGGGGCATCAGGCCCTGCTCGATCAATTCCCGAAAAACGTAAAGCAGTTCCTGTGTTCGCCCGATGGCAAAGGCCGGAATCACCACCGTGCCGCCGCGCTCGACCGTCGTCTGAACAATTTTCCCCAGGCGGGCGCGAAAGTCGTCGGTCGGGTGCAAGCGGTCGCCGTAAGTCGACTCGCAAAGCAAGGTGTCCGCTCCCAGCGCGGCCGCCGGCTCCTTGACAATCAGTTGGTGAAAACGGCCGAGATCGCCGGAAAAAAGCACGCTCTGGGTGCTGCCGTTCTCCCGAATCGTCACGTGAATGCTGCGCGCGCCCATGATGTGGCCAGCGCCAAAGAACCGGAGGGTAAAGCGAGGGGATATTTCCAGAGGTTTGGAGTCGTCGATGGGGCTGAATGACTCCAGGGACTTCACCGCTTCTTCATGGGTATACAGCGGCAACGCCGGCTTGTGCTTGCTGAAACCCTTCTTGTTGGCGTAAGCCGCGTCTTCTTCCTGTAGATGGCCGGAGTCGGGCAGGGTGAGCCGCGCCAGCTCCACCGTCGCCGGGTTGGCGAGAATTTCCCCGCGATAGCCGTCCTTCACTAGCCGAGGAATGTAGCCGACATGATCCAAATGCGCGTGCGTCAGAACCAACCAGTTGAGGCTCGAAGGTGGAACCGGCAGGGGATTCCAATTGCGCAGACGAAGTTCTTTTTCGCCTTGAAAGAGGCCGCAGTCAATCAGCAGCCGCTCGCCCCCGGCTTCCAGCAGATATTTCGAGCCAGTGACGGTTCCGGTCGCGCCGAGAAATTGTAAGGTCGCCATACTCGTCAGCCCTCCAGCGGAGTGAGCGGAATTTCAGCAGCGGTTCAGATGACGACAGACTCTTGGTGCTCGCCAAAGACCTTGCGCAGCGTGTCTGAGATTTCGCCCACGGTTGCGTAGCAATTCACAGCCTCCGTGATGGCGGGCATCAAGTTCTCTTCCGAGCGCGCGGTGGCTTCCAACTGTTTCAAGGCCCTGGCGACCTGCGCGGCGTCACGGCGGGCGCGAAGCTCGCGCAAGCGCGCCACCTGCCCGCGTTCGACCTCAGGGTCGATACGCAGGATGGGAGGAGAAGGCGCGCCGTCGGTGGTGTAACGGTTCACGCCCACCACCACCTGCTCGCCGGACTCCACTTTTCGCTGATACTCATACGCTGCCTGCTGGATTTCCTTCGTCATGTATCCCGTCTCGATGGCGCGCAAAACGCCGCCCAGGGTATCGATCTTTTTCAGATATTCCTCGGCGCCCTGCTCGATTTCATTGGTGAACTTCTCGATGGCGTAGGAGCCGCCGAGCGGGTCGACGGTGTTGGCCACCCCGCTTTCATAGGCCAGAATCTGCTGGGTGCGGAGAGCGATCAGGGCCGACGCTTCCGTGGGCAGCGCCAGGGCTTCGTCGCGCGCATTGGTGTGCAACGATTGCGTTCCGCCCAGCACGGCCGCCAGCGCCTGGAGCGTGACGCGCACGATGTTCACGTCCGGCTGCTGCGCAGTGAGGGTTGAGCCGCCGGTCTGCGCATGAAAGCGGAACATCCACGACCGGGGATTCTGCGCTTTGAAGCGCTCGCGCATGATGCGCGCCCATAGCCGGCGCGCAGCGCGAAATTTCGAGACCTCTTCGAGCAGTCCGTTGTGGGAATTCAAGAAAAACGAAAGCCGTGGCGCAATGTCGTCAACAGCAAGTCCGCGGCCGACTGCGGCTTCCACGTACGCGATCGCGTTGGCCAAGGTGAAAGCCACTTCCTGAACTGCGGTCGAGCCGGCCTCGCGAATGTGATAGCCGCTGATTGAGATGGTATTCCATTCGGGCGCGCGGTCGCGGCAAAACGCAAAAACATCGGTGACGATGCGCAGCGCCGGGCCCGGCGGATAGATATAAGTGCCGCGCGCGATGTATTCCTTCAAGATATCGTTCTGGACGGTTCCAGAGAGTTTTTCGAGCGGCACGCCCCGCTTTTCCGCCACCGCAAAATAAAGCGCCAGCAGAATCGCTGCCGTGGCGTTGATGGTCATCGACGTGGAGACGCGGTCCAGCGCGATGCCGTCGAACAATGTCTCCAGGTCCTCGAGAGAATCAATGGCCACGCCGGCTCGGCCCACTTCGCCCGCCGCCAGAGGATGGTCGGAATCGAGTCCGATCTGCGTGGGCAAGTCGAACGCCAGTGAGAGCCCTGTCTGGCCGCGCGCCAGGAGGTAGCGATAGCGAGCGTTGGACTCGGCGGCAGAGCCGTAGCCCGCGTACTGCCGCATCGTCCAAAGCCGGCTGCGGTATTGCGTGGGATAGATCCCGCGTGTGAAAGGATATTCGCCCGGAAAGCCCAGGTCGCGCTCGTGCTCCCACGCAGCTAAATCCTCGGGTTTGTAAAGGGCCTTCATCTCACGCTTCGGGCTTTCAGAAATGAATAGAGCGAAAGAATAGTGAGAAGAACTGTGAAGCCGGAGACCATACCGAACTCCATCAGGCCGACTGCCGGATCTTCGCGATAACGCCGCCACTCGGAAAACGAGAGCAGACCGCCGGCGCCAGCCAGAAGGAGAAAGATTACACCGACCAACGCGTGGAGCGCCCGCTGCACCAGGCGCCACCAAAAAGCCAACAGTTCCGCGAGCTTGGTCAAAGCGTCCTCATCGGCTCCAACGAGCCGCTGAAACAAAAGCATCGTCATGATAAGCGCCCGCACGTCGCCTTGACAAGACCCGAGGGCGAGTCATAGAATTCTGGTTGAGTCGGCCCACCCTTTATCGACGCAGGTGACTTTTGGAACTCGACGACGATTTCAAACGCCTGATCAAAGAATTGGGAAGCGCGATCAACGAGTCGCTCTCCGAGTCGGAGCGCATCGCGGAGGTCCTGGCGCGAATCCGAGCCGCGGGCTACGATTTGTTCTTAGTGCTCGAAGTCACCATCGGTTTCAACAAACGCGGCGAAGCCAATCTCGTGCACCGGCAGAAGCTGGCGGCTGAACAGCACTCCAACGGCGAGTTCCACATCACCACCCAAGACGCACAATTCCTGCGCGCTCTGAAGATCAGTGTTGAAAAAGAGAACGAGTAGGCCTGCCGCTGGTTCGCATTCCCATAATCTTCGTCGTATACTGTAGTCATTCCAGCCTTGACACCGACTGGACCACCCTCCTCGCTGGATGCGCTGAGCATACGCATCCGGCAAACGCGGAGGCTTTTATGGAAAAATCCATGGTCCGCAGACCCGCTGTAGCGGGTCGATTTTATCCGGCTCGCGCTGAGATCCTGACGCGAGAGATCGAGGAATATCTGGGCCCTGGCGGCGAGGCTGCCCCGACAGTGGAAGGAGCGCTCGGATGCATCGCGCCCCACGCCGGCTACATGTACTCCGGCCACGTGGCCGGCGCGGTTTACCGCCGACTCCCGCCGCGCGCTTCCTACATCGCCCTCGGCCCGAACCATTTCGGAAGGGGGGCGCCACTGGCGACGAATTCGAGCGGCACGTGGCTTACGCCGCTGGGCGAGATCCCTGTTGACCATGACCTCGCCACCGCACTGCTCGCCGCCTGCCCTTTGGTCACCGAAGATCGCGAGGCGCACGTTGCGGAACACTCGATCGAGGTCCACCTTCCGTTCTTACAGCACATCGTTAAGGAATTCCGGTTCGTTCCGGTGGCGGTGGGCGTGGGATCGTACGCGGCGCTGGAATCCCTGGGACACGGCGTGGCGCGCGCGGTTGAGTCTGCGCCGAAGCCGGTGATGATTATCGCTTCGAGTGATATGAACCACTACGAGCCCGACAGCCTGACGCGCATCAAAGACCGCAAAGCGATCGATCAGATTCTGAAGCTGGATGCCCGCGGCCTTTACGACGTGGTGCATCGCGAGAACATCTCGATGTGCGGCTTCGGGCCGGCCGTGGCTCTCGTGACCGCCGCCAATGACCTGGGCGCGAAGAAGGCGGAGCTGGTGAAGTATGCGACCTCGGCCGACGCCGGCGGCGATGCCGACGCCGTCGTGGGCTATGCAGGAATAATAATATCTTAAAGTGGATTACGTAATCAAGGGATTATACAGAATCGAGAAACGCACGGGGACCTGCCGAAGAGCAATGGGGCCTCTCACCCGTCGCTAAGCCCTCCTTGAGAGCGGCTGTCTCTCCCGCGGTGGGCGTCGTGGTGACGCCCACCGCGAGCGCGATGATCGCTTTACTTGTGGGGAGTGCCTCCGCCGCTGCTCCCGCCAGAGGATCCGCCGCCGCTTCCGCCAGAGGATCCACCGCCGCCACTGTGCCCACCTCCGCCGCTGCTCCCGCCGGAGTATCCACCGCTGCTGTGGGATGATCCCGATGATCCCCAACTGCCCCCGCCCCCACTGCTCGATGAGCCGCCGCTGCTATGTCCCCAACCTCCGGAAGATGATCCGGAACCGCCCGAGTATCCCGAGCGCGAGCCGCCCCAGGAACCGGAACCCGAGGATGTCGAGGGTCGGTAGGAAGGCGCCTCGGAATGCGAGGATCGAGCACTAGGAGCGACAGAGTCTCGCGAACCCCACGCAGGTCTTGCGCCCGGTGCCGCGGCATCTCGCACGTTCGTGGGAGCCGAAGGTGCCACACCATTCTCTTTCGGGTTTACAGAAGCAGCCGGCGCTGGCTGCGTGGTTACCAGTCGTGGCTGGGATTTAGGGTTGTTTTCGTACCGGCCGGCTGTGGGGTTGAAGACGATTCCAGGTCCACCGACCACGATGGTGCGGCTGCCGCTCGTCACTTCAGTGCGCGTGCCGACTGGCTGCTCGCGCCCTGAACCAGCTGCCAACGCGGACGCAGGTCGCGAGAATATTGTGCCCGGCAGCATGCCGCTCTTGCTGGGAGGAAGGTCCAGTTTGGGAACGATTTTCCCTTCACCAGCATCGGCCTTCAAGAATCCAGTTGCGACAGGTTTGCCTTGTTGCACTGTTTCCGGCCTCACGATAACTCTGCCGCATGTTTGTCCGTGAGGGCAGTTGGCGCTGCCCACCGGGACTCCGGGCTTGCCCGCCGGAGGCAATGGCGACCAACCCACCCCGCCCTGTCCCTGCCACCAAGCCACATTCGCTGGCGACCACGCTCCAAAGCTTCCGGGAAACCACGCCCATCCCAATCCGGGATAGAACAGCCAGCCACCGAAATGATAGGGCAGCCAGCCCCAAGGCTCGAACGAGATCCAGGCATAGCCCATCCCGGAATACCAGCACCACTGTCCCGACGTGTAGGGCCCCCAGCCGTAAGGTGCCCCGGGAATCCATCCATAGCCGTAACCGGGGAAGTAGCTCCAGTCGCCGTAGTTGGAGAGATCGTTCCAACCGTAGTATGAGCCGCCATTGGGGTTGGGGCTATTTCGAACCACAGACATCTGGTTTTCGCGCTCGTCGACCCATTGGTCCCAAGCGTCTTTAGTGATGCCTATGGAAACGCTAAAGGCTTGCTGCGTGCCGGGCCGGATCTCGGCCACCATATCGGGCGTGAGGGTTTGCTGGCCGTAGGGACTCGCAACAGCCGCGGCGCCCTTGAAGACCTCGACACGCACCGCGCCTTCATCGATGTCAATGCGGAACCGCGTCGCCGTGGCCGCGGCAAAGGTGACGGTGACGTCCTGTGCTTTCACCTCGAACGCCTCCGTGAGTTCCGGGATCACGTTGAAAGTCGCGTAACCTTGCTCGAGCGTCATGCGATTTAGTTTGCCGCCACTCGAAGTTGCGGCCAACTGATCGAAGTCCAGCAAGGAGAGCTGGCCCAGGCGTGCTGTGGACGTGTTCTCAAACTCGACTTCAGCAAAGCTGTTCTCGGCGGTCGAGAGCTTGAAGCCTTCTTGAATTGGAGTGTTGGCTGGCGCGGCCGCCCAATCGGCCATGTCGGCGCGGTGCATCGTCACCGTGCCCTCGACAAAACTCAGGCGCACGATTCGCACGTGCGAGAGGTCGCTGGGCGATACCACGTTAGCCTGTGCGGGTAACGCACTATTCTGTGCGCGTGACGTGAAAGAGGCGGGTAGGATGGCTACCGCCAATGCGAGGATCAGAATCGCTTGACGTAGCGTGGGCTTCATGGCGCACCTCCCTTGCCGGAGACCCAGGTCGGCGGCACATTCATTTTACACCTCTGTAGACGAATCTGCTTAGAAAAAGGTTGCAGGTCGTCGAGCGATTGCGTGGAGAAGCAGAAATTGGAAACTGGAAACTGGAAAGTGGAAACCGGTCACTCAAGCTCTGCGTCCCGTTTTCAGTTTCGAATTTCGAGTTTCCGCAAGCAAGGTAAGCTCGCGACCTTAGGCCGAGGCGTTCTCGCGCTTCTTCCTGCAAACAGTTCGGAAGCAGAGTTGGTGGAAATAATCTGAGCCCTCGGGCGGCGCGCGGTAGCACGCCCTCTGCCCTCCGAAGGCCGCAGTGGCTATAGGCGGAAGGATCGAGCCGAAGCGGCAGTCAACTTCTACTTTGTGATGTTGCGACCCTTCGCCCTCGGCGCAACCTTGACAAGAAGGCCAACGCCGGAGGACAATGAGGGCGGTCTTTTAGTTAGATGAAGTTAGAGAGATTCCTTATTTTGTATCGGAGTGACATTTTCACGCGGCTGGACTTGCGGGCGCTGCCTCTGTAAGTCACAGGGCGGAGCTGTGTATTGTCATGGAAGATATCTCTAATTATAATATCCACGAGGGGAGTTTTGGGTGGCATGCCATCTATACCCGTCACCAGCACGAGAAGACGATCGCCCGCCTCCTCTCTGACCGGGGGTTTGAGGTTTTCCTGCCTCTTTACGCAACGGCGCGCCGTTGGAAAGACCGAACCAAGCGGCTTTCGCTCCCGCTTTTCCCTTGTTATGTGTTCATTTGGGGCGGCCTTGAGCGACGGCTCGACATCGTGACGGCCCCGGGCTTTCACAGCTTCGTGACCGTTGGCAATCGGCCTGCCATGATCCCACAACCCGAGATTGAGGCCATACGCCGGGCACTGGAGAAGGGCTCAGCGGTGGAACCCTTCCCGTTTCTCAAGTCGGGCGACGTGGTCAGGATTAAGTCCGGGCCTCTAGAGGGAATCGAAGGTATTTTAGTTCGGAAAAAAAACTCCTTTCGTCTAGTGCTTTCGGTGGAATTGCTGCAAAAATCCGTGGCGGTGGAGGTGGACGCCACCATGGTGGAGCGCGTGGCCGGCCGAAGTGGAGCCGCCCCACAATCCTGGTTGGCTGCGACTGCTTCCACCATCTGACTCCACGGATGACTCCCGATTTCGCTGACGCTCTCTCCTGTCTTTAGTCGGGTACAAAAGGAGGTTCATGATGCAATATTCGAGCAGGAACGCGCATTCATTTCACAGCTTCGGCTGGAAAGGGCAAGTACTCCTCAGTGCTTTGTTGTGGGGAGGAATTCTTTGCGGTGCGGCGGGAATCCTGCGGGCACAGAAACCCGCGTCGCTTCCGGTGGACCCACAGCCTCCGCGTCTGGATTTGCTTCCTGCCAAAATGCAGCCGGGTCGCATCGAGCTTCGGCGCACCACGCCGCCCAACGTCCAGACAATTCCCCAAGACTACATCATTAGTCCGGATGACGAGTTAGCTGTCGATGTGGTAGACGTGGGCGAGTTTTCGCGTGTGTATCGTGTGAGTCCCACAGGCGTGATTACCATGCCTCTGCTCTCCAAGCCCATCCAAGCCATGGGCTTAACGCTCGAACAACTGGCGCAGTCCATCGCCGACCAACTTCAAGCTGCGGGCATGGTTTCTCATCCGCACGTGACGGTCCACGTCAATCGGTCTCGGCTTCACGCGGTAACTGTTGCGGGCGCGGTGCATAAGCCTCAGATGTATGAAATATTCGGCAAAACGACGGTCCTCGATGCTCTCGCACAGGCCGAGGGGCTGGCCGAAGATGCCGGAAGTACCGCTATTATTACGCGCGGTGACCTCGCGAGCCGGGTCTCGGAAGCCGAGCAGACCTCGGACACTAAACTGGAAAGCACGCTCGTGCATTCCGGCACCGTGCCAGTTGACCTGAAACGGCTATTGGAAGACGGCGATGCCAGCCAGAATTTCGAACTGTATCCTGGGGACCGAATCAGTGTGCAACGTGCCGGCATCGTTTACGTGGTCGGGGCCGTCAACAAACCGGGAGGGTTCGTGTTGAAAGACGACCGACAGCAGATGACCATACTGAAGGTGCTCGCTCTTGCGGAATACACCAAGAGCACCGCGGCGATGAAAAGGACGGTCATCGTTCGCCAAGCTCCCAAGGCGGCGGGAGGAACTCAGGAAATCCCTGTGGAGCTGGACAAAATCACTCAAGGGCTCGCCAAAGATCGGGTCTTGCTAGCCAATGACATCTTGTTCATTCCGGAGAGCGGCAGCAGAAGGGCGCTGAATAGGGCCGCGGAGGCGATTGCGCAGGGGGCTGTTGTGCTGCTCTATCGAGTACCATGACATTCTCTCTTCTCGGCAGCGCTCGAAGAATGGCCGAGCAGCGCTTGCAGGCCTCTGTTAAGGCCTTCGAGTCAAATCTCTTGCGGCGTGGAGTGCGAACCATGAGGGCGGCGTTTGCTCCGCCAAGGACGGTGACATGGCAGATAACGAAAAATTAAGTGCCCTGAGGCAAGGAGCTCTGTTGAAGAGGCGGGACGAGATGCCCGAATCGGTCATCGACGTGCTTCCCACAGAGGTCGACACCTATTCTTCCTTGCGCGCCTACTGGGATATCTTGTCGAAACGCCGATGGGAAGTGTTGACTTGCGTTCTAGCGACGGTCACGCTTGTGACCATCTATTCGTTCAAGATGAAACCCATTTACCGTGCAACGTCTCGGCTGGAAATCGAAGCCGAGACGCCACTCGTTCAATCGATCAAGGACCTTTACGGGAATATGCCCACCGATGAAGCCTTCCTGCAAACGCAAGTCAGGGTGCTGGAGAGTGACAATCTGGCTTGGCAAACGATCGAGCAACTCAAGCTGGCCGAGAACCCAGCCTTCTATTCCAGCAGTGGCTCGAGCACGGGGCCTGCGCCGGATTCCCCAGCCATGCGGGCGCTGCTCACGAATCGGTTCGAAAACGCTCTGGAAGTGAACCTGCTGCGGATGACCCACGTGGTGGAGGTGAGCTTTGAGAGCACGGATCCCGATTTAGCGCCGGCGGTCACGAACGCGCTGGTGAACAACTACATTGAATACAACTTTCGTAAGAAATACGATGCCACCCGGCAAGCCGGCGAGTGGATGGGACAGCAACTGGATGAGCTAAAAGCCAAGGTGGAGAAGTCGCAGGAGCAGTTGGTGAGCTACGAAAGGGCCAATTCCATTGTCAACGTCAACGACAAGCAGACAGTCTCGGAGCAGAAGTTATCCGATCTGACCAAGGAACTGACCATCGCCCAGGGTGAACGGGCGCAGAAGGAATCCGTGTACGAGATGGTCAAGTCGAGCCCGCAGCAGGTGGCCTTGCTGACGCAAAACGACTTGTTGCAGAGGCTCGAAGAGAAGTACGCCGACTTGAAGAGCCAATACGTCGACGCCTCGGCTCAGTACGGACCGAACTTCCCGAAGGTGATGAGGTTGCGAGACCAGGTGGATGAGATTCAGTCACTCATCGATCGTGAACACAAGCGCGCTGTGGCGCGCATTGAGAACGACTACAATGCGGCTGTGGTTCGGGAGAAACTCATTGCCGATGAGGTGGAACACCAGAAGCTGGAGGTCGGGAGGCTCAATCAGTTGCTGATAGGGCACAACATCTTGCAGCGCGACTTCGAGACCAACCAGCAGCTTTATGAAAGCCTGCTCCAACGCCTGAAAGACGCAACGGTTTCTGAGGGCTTAAGAGCTACGAATATCCACACTGTGGATACAGCCTTCGCGTCCGCAGTACCAGTTCGGCCCAGAAAGAGGCTCAACATCGCCATAGGCGCCGTGGTAGGACTCATGCTGGGGATCTCGTTGGCATTCGTCTTGGAAGGTCTGGAGCATTCCACGGTAAAGACAGCCGAGGACGTGGAAGGACTCGTGCCTGCCACGTGCCTCGCCCTGATTCCGCTCGCCGGGTCCGGCCCGTCCCGGTATGGGATGCTGAAGCGCGGTGAGCCACACGCGCCGCAAGACGGTAAGGTGGCGCTGAGCGTCTTGAATGATCCCACATCGCCGGTCGCGGAGTCCTATCGGGCCCTCCGCAGCGCCATCCTTTTTTCCAGCACTCCGCAGCCACCTCAGGTCTTGGTCGTCACCAGCGCCCAGCCCAACGAAGGGAAAACTTCCACTTCCCTGAACCTCGCAGCGGTCCTCGCCCAGAACCGAGCGCGCGTGTTGATTGTCGAGGGAGATATGCGCAACCCGGGCATCGCTCAAGCTTTGGGCTTGGTAGAAAAGAGAGGACTCACCGGCGTGCTGACCGGTGCGCATTCGCTCGATGAGGCGCTCCATCGTGTGGAATCGGCATCGGACTTGTGGGTCTTGCCGGCCGGCCCTCACCCCCCGAATCCTGCGGAGTTGCTCTCCTCTTCCACCATGGAGACCATCATGGGAGAGCTTCGGCGCCGCTTCGAGTTCATTGTATTGGACTCTCCTCCGCTTCTGCTTGTCACAGACGCGACAATCCTCTCCACTCTTGCGGACGGAGTCATCCTGGTGGCAGAGAGCGGGGTGACGGCGCCGGCTGCATTAATTCGTGCTCATCGTACCCTAGTGTTGTCGGGAAGCAAGGTTCTCGGGATAGTCGTCAACAAGATTGATTCGCGTCAGAATGGCTACTATTACGGCTCCTATCACAAGTACTATGGTTCTTACTATGGGCGATCCGAGAAAGAGGTTTCTGCGAAGAGTTGATCGGTGTATTCAGGTGTCCTTTGGAGCCTGACGATCGCCCATCCCAACTTCGAGAATCCGTCAGCCGCCCTTGCGAAGGGCGGTGTGCGACGGGCTTCTCTACGGAGCGATGCCACGATGTCGGCATCTGAAGGCGCTCCCAAGATCACGACATGCAATTATTCTCGATTCACCCGTATGAGTGGTCGCTGCGGCCCCCCTTGCGGGCTGTGCTGTTTCTGCTAGCGCTGGGACTTTCGGCGTTCTTTCTGTCCATCGAAGTTCTGCGTGTAGGCGTCGCAGACACTCTGGCGATGTCTCATGATCCCGCCGAGCTCCGGCGCGCCGTGAACCTCGATCCTGACAACGCCCAAGTCCACCGCCTTTTGGGTTCGTTTCTGTGCACGTTGGAGGATCCCCACATGGCCGAGGGCCTCGGGCACCTTCGACGAGCAACCCAATTGAGTCCGAACCAAGCCATCAACTGGTCGGCGCTGGCTTCGGCCTGCGAGCTGGCCGGGGACAACGCATGCGCGGATGAGGCCTTCGAGCGTGCGCTCCGTGTCGCCCCCATGGTGCCCCGCTCCGAGTGGGCCGCCGCCAATCACTATCTTGTAACGGATCGCACGGATCAGGCTCTGGCCCATTTCGAGCACCTCTTGAAAATGGACCCGGGATATGATTGGCAGACGTTTCGGTTGTGCGTGCGTGCCACGGGCGATCCCGATCTTGTCTTTCAAAAGGTGGTCGCCCCGCTCACTGACACGGCGCTGAATCTCTCTTATTTGGCCTTTTTGAGTTCCCAGGGCGAGATGGCTGCTGCTGGTCGCGTATGGTCAGCCACTGTGGCCCACGCCTCACCTTTTCCCCTTTCGTCGACCCAGCCCTACCTTGGACGCCTGCTGCAATTGGGACAAGGCCGAGAAGCTCTTAGGGTTTGGCAGGATCTCGAGAGAATCGGCGTGGTCGAGAAGTCGGCCAGGGAAGATCCGGACAATCTCGTTTTCAACGGAGGTTTTGAGGAGCCCCCATTGGACCAAGGCTTGGATTGGCGCAGTTTGTCCGCGCCGTACCTGTTCGTCGACTTCGCGGACAAAGCGGCGCATAGTGGAAACAGGTGCTTGCGCATCGATTTTACCGTTCCGCGAAATGAGGAGTTTCTGGCGACCTTTCAATTCGTTCCGGTGGCTCCCGCTCAGGAATATGTCCTCCGTGCCTTCGCCCGCTCTCAAAATATTACCTCGGATAGCGGCCCTCGGCTCCGCGTGCTGGATGCTGCTTGTCCGTCCTGCGTCGATGCTTCGAGCGACATGACCGTCGGAACCACGCCTTGGCATGAGATCAGCTTGAAGTTCTCGACAGGAACTGATACCCAATTGCTGGAAATCTTCGTCGTTCGAGGGAAAAGCCGGAACTTTCCGATGGAGATTTCCGGCACCTTTTGGTTGGATGATGTGACTCTCAAGGCCTTGGGTCCCGCCGACCATACAGACTCTTTGAAACGGGCGCATTAACCGTGTCGGGCTCATCTGCTGCATCCGTTGCCGTTCCCGCTGCGAACCACCGTGGGCCAGGGGCGCTGCCTGGCGTCTGGCTGCACGCGGCAGCGCGAGCACTGCTGCTCGCAACTTTGTTCGTCGCGCCGCTGGCATATGGTGGCGTGCTGCCGTGGGCGTGGGCCTCACTGACGGTGCTCGCCACGCTCTTGCTTCTGCTCTGGGCGGTGGGCTGTGTTCGGAAAGGGGCGATAAAAATCCACTGGTCGCCACTCTACCTACCTGCGGGCCTATTCCTGCTGTTAGGGACCATCCAGTATTTCGGCAATCTCACCATCGATCGCGTTGATACACGCGAAGCGCTGCTGAAACTGGTCACGGACTTGATGCTATTTTTCCTCGCGGGACAGCTATGGGCGAACAACTCTGAAAGAGGACTGGTTGCGTTCGGCCTCGCCGTCACGATCTACACTTTCTTGTTGTCCGCCTCCGCAATCTTGCAGTTTTTTTCTGGTTCAGCATTCAACTATTTAAACTACTGGCAGACTCATTCAATGTACGGAGCCTTCGGCTCTTATGTGAACCGCGATCATTATGTGGGACTGATGGAGCTGATGATCCCGCTGACTGCGGCGTATGCCCTGTCCCGCCGCGAAGGCCGGTCGAAGCGGGGCCTATTTGGCTTAGCGATCATCGTGCCAATTGCTTCGGCCTTGCTCGCCGGCTCCCGAGGGGGGTTTGTCGCCTTGTTCGCCGAGATAGTGATTTTTGGGGCGCTTCTCATCCGCAGCAGTCCGGTTTCCGGCCGGAGGAGCTTAATCAGTTTGGGTGCACTCGCAGTCACGGCAGCAGCTACCCTTTTTTTCTGGATTGACCCGGGGGGTATTTCCAAGCACTTGGGGCGGGTCGTCAACCTCAAGATCACTGAGGAGACGAGTTACACTCTTCGAACCCAGGTCGCGTTGGATTCGATTCATGTCATCCGCCAGTATCCTTGGATCGGCGCCGGCTTCGGGACATTTGAGACTGCTTATCCTCGCTTTCAGACAATTCCCACCGATCTCAACTGGAATCACGCCCACGACGATTATGTTGAGGCCTTGGTCGAATCGGGATTGCTGGGCGGACTCATGATCGTCATAGCGCTGGTGATGTTCTTTCGTTTTGCATTCGGCAATATGGCTAACAGACTCCACCGCGAAGCGGGTTGGATACGGTTTGGTGCCGCGGTCGGGTGCTGCGGTCTGCTCGTTCACAGCCTGATGGATTTCAATCTGCGTAACCCGGCGACGGCGGCATGGTTCGCGGTTTGTCTCGGTATCTCAATCGGCCAGGTAAGTTCATCGCGTCGAAGAGGAGCGTCAGCTGGCTTGGTTAACTGAGCGGACAGCCCCTTTGGGTTTTCTTCCATTGACAAGTCTTTCTCGCAGGAAATAGAGAGATTTATGCCATCATGTCTCAACGCTTCTTCAGCTTCAGCGCTCCAAGCTGGCTCTGAAGTCCTGCGCGAAGACGCGACCCCATTTCACTTTTTGGACTTGAAAGCTCAGTTTGAAGGAATTCGTGGTGAGGTGATGCAGGCAATCTCTCGGGTCATGGACAGCCAAGCCTTTATTCTCGGTTCAGAAGTGCAAGCCTTCGAGAACGAGATGGCAGAGACGATCGGGGTGGGGGCGGCGGTTGGTTGCGCGTCCGGGTCGGACGCGCTGTTGCTCGCCTTGATGGCGTTGGGGGTGGGCCCCGGCGATGAGGTGATCGTTCCCCCCTTCACCTTTGTAGCGACGGCGGGATCAGTGGCGCGTTTGGGCGCAAGACCGGTGTTCGTCGATATTCTTCCAGACACCTTCAATATCGATCCGGCTCAAGTGGAGTCTGCGATCACTCTCCGGACCAGGGCGATCATCCCGGTGCACTTATTCGGCCTTCCCGCCGAGATGGACACGCTGTTGAAAGTGGCCGATGCAAAGAGATTGGCGGTCATCGAAGACGCGGCGCAGGCGATCGGCGCGTGCTACCGGGGAAAACAGGTTGGGAGCTTGAGCCATTTCGGCTGTTTCAGTTTCTATCCCTCCAAGAATCTGGGTGGCGCCGGCGACGGAGGATTAATCACGACTAACTCTGCCGAAATGGCAGAGCGCTTGCGGGTTCTACGCGCACATGGAGGCAAACAGAAATACTCTTACGAGCTCATTGGAATGAACAGCCGGTTGGACGCGTTGCAGGCCGCCATTTTACGCGTCAAGTTGACGCACCTTGGATCCTGGGCAAAGGCTCGTCAACGCAACGCTGACCGCTATCGCGCGTTTTGCATAGAGCATAGGTTGAATAAGTTCATCACACTTCCCTCAGAGCCCGCAGATTGCCGTCATGTTTACAACCAGTTCACGATTCGTAGCAAGCAACGCGATCACCTCCAGCAATTCTTGCGAGGCCGCGGCATCCCCACAGAGATCTACTACCCGCATCCGCTGCACCTCCAGCCCGCTTTCTCTTACCTGGGATGCAAGGAGGGCCAGTTCCCTCATTCGGAAACCGCAAGCCGGGAAGCGCTGTCGCTTCCCATCTATCCTGAGCTGAAGGAAGAACAGCAGGCTCAGGTGATCCGGACAATTGCTGAGTTTTACGGCATGGCCGACTGAGTTCTGGGAGAAGCCCAATGCACGAACATGGGCCGCGGGTCGCTGTTGTTGGTTGCGGCTAGTGGGGGAAGAATCTCGTTTGGAATTCCCACCAGCGTGGAAGGCTGTGTGCCGTTTGCGACCTGGATGAGGCCCGTGGTCGGGAAATGGGCAAGATTTACAGAGTAGCAGTCGCCTGCGAAGCGTCGCGGCAAGACGCTGCTCTACAGCTCGGGCGCCCCCAACCTGGGCGTGGTTTTGAACGATGTAGACCTTCGGAAGTACGAATACGGCCAGGAACAGTGGGAAAGTTCTGCCGACCAGTGGGCATCATCTTAGACACCGACTTCCCTGCGCCTTGCCTTTGGGGAAGGAGTTTACACTCCTGGTGGCTAAAGCGTTAAACTGTCGCAATAAGTCCGGAATCTTGGAGCGAGTCGTGGGTACGAGCACTCCTGGACCAACGAAAGCCCCCGGTGGGATACTATGAACACTCAGGTGGTAATTCTCTGCGGAGGTATGGGGACTCGTCTGAGGGAAGAGACGGAGTTTCGCCCCAAGCCCCTTGTCGAGATCGGCGGTAAGCCTGTTCTCTGGCACATCATGAGGATTTACTCTCATTACGGGTTCAAGAACTTCGTCCTTTGCCTGGGCTACAAAGGTCACATGATCAAAGAGTATTTCTTAAACTACCGGCTGATGAACAGCGACTTTACTCTAAAGCTGGGGTCCCGCGGGGAGCCGGAGATTCACAATGCAAACCTATTGGAAGACTGGTCCGTCACTTTCGCGGACACGGGCCTGGAGGCAATGACTGGAGCCCGTGTGAAGAGAATCGAGCCGTACATTACCGAAGAAAACTTCATGCTGACTTATGGTGACGGGGTCGCGGATATCGACCTCCAAAAGCTTTGGGCATTCCATCAAGCGCATGGAAAAATCGGGACGGTGACCGGGGTGCGGCCGGTTTCGCGATATGGAGAGCTGGCCGTCGAAGACGGACTGGTGAGGGAATTCAGTGAAAAGCCCCAGTCGCACGATGCGTTCATTAGCGGCGGGTTCTTTGTTTTTCGAAGGAGTCTCTTCGATTATCTCCAGGACGAGGACCGTTGCATTCTGGAACGCGAACCTCTGGAACAGCTCACCCGAGATGGCCAGCTCATGGGTTATGCCCACAAGGGGTTCTGGCACTGCATGGATACTTACCGGGACTTCGTGGCGCTGAACGAGATGTGGAAGAAAAGCGCCCCGTGGAAGGTTTGGAGTGAATGAAGGGTGCCTCCGCATTCTGGACTGAAAAGTGTGTTCTAGTGACCGGGGCCACCGGCATTGTAGGTTCGTGGGTGGTCAAGGACCTGGCCGACCACGGCGCAAAAGTGATCGCGCTGGTTCTCGATGCTGACCCGCAGTCGGAACTCTACCGCAGTGATTATATCCGCCGCGTCCATGTGGTGAATGGAAGGCTTGAGGATTTCGCGACCCTTGAACACGCGGTCCTGGCGTACGAGTGCGACACGGTCATCCATCTCGGCGCTCAGGCCATTGTCAGCGTTGCCGCCCGCTCTCCACTGCCGACCTTGGAAACCAACGTGCGCGGCACCTGGAATTTGCTGGAGGTCTGTCGCCTTCATTCTGACCTCGTGAAACGTGTGGTCATAGCTTCGAGTGACAAGGCCTACGGGGAGCAAGAGCACCTCCCTTACACCGAGGATATGCCTTTGCAAGGAAGGCATCCGTACGAGGTGTCAAAGAGCTGCGCGGATTTGATTGCTCAATCCTACCATCGGACCTACAACCTACCTGTGGCCATCGCCCGGTGTGGTAACGTTTACGGTGGAGGAGACCTGAATTGGACCCGGATCGTCCCCGCGACCATCCGATCATTGTACCGGGGAGAATCGCCGGTCATACGCAGTGACGGGCGGTACGTCCGCGACTACCTGTACGTGAAAGATGTGTCGCGCGCATATCTGAGCTTGGCGGAGCACATGGAGTCCACGCAAGTCCGCGGAGAAAGTTTCAATTTCAGCAGCGAATCCCGCGTCACGGTCCTCGAGATTGTGGACAAGATTCGCCAATTGATGAATTGCGGTCAGATCGAGTTGATTGTCCTTAATGAGGCGAGAGGCGAAATCCGGAATCAATACCTGTCGTCCCAGAAGGCATTCCGATTACTCGGGTGGAAGCCTCTCCATACGCTGGACGAAGGCCTGCGGGAAACGATTGACTGGTACGTGAAGTTCTTCGGGGGCGATGAACAGTGACGAATTCTGGTTGTCGCTCATGTGGGCAATCTTCGTTGGCAGCCATCCTGTCCTTAGGGCGGACTCCTCTCGCCAACGCCTTGCCAACTGCCGAGGAGCTTGAACTCCCCGAGGCCACCTACCCGCTCGATCTGGCCTTTTGTACCCGCTGCGCCCTGGTTCAAATCCTGGAGACGGTTCCTCCTGAAAAATTGTTTCGTAACTATCTCTACTTCTCCTCGTTTTCCGACGCCCTTTTGCACCATGCCCGCGCGATTGCTGAGCGGCTGATTGAGTCCCGTCGGCTGGATGGGAACAGTCTGGTGGTTGAAGCAGCCAGCAATGACGGGTATCTCCTACAGTATTATCGTCAACACGGTATCCGCGTGCTCGGGATCGAACCCGCGCTCAATGTTGCCCGTGTGGCAGAGACTGAGCGCGGTATTCCCACTCTCCGTGAATTCTTCGGGCAGGAGTTGGCCCGGAAGCTTCGAGAGGAAGGCCAGGGTGCAGACGTTTTCCACGCCAACAACGTCTTAGCGCACGTGCCGGACCTGAATGGCTTCTTGAGTGGTGTGCGCACCGTGTTGAAGGATGACGGCGTGGCAGTCATCGAAGTTCCCTATGTCAAGGAGATGATCGATCGCTGCGAGTTTGACACCATCTATCATGAGCACCTCTCTTACTTTTCCCTCACCGCGTTGGATCGGCTCTTCCGGCGGCACGGCTTGATCATCAGCGACGTGGAGCGCCTCTCCATCCACGGCGGTTCGTTGCGCCTGCTTGCGGCGCCCGAGGCCACAGCCCGCCTAAGCCCGGCGGTGGGCTTGCTGCTGGCCGAGGAGTCTGCCTGGGGAGTCGATCGAGAGGAGGCTTACCGGACCTTTGCTCAGCGCGTGGAAAACCTGAAGTCAAGTCTCCGAAAACTGCTTGGCGATCTTGTCCGGAAGGGCAAGCGCCTGGCAGCCTACGGCGCCGCCGCCAAAGGCAGCACGCTGCTGAACTATTGTGGAATCGGCCGCGAGACCTTGGAATTCGTGGTTGATCGGAGCACCTACAAACAGGGACGGTACATGCCGGGAGTACACCTTCCGATTTCCCCGCCCGGGAAACTCCTGGAGGCGATGCCGGACTACGTTTTGCTCCTCACCTGGAACTTTGCCGAGGAGATTCTCGCGCAGCAGGCCGAATATCGCCGCCGAGGAGGGCGATTCATCATTCCCATCCCGGAACCACGCGTGGTGGAGCCATGATCGACGGTGTTCAGGTCATTCCGTTACGGCGAATCCCCGATGAGCGGGGGACGATTTTTCACATGCTCAAACGTACGGACCCGCATTTTCGCCAGTTTGGGGAGATTTATTTCTCGACGGTATATCCGGGCGTCATCAAGGGTTGGCATAAGCATCGGGAAATAACGTTGAATTATGCATGTATCGAGGGCCGCATCAAGCTGGTCCTCTATGATGATCGGGAGGGTTCTCCGACGAAAGGCGAATTGATGGAGATCTTCTTAGGGCCGGATAACTACTGCCTAGTCATCATCCCGCCGGAGATCTGGAACGGTTTCAAGGGGATGAGTGGGCCGTACGCCATAGTCGCCAATTGCTGCACGCATCCCCACGACCCGTCCCGAAGCGAGCGGATGGATCCGTTTGAGAATTCCATCCCATACAGATGGGACGTCAAGCACCGTTAGCTGGATGGGGAACACATGAGAGTGCTGGTGACAGGAGCGGCCGGATTTATCGGCTCGCACGTAACGCGGAGGGTTGTCCAGGAAGGACATGAGGTTTGGGCGGCGATCCTGCCGGGGGAATCCACCGACCGCCTGACGGACGTCCTGGACCGCTTGTCCGTGGTTGCCGTTGACTTGCGCGACGGGCAAGCGGTCCGAGAGCTTGTTTCTGCGGCGCGGCCCGAGTGCGCGATTCACCTGGCGTGGTATGCGGTGCCCGGCCAATATTGGACAGCGCCTGAGAACCTTGATTGCGTAGCGATGAGCCTTAACCTGGCCCAGGCGCTGGTGGCTGCAGGATGTTCCCGCCTGGTGGCCGCCGGCTCATGTGCTGAATACGACTGGAGCTACGGTTTCTTGTCTGAGGATGTGACTCCGCTCATGCCGCGGACACTTTACGGCGCTTGCAAGAACGCGACGCGCCAAGTTCTGGAGGCATATTGTGCGCAAACATCGCTGGCCTTTGCGTGGACCCGTTTCTTTTACCTCTACGGCCCGGGCGAGGCCCCCAAAAGGCTGGTCCCGTCCGTGATCTTGTCGCTTTTACGCGGGGAGACCGCAAAATGCACCGAAGGGGAACAACTTCGGGACTTCCTTCATGTGGAGGATGCGGCCGCGGCGGTATGGGCCATCGCCCAGAGCAGCCTGGCAGGTCCCGTTAACATCGGCTCGGGCCAACCCGTGAGGATTCGTTCCCTGGTGGAGACGCTCGGACGGATTCTCGAAGCCGGTGAAAAGACCGTCTTTGGCGCTCTGCCCACGGACCCTGCAGAGCCGCCGTTTTTGGTCGCCGATGTTCGACGGCTCAAATCCCATACTGCCTGGGAGCCGATTTTCGTGTTGGATGAGGGTTTGCGCCGCACGGCAGCTTGGTGGCGTGAACGCTGGAAGAGAACTTAGTCATGGGTTTGATCTGTCCGCTTTGCGGCGCACCTGCCGCTGAAATGTTCTTGGAACGTCGCGGGGTTCCGGTTCACCAGAATCTCATTATGCGTGACCCGCTTGCGGCCCGACAGTGTCCGCGTGGCAACCTCGCCCTCGCATTCTGTCAGGCGTGCGGATTTGTGTTCAATGCTGCGTTTGAGCTCGGTCGGATGCACTATTCCGCCGAGTATGACAACACGCAGACCAGTTCCCCCTTTTTTCAGGAATATTTAGAGCAACTCGCGGCCTATCTCACCACGCGGTACGCCTTGAAGGGCAAGACCATTATTGAAGTCGGCTGTGGCAAGGGAACGTTTCTCCGGCTCCTTTGCCGGGGCGGTCAGAATCGCGGGCTGGGGTACGATCCCAGCTACGTGGGCCCCGAAGTGGTGGAGGGTGGGACTCTCCGCTTCGTGAAAAGTTTCTACCATGGGCAGGGTGATAATCCGCCGGCTGACCTCGTCGTGTGCCGGCATGTGCTGGAACACGTACCGGACCCGATAGGGATGCTCGCCGCAATAAGGCGAGCGGTGGGTGAACACTCTCACACAGCAGTGTTTTTCGAAGTCCCCGACGTTACCTGGATTTTCGAGCAGTGTGCTTTTTGGGATTTCTTCTATGAGCACTGCTCATACTTCGCTGCGGAAACATTGACGTGGGCATTCCACCGTGCAGGCTTTGAAGTGGCGACGGCGCAGAAGTCATTTTGCGGCCAGTACTTGTGGTTGGAGGGACGAGCGGGAAACAGCCGTGCCGGAACTGCTCCTGCGCCGGCCAAACCGGCTGAATTGGAGCGGCAACTGCGCAGCTTCTTGACGGGCATTCAAGCCCGGACATCAGCGTGCCTGGGTCGTATCCACGAGTACCATACGGCGGGGGGCTGCGCCGTTTGGGGTGCGGCGGCAAAGGGGACAACCCTCCTCAACCTGCTCGACTCTCAGGGCGAACACGTACGCTACGTTGTGGATCTCAATCCAGCAAAACAGGGTAGGTACGTGGCGGGCACGGGCCACCCCATCGTTGCCCCTAGCCACCTCCGAGAATCGCCCGTCGCCGGCATCCTGCTGATGAACCCGAACTATCGCGAGGAGAATCTCCAACTCCTGGAGCGGCTTGGGGTTTCTACACCTCTGGAATGTTTTTGATGCGGAGAGCCATGATTATAACGATTGATACCGCCAAGAAGACTCTGGACACCGTGAAGGATAACGGCACGGTGTGCTCCTTCGGCCTTTACAGCCAAGAGAGCTTTCGCGTCATCTCCCAACTGTGGTTGAAGACCGGGTGGGCGCAAAAATACTCCTATAACTTCACGTGGTTAGGCCGTCCCATTATCCAATTGCCGGAGGATTTGATCCGTATCCAAGAAGTGATTTGGAAGGTGAAGCCTGATGTTATTGTCGAGACGGGTGTTGCACACGGCGGATCATCGGTTTTCTTCGCGAGCCTCCTACAGTTGCTCGGCGGAGGGCGGGTCATCTCCATTGATATTGAAATCCGTCCGCAGAACCGAGAGGCCATTCAGAATCACTTTCTGGCGGATCGGATTACTCTGATTGAAAGTAGCTCCATTGACCCACTGGCTGTAGCTCAGGTGCAATCCCTCCTCCATCCAGAGGACACCGTCCTCGTTGTCTTGGACTCGTGCCATGCCAAGGCGCATGTCGTGCAGGAGCTTGAAATGTACGGTCCCTTGGTAACGCCTGGGAGTTACATCATTGCAGCGGACGGAATTATGCGAGATTTGTATGACGTCCAAGGGGGTAAGGCAGAGTGGGCGACGGATAATCCTCTCGTGGCCATTGAGGAGTTCTTGGCGACCCATCCGGAATTCGAGATCGACCCCGAGCCTACATATCTGGGTATTACTTACTGGCCCGATGCTTTTCTGAAGAAAAAATGAGGAAAGCGCTGCCGCATGTCCAGACTGTCGAAGAACATCACGTACAACGTCCTGGGCCAGGGATTGCTCGTGGTCCTGGGCTTCGTGGCGGTCAAGTACGTTTTCCGGCAGTTGGGTGAAGACGCACTGGGGATCATCTACTTCACCGCCACCTTGAGTGCCATCCTTTCGGGAGTGCTGGAAATGGGGCTGGGTGCGACGACGTTGCGAGAAGTCTCCGCCCACGCCAGAGATGAACCTCTTTATATCGCCAAGCTCCTTCGCACCGGGTCGCTCTTTTACTGGGTCGCCTATGTCGTGGTCGCCGTGGCCCTTTATTTCTTCGTGCCCTTGCTCGTGACGATGTGGATCAAACTCAAGACGCTGGATCCTTCAGCGGCAACCCTGGTCTTGCGGATCCTAGGGATCGGGGCGCTGCTCGCGTTGCCTCGGGCATTCTATACCAGCATTCTTCGTGGTTTGCAGCGCATGGAGTTTAACAACCTGATCGATGTGACGACGGGCGCGCTTCAGCAGTTCGGGACAATTGTGATCCTCGTTCTCGGGGGCGGGTTGATGCACGTTGCTTATTGGTTTGGGGCTTGTTTCGCCCTGGGCATCGCCGCTTATTTCGTGATTTCTGCGCACTTTTTTTCTCTTCCGGCGTTAGTCCCCGGGTATTCGTTCGAAGTCGTGAAGCGAAACTTCCCCTACGCATCGCGGATGGCCTCCATCTCCATTCTGGCTATGGTCCACACGCAGTCCGACAAGGCGATGGTGAGCAAGCTTTTACCCGTGGGGGAACTCGGCTACTATGGCATTGCTTATAGTGCCATCTCGAGGTCCACGCTGCTAACGAGCGCGATCGCGCAGGCGGCGTTCCCTTCGCTTTCGGCCCTGTTCAAAAAAAGCGATCGGCTGGCTTTGTTGGTGCAGTATCGGAAACTGCAGGACTTCCTCTGCTTTGGCATAGTGCCCATCTTTGCAGCCATCCTCTTTGCGACCGTTCCGGTGTTCAGCTATTTCCTTAACGCCGGAGCGGCCCAGCTGTTGCTTTTACCAGTGACGTTCCTCTGCCTGGGCTTCTACATGAATGGAACGCTGAATGTTCCCTACGTTTTTTCTCTGGCTGTCGGCAGGCCGGACATCGCGGCGCGACTGAACTTCTATGCGCTTTTCTGTGTTCTGCCCGTCACACTCCTTCTGGTCTACTTCTTCGGCCTTGCGGGGGCAGGATTTTCCTGGGTCTTCTATCACCTTTTTGCTTACGCTTACGGGGTGCCTCGGATGTGTTCCGAGTGTCTTGGAATTCCCATACGGTCGTGGTATGCCCACATAAGTAAGGCTCTTATTCTCGCCGCGCTGACTTATGGTCTTGCCTGGGTTGTTTTGGCGATCACCGTGGCGCGCTCGAACATGTCACTTCTGCTAGCTTACGCTCTGGCGTCGATGCTGTTCCTGGCGGGGGCTTATCTGATGGTCGGGGAAGAACTACGGGAGACGATCACACAGCTTCCCCAAACGTTGATGGCCAAGAGCGCAGAGTCCTAGGTGCCGGAGGCAATCTCCAAGCCGCTTATTACCGCGATCATCCCAACTTACCATCGTCCGAAGTTGCTGCGCCGGGCCATCGGAAGTGTGTTGGCGCAGACCTACCCTCACCTTCGGGTCTGCGTCTATGACAATGCCTCCGGTGATGAGACGCCCTCGGTTGTGGATGAAATGGCGCGAACTGACTGCCGTATCAAATATTATTGTCACCACGTAAACGTCGGTGCGCTGAAGAATTTTGTCTACGGAATGGACCGCGTTGAAACGCCGTTCTTCTCGATCCTTTCAGATGATGATGTCCTCCTCCCTGGCTTTTATCAGACTGCCCTGGCGGGTTTCGAGAAGTATCCCGAGGCCATGCTTTCTGCCTTGGTCACCATCCACATGGATGATAAAGGCAGGGTCTTAGACGCGCCCATGCTGAAGTGGCCCCCGGGCCTGTACCGTCCTCCCGAGGGCCTGCTGGCCATGTTAAGATACCGACATCCTGAGTGGACGGGCATTCTGTTTCAACGAGAGGTCATTGAGAAGGTTGGGGGGCTGGACGAAGAAGCGGGAGGCACTTCCGATCTGGATTTCGAACTGCGCGCCGCCGCGCGGTTTCCACTGGTGGTCACGCTGCAACCAGGGGCGATATTTGTCAGCCACCCAGCCTCGCAGTGCAGCACCGCAGACGTCGATTTGATGTGGCCTGGTTGGCTGAAAATGATTCGTAACTTGGTGGAGGATGAACAAATTCCAGAAGGTGTTCGCAGGTATGCCAGTCAGGTTTTGACGGACAGGGCAAAGAAATACTTGTTCCTGAATGGCCTCCGATCAGTTACCCGGGGGAATTGGGAGGATGCCTATAAATCGGCTGAGTTCCTCCGCAACCATTATCACTTGAAGGGCCGGGCGCTCATGCTTCAGGCCTCGGCCACGGCTGGCCGGAATGTTCCTCTCGCGCAAAACGTTTTCCGTCTCATGCCCGCCCTGCGCAAGCTGGTCCTGCGGATCAAGAACCGCCGGTTGCAGAAGGAGTATGGAGCGTACGCAACGGAGCTCGAGCTTTGAGCGTTGCAGGGCTAGGGAAGCCGGCGATTCAAGCTTACTGCAATACCAACCATGAATTACTTGAAATACCTGGAATTCGTACGAAAAGGTATTGCAAGATCTCGTTGGGTGCTTATGGCCGGAGTCGCTTGGATGGATGCAAATGAAATACACGGCCGGCTGCTCTGGAAAAAACCGCGAGTCGCGCAGCAGACCGTTGAAGCCTATTTTCAGGTTCTGGGTCCTGCCCACTAGAGGTCGCGTAGCGCGGGACTGCTTCCACGCGAGGACCCTCGGCGTTGCTGCGCCACGGAACCGGGAGAATGCGTGACTCCCTTCGCCGCGGAAGGCGAGACAACGAGAAGAGAGAGATTCTTGAAGCAACCGTCACCCAATCCGAATGTAGAGCGGGCCATTGTCCGGATGCGGATGCACTTGCGAGATTCCTGTCGAGTCAAGCAGTCCTTTTCAGACGGGCTGCTTCGTCGGGTTTGGAAGTGGGTCCAAGTCAGCCGGGCGGCGCTCACCAGGGGCCGACGAATCTTCTTCATGGGGAATGGAGGGAGTGCGGCGGATGCCCAGCACATTGTCGCCGAACTGGTGGGGAGATTTCTTCGGGAGCGACCACCGCTACCTGCGATCGCGTTGACAACAAACACTTCGAGTCTGACAGCTATCGCCAATGATTATGGTTATGAGGACGTTTTCGAGCGCCAGGTTCGGGCTCTGGTAAGGCGCGGGGATATCGTGGTGGGGATCACGACCAGCGGGCGCTCACCCAATGTCCTGAGAGCTCTCAAGGCAGCCCGCGCAAAAGGGGCCTTCACCGTCGGTCTGACCGGCGCCCATGGAGAGGAACTGAAAATTGTTGCACAACTGGTGATTGACGTTCCATCAGAGAGCACGCCCAGGATTCAGGAATCCCACATCACCATCGGGCATATCTTTTGTGATCTGCTGGACATCTGCTATCCTAAAACGAAACGGCCAAGGGCCAACAAACCGAGATCGGCGGGACGGGCGAGCGGGCGTCAGCCCCCCTCCCAACAGAGTCCGCGGTAGGCAGGGGGGAGGTAGGCGCTTACCGGCGAACATCGCAAAAAAATTGTAGATCAGCGGTGCGCGTTCCACCTTCGGCCTAGGGTGTGGCAATTCGCCCAGGAGACGGCTTCCCTGATGCCAATCAACCCAAGTGCAAAAATTCTGGTGATCGCCCGCGAGGGACTAGGCGACGCGCTATTTTTTTGTCCCGCGCTGGAAGCGCTGAGAGCCCAACTGCCACATGCGCGGATTGACGTTCTGGTGGGGCAAGCCGGGGCTGAACATGTCTTCCGGCACAATCCCTGGTGGAACAACCTTTACCCGATCCGCCCCGGCGTCGTTGGTTGCCAACTTCGGCAGTTGTACGAACTCTGGAAAACCGGGTACGACATGACTATTTTGCCTCTCCCATCCGGCTATCGCAGCGGGCTTATCGGCTGGATCTTGCGCGTTCCCGTGCGTCTTGGTCATGACCAGACTGGTGGGTACGCTATGATGCGCTATCTTCTAACCCATGCTCTGCCGGTTTCAGAGCACAAGCATAAAGTCGAGAGCAATATCGACCTATTACGAGCCTTTGGACTCCTTCCGCTCGAGCCAACAGAAATTCGGGTGCGCTATCAGTTTACCGCAGAGCAGCGTGAGTCTGGGCGACGCTTTTTGAGCGAACGGGGCATTTCGGGAAACCTGATTGGCGTTCACCCTGGGTGCAAAAAGGGAATAGCAGAGAGGCGTTGGCCGGCAGAGAAGTACTCGAGCCTTCTGAAACAGCTATGTGAGACGTGGAATTTGCACGCGCTAGTTTTTGGGACGAAAGAGGAACAGGCGGAAGTTCGAGAGATTGTTGGCGGTCTCGCACCTCGTGCCACCCCAGTGCTTGACTGTGCCTTGGAACTAGCCGCCGCGCTGATCGAGAATTGCGCTTTGTTTGTGGCCAACGATAGCGGCCCACTCCACTTGGCGAATGCCCTTGGGGTTCCAGTCGTAGGCATCTACGGCCCGACCGACCCTCGGCAAGTCGGACCCTTCAATCCTGGTGGCACCGTCGTGCGAAGTGGAATCGGATGCAGCCCATGCTGCGGGTTTTCACCATTTTTCCGCTGCGTTCAGGAGACGAACATCTGTATGAGAGATTTAGAGGTCGGACACGTCCAGGCCGCCTGCGAGGCGGTGCTTGACATGATAGTGCGGTCCGAGAGCGTCGTGCGGGACGCTTCGCGGAATGCCCTCAGGGTCATCACGACGCCGTAGGAGTACCGGATAAACTGGAGCCTTCTGGGGGATGATGGATTACCCGACTTTACAAGTCTTTCAGCTGATCTTGTGCGGAATCCTTTTCTTCTCTGCTCGCCGCTATCTTCGTCGCTCACGAATCTCCTTCAGCGAAGCTCCTGTTCTTATAGTTCTAATAGGGTACTTTTTTGTCTGCGCTCTATCGAACCTCTTCAGGTACGAGGCTGGTGTCTACGTTGCCGTAGACACGATTTCCGATGGCAGCTACTTTGCGGCAACCCTTTGGTGGTGCCTTAGTGTAGTCCTCACCTGGGCTGTATACCTTGCCACAGCAAGGAGGCTTTGCAGATGGCGAACAAAGCAAAGAGGTACGGAGCAAAGCGGCCCCGCGTCAAGCAAAGAGAACGTGCCGTTGTCAGCGTATAAGTATTACGGTGGCGCTCTTGTCTTGATTTTGGTCACGATTTACTTTAACCCCTTCAGCGGTCGGCAATACGGGATCTTCGAGCCTCGCAGCCTAGGCGAACTAGAAGTAGGTGGACTCCTGATAGAAGGAGTCTTGTTTGCTATCTTTTCGGGCCTTGCGATAGCACTCACGAGAGGCGCGCTATTCTGGGCAATCCCCTGCTTAGCAATCGCTGGATGGCAATTCGCCATTAGCGGTTCCAAGGGCATGGCTGCTGTCTTCGTGGGATACTTGGCCGCCTACTTTTGGAGGTTCAGGCGGTTGCCGCAATTGCGTGGGAGGGCCACTCTGCTGGCAATCGCCTTGGGTTTGGCGATTGTTCCTGCGCTTCTTGTGGGGGTTCAGCACAGGTTTCACGATCCCAACGTCACGATCGCAGACGCGTTCGCGGGTTCTTTAGGGAGGTTTACGCAGCAAGATGTTGCAAGCGTCCTGTGGACAGCTTCTGATTGGAGGAACAGCTTCAGGTCAGAATACATCAGGGATAATATACGGAGTTTTCTTCCGGGCTTTTTGTTCCCAGACAAACCTATTAATCCTGGGTATTACATAAATCAGATGTATGTCGGAAGTGGGGGACCTGTAAGCGCAGCTTCAGCATCATTTTTTGGATCCCTATTGATTGTGGCTCCAGGCTGGGCCTACTGGGTTGTGCTCACTCCGATAGCTGTCTTGCTCGGAGCGCTCGACTGGTTCTTTTCCAACCCCGCCTCTGTTGGGGACCTTCGGTTTCACTACGAATGGCTTTACATTGTTGATCTCGTCGGTTGGTTCGAGACGACGTATGTCAGCGCATTGGCGATCCTTGTAGCCTTGGCGTTGTGGCGTTACAGCCTGCTGTATTTATCGCAAGGCAGTGTGCGAAACGCCAGGATTCGAAGGCGAAGGATCCTGGCACCACTGGCGGGACGCTCTCGGTCGTTTTGAGACGTGCGAACTTCTAAAGAGCGAATGCGTTTCAATAACGAATTACTGGAAATACCTGGAATTCGTACGAAAAGGCATCGCGAACTCAGCTAGAGATCTTAGGACTGCCGAGCAGGGTCTGCGAAGATCTGAAGACAAATAGTGGGAGGCCTCGATGGAACAACAAGTGAAGGTTCTTGTGACGGGCGCCGGCGGGTTTATCGGACACCACTTGGTGAGCTACCTCAAGAAACAGGGCTATTGGGTGCGCGGGGTGGATCTGAAACCTCCGGAGTACGCTCCTACGGATGCGAACGAATTTGAATTGCTCGACCTGCGCCGCTGGGACAACTGCCTCGAGGCGACCCGTGGTATCCAGGAGGTCTATGCGCTGGCGGCTGACATGGGAGGAATGGGATTTATCTCCTGCCACCATGCCCAAATCCTTCACAACAACGCGCTCATCAACTTCCACACGTTGGAGGCAGCGCGCGTCCACGATGTGAAGCGGTACCTGTTCACGTCTTCAGCCTGCGTCTATCCTGAATACAAGCAAATGGAGACCAACGTCATTCCCCTCAAGGAAGAAGATGCCTATCCTGCTCTGCCCCAAGATGCTTACGGCTGGGAGAAGCTCGTTATTGAGAGATTATGTATACATTATCGGCAGGATTATGCCATTGAGACTCGTATTGTCCGGTTCCATAACATTTTCGGCCCACTCGGGACTTGGGATGGCGGGCGCGAGAAGGCGCCCGCGGCGCTCATCTCTGGGTTGAGCGTGGCTTTCGGCAAGCCTGGACATGAAATTACAGTCCTGGCCGAGACGCGCCAATGAATATCTTGTTGCTGACCGAGTACTATAGACCTGAAGAGGTTGGTTTCGCCGTCTCGCTTTGGGAGTTGACGGAGGATTTGCTGGCCGGAGGACATCGCGTCACTGTCCTTACGGCTTTCCCAAACTACCCCGACGGAGTCATTCCTCCGCCATACCGTCACAAGTTGTATCAGCGTGAGGAGCTGGGTGGTGCGCACGTTTTCCGCACTTACATCTATGCCACTCCGAGCAAGGCTTTCTGGCAACGGGTCGCAAATTTCGGGAGCTTCATCGTCTCCTCGTTCCTCGGCGGCGTTCTGGCGAGTCCCCGGGTAGATGTCATTTACGCGGCCCTTCCGCCTCTGCCGCTCGGCCTGACGGCCTCCGTGTTGGGCTGGCTGAAGTCCGCGAAAGTCGTCGTCAACATCCAGGACATCCATCCCGATGTTGCGGTCGCAGTCGGTGTCCTGAGGAACCGCACCGCCATTCGTTTCTTCAAGTGGATGGAGAAATGGATCTATCGGCATGCCCATGCCATCGTGGTCATATCCGAGGGGTTTCGACAAAACCTCTTGGGCAAAGGCGTACCAGATTCGAAGATTCGCGTGGTCGCAAATTGGGCTGACCCTCATTTCGTTCGCCCCGGTCCGCCCGATCCGGCTTTGCGCGAGTCGTGGGGGAAAGATAAGTTCGTTGTGGTATATTCCGGTGGTTTGACACATAACTCCAACCTCGAATGTGTCATTCAGGCGCTGGGTTTGCTCCGGAGCGAGCCCTTCAGGCTGGTGATCATCGGCGAAGGCGTGAAGAAGCAACGACTCCTGGAGGACGTGCAGGTCAGAGGGCTCGACAACGTCTTGTTCAGGCCCTTTGAGCCACTGGAGCGCTATCCCACGGTTCTTCGCTCCGCCGACATGAACTTGGTCACCTTGGACTCGTCCGCTGCGAACGCCTCCGTCCCCTCGAAGATTTTCAAGATGATGGCCAGCGGCCGCCCGGTGCTTGCCACTGCCCCTCCTGAGAGTGAGATTGCTCGTCTGGTGAAGACCGCCGATTGTGGCATCTGTGTCGAGTCCGGCGATCCGAAAGATCTGGCCGAGGCTCTTCACTACGCCTACGTCCATCGCGAGGAGATCGAGCAGATGGGGATGCGCGGACGAAAGTATCTGGAGGAACACTTCAGCCGGAGAATCTGCACAGGAGAAATTGCCCGAATTCTTTCCGAAACGGCCGGAATGGGCCAGGAAGAGACGACCAAGCCCTCTTAAGGCAGCCAGGTGTCGCTGCGAGGGGGGCCGGGGCTGCAAATCATTTGTCATGTCGTGGTCCGGCGATATTTTCGTTCAGCATGCCTGGGAACTCGTGTTGACCGCGTGGGAGCATGATTCAGTTGCCAGTTTCACGAGGACTCGAGCCGTTGTGCTGGTTGATTTGTACCCCAGCACAGGCTGTGGGGGACTGTAGTTTCTTGCCAAGTTCCCGCAAGCACAAGGAAGGTCTTATTCGGTGCCTGGGAGTGAAGCCTTTTGGCCTGCGGGAAACGCAAGGAGGCGTGTGAATAGGACCAATCGCCATGTCGGGAATTCCGAGCAGTGAACTTGCTCTGCTGTATTTGAGAAAGATGGGACGACAACATGTTCGGCCGATGAGGCCGGAGGATGTCCCTGTGGTTGTTGGCATACACATGGCTGCTTTTCCTGGCTATTTCCTGACCTCGCTGGGACGGAAGTTTATGGCCCTTTACTACGCGGAGGTCCAGCGTTCCAGCTGGGGCATCAGTTACGTCTTCGAGCGGGACGGGCGGGTACTCGGGTTTTGTGCTGGCACGTTCAGTCCGGGGAAGTTTTACCGGGGGCTCTTCATCAGGCGATGGTTCCTCTTCGCGGTTTACTCCTTGAGGGCGGTGGCCAAGCGACCTTTGATCCTCGTGAGAATCGTCCGTTCGGTATTTCAGCGGCTCGCGACGCCCAGTGAGAAGGACATCGCGGCCCTGGCTTCGGCCGCCGTCCTGCCTGAGGAAGAAGCGCGAGGCTATGGACTGGCGATTGTATCTGCCTGCGTCGACCACATCAAGAAACTTGGTGGCAAGCACGTTTATTTGGAGGTCCGAAAAGAAAACCAGAATCTCATCCGGGCATATCAGAAGATGGGCTTCGAAGTGCTGCGCGAGACACATGTGCCGCCGGCGCCGGCGCTCGTGGAACTCTGTTATCGCATTCGTAATCAGGGGGGTCAGGGATGAAGACAGAAGCATTCGTCGCAATACTAGAAGATATTGTCGAAGCTCCGAGGGGGTCGCTCAAAATGGAGGATGGCCCGAAGACTGTGAAAACATGGGACTCGATGGCCCAGGTCACTATTCTTGCCACCATCGACCAGGAGTTGCACGTCGAGCTGTCCGACGACCTGGTTTCGAAGCTGACAACAGTGGGACAGATAATCGAGGTGCTCAAATCGCAAGGCTTGCTTCAAGATTAGCCCCCGGCGAGCAGGAAGTGTCGAGGAATGGCGAGGCGGCATTCAAACTAGCGGGCAGCTATAGTTGCCCCGTTAAGGAGCTGGGTGAGCTCGCCAGATTTTGACGCGGCTTCAGGCACAATGGCAAGGTTCGAGCAAAGCGGGAGTACGTTTCGGTAGGAGCAGGCAGTCCAGTAAACAGGACAGGCCGAGGTACCTTATGGGTCACGCGAGAATCGCTGCAATTGAATACTACTTGCCGGCTAAGGTCGAGACCAACGAACAGTTAGCCAGGGAGAATCCCGATTGGCGGATGGACGATATCTACCAGAAAACGGGGATCCGAGCCCGACACCTCGCTGCGCCGGACGAAACCGCTGGGGATCTAGCGTGCAAGGCCGCCGGCAAGCTGTTCGAGCGGAACACGGCACAAGCATCCCAGATCGATTTCGTACTGTTCTGCACTCAATCTCCGGACTACTTCCTTCCTGCCACGGCGTGCTGCATCCAGCATCGCTTGGGAATCCCCAAGAGCGCGGGCGCGATTGATTTCAACCAGGGCTGTTCCGGGTATGTCTACGGGCTGAGCATCGCAAAGTGCCTCGTCGAATCGGGTACATGCAAAAACATTCTACTACTTACCGCCGAGACTTACAGCAAGTACATTAATCCCCGAGACCGTCTTAACCGTCCCCTTTTTGGCGACGGAGCCGCCGCGACGCTCATTTCAGAATCCGGTTCTAGTCCTGGCCGCATTGGAGATTTCGTTTTCGGAACCGACGGGAGTGGCGCGCGTAATCTCATCGTTCCGGCGGGTGCGGCGCGAACTCCTGCCTCGCCGTCCATCTTTAATCAACACGTCGAACAGAACGGCTGCGTTCGAGCACCTCACCAGCTTTTCATGGATGGAGCAGCGGTCTTTGCCTTTGCGGTCAGTACGGTTCCCAAGTCCATCCAGGCACTTCTCGATAAGACCGGATTAAGCATAAGCGATATCGACTTCTTTATCTTTCACCAAGCCAGTCGATTCATGCTCGAGCATCTCCTCAAGAAGCTGGGTCTTCCGCCGGAAAAGGCGCCATTCTTCATGGAAGAGGTCGGGAACACGGTTTCGGCCACCATTCCGATTCTCCTCCGTGCGCACGCCGACCAGGGGCGCTTCAAGCCGGGGGCGAAAATGATGCTTATCGGATTTGGCGTGGGTTATTCGTGGGCTGCGGGGCTGATCGAGTGGGACCAGCTGGTGTAGGCCCAAGGTCTGAAGACTGACTTCAGGCTGGGCAGAGGCGACTTCAGCAACTAACGACAGCCGAGGCAGAGTGATCCGACCTGTGAGTAAGGAATCCTTTATCCCCTTTCATCGCCCCTCGATCGGGCAGGAAGAAATCGAGGCGGTTTCGGAAGTGCTCCGCAACGGCTGGCTGACGACGGGCCCGAAGACCCAGCAGTTGGAAGAGGCTTTTGCGCGCTATATCGGCTGCAAACATGCCCTGGCCGTGAGCTCCTGCACAGCCGCGCTTCACCTCGCCTTGGATGCCATCGGACTCAAAGAAGGTGAAGAAGTCCTGGTGCCGACCCTGACCTTTACGGCCACGGCGGAGGTGGTTGCCTATTTCAAGGCCAAGCCGGTCTTGGTTGATTGTGAACCTTGCTACTTCAATCTGGACATGCCCGATGCCGAGAAGAAGATTACGGCTAGGACGCGCGCCATCATCCCCGTTCACTTTGCCGGCCATCCTTGTGATATGAATGCGCTGCTTGAATTGGCTAAAGCGAAGGGATTGCTGCCCATTGAGGACGCTGCGCACGCGCTGCCCGCGAAGTACCACGAGCGTTCTATCGGGACGGTGAGTCCCATTACAGCTTTCAGTTTCTATGCGACAAAGACGATTACCACTGGCGAAGGTGGAATGGTGACCACCGACGATGACCGACTGGCTTCCCGGATCAGCCTCATGCGGCTCCACGGGATGAGCCAGGATGCTTGGAAACGATACAGTGCACAAGGTTCGTGGCGTTACGAGGTTTTGGAAGCTGGATTCAAGTACAACCTGACGGATATTCAGGCGGCGTTGGGGCTGGTACAGCTTGCCAAGTGTGACGCCATGTGGAGACGGCGCCTGGCTATCGCCAAAAGATACAGCCAGGGCCTCTCTCCGGTGGATGCATATCGAACGCCGCCGGTCGCGCCCCACGTTCAACACGCTTGGCATCTTTACGTCATCCTGGTGGAACCAGCCGTGGTGCGCATGCATCGTGACCAAGTTATCGAAGAGTTGCATCAGCGCGGAATCGGTACGGCAGTGCACTTCATTCCCTTGCACCTCCATCCTTACTACCAAAGGGAGTGGGGCTATCGGCCGGGTGAGTTCCCGGTGGCAGAGAATTACTTTGAGCGGTGTATTTCGTTGCCCATCTATCCCGGCATGACAGATAATGACGTCGACCGCGTGATTGAGAGTCTGACTGATATTGCACAGAAGTTTCGTCGATGAGGGAGAAATCGGAATTCAGCCGCGCCCCGGTCGTCCACCGTGATGCTGAGCAATGCGGATTCGTCGTTCGAGAGCCATAATACGAATCGTTCATAGGCTGGGTAGAAAACTGTAATATATTCGGGAATACCATCCTGGAGTTTGATGGAAACTAGAGAAGAGGTAGCAATCGACCGCCAAAGTACGTTCTACCTCGAGTATGGGAAGAGAATCCTCGACGTGTTGGGCGCCCTAGCCGGCCTGATGATCACCAGCCCGATTCTAGGATTATGTGCAATAGCGATCCATCTTGAATCACCCGGGCCTATCATCTTCCGCCAATGGCGCGTCGGGCAGGCGGGCGACCCTTTCCAAATCCTCAAACTCCGAACGATGGTCCAACACGCGGACCGCCAGGGCCCTAAACTTACCGGTTCGGGTGATGCACGCATAACCAGGGTTGGGAAGTGGCTTCGCAAGACCAAACTGGACGAAATCCCGCAATTGCTCAACGTCCTGCGAGGGGAAATGAGCCTCGTCGGCCCGCGCCCGGAACTCCCGGAGTACGTGGTAACTTACTCGCGCCAGCAACGAAAGTTGCTGGAATTCAAGCCGGGAATGACCGGGCCCGCTTCCTTGGCATTCATTGACGAAGAGCGGCTGCTTGCCCGCCATCCCGACATCGAGAGTTTTTATGTCGGCACAATCTTGGCACGCAAGTTGGAGCTTGACCTGGCCTACTGCCAGATGGCCAGTCTTGTCGGGGACTTCAAGCTTCTCTTTCGTACCATCCTGCGACTCTTTGATTCCACCAGGGAGAACAGAGGACATACTCAGGCGTGAAGCGAAGGTTTGACCCTTACAGCCAAACGAATCAGCCAATAATTGACGGTACCCTTTTCGCTTGTTCCTTCGCCGCACGCCCGGACCAGCCGACAGTGTTGGAGCGTGGTGCAAAATGAAGAATCCAAGTCAGAAACTGGAAACTGGAGATTGGCAACTGGTGGTGCTCCTCCTAATTTCTGTATTCCATTTTCTAATTTCCAGCGCGCGCTTGCGTGCACAACAGCCCCAGACCCCTAGCCTGCGTATGCCCGATGTCCGTAGCTGGTTTGTTGACCCGAACACTCAAGGCCCGACTGTCCGCGCCGATCTCATGCCGGGCTCTGACGGCGGAGCGAAGATTATCGCTTGTATTGCGAGCTTGCCTGCGACGGGTGGGACGTGTGATGCACGGGGACTTGTAGGTGCACAGAATTGGAGTACCGTGACCATCTCGAAGGACGTTACGATTCTTCTCGGTTGCGGCGTGACGTTTACGTATACCGGAGCCAGCAGCCTTTTTCTCATTACCGGCTCACCTCAGTTGACTGTCTTCGGATGCGGCAGTGCTGGACCTCCATACAGTATTGGATACGGCGGTTTGACCGGCGCGGCGACGTTGTTCACGTTTAATCCTACAGGTGCAGCCACCGATGCAATTAGTGCTGATGCCAACTCATCACCTCGGCTAACCTTGTCGGGCTTCCGTATCAATGGCAACACTAATACACGCGACCATGTGCGCTTGAACGGCACTCAGGCGATGTTTGTTGACATCGACAAAATGACTTTTAGTGGTCCGGCAGGCGGCGGTGCCTACACATCTGGTTACGCAGTAAATTTCAACGCGCCAGGTCCTGCCGCTCTTGATTTCAGTCGAATTCGTCAAGTCCAGATTGGTTGGACGACGGGAGGGATCCGCTACGGTAATGCAAACACCACGGGCTCACTAGTTGACCAATCGCAGTTTGCTTCTATCGCGGGTCGAGCCATTGTCGGCGAATACGGCATAGGCCAAATGACGATTTCTCGAAACACCTTTATTGGCTGCAACCAGGTGACTGCCGGAGGGGCCGTTCATCTCAAACCTAACGCCGGATACGCCACTTCGGACATTACATTTATTGGAAACAGTTATCAAGGGAACGGCCTCGCGGGGTCTGGATCGTATGATGTATACCTCGATGGGACCAATGGCCTGGTCGTTGGCATCCATATGCTCGGAGAGCAGTTTAACGACGCGGGGGAAACCGGAGCTTACGCCGAAGTTTACGCCATTAACACCGACGGTCTGTTCTTGGAACATCCCCACCTTTCGGATGGTCAGTCCGGGGGACATAGTTCCGGCCTCTACATCGACAGCACCAACACGAACGTTCACTACCTGCGCGGCCATATCGACGGCTCCTCCACAGAGTTCATTAATTCCGCAGGGGCGACGTGGACATCGCAATTGCCAAACGTGTTTAAGGTCTACGCCGGGACGCTCAACACCGTCAGCTTTTCTAGCACGCCAACCTTCGATGCCTCGCTCGGCAACACGCAAACGATCACGCTCACCGGTAATGTGACCAGCTCGACCCTCTCGAACGCCAGAGCGGGCGAGACGATCAACTTCGTCATCTGCCAGGACAGCGGTGGCAGTCATACTTTCGTCTGGCCCACCAACGTTTTAGGGGGAATGACTATCGGCTCGACGGCCTCGAAATGCAGTGCGCAGAGCTTCATCTTTAACGGCACCAACGCCTACGCGCTGAGTACTGGCGCGGCGAATATGTGAGTATCGCGGATAAAGGGACGGTACGAATCATGTGCTGGCGTACTGCGACGGCACCAACTGGACCGTGGCCGCGAAGTGATGCCAGGCTGGCCCGTCTTCCGATCGGCTCAGCAAGGCGCGCCGTGACTTTAGCGATGGGCGCGACATCGTCCGCGGCTACCACTTGTTGCTCGAGGAAGGCGAGCCGGGAGAGGTCTATCAACTTGGGTCAGGGCGGAGCGTTTCCATCGCGGAGGTTCTGCAAATTCTGATAGGGTTGAGCTCGCGACCAATCCAGGTCGTGGTCGACCCCTCTCGCATCAGGCGCGCAGAAGCGGTCGAGCTTTGGGGAGCGGCGCACAAGGCAGAGCAGGCTGTGGGGTGGAAGGCCTCAACATTCATTGCAAGCAACCCTGCGAGCTGTGAAGGCCTACTGGGAAGCGACATTACGTTCCTGCGATGCGCCCGTTCCGCAGGGTGGAACAGGAGCCTGTGAGAAATGACCCCGTCTTCGCGCTGGGGTTGTGATCGACTGAGGGGCTCGATTCTCTCCAGAGCTGGAGCGGCGAGACTCGTGGTGCCTTTATGTAGGCATTGCGGCCCGGTCAGGTGAACCGCGGCCTATTCGATTTCAATGTTCCACGTCCGCCAAGGAGCCAAGTCCGAATCATGAAACCCGGAATTTACACCCGAACTAACAAAGTCATCATCGACGCTTGTATTTTTTCGATCTCCTTCTTCATTGCGTACCTTATTCGGTTTGAAGGTCTCCCGCCGTGGGCGGCACTGAAGCAATTTCTCCTCTGGTTTCCGTACCTCGTGGCCACCAGAGTCTATGTCAACTGGAAGTTAGGGATTTACCGGTCGATTTGGCGCTATGTGTCCCTTCCTGACGCCATCAGCATGGCTCGGTCCATGAGTATCGTCAGCGCATTTCTCCTCGTGCTCCGCTTTCTATACCCTATCTCAGTTCCATTCGCGTTTTGGCTTCATGTTCCGCTCAGCGTGATTGTTCTCGAATATTGCTTATCGCTGGGCGGCTGTATGGGCGTGCGGGCTCTCCGCCGCCTCCGATATCAGGGCGGAGGCAATGGAAATGGGAGCTCCGCGAAGTCTACCCGAATATTGCTGGTGGGCGCGGGGCAGGCGGGCGTTCGCCTCGCCAAAGAGATGGAGGCGAACCCGCAGGTTGAACTCGTCGGTTTCCTAGATGATGACTTCAGGAAGGTCGGCGCGGTCATCAATGGTGTTCGTGTGTTGGGTCCTACGAGCTTCATGGCGACCGCCGTCAAGGAACACAACGTGGACCAGGTCGTCATCGCCATAACCCGCCCCCCGCGTTCCACGCTGAAGCGATTGTGGGCTCTCTCCGAGCATCTCTCTGTCGAAATGAAGATCATTCCCACGCTCGAGGAGATCTTGCACGGCAAACTCAACATCGCCGCTTTTCGCGAAGTGCAGATGGACGACCTGCTCGGGCGCGAGACGGTCGACCTATCGGTGGGCGCCGCGCAGGTGGACGCCGCTTATCAAGGGACCCGCATCCTTATTACCGGCGCGGGTGGCTCCATTGGCTCCGAGCTGGCTCACCAGTTATTTAATCTGAAAGCTGAGAGACTGATTCTTTTCGACAAAGATGAGAATGGTCTTCATGACGTTGCAGGCCACCTCAGCGCCGGGGCGGCGGGGCCCGAGATTCATCCGGTCGTGGCTGACATCCGATTCCGAGAGCGGCTCCGGGCGGTCTTTTCGGAGTTCCGGCCGGACATCGTTTTTCACGCCGCTGCGCACAAACACGTCCCTTTGATGGAACTCAACCCCTGTGAAGCGGTCTTGAACAACGTGATCGGGACTCGCAATCTGGTTGAGGAGTCGCAGGCCGCCGGCGTTTCTCGATTTATCTTCATTTCCACCGACAAGGCCGTCAAGCCCTTGTCCGTCATGGGTGCGACGAAGCGCGTCGGCGAACTCATCGTCCAGGCCCACAGCCGGAACGGCCAAGCCACGAGCTTTGCCTGCGTGCGTTTTGGAAACGTCATGGGGAGCCGGGGAAGCGTCATTCCGTTATTCCAAAAACAGATTCTGCGAGGCGGGCCGCTCACCCTCACCCATCCTGACATGAAGCGGTATATGATGACGATTCCAGAAGCCGTTCGCCTGGTGATTCAGGCGGGAGCGCTGGCGTCGTCCGGCGAAATCTTCGTCCTCGATATGGGCGACCCTGTTCCCATCGTCGACTTGGCGAACGATCTGATCGAGCTTTCGGGGCTTCGACCCGGCAAGGATATTCAGATTGAGGTCACTCAATTGCGCCCCGGAGAAAAACTGACGGAGGAATTGTTCGATCCGGATACGGAGACTGCCTCGCCCACGCAATTCGAAAAGATTTGGGTGGTGCGCCCCAGGGCTTTGCACTTTGCAGCGTTTCAGGAGAAGTTAGCCGCCTTGGAGCACGCCGCAACCCGCAATGCGTCACAAGAGGTTCAGCGCCTTCTTCCGGAGTTTAACCGGTGCTTTGAGTCCTCGGTTGTTCGAACGGCCGGAGCGGAGTAGGCCGCGCGCGGCGCAGAGATCTGTCAAAGGGGACGTGCCCTGGCGCAGACCATGATCCGTCAATTCTTCGCAGACTATCAATCCGAGTTGTCGAAGGCCCTTGCCGGTGTCTCCCAGGACCGGTTTGAGGAATTCGTGCACCTCTTGGAGTCGGCTTACGAAGAGGAACGGCAGGTCTTCCTGATGGGCAATGGCGGCAGCGCTTCCACGGCTTCGCATATTACTTGCGACCTGAACAAAAGCCTTTCGTTCGGCCGGCAGAAACGCTTTCGGGCGATTTGTCTGAACGACAACTTGCCGCTGCTAATGGCCTATGCCAACGACGTTTCCTACGAGGACGTTTTCATCGAACCACTCAAGAATTTTCTCAAGGTCGGCGACTTGGTTGTTGCCCTCTCCGGAAGCGGAAATTCACCCAACGTCCTGAAGGCCATCGAGTACGCCAACAACCACGGAGCGCACACCGTTGGCCTGAGCGGCTTCGATGGCGGCAAGCTGGCACGCCTGGCGCGGACTCCTGTCGTGGCGCCGGTCGACGACATGCAAAAGGCCGAGGACGCTCATCTCATCCTTCTCCACGTGGTCTTCCAGATTCTGCGCGCTCGTATCAGTGGTTCACACGCCGCCGCACCCTGAATACCCTGGCTCCCGCAAACACCCGCCGCCCGGTCGCACGTATCAGCTCTCAACATCCCTTCCTTTGCACGTGGGCGCCTAATCCCAGCCCGCCAGTCTGCGAGACATCCTTTTCATTGGCCAGAGTACGCCTGTCCTCCAGGCGATAAGAAGCTTCCACTCGACCGCGTTCAGTCGCGCGGCTGAGTGACTGGCCGCTCCCAATCAAAAAACCACCGAAGTGACGCGCCTGGGCGCGTGTAGTGTCCGCATCCTGGGAATCGGCGCCGGCCTTCATCTCGGCGCGGCCGAGTTCAGTCCGAGTGCTTTTCCGGCCGGAGCAGAGGAAACAAAATCACATCGCGGATGGAACGGGAATTGGTGAGCAGCATGGCGAGGCGGTCGATGCCGATGCCTTCGCCGCCCGTCGGTGGCATGCCGTAACTGAGGGCGCGGATGTAGTCCTCATCGATGGCGTGGGCGGAGAGGTCGCCCTTCTCGCGCAGCATCTGCTGGTACGCGAAGCGGTCGCGCTGTTCGGCGGGATCGTTGAGCTCGCTAAAGGCGTTGGCGATTTCCATCCCGCCCACGTAAAGCTCGAATCGCTCCACGAAATTCGGGTCGTCCGGTTTCTGCTTGGAGAGGGGTGAAACTTCGAGCGGATAGTCCATGACAAATGTCGGCTGAATCAGGTGGCGCTCGGCGACCGCCTCGAAAAGCTCTTGCAGCAGGAGGCCGGGCGCGGCGGTGGGATCGAGGCTGATGGCCTCGTGGCCGCTGCCCGAGCGCACCGACCAGCGATTGTAGATCTCGACCCAGCGGGCAATGTTTTTCATGTCTCCCAGGTCTTCAACCTTGGGCGCCGGCGTGGCTTCGCCCGGCCAGAATTTCACCACCGCCTCTTTCATGGTGAGGCGCTCGAAGCGCGCGAAGGAAATGTGATGCTCGCCGTAATCAAAATCGAGTGATCCTGTTACGGCCTTCGCCACGTGCTGAAGCAACCGCTCGGTGAGCGTCATCAGGTCCCGGTAATCGGCATAAGCCTGATAAAACTCGAGCATCGTGAACTCGGGATTGTGCTGCGTGGAAATACCTTCATTGCGAAAATTGCGGTTGATCTCAAAAACCCGGTCGAGACCTCCGACGGTCAATCGTTTCAAGTAAAGCTCGGGCGCGATGCGAAGGAAGAGATCGATATCGAGCGCATTGTGATGGGTGACAAAAGGCCGGGCCATGGCGCCGCCCGCCAGGGGCTGCATCATGGGGGTTTCGACCTCGATGTAACCCTCGGACTCAAAGAACTCGCGCAGAGCGCCGATCATGCGGGCGCGTTTCACAAAGACTTCGCGCACCTCGGCATTCACCATCAGGTCCAGGTAGCGCTGGCGATATCGGATCTCGACATCGGCCAGGCCGTGCCATTTTTCCGGCAAGGGCAGCAGCGCCTTGGCCAGAAAGTGGAGGCGCTCGACGTGCACGGTGAGCTCGCCGGTGCGAGTGCGAAACAGATAGCCCTCCGCGCCGATCAGGTCGCCGAGATCGAGGAGCTGATAGAGCTTCCAATCACGCTCCCCCACCGCGTCCAAACGAACGTAAATTTGCAGCTTGGCGCCGCCGCCCGCCAGGTGCGCGAAGCCCGCTTTGCCGTGCGGGCGCAAGCTCATCACGCGCCCGGCAATGCGGACGGGAATTTTCTGGGCGGCCAACTCGTCGCCCGTCCGCGACGAGTATTCGGCGAGGATCTGAGGCAGGGTGTGAGTGAAATCAATCTTGCGCGGGTAAAGCTCGAAGCCGAGCTCCGCGATGGCGAGCAGCTTTTTCTTCCGCTGCTGGATAAGGTCCGGGGCTTCCTGGCTTGGGTCTGACAACGATGACATCCCTTCGCTCTGATCGATTGGCTGCGGCGCGGATCAGAGCGAGATTATACGGGCGCGCTGAAAAAAGTGTCAAGGAATGGCAGGACGCGATCGCCGCTCATTTTCAGCTTGGCCCGCAGCGAAACCTGCCTTACCATCGAGACACCAAATCGCAAAGAGAAGTAAGAAGTCAAAAGCCAGAAGTCAGAATGACGCTTCTCGGTTCTGACCTCTTGCTCCCCGGGGGGCGCAAAACATGATGATTCTCAAATTGCACAAATTCTTTGGCACAACCTTGGTCAGCTTTCTCCTTGGCGCGGCGCTGCTGATGCCGATGGCTCACGCGCAAGCTGAAGACGCACGCGCGACGGCGGCAGCAGGAGCCGCACAATCCACCAGCGCTGCCAGTCCGCAACAGGGTCTTCAAGACATCCTCCAGTATATTTCCGACGGATGGAGCTCCCTCACCCGCTCAATGACGGACTGTGCGAGCGTGACCGATCCCAAAGCGCCGGGAAAATCGGTGCTGTACCTGCCCGCTCAGTTTCCGGCTCCGGCGGCCGTGGAGCAGATGCAAAAAGATTGCTCGGTGCGAGTCGAGCACCTGCCGCGGGTGATCGAAAAGCTGGGCGACATCGAAGGTAGAGGCATTCACCCACCGGGCCTCCTTTACCTTGAAAAACCTTACGTGGTGCCAGGCGGCAGGTTCAACGAGATGTACGGCTGGGACAGCTATTTCATCATCCGCGGGCTGCTCGAAGCCGGCCGATTGGACTTGGCGCGCGGCATGGTGGAGAACTTCTTCTTCGAGCTGGACCACTACGGCGGCATTCTGAACGCCAACCGCACTTATTACCTGACGCGCTCGCAGCCGCCGTTTCTCACTTCAATGATCATGGCGGTCTACGAGGCGCAAAAGTCCAGTCCCAAGGAGGCACGAGCCTGGTTGGCGAAGGCTTACCCGTACGCCGTCAAAGACTACAATTTGTGGATTCACGCGCCGCACCAGGCGGGCAACACCGGCCTCTCGCGCTACTTCGATTTTGGCGACGGCCCGGCGCCCGAGATGGCTGACGATCCGGGCTTTTACAAGAAAGTCGCTATCTATCTCCTGGCCCACCCGGGTGCGGGACAGACATACTTGGACCGGCCCACCGACGTCGAGCCTCGATGGGTCTTGACCGGGCCAGCCTTCTTGCTGAAGTTGTGCGATTCCGGAACCAACGAATCGAACTGCGAACCGGCAGGAGCAATCGGCCTGACGCCTGACTATTACAAAGGTGATCGCAGCATGCGTGAGTCCGGCTTCGACGTGTCCTTCCGATTTGGCCCTTACAGCGGCAGCACGCACCATTACGCGCCCGTCTGCCTGAACAGCCTGCTCTATAAAGTTGAGAAAGATTTGGAACAAATCAGCGCGCTCACGGGCCGCACGGAAGAGTCTAAGCAATGGAATCTTCGCGCTCAGCAACGCCGCGAGCTGGTGAACAAATATCTGTGGAACGAAAAGCGCGGCCTCTACTTCGATTACGACTTCGAGCATGGCAAGCAATCTTCCTACGTCTTCATCACCGCTTTCTATCCGCTCTGGGCGGGCCTGGCCTCGCCCGAGCAGGCGCGCGCGGTGATGCGGAATCTGAAACTGTTCGAGCAGCCGGGCGGCTTGGCGATGAGCACCCAGGAGAGCATAGGCCAGTGGGACTATCCGTATGGATGGGCGCCCACGCAATTCATCGCCCTCGAAGGGCTGCGCCGCTACGGCTTTCGCGAAGAGGCGAATCGCAACGCTGTCAGTTTTCTTTCCACCATTCTGGAGGGCTTCCGCCGCGACGGCACAATTCGTGAAAAGTACAACGTGGTCACACGCTCGTCTGAGACGAATGTCCAGGCCGGGTATCAGCCGAACGTTGTCGGATTCGGCTGGACCAACGCGTTCTTTGTCGTTTTCCTTCACGCCTTGCCTCCAGAAATGGCGGCGCGGCTGGGAGCGAAATGAGGGTTAAAGACGCTGGGTATAACTTGGCACGCGCCACCTGCGCCATGCTGTTCGTCCCTCGCCGGATGCCGCGCTTACGTGAGCGGCAGTTGCTGCTAGATCGAGATCTGTCCAAATGCCGCGCACTTCATGTCAGGACTGTCTCTGCGCCGCTTTGAGTGAGTAAAGAGTGGGCCTGGTGCCGTTCCAACTTGTTACGCCTACGTATTGCGCCTACGTCTTGCGCAAAGACTTTCTGAGTGGCTGAATACTGTTTGCCCAAGAAAGTTGGAACGGCACTAGCGCGGCCTTGGGCCGCAACCGAACTCGGCCGAAGTGGCGAGTGGTCCCGCGGACACGGGAGCAAGTGGCAAGCGGGGAAGGGCGAAACTCGAAAATCGAAACTCGGTAGGCGGGTGTTAGTCGGTGCGGAAAATTATCTCTTGACAAATGGGGGCGAGTGGTTATACTAGGAGTAGGAAGAAGGATTTAGGAGTTATGAATTATGAATTAGGAACTAGGTCCGGAGGCTGCTGTTCGGGGTCAGGTGTGCGCTGCGCGTGGAAGAATGGAAATTCGTGATAAGGGAATTGGAGGAATAAGTAGTGGCCGGCGTCGAGTTGAAAGCAGAGAATTCCGAATCTTGGATTCCGAAAGATGGGGAACGAAGCCGGAATGTCTTTTGGAATCAGCACGATAGGCTTAGCGGTTCCGTCACTATTCCCGATTTGGCCGGGGCGGCGAGAGCGGCGCTGAAAAAAAAGATGTTAAAAATGAGGTTCAAAGCCACCATGTTGTTGAAAACACAGGAAAATGCCTTCGGAACAAAGCCATTTTTTGGGTTCAAAGCCATTCTCGGTCGGGAGCTCAGCGCCGCTATGTTATTGGAAACAAATAAGCCGGCTTTGATCCAAAAGTCGTGCTTGTGGTTCGAAGCCATTTTTGAGGTT
>Ga0116116_1000320_pt1 | contig 57003 bp, 46 predicted proteins | sample June2015DPH_10_1_FD_89722 | JGI IMG/M metagenome (GOLD analysis project Ga0116116, IMG submission 89722) | Peatland microbial communities from SPRUCE experiment site at the Marcell Experimental Forest, Minnesota, USA - June2015DPH_10_150 | ecosystem: Environmental > Terrestrial > Soil > Wetlands... | reverse complement strand
TCCGCCCGATCCGTCCGGCTATGGGCTCGCCGCGTTAGCTCCTTAAGCTCCGCATTCGTCAACGTGATCGCGTCTCTCATGGACGCGATTATAGTCTATAAATGGCTGTTACAGACAACTAGTTCACGCGAATAGAGAGCACCGCGTTCTTTGCAACAGCGTGTCTCTTACCTTGCAGTAAATTGACACTCAAAAGCGAATTGAAGCAGCTACCCTCGATGTCAAAGAGCACGGAAACGCTCAGACGATTGCGGCTGAAACCCTGCCTGATCGAAAACACAAATGCGAACCAAGAACACCGGAAAGTGCGAAAAGAGGTCGGTCCATGTGGCGTCTTAATATATGTGCTTATCTAATAGGGCCGAGAGAACTACATCTTGGCCATTCGGTGTTGCCATGAAGGGTGTCGTGCTAGCTGGGGGAACCGGGAGCCGGCTGAATCCGCTGACAAGAGTCACCAATAAGCACCTGCTTCCGGTATACGACAAGCCGATGGTGTACTACCCTATTCAGACGCTTGTAAATGCAGGGATAAGGGAAATTCTTCTCGTCACTGGCGGGAAAAACGCTGGAGACTTTCTGCGCCTTCTTGGCAATGGCCGTGATTTCGGCTTGAGACATTTGCACTACACCTACCAGGAGGGCGAAGGCGGTATCGCGGAAGCACTGGGCTTGGCGGAAGATTTTGCCGATGGCCACCCCATCTGCGTCGTCCTGGGCGACAACATCATCGAAAGGAACATTTGCAAAGCAGTCGAAGCTTTTCGGCGGCAGGCATGCGGTGCCAAAATTATCCTCAAGGAAGTCCCCGATGCCGAAAGATTTGGCGTCGCGGAGATTCGCGCCGATTACGTTGTCGGCATTGAGGAAAAACCCCGAGTTCCCAAGTCGAATTATGCCGTAATCGGCGTCTATCTGTACGACGCCACCGTCTTCGAGAAAATTCACTGCTTGAAACCTTCTGGTCGTGGAGAGTTGGAAATCACGGACGTCAACAACTTCTACGTTCAGGAGGGCACACTGACTTACGAGTCTCTCGACGGATGGTGGACCGATGCTGGCACTTTCAAGTCGCTCCTGCTTGCCAATAATCTCGTGGCAGAAACCGGCGCCAACAAGCTTAGCGATGACACCTGCCTCGCCGTTGCGGCCCGGAAAGGCGCCTCATGAAAATCCTGGTTACCGGTGGCGCGGGATTCATCGGCTCCAACTTCATTCGCCATGTCCTTGGAGCTGGCAGACGCCATTCCGTCGTCAATTACGACAACTTGACCTATGCCGGGAACCTTGCCAATCTCGATCCGGTCGCAAACCATCCCAATTACACATTTGCAAAAGGCGACATCTGTGATGCCCAGGCGCTCGAAATTGCCATGCGCGGCTGCGACGCGGTTGTCCATTTTGCGGCCGAATCCCATGTCGACCGCAGCATATATGAGCCATCGCCCGTTATTCAGACCAATATAACCGGCACGTTCACCCTTTTGGAGGTTTCCCGCAAGCTTTCCATATCCCGCTTCGTGCATGTTTCCACGGACGAAGTCTACGGCGACATCCTCCCGGATGCGTTCGCCGGCGAAGAGTTTCCCTTGCACCCAAGCAGCCCCTACTCGGCTTCAAAAGCTGCCGCGGATCTCCTCGTCCTCTCCTACGTCCGCACTTATGGCGTTCCGGCTATGATCACCCGCTCTTCCAACAACTACGGGCCCTATCAGTTCCCTGAAAAATTATTGCCGCTCATGATCACCAATGCGCTCCAGGACAAATCTCTGCCCATTTACGGGGACGGCCGGCAGCAGCGCGACTGGCTGCACGTGGAAGACAACTGCCGCGGCATTCTAACCGTTCTCGAGAAAGGAAAGACCGGGGAGATTTACAACCTCGGTGGACCTGACATCGTCGAGAATCTTACCCTGGTGAGAGAACTGCTCCGGTTGATGGAAAAACCGCAGACTTTGATTTCTTATGTTCAGGACCGTCCCGGACATGACCGCCGCTATGCATTGACCTGCAGGAAAATCGCGGCGGAGTTGGGCTGGAAGCCTGCGATTTCACTCCACGATGGTCTGCCCCAAACGATTGACTGGTACAAGAAAAACAGGAAGTGGCTCGATGCGGTCCAGACGGGAGAATATCGCAGGTACTATGAAAAATACTACGACAACCGCGAGCGTTCTCTTGATGCCATTGCCATGTCTACATCGCAGATCTCTCAATGAGTCTGCGGAAGGATGTTCACGATATTCTTCGGGAAGCCCGGTCTAATCTTTCTCAACCGCGGTCGGGCCCCAAGGATAGGAATTAGGCGCTCATGGAGCGAATAGAGACCTCTCTTCCCGGCGTTTTCGAGCTGCGGCCGAAGGTGCTTTGTGATAAGCGCGGCTTTTTCCTGGAAACTTACCACCAGCGCAAATTCGCCGCTCTTGGTATCCAAGATTGCTTTGTGCAAGACAACCATTCGTGTTCTGCTAAAGGGACGCTGCGCGGTCTCCACTACCAATTGCGGCATCCTCAGGCCAAGCTTTGCCGCGTCGTGGAAGGAGAAGCTCTGGACGTGGCGGTCGACATCCGGGCCGGCTCTCCCCACTTCGGGAAATGGACCGGCGTGCGACTCTCCGCAAAGTCAAACAATCAAGTCTACATTCCAGTCGGCTTTGCCCACGGTTTCCTGGCTCTGACGCCCACAGTCCAGTTTCTCTATAAATGCAGTGAGTTCTATGACTCGGGTGATGGACACGGGATCCTTTGGAGCGATCCTGATCTCAACATCGCTTGGGGAATTACCGATGCCATTGTCTCTCAGCGGGATGCGAACTACCCCAAGCTGTCGCAAATTCCCCTCAAGCTCCTGCCAGCATATACGCTCATATGAAACGCACGATTCTACTTCTTGGAAAGACCGGCCAGGTCGGCTCGGAACTCCTGCGATTGTTGCCCGAACTTGGCGAGGTCGTTGCGCCAGACCAGAGTGATCTAGATCTGCTCGATGCAAAGAATATCCAGCGTAGTGTGCGCGAGATTCGGCCTGAGTTAATCGTCAATGCTGCGGCGTACACCGCCGTCGACGCCGCGGAAACTCATGAAGCCGACGCCTATGCGATCAATGCCACTGCACCCGGCGTGCTCGCCGAAGAAGCCCATAGAATCGGTGCAGCGCTCATCCACTACTCGACGGACTATGTCTTCGACGGATCCCAAAGGACGCCCTATGCGGAGACGGATATAGCCGCTCCGCTCAATGTCTATGGCAAAACAAAACTCGCGGGCGAGCAGGCCGTTCGCGCCTCGGGTGTTCCTTGCCTGATCTTGCGGACGTCCTGGGTCTACTCCACGCGGGGGCGAAATTTTCTCCTTGCGATTTTGCGTTTGGCCGCCGAAAGGGAAGAGTTGAGAATCGTTCGCGACCAGTTTGGCGCGCCCACGTGTAGCGCGGAAATTGCGGCAGCAACGGTGAAGATTCTGGCGCAACTCGCTCAACAAAGCGCCCCGCCGTCCGCATTATTCTTGCCGGTTTCGGGAATCTATCATCTGACGGCGCAGGGCGAAACCACTTGGTACGATTTTGCTTGCGCGATTCTTGAGGAAGCCGCTCAGTTCTCCCCCGATGTCTTATGGTTTGCCGATGCCACCTCCCGGCGGCCGCTAATTACGCGGCGAGTCATCCCAATTTCCTCGGCTGAATATCCAACTCCAGCGCCTCGCCCGGCATTCTCCGTTCTTTCCAATTCTCGCCTCATTCGAACGTTTGGCATCGCGTTGCCAGACTGGCGTTTGCAATTGCACCGCCTTTTTGCTTCAAATTGCAGTGCGCCATCGCCAGCCCCCCGCCTTTAATCGCTACTGCCTGTCGAAAATCCTCGAATCCCCCTGCTGACACGTTGCGCACGGAGTGTGTCCATTGGCCGAATCGTCCGTCGCGGCGCGCGCTTCATAAGTAGGCCTCGCATCAAGTCGTCCGCCAGGCACATCTCAAAAGGTCACGGCCCGTTCTAGGGCCAGCTGAGTGCGACTGCAGGCCAGCACCCTTCTGCCGCGATAGCAACCCGCCCTGCGGGCACTGTCCCACCAAGTAGTACTTCACCACCCACAATTGATGGAATCCTTCGGGGACCCGCACTCCGTCTTGGGATGCTCAATAGGTTCCGTGTATTTGTTGGTCTCATTCCGGCTCGGCAGACTCCCAGCGCCGGAACTTGACCTCGTTCTCGCCTGCCTTGGGTAAGAGCTAATATGCCGAGGTGAGCGCCTCTCGATCTCCGTTGTTTTCATGGGTTTGGGTTGCCCTCTCTAAAGACAGCGTTGCTGTTCTAAAAGAACAATATACTTGACATATAGATCGACTTACTGTACTCTGATCGAACCCTCAAAGGGAGGATTTGATTATGCAGTCGAGATCGAGCGCGATGGACGAAGGGCAGAAAAGCCCACTTCTCAAATTCTATTCCTCAGCCGGTGTGTTTGCTGGCGCCTTCGTTTTGAGCGCACGCTTGCCTGCACCTTGGCCAGTGCTATTCCAGATCGTAATGATTGCGACAGCGGGATTTGCTGTCTGGACTCTGGTTCGTTTCCTGAAAGTTGCTGACGAACGCCAGCGCCGGACCAACTTCCGAGGCTTGCGTTTCGCTTTTGTGGCTGGACTGGTTCTTTCCCTGTTTGGCGGCTTCGTTCAAGGCTTTGGCGTTCTTTATGTTTCCTGGATTGGGGTGCTGGGATTGCAACTCATTCCGTGGAGCTTCGGCCTCATTTATTACTCCTGGTGGCACCAATGAAAACGCGACTCCGTGTTTTGCGCGCCGAGCGGGAATGGTCTCAGGCAGATCTGGCCACAGCCGTCAACGTGACCCGCCAAACGATCAACTCGATTGAGACGGGACGATACGACCCAAGTCTTCCCCTTGCCATTAAGATTGCGCGGATTTTTGGCAAACACGTCGAAGAAGTGTTTCTTTTTGACGAGAGCGATTTGGCAGCCCCGGTTGACAACGACTATTAGAGAGTTTGATCCAAGCATGACGATGTTCAACAGTTCACCCCTTTGCGTTTCATTCAGCGAGCTACAAGTTCGCCCGAAATGGTGATCTGTGCCCGCTCGCTTTCGTCCGAACGAGTGCACCCTTCCAATTCTTCAGGAGAACTTTTATGTCCCGCGGATTTGAGGGATTCGAAATTGACGATTTTCGCGGCTCGGATTACGACTCAGAGCGTGGCATGGGCGGGGGCTCGAGTTCGTCCTGGGACAAATGGCGAGAGCTCCAAGAAATCTATCGGGAAGAAGAGCGCACGGACGCTCTTTCTCGTGGAGCGCAACACCGCTCCGGGAGGGAACGCCTGCCTCTGCCTCGCGAGGAGCGCGTCCGGGAGATGCTTGAGCAACGTACACGAACCGCCTATGCGGATCGGAATAGGACTTATTCGCTGCGGGATTCGGAGATTTACACGCTGTCGGAAGTAGGCAAGTTTCGCGTTGTCGCCAAGAACGACCTGGCCGAATTCGCTTACAACCGTGACCGGAGCCGCATGGAAAACGATGTTGAGAACCTGGTGCGCCAAGGGCTCGCAAAGGTGTCGACCATCCCGGACATCGACTACAACCCCTCCCAGGTTGTGACGCTCACGAAGGAAGGTCATAAGCTTCTATCTCGCGGCAAGGTTCTCCCCACAAGCCAGGCAATCTACCACGGACTCAAGAAACCCAAGGAAGCTGCCCATGACGCGGACCTCTACCGCCTCTATCACAAGGTCAGCGATGAAATCGAAAGCAAGGGCGGCAGAGTGCTTCGCGTGCTGCTCGACTACGAAATGAAGGAAGAGCTTTACTCACGGTTTGCCCGCGCCTCTCAGGATAAGACGAGAAACCCGTGCACCTTGCAGTAGGAGGTCGCCGAGGGTTACCACCTCAAGGTTGTATCCGGCAAGATTCCCATCCCCGATCTGCGCGTCGAGTATGTGAACGAGAACGACAATCAAATCCAGCGCCGCGATCTGGAGCTGGCCACGGACCATTATCGGCCACGAGGACTATCGCAGAAGGCCCGCGTCGGCTTCCAGATGCCGGAGAGGACATTGAAACGCCCGCACAGATTTCTCACGGCAGAAGAAGTTCGGCGACTCGTAGCAGCAAGCAAGGAGCCAACCCGCACAATCATCCTTCTGGCAACAATGACGGGATTGCGGATTGGCGAGATCCTTGCGTTGCGATGGGGACGCATAGACCTACTTCGAGGCACCTTGCTTGTGGCAGAGACTTGCTACAAGGGGCACTTTGGAACTCCGAAGACACGTGCAAGTAAACGTGAAGTTCCATTGGCTCCAGTAGTTGTGCGTGAATTGAAAGAGCACTATTCGCGCTCAGTGGACCACTCTCCGAGTGCTTTGGTGTTTGCCACAGACCAAAGTACTCCGCTCGCTGCGGCCAATCTCAGGAGGAAGTCACTGAGCACTGCATGCAAGCGAGCTGGTCTTCAGCGAATCGACTGGCACACGCTTCGTCACACGCACGGCACGCTGTTGCACTCACAAGGAACGCCATTGAAAGTTGCACAGGCTCAGCTTGGGCATTCCCACATGGCAACGACTTTGGAGGTCTATACGCATGCCATTGCGAGTGCACAAAGAGATGCTGTGAACTTGCTCGAAGACCAATTGTTCCCAAATGTTCCCAAGTTCGAGAGAAGTGGAAATACGACGCAGGACGAAAGTCAGTTGGTTCAGTGAGTTAGTGGTCGGGGCGCCCGGATTTGAACCGGGGGCCTCCTGCGCCCAAGGCAGGCGCGCTACCAGGCTGCGCTACGCCCCGACAATTGGTACGTCTGTGATTCTACTGTACTTCCCGGTATGATTCCTAGTTATCATAACGACGAATGTGCGCGAACTGTGCCAAATAGCTGCCGATTTATTTACTGTGCCCAAAATTGGTGCGCTCTAAACTGCTGAAAATAAAAAGCGCCAGAATTATTGGAAGCGGCGCCCCTTGCCTGAAAAGCAGGGGCGTCCTTTTTGCCGAGAATTCCAGGAACTCCATCAGTTTCATAGTGTCTGAGTGCTTAGACAGAAGGGAATGAGAAAGTGCGCGCCAGTTGAGGCGCTCGCGAGTGTTGTTCGTGCTTGGGAGGAATAGCCATCCTCTCCGCGTCTTCGACCACTCCACGGTATTCCATTGCCCTTGGCCGCGCGACCGCAGTGGGCGAGGCTACTTTTTGCGAACGGAAACGACGGAAGCGGCGTAACGATCTCCGCGGAGAATGGATATGCTGAACTCGATGGCAGCCTGCTGGACATCGAACGTCGTTTCCTTGATGAGCAGAACCGCACTGCCCGGAGCCGCCTGCAAGAGCTTTGCGTCCTCCGGCTTTGTCGTTGCGGCCCCAATCACTTCCTCGGCCCAATGCAATTTGCGGTGGTAGATGTGTTCGAAAACGTGATACAGGGACTGTCCTTCCAGATCCTGCTTGTCAATGTCAGGGAAGATTGCCGCGGGGAGGTAACTCGTAACCACCGCCACCGGCGCTTGATCCACAAAACGAAGGCGGCGCAGACGAAAGACTTGCTCATCCGGCCCCAACCTTAGGGCTTGTGCGACTTCCTGGTCCGGCTTACACAATTCAAGCGAGAGAACTTTGGCGGAGGGAGTCAATCCCCTACGTCGCATTTCCTCGCTGAATCCACGAAGCTGCTGAAAATTCCACGGCAATGTTCCGGAACCAATCACGGGCTTCTTGCCGCGCGCGATGAGCAGAAGCCCCTCGGACCGCAGCTTCTGAAAAGCCTGCCGCACCGGCATCTTACTGATGCCCAGCATGCGCGCCAATTCGCCCTCGGAATGGAAAATCTGCCCCTCCTGAAGATGACGGTCCTTAATCAGATTGCGGATTTGACTAACGATCTGCTCGTAGTAGGGAACGAAACTGCTGCTGTCCAAGGTCAAACGAAGCGGCCCAGGAGAGCGATCGGAATCACGAACTGTTTGTGGAAGCGCCATGGCATCAAGAGTTGAGAAATTGAAAACTAATCATACAACGTATATAGGTTGAAGCCAAGAAGGAAATTGAGAAAAGGGACGAGGAAGTCAATTATTGCGTAAGTCTATGTAAAAAATAGATTTAGCCATGGGGAGAAGAGGGGCTGAAAGGAAAGGCCGGGAAGGCATAAAAAGAAACGCTTGACAACTACTATACATATGCGGTTTATATATTATGTTATTGAAGTTTCGGGGTGGTTTTTATCCCTCTTGCAACCACCCCGGGAGGTTCGGCATGTGTTCAGTAAGTTTCGTCAGGGGAATGCTGAAGCGTTTTCTCGCTCCGTTGTGGCTCGTCCTATTTCTTTTGGGGTTTACGGCGTCGCTGTGTTGGGCGCAGGTGGACTCGAGCCGGATTGTCGGGACCGTGGTGGATTCGTCGGGAGCCGTCGTCATAGGTGCGACGGTGAAGGTGGTGAATACGGAGACGAACATTACGGTCGGTGCGACGACGAATGAGTTCGGGGAGTACACGGCTACGCCGCTCAAGCCGGGAGTGTATTCAATCAGCGCTGAAAAGAGCGGGTTCAAGACCGCGGTGCAGAGCGCGATCAAGCTGGACATCAACCAGGTGGCGCGGGTGGATTTCTCTCTGCAACCGGGCCAAGTGACGGAACGGGTGGAAGTGACCGCCGCGGAACCGCTTGTCGAGTCGCAGACGTCTTCGATCGGCCAGGTGATTGAGGAGACCCGAGTGCACGATTTGCCGTTGAACGGGCGAGATTTCCTGCAGCTGGCGTATTTGAGCCCGGGCGTAAATCAGGGGCAGACGGGACTCGTGCAACAGGGCGGGATACCAGAGAACGAGCGGGGTAACGGTGCCATCCAGGTGAACGGCCTGATGGCCACGAACAACAATTTTCTGTTGAACGGATTCGACAACAACGAACAGCAGATCGGATTCGAGGTATTGCAGCCTCCGGTGGACGCAATTGAGGAATTCAAGGTGCAGACGAACAGCTTCGGGGCGGATATCGGCAAGGGCGGCGCGGTGGTAAACGTGGTGCTGAAGTCCGGGGCGAATAATTTCCACGGTAGCCTGTTTGAATTTCTGCGCAACTCCGCGTTCGACGCGAAAAACTTCTTTGACGATCCGACGAGTCCCATTGCGCCGTTCAAGCAAAACCAGTTTGGCGGGACGCTGGGCGGGCCGGTGATCCGGAACAAAACCTTTTTCTTCGTGGACTACCAGGGAACACGGATCCGGCAGTCGCAGACGCTGATTTCCACAGTGCCGACGATGGCGGAGCGCGGCGGCGACTTTTCGGACTTGTTGGGCACGGACGGGCAGGGAAACGTGACAGGGCAAATCTTCGACCCGCTAACGACGACGACGCCGGACCCGGCGCACCAGAACGTGCGCGCGGCGTTTCCGGGAAACGTGATTCCGGCCTGCGTTGGCACGACCGGACTCAGCGCGACAGGCGGCGGATGCCTGGACTCGGCGGCGCTGAACGTGATTCAGCTTTATCCTAAACCGAACATTGCGGGCGCCGGGACGGCAAACAACTTCCTCTATAACCCGGTGGCGCAGAACAATCAGGATGCGTTCGACATCCGGGTGGACCACCAACTTGCGGCCGACAGCCTCTCCGCCACGTTCAGCTACGGCAACGTGGATTCCGTGGACCCAGACCCCTTTCCGGGGAAGGCGGGCGGAGGAAGCTTTTCGGGCAACATTCACAACAAGGCGCTGGTGACGGGTGTGAGTGACGTGCACCTGTTCTCGCCGACCCTCTCGAACGAATTGAAGATCGGCTACACGCGGTATGCCGTGAATGCGGTGCCCTTCTTTTCGAACGAAGCGCTGGCGACCGAACTGGGGATTCGCGGAATCAACGACCCGAGCAACTTGGCGCTCACCGGGGGAATACCCAACATCATGATTTCGGGGTACAGCGCGCTGGGCAATCAGGACTGGTTTCCGGAAATTCTCAACGAGAACAATTACCAGTTGAAAGATTCTCTTACCTGGATTCGCGGCCGGCACAGCCTCAAAATGGGCGGTGATTTGATCCGACGTCAGCATGGATTCTTCCAGGGCCAGAACACGCGGGGCGATTTCACGTTTGACAACCAGTTCACCGAGGACCTCACGTTCGTGCAGACGGCGGACAATCCGAACAATCCGAATCCGGGAAGTTCGCTGGCGAGCTTCCTGTTGGGCTATCCCATCAATTCATTTCGCGATGGGCTGAAGGGGCCGTTTGGCATGAATTGGTGGGAGTTCTCGGCGTACTTCATGGATGATTTCCGCGTGTCGCGCAAGCTGACGGTGAACCTGGGCTTGCGGTATGACTTGTTCACCCCCATGGTGGAAGAGCACAACCGGATTGCAAACTTCGATTTCAAGACGGGAACATTCGTGGCGCCCGGGATGCCCGGTGTGAGCGACACGGCGAACGTGGTGACCAACAAGAAGAATTTCGCGCCGCGGCTGGGCTTCGCCTACACCCCGCAGGACAACGGGAAAACCGTGATTCGCGGAGCTTACGGCATATTCTACTCACTGCAAGCGGACCAGAGCGACGGGGAGCTTGCGTACAATCCAACCGGGCTTTTCAGCAACCAGACGATGCAATTAAACCCGTCCTCCATTCCGGTGATGAGGCTTTCCACGGGTTTTGCGACCCCGCAGAATCCAACGGGAGGATTGCCCGCCTCGGACCTGTCGGATCCGAGCGGCCGCGCGAGCGCGATGGTGTTCAATAACCCAACGCCGTCCATCCAGGAGTGGAACTTGAACGTGGAGCGGCAGCTCGCGAAGGACACCGTGCTGCAAGTGGCCTATGTGGGGCTTCACGCAACGCACCTGACTTACCTGAGGAACCTGAATCAGGCGACGCAGCCGCTCGATTCCAATTTCGAAGTGTGCCCTCCGGTGGTGCCGGCGGATCCGTACTGCTCGAACAGCGATCCGGCGAACAGCTTGCCATCCAACTACGGGCGTCCGTATTACGCGACGGTGCCGCAGATTGCGGCCATTCGCACCTCGGCCAACGATGTCAGCACCATCATGCACAGTTTGCAGGTGCGCTTCGAGAAGCGCTTCTCGGCGGGCTGGACAATGCTGAACAGCTACACCTACCAGCATTCGATCGGCACGGCGGAAGAAGACGAGGCGGCCGGGGGTTCAGCGGAACCGCAGAATACCTACAACATGCGCGCGGAACGCGGAAACATGGCACCCGATTTCCGCCACCAGTTCACCTCGGCATGGTCCTACGAACTGCCGTTCGGGCCGGGGAAGAGATTTTTGCGTGGCACGGGGCCAGTCCAATGGATCGCGGGCGGCTGGCAATTGAATGGCATCATTACGATGTACTCTGGGCAGGCGCTCACGCCGCTGCTCTCCTATGACTACACAAACACCGGATCGGCGGGAGACCGCCCGGACCAGATTAGCAACCCGTATGATTTTTCTAACGCGACGAGCGTGGGGTGCCCCTCGAACAAGCAAAGCCTGCAATGCTGGTACAATCCGGCAGCCTACGCCATTCCCGCGCTGGCGCCAGACCAAACCCTCGCCCACGAGTATGGCGGCGCGGGGCGCAACAGCCTGCGCGGGCCGGCGCAGTACAACGTGGATCTCTCGGTGTTCAAGAATTTCAAGCTAAGGGAAACCATGAACCTGGAATTCCGCGCCGAGGCTTTCAACCTTTTCAATACTCCTCAGTTCGGCGTTCCATACAGCGTTGTGGACAGTCCGGGGTTGTCGGGGTCCATTTCGGGCACGGTGCATGCTCCGCGCCAAATCCAGTTCGCGTTATTGTTTAAGTTTTGAGCGTCGGGTTTAACAGGAAAAGGTCGAGGAGGCTCCATGCGTGGGAATCATGGCGGGTGGTTGCGGGACGTAGCGGTAGCGTGTGCTCTCTGTGTGCTCGCCGTGACGGCGCCAGCGCAAGATGCGCCGAAAAGTGGCGTCGCGGCGAAGTTGCCTGCCGTTCGCATCGACGGGAATTATTTTTCGGCCGAGGGAAAGCGTTTTCTGGCCGTAGGAGCGCACTGGGTGCCGGCGAAGGCGGCCATGCAGTGGCCGGTACAGTGGGATCCGAAGGACATCGAGGCGGACTTCGCCAAGATGCACGAGTTGGGCTACAACATTACGCGTTTCGACGTGCTGTGGGCGTGGTTCGAACCGCGTCCCGGCGACTATAATCCGGTGGCGTTCGAACAGCTCGATTACCTGGTGACGCTCGCGCACAAGTACAAGATCTATCTGCACCCGAGCCTGTTCATCGGCAATGAAGTCGGCGAGGCCTACTGGGATGTGCCATGGCGGCATGGGCGGCACCCGCACGCGGACCCGGAAATGCTGCGGCTGGAAACAAACCTCGCAACAGAGTTTGGCCGCAGGTACGGCAAGGAAACAGGCATCATTGCCTGGGACCTGACCGACGAGCCTCCGTTCTGGATCATCCCCGGGCAAACCTCCGACGCGATGGCCATCAACTGGACACGGCTCATTGCGGACGGGATTCGCAAGAACGATAATCTCCATCCCATCGTCGTCGGCACCAGCGGGGAAGAAATCAGTCACGGGCCTTTTCGCGCAGACGACATTGCCGCCAGTGTGGATTTCTTCAGCGTTCATCCCTTCACTTTGTACGCGCCCGATCTGTTTCCCGATGCTTTGCTCTCCGCTCGGGGAACCTATGGCGCGGCGTTTGAGATTACGCTGTCGCAAGGCGCCGGGCACCCGGTGATGATTCACGAAATGGGTGCCTCCACGGCGCAGTTCTCGCCGGAACGTGTGGCGGCCTACGACCGCGCCCAGATGTACTCCGGCTTGGGGGCAGGCAGCATGGGCGTGGATCTGTGGTGCTACACCGATGCGTCTCCCGCGCAGTTCCACAAAGCACCCTATTTGCGCACGCCGCAGGAAACCGGCTGGGGAATGACCACATGGGACCGTCAGGATAAAGCGCTGGCGCGAGAGTTCAAGAAATTCGCGCGGGTGGTGAGCCAGTTGGATTTGACAGGCATCGCGCCTGCGCCAGCGGACGTGGCCATCATCATTCCTGACGAATGGGCCAAACCACACGGCGATTTTTCACGTTTCGGCTTGACCGGTCCCGAGGTGACGCCGTACGTTTCCCAGGCTGATGGCGACGCCATCCCGGGCAGCACGCAGCCTGACGCCAGCGGCGTGAACCGCTGGCTGATCAGTTCTGCGCTGAGTTCCTTCGTCCTGGCGCGGCGAGCGGGGCTACAAGCGGATTTTCCCCGTGAGTACAGCGATTGGACCAAGCACCCGATGGTGTTTCTACCGTCACCCATCACCAGCACGGAGAACACATTTCTCGCGCACGTGCACTCGGATTTTTATGAGAAAGCCAGGAAGTACGTGGAGCAGGGCGGTTTTCTGTACGCATCGGTAGCCACAGATGGGGCGATCCCGGAAATGTCAGCGCTATTCGGAGCGCGGCTCGTGGACCGCGCTATCAGTTCCGAGGTTACGCTGAAGTTTGTGCAGCCGTTTGGGGACTTTAAGCCTGGAGACACGCTGCATTATTCCGTGCCTTCTGCTTCGATCCAGTCGTGGGGCACTCTGCTGGAAGTAACGACCGGAAAGGTGGTGGCAGTGGATCAGGATGGTCATCCTGCGCTGGTCACGAATACCTTGGGTGCGGGGAAAACGCTCCTGAGCGCCTATCCGCTGGAACACTACCTCAGCGAAGTCCCCGCGGTTTTCGACAAGCCGGAAGATACACATCGCATCTATGCGGCGTTCCGTGATTGGGCCGGCGTGAAGCCGGCCTTTACAGTGGACAAACCCGAGGTGGAAGCAGCTTCGCTCGCCGGCGACCGGCGCGGCTACGTCGTCCTGGTGAATCACAGTCCGGAAGAACAGACCGTGACGCTGACATCGACGATCCCCGTGCGCGCGCTGGCGAAAATCGGCGAAGAAGGGCCGAACGCGATCCGGTTGGAGAACGCAAGCTGGAAAATGAAGATTGGCGCTTATGAAGGTGCAATTGTGGAGTGGAAACAATAGGAGCACACGCGCGGGACCTTGCAACTGGGCCGCGCGGCAAACGACATGACGACCATTGGCGCGGTGGATATCGGCGGTACGAAGATTGCCGTTGGATTGGTGGACGAACACGGGCAACTGAGCTGGCGATTGGAATTTCCGACCAACGCCAACGCGGGGTATGCGCGAGCCATCGGCAACATTATTGACACGCTGCGGCAGGCGGAATCGCGCAGTGGCAAGAAGATGGACGGGATCGGAATTGGCTCCACGGGTCCCGTCTATCCGCTGACTGGGGAGATCGGCGACGTCAATTTTTTCCCCAGCTGGTGCGGCCAGAATCCCGTGCGCGACTTGGAGAAGGCCTTCGGGCTGAGCGTCGCGATGGAGAACGATGCGGACGCTTCGGCATTGGGCGAAGCGGGCTGGGGCGGGGGACGCAACAAGTCGCGAATGATTTACGTGACGCTGGGAACCGGAATCGGCGTGGGAATCATTTTGGACGGGCGAGTATACCGCGGCGTGGCCGATTCGCACCCGGAGATCGGACACCACCTGGTGGACTTCTCGGGGCCTCCTTGCACCTGCGGGTTTCGCGGTTGCTGGGAATCGTTGGCGGCCGGACCTGGAATGACGGCGTGGCTGGAGAGCCATTCGCCGGCCGGCTATGCACACCGCGGCGGCGATTTGAGCGCCAAACGCATTTGCGAACTGGCGCGAGCGGGCGACGAATGGGCGCGGCGCGCGGTGCAGCACGAAAGTTTGTACCTGGGACTTGGGCTGGCCAATCTGGTGACGGTGTTTGTGCCGGACGCGATCGTGCTCGGCGGGAGCCTGATGAAGAGTGCGGACCTGTTTCTGGACGGCATCAAGACGACCATCGCGGCAAGTTGCCGTTATGTTCCTTATGAGAAGGTGGAAATATCCCTGGCGTCGCTCGGCGAGGAAGCAAATCTGATCGGTGCAGCGTGCGTGTGGCACCACCGCTTCGGGTCCACCGGAGGAACTCATGCAGGCTGATCTGCCTATTGTTGACGGCGAGTACCTGCGGGACATCTTGAGCCAGCCGCGTGCGCTAAAGGAAACGCTGGAAGGCTTGGACGCGACCAAGCCGCTGCAGCAACTGGCGGCGAAGTTGCACAAGGGCCATTTCAAGTCCGTCGTGCTGACCGGGATGGGTTCGTCGCTTCACGCGCTTCATCCGATGCAGATCGCCCTGGTGGAAGCCGGGTTTTCCGCGAGGATGGTGGAAACTTCGGAGCTAGTCCATTACCAAAGGCGCTGCTTCGATCGGAAGACCCTCATCGTGGCCGTGTCGCAATCGGGGCGTAGCGCGGAGGTGATCCGGCTGCTCCAAGCGAACCGCCGGCGGGCTGCAGTAATCGGGGTGACCAATACGGCAGACAGCCCTCTCGCCAAGCACAGTGACGTGGTCCTGCTCACGCGCGCGGGCGTCGAGTTTTCCGTCTCGTGCAAGACGTATCTCACAGGCCTGCTCGTGCTGGGCGTGGTCACTGACGTGCTCTGCGGAAAATTCACGCTGCGCACGAAAAAGGAATTGCAAGCAGCGCCGCCCGCCGTCTCGGACTACCTGGCCGATTGGAAAGCACACGTCCATTTCGCGGCGGAAAAGCTGGCCCCGGCGCGGCATCTGTTCCTGGTCGGCCGCGGTCCCTCGCTGGCTGCCGTGGGCACGGGCGCGCTGATCATCAAGGAATCCGACCATCTTCAGGCCGAAGGAATGAGCAGCGCGGCTTTTCGCCACGGACCCTACGACATGCTCGGGCCCGAAACCTTCGTCCTGGTGTTTGCCGGAGACCGCAAAACGGCCGGCTTGAACAAACGTTTGCACGACGACATCCGCGCGCAGGGCGGAACTGCCGAGCTTGTCGGCGAGACCTCACCGGACGCGGCCTTCCGCGTCGCCAAGGCTCCCCGGCGCATCCTGCCTCTGCTCGAAATTCTTCCCGTGCAGATGATTACGCTTGCGCTCGCGGCTGTCAGCGGCCGCGAAGCAGGACGCTTCCAATTCGCTTCGAAAATTACCGCAACCGAATAGCTTGAGAAACCCGCTGGTTCCAGGGAGGATCGGGAATGGCCCGCAATCGCTACATGGTAGGACTGGTCTTCCTTATTTTCTTCGTGATGTCGTTCCTTACGAACATTCCCGGGACGATCATTCCGGACATCATCACGGGTTTTGGCGTGAGCCTGACCGTCGTGGCGCTGCTGCCGTTCTTTTTCTTCAGCGCCTATGGCGTGATGTCCATCCCGGCGGGATTCCTCGTGGACCGATATTCGGAAAAACCGGTAATGGTGTTTTCGTTCGTGGCGGGGCTAGTCGGGTCTCTGAGCATCGCGCTGCACCCGACCTTCCTGGTGACCATCATCTCGTCGTTCGTAATTGGCGCGGGCATGGCCTCGCTGCAAGTCGCCATCAATCCGCTCTTGCGCGTTGCGGGCGGCGAGGAACATTTCGCGTTCAATTCCGCGTTCGCGCAATTGGTGTTTGGCGCGGCCTCTTTTCTCAGCCCAAGAGTTTACTCCTACATTGTGGCGCATCAGGGAGCGGCGGCTGGGGGGCGCAGCGGCTTTCTGCGCCTCCTCGCACGCTTGACTCCCGGCAATTTCCCCTGGGTTTCGATCTACTGGATTTTTGCGGCGGCGTGCGTGGCGATGGTCGCGATTCTCTCTCTGTCTCGCGTGCCTCGCGTCGAGCGCAAGGAGGACGAGCAGGCGGGATCGCTCAGCATGTACCGCGAACTCCTGCGCAAGCCCATGGTCTGGCTCTTTTTCGGGTGCGTGTTCGCCTACGTGGGATCGGAGCAGGGCACCGCCAACTGGATTTCGCAATTCCTGGTCAACTACCACCATGTGAATCCGGACACCACGGGCGCCGCGACTGTCTCGTTGTTTTGGGGCCTGCTCACACTAGGATGCCTGCTCGGAATGCTTCTCTTGAAAATCTTTGACAGCCGCGGCGTGCTGATCGCCTTCAGCATTGCGGCCCTGATCTGCCTGACGGCGGCGCTGTTTGGATCCGCCAAGGTATCGCTCGTGGCGTTTCCCCTGGTTGGCTTCTTCGCCTCTATCATGTGGCCCGTGATTTCCTCGCTGGCCCTGAATTCCGTTTCCGAATATCACGGTTCCTTCGCGGGCATCTTGTGCACCGGGATTATGGGTGGCGCGGTAGTCCCGGTCATCATTGGACGGTTGGGTGACAACTTTGGTCTTCGAACGGGAATGTCCTTCCTCTACTTGACCTTCGGTTGCGTGCTAAGCGTCGGTTTTTGGGCAAAGCCACTCATCACCAACGCGACGATTCGCGACAAAAAGTGAGCAGCGAATTTTGGGTAAGGTCGAGCTTACGTTTCCGAATTCTTCTTGATCGTCCAATCGACTCCGCATCGGATCAAAACGCTAATCGGAATTCCGGTCTTCTTTGAAGTAGCTTTCAGTACCTTTCCGGCCACATGGCAACTTTTATCCTGCGCGGCACATGAGGCGCAGGCTACATGCATGGCCGATCTCCGGTCAATCTGAACGCGGATGGAACGTGTCCGGTGACCGTCGCCACGCGAGGCGCTGGCAGAACCAAGCCCTGGCCTGCATAGCCCTAATATCCTCTATTGAATCGGTTTAATGATTGACTCCCTGGGCCCAACGGAATACACTCTCATCCGAAGAACGCCACGCGAAGCTTTTGCTTCCGCATTCTCGAGGAGGATGCCATGCCTGCGTCCACGACAACGGCAAAATTGAAAGTACCGTTCTACGGCCACGGCCGCCAATACCACAGCATCAAGCGAGAAATCGACGACGCCTTCCACGCCGTCCTGGAAAGCGAGGCCTATGTCATGGGCCCCACCCTCGCTCGTTTCGAAAAGGAGCTCGCCCAGTATTTTGGTATGAAGCATGCCGTCGGTTTGAACTCCGGCACCGACGCTCTCTGGCTGGCCTTTTTCGCGCTGGGCATCCAGCCGGGCAACGAAGTCATCACCACCGCCAACACCTTCTTCGCCACCGCCGAGGCCATCTGGATTGCTGGCGGCAAGGCCGTCTTCGTCGATTCCGACCCGGCCACCAACAACATCGATCCCTCCAAGATCGAAGCCGCCATCACCCCGCGCACCGTCGGCATCGTCCCCGTGCACCTCTACGGCCATTGTGCCGAAATGAAAGCCGTCAGCGCCATCGCCAGGAAACACAAACTCTGGGTCGTGGAAGACAACGCACAATCCATCGACGCCCACGGCGATGGTTTCAAACAGGGCGAGCTCAGTGATGCCGTCTGCACCAGCTTCATCATCCAAAAAAACCTCGGTACCTTCGGCGACGGTGGCGCCGTCATTACCAATCGCCCCGACATCGAACAAACCGTGCGCCGTTTGCGTAACCATGGCTCTCTCAAGCGTTCTGTGCACTCCTTCGGTTTCAACAGCCGCCTCGATGATCTCCACGCCGCGTTCCTGAGTGTCAAGCTCAAGCACATCACCCGCTGGACCGATCAGCGTCGCGCCTGGGCCAAGCGCTACACCGATGGCCTCAAGGGCACCAGTTTCAAGCTCCCCAAGGAATTGCCGGGGTACCGCCATGTCTTCCATCTCTACGTCATCGAACACCACAAGCGTGACCATTTGACGCAGTTCTTGATTGACCATGGCATCGACGTCAAGCAGCACTATCCCATCGCCATCCATCAGCAAGAAGGCTATCCTTGGGGCAAACTTGCCGACCCTCACCCCTGCGTGCCCAACGCTGAGCGCAACGCTGCGCAATGCGTTTCTTTGCCGATGTTTCCCGAACTGACCGCGAAAGAAGTGGATTACACCATCGAGAAACTCAGGGAGTGGGACACCCAGTTTGGCTGGTAACGCCCACCGAGGAGCGATCGCTGTGAGCGCGAAAAAAGTCTACAAAGTCTTGGTTGTCGGAACAGGAAAGCGCGGCAAGCACCACGCCCTCGCCTTCAAGAATAACCCGCGCTTCGAGCTGGCCGGGCTCGCGGATTCCAGCCCGGAGCAGTTGGCCAAGGCCGCGGCGGAGCTCGGCATCCGGAAGACTTCGCTTCAACCGCTCGCTCTGGCGAAAGAAATTCAGCCGGATGTTTTCTGTTTCTGCACCCCCCCAAGCATCCGGCTGGAACTCATCCAGGTGGGCATCGCTTCCGGCGCAAAGCTGATCGCCTACGAAAAACCCATGGCTCTTTCCATGACCGAAGCCATCGAGATTCGCAAAGCGGTCAACACCGCGGGTGTCAAGACCGTTGTGTCGCACCAGCACCGCTACGGTCAGCACTATCAAAAGGTGAAGGAAATTGTTGAAAGCGGCGCCCTTGGCCGCATCCACACCATCCATGCCCACGCCAGCGGTTGGTTCCTCCATCTTTTCACTCACCTTGTCGAATACATGCGCTGGTATAACGGCTACGCGCGCGCCGAATGGGTCATGGCCCAGGCCGCAGGGCGCGGTAAACTCTCCGACAATCATCCTTCTCCCGACTATATTGGCGGATTCATTCAATTCGCCAACGGCGTCCGCGGCATCATTGAATGCGGCGCCGGCGCCCCGGACGTTCCCGAAGTCGACTATTGGTGGCGCAAGAACAAGATCGCCGTCTACGGCACCGAAGGTTTTGCCGAAGTTCTGACCGGTGGCGGCTGGAGAACCGTCACTGGCTCTCAGCAAGGTGTGATTTCCGGCGCTGGTTGCATGAACTACGACATCGAAATGCCCCTGTACATCGAAGACATGGTGCGCTGGCTGGACGACGACAAACAGGTGCATCCTTGCAACGGCGAAAGCGCCTACGCAGGTTTTGAGATCAGCATGGGTATGCTGCGATCCGTCGTGCAGCGCGGTCAGATTAAGTTACCCTTGGGAGCCGGGGAGCCGGAAATCGAGGCTCTCAAAAAGGTTTTGCCGGAGCAGCCGGTGCTTGTCTCCAGCGATGTCCATCGCAAGGAATACAACGTCTAATCCGCGGTACGCCGCCAAGACTCATCCGCGTTGCATCCCAGGCCAGGCTTCCTCTCACAATGTCTGCCGCAGCCCCGCTTGGGGCGCAAGGCTAGACTTGCGTCCCTGCACAGGGAATGGCCCAGCCCCGATACAATGCCTTGAGCCGATTCATAACCCGCCCCAGATCCTTGCTAATCGTCAAATCGCTGCGGGACAATTCCTGCCACATGCGGGGGCCGTTCTCTCCGTGGTAGACCGCGGAAAGCGATCCATTGCGCAGCAGTCCGGCCAGCTTCCGTGCGGCTCATCCAAAAATGGCTGAATGCCGGCGTGCCGGAAGATGGTATGGCGAATACGTACTATAATGTCAAGATACTACTGTGTATCGATAGGGCATTTTTGGGCGAGTACTCGAATGCGTTGTGGAAAAGTGGGGAGCGCGGCGAAAAGTTCAAAGTTGAAGGTTTAAAGTTAAAAGTTCAGAAGCAGCGGGCGAAGAAGGGGGAAGAAAAGTCAAAAGCCGCCCACCAGAAAACGGCGGGCGCACAATGCGCGCACCCTTGAAAATCACAAGGTATGCGGTGCCCAAAACCGTCTCACCGCCCAACCTATCGGCTAGCCACGAATTCAGCTAGCTACACATCCCAGGGCTGGACGGAATGCCGGGTGAATAGAATATGCAAATTTCCTTAGGCCAGTCGTCATCAGCTTGGGATCGTGCTCGTATTGATACGAATATCTCTCTTCGTCTTCGCTCACATATATGCCAAGAACCCCAAACCAGAGCAAAAGCTGGATAACTTGTGGCAGGTCGGAGCCGGAAATGCCAGCCTCTGTCAGTTTAGCCTCGACTTCAGGGCGAGATAACACGATGCTGCAGCCAATGAAGGCGTATGGGACATTGTCGTACTGTGGTTTTACGTCGCGCATTTCATGACTTATGTCTACTAGTGCTTCTGCAGAACAAGTCCGTTCTGCTTTTAGAATATCCTCTTCGCTCACTCGGTCACCCTTGCGATTGATTGCCCTTCGCGGTCGTTAGCACTGACGACCTTTGAAATGAGTGTCATTCGCCGAGGATTCCGAACTCTCGAACCGCGTTGACCATAGCCTGCAAGTTTTCCGGTGGAGTGTTGCGGCCCAAGGCGCAGCCCGAGCTGAGAAACAACCCGCGTCCGCCAGTTTTCCTGATGACTTCCTTGACTGCCGCGGAAATACTTTCCGGGGTGCCCAAAACAAGCGGGTCACTCGGGTTTATGTTGCCCATCAGAACTGTGTTGCTCGGGATGGAACGCCGAGCAAGCTCCATGTCGAGCTGCCAATCTACCTCGAGAATGCGAGCTCCTGTTTTGCCCATGTCCGAGATGATGGATGCCGTATTCCCGCAGATGTGAATGGAGAGAGGGATGCCAAAATCCTGCACCTCCTTGGCCAAAGCTGTTTCAGGTTGCAGGGCGAATTTTCGATAGAGGACAGGCGAGATAAGGGCGGGGCCGGCGAAGGCATCTCCGATGGAGGTTGCGTGGGCACCGGCTATTTTCTGGGCTTTGGCGAAAGCCGCGCAAGCCTGGCGACAATAGTCAATCAACGCATAGATAGGGGCGGGATCTTCTTCGGTTAGCAGGTCCATCATGAACTGCTGTGGGCCGCGCAACATACAGGCTAATGTGAAGGGTCCCTGGTCAGCCCGGCCCATGATGAAAGCGCGGTCACCCACGCGCTGGGCGATGATGCGGGTGGTCTCCAGCCATATGGGCAGCCTACCGTCGTTCCAAGGTTCTGGCACACGCAGAGAAGCCACTGCGCCCCAGTCCTTGACCAGGAGATCGGATTCGTCGATCACCGCCGGATCGTTTTCGCGGAAAACTACTTTCGCGCCACAAGCCTCGGCCAGGGTCACAACGTCAAAGTCAATCACGCACGCGTCGTACCCAAATTGGTCCATGCTGTGGATCAATGCATCGGCCATCCTGGCAGGGTTGCGAACCACATCGGCCATCTTCATCCCAGCGTTCTCGATGGCGAACATGAACGTCTGCGGAATCACCGGGACACAGTTGGGAACTTCGCCGTTCAATACCGCCATGCACCTTTCCAACGAACTCATTGTTGTCATCGAAGCGCCCTTTCGCGCGGCTTATATTTGTGTGTAGCTAGAGACTAGCGGAATATTGCCTGATATTAGGATTGTGTTACCTGAAATACAAATGACCTCAGGCGAGAATTGCGCGGCTCCCGATATGCGAGGCTGATTACAGATGAGGCAGCGTGGAGCGGGGGTAGCGTTGCAATCGGTTGGTGATTCGCTACCATAGAAAGACGAGGCGAGCACTCAGGCGCCACTCGAACGGGAAGGAAATTTGGATGAATCGCGCATTTTTGGCTGCTCTGCTGGGCGCAACGCTGCTCTTTGCCGGGGCCTGCAAGTCCAAGGTGGATGACAAGGAAGCGATCCGCTCCGGGATCATCAACTATCTGACGTCCCTGAAGACGTTGAACGTGAGCGCGATGGACATCAACGTTACGCAGGCCACGGTGAACGGCAATCAGGCGCAGGCGCAGGTGGAGATCCGGCTGAAGAATAGTCCACCGGATGGCGCGAGCATGAAGCTTTCCTACAATCTGGAAAAGCGCGGGGAAGAATGGGTCGTGGTGAAGAGCCAGCCGGCCGGCGGCACGTTGCAGCATCCCGCGCCGGGAGAAATGCCACCGGGCGGATTGCCGCCGGGGCATCCGAACGTGAATGGCTCGGCGGGACAAGCTCCGGCGGGGCATCCGGATTTCAATGGGATCTTGAAGTCAGCGCAGCCTCCGGCACAGCAGGCGCCCGCGGCGGCACCGTCGTCGTCTTCAACAGGAACCAGTAAGCCGTGAGCGCGGAGTGCAGAAGTCAGAAGTAAGAAGTCAGAACCCCGATGTCCGACTTCTGATATCTGACATCTGACATCTGACATCTGACATCTGATGTCTGATTACTCGCCCTCGTAATCCTGCAGATCGTCCGTGGGGAGCGCTACACGCACGGCGTTCAGCACGGCGAATAAATCAATCAGCTCCTGGCCGATGGCGCCCCAGATGGGCGGCAAGAAGCCGAATGCGGCGGCAATCATGCCGACCGCACTTGCGGCCATGCCACCGAGGGCGCTCTGCAACGCGATGCGCCGCATGCGCTGGCCAATGTGCATGAGCTCGTCGATTTTGCCGAGGGCCGTTTCCAGCACAACGGCGTCGGCGGCTTCGGTGGTGATGTCATTCTGGGTGCCGAAGGCCACGCCAACCGTGGCGGCCAGCAGCGCCGGGGCATCGTTGATGCCGTCGCCCACAAACAGCGTGCGCGCTTTGGCGGTTTCTTCCTTCACGATGGCCACTTTTTCTTCGGGGCTCTTCCCGGCGTGCAACTCCGTGATGCCCACGCTCTCCGCAAGGTACTTCACTTCCGACTCGCGATCGCCGGAGACCAGAATCACTTTCCTTACGCCGTGTTTTGGCTGGAGGTGCTGAATGAAGGAAGCGCTGTCCCTGCGCGGGGCATCGTGGAAGCGGATGGCGGCGGCGTATTTCTCGTCAATAAAAATAAGGCACTCGAGGCCGCTGGAAAGCTCCGGTAGAGGAAGAGATTGCGCAGGAACCTTGTTGCGGCCGGTAATTAGAACGGAGTGGTCTTCGACGTTGGCGAGCAAGCCTTTTCCCGGCCGTTCACTGATGTGCGCCACGGAAAGGACATCGAGTTGTTCCTGTTTGGCTGCGGCGACGATGGCACTGGCCAGCGGGTGCTTGGAATACTGCTCCACGCTGGCGGCAAAGCGCAGCACCCCGGTGCGATCAAATCCCTCGGCGCAAAGCACCTCGGTCAGCCGCGGCCTTCCGTAGGTGAGCGTGCCGGTCTTGTCGAAGATGAGGGTGCGGCACTCCTCCAACTGCTCGAGAACGGCGGGATTCTTGATAATGATGGCGCGGCGCGCGGCCAGGGAGATGGCGCCGATGATGGCGGTGGGAATGGCGAGAAGCAGCGGGCAGGGCGTGGCAATCACAACCACAGCGAGAAAGCGCTGAGGTTCGCGGCTGAGGAGGGCGGCGGCGACGGCAACAGCGAGGGCCAGCGGCGTGTACCACGCTCCGAGTTGATCGCCCAGGCGGCGCAGTTTGGGGCGCTGCTGCTCTGTATCGTGCATCACTTTCATGATGCGGGCGTAGCGCGAATCTTCGGCCACTTTTTCCGCGCGGATCAGCAGGGCTTGTTCACCATTGATGGCGCCGGAAATCACCATAGATCCGGGCGTCTTGGAGATTTCGTAGGGCTCACCAGTGAGGTAGGCCTCGTCCATGATGCCGTGACCTTCGAGGACGGTGCCGTCCACGGGGCAAATCTCGTGGGGCAGGACGGTGAGCTGATCGCCGATGCGGATGTCGCCCAGCTTCACGTCCACAAGCCCGCTGGGTTCCTGGCGGTGGGCGGTGCCAGGCATGCGGCGCGCGAGCGCATCGAGGACAGAGGAAGCGCGGGCGGTGGCGAATTCTTCCAACGCTGCGCCGCCAGAAAGCATGAGCACTACGATGGTGGCGACGAGGTACTCGCGAAGAGCGATAGCCGTCAGGATGGAAACCCCGGCGAGAAGATCGGAGCCGAAATCGCGGCGAACCAGTTTTTTCAGCAATTCCCAGACGAGAGGTATGCCGCCGATCAGGAGCGCGGCAAAGAGAGGTGCATTGGCGGAAAGGGCAGGGAAGTGCAGGAGGTACTTGAGGACGACATGCAAAGCTATTGCAACAAGCGTAAGCCCGGCGATGTACGTTTCTTTGGAAGGAACAAATCCCGGCTTCGCGGGAGACTTCATTAGCACCACTTATTGCATAGGTAATTGTCTAAGTCAAAGCTGCAAACCTCTTGCGACAGAGGAAAGTGATGGCGCATCAGGCGTTTCAGGGTGTGCAAGCAAGTCTATGCGGGCGGTGGGAAACGGCCGGGTCGCAGAAGTTGTATCCAGCCAACCATCAATCGCGCTTGAGACCCTCAAGGTTCCTGGGAGAGATTCTCTGCGCGATGGCGGTCTCTGAGCCAACTGCAAACGTAAGCTGTGGCGCAAAGTGCAGCCAGCCAGGCCACGCGGCTCTGGTATCGATCGAAGACGCCGGAGAAAGTCGCACAGACCGCCGCATTGATCAGGAGAAACGCCATCGCCGAATAGAAAAACTGGTTCAGGCGTCCCATAGGCTTGATCCAGCCAAATGCCAGGCATATTACGACGCTCAGCCAGAAGGCAACCGTGTCAATTGCCGCAGCGGCATTGGCCAACGGAAGAAGGTGACCGCGAGTTTCCCTGGAGCTTAGGAATGCCCGGAAGTCACGGGGAAATACTTGCGCGACCACGGCCCGGTTCCACTCTTTCGCGTGATAAGAACGAACTTCATCTCCGGTGCGGAAGGCCGCGAACTGGAGGAGCGTTTCTTTAATGCTGCTGGTGAGGAATCTCAGCTTGTGGGTTGCGAGCGTTCCATGCACAATCTTATTCATTTCGCCTTGCTGTCCTATCATCTCCCACAATAACGGATGATTGTCGAACAGGAATTCCGTTTGTGTGCGAGGCAGTTGGGAGAGATAGCTGCACGCAATCAAGGGCTGCTTGGGGCAGTTTTCGCGAAGAAAGTCGGCCGCAAGGCCGTCAGCAAACAGCCTGGACAACATGAAGAGTTGCCCTGAGGGCGAGAACTTGAAACCCAGATGCATGCGGTAATTCAGCGTGGCCGTCGAAAGTCCTCCGGCGATGAGTGGCACGATCAGCGAAGCGAGCACGGCCCCGCGCAGAGCCGCTGCCCTCCGCAGGCGAGCGACAAGTTTGATGATTATCAGCCAAGCGACGAAGAATGCTGCGATGGGGAGCAATGACGTGTGCACGGCGGTGGAAATCATCAAAATCGCAGCCAGGGACAGGCGGCTTCTTGCGGGCAATTGGTCATTGAATGCCAACAAAAACGATGACAGGAAGACGATGCCCGCGAATACATCAGGCATAAGCTGTGATACCAACCAGGGCAGACTGGTCAGGGCCGCCAGAATGGAAACTGAGACAAGCAAGCAGATGTCGCGGTAGCGGCGCGCGTTGCCGAGCAAGTACTCGCAGGTTTTATCCAGTACGTAAACCACGATGATTGCCTGTACGCCGATGACCAGCCAAGCGCTAATCCCCAGGCTCGCCAGTTTTGTGAAGATGCTGTATCCGGGGGAGCGGAAAGGCCAAAACGCAATGAACGTCAAACCGGTGAGAAGGTAGCTGGCGGTATCCGAGAAAACGATCGGATAACCGTTGAACAAGGCGACCCATAGAAGCGCGCAAACCGCCGCGGCGCGAATCAGCAAGGAGCGAATGACAAGGAGATGCGGGTTGCCCGGTGGCTGCGACCTGGGCGCAACATCCGTCAACGTAGACCCTCCATTGGGTGCCAGATGCTAAAGCTCGACGTTCCCGGAATAACCAGTGGACGGCCGCTCTTGTACAGCGTTTTGGGGCCAATTTCAAAGAAAGCTACTCTGCAGCGGCCGCATCCATTTGGCTGACAGAGAAAGAGCAAGTCCGAATCGAAACGCCACCAGACTAGCACACGCCAGGCAGGTCCGTTTTCACGAAGGGAGTTCCATGTGCAATGGCTAACCGCTACGAGGAGTGCGCTCGTCATCAAAACAACTTGTGAATTAATCCCCACAACTTGGCTAGCTGCTTGCTTCGCACGTCAAAGCGGCAAGTTTCTTGTCACCGGGGGGACTCGTCGGCTTTCGATGCGGTTTTTGTCGAATTACGAGCGAGGATTGGGCAGAGACAGGTTTTAACGCGTCACGAGGATGACACGATGAAAATAGTCGTGGGCCTCTTTTGGCCGCACGGAAGAGCGTGTGCCTTGACATTGATTGGCGGAGAGCAAACACTTGGAAAAAAGGGGAACTACGACGCTACTTCTGTCTCCGGCGGATGTTTTGCGACACCGCTGGACACCTGCGAATTAGAATTGCCAGTGGTGAAATTATCATGAGCCCGGAAGCCCATTCGCCCACAGATTTGCAGCAACTCTATAAGACCCGTTTCGCCGGGCGATCTGGATATCGAAAACGAGTGTGGGAGGTTCTTTGCCGATTTTTCTCGCGGTGGATTCCAGCCGAGGGGAATGTTCTGGATTTGGGATGCGGGTGGTGTGAATTCATCAACGCCGTGCCTTGCCGCCGCAAGTTTGCCATGGACCTGAACCCCGATGCTGAGCGTCATGCCCTCCCCGGGGTCAAGGTGCTGCAACAAGATTGTTCCGAGACGTGGCAGGTTGAGGATGAGAGTCTGGATGTAGTGTTCACAAGTAATTTCTTCGAGCATTTGACTTCAAAATCCGCCCTGGAAAAAACATTGCTGGAAGCTTATCGCGCTCTAAAAGCGGATGGCCGGTTGATTGCCATGGGGCCCAATACAAAGTATCTTCCCGGGGCTTTCTGGGATTTCATCGACCACCATCTGCCGCTGACAGAGCTATCCCTGCTGGAGCTTATGAAGAAGTGCGGTTTCGATGGCGAGTATTGTGTCAGCCGCTTCCTGCCTTACACCATGTCGGAAGGCCGGCAATACCCCATGTGGATGCTGCGTCTCTACCTTGCCCTTCCTTTTGTATGGCGTTTCTGGGGAAAACAGTTTTTGGTAGTAGGCCGCAAGAAAATGCGTCAAGTTGGACAGGTGTCGTAGGAACCAAGTGCTGGAATAACAGCCGGGCCGTCTAGCCCCCCGAGCCTCGATGGGAACGCAACGTCACCCGAAGAACAAAGACAGCGACCGGGAATGCTGAACGCAGTCACTGCTTGTTGAAGTCGCCCCTGCTGAAGTATTTTTCGAGCCAGCAATAGAGAGCGATGAACAAGTAACGGCTGCCCATCTCCCTGAGTCTCAACTTGGATTCGCCCGCCCGGCGGTTGCGCCAAGTGATGGGAGTGACGGTCCAGGAGTACCCGCGAACAATTGTTTTGAGTGGCAGTTCGATGGTGATGTTGAAGTGTGGCGAAAGGAACGGATGGCAGCCTGCGATGACAGTGCGCCGATAGCCCTTGAAGGCGTTGGTGAAGTCATTGAAGGGAACGTTGAAGAGAACGCGCAGAAAGAGATTGGCGAGACGGTTGATGTACAGCTTGAGAACCGGATAGTCTATGACCACGCCGCCCTTCAAGAAGCGGGAACCGAACACCGCGTCCCACCCTTCGTTGAGGATCTGCCAGTAGCGCACCACGTCGCGGAAGTCGTCTGACTCGTCCGCCATCATCACGACCACGGCGTCGCCGCGCATCTGGTCGAAGCCCAAGGTGATGGCGCGGCCAAAGCCATGCCGGCCGACATTCTGTAGCGGGGCGAGCGCGGAAACCCGGCTCTGGAGTTCACAGAGGATGTTCCAGGTGGCATCCGTACTGCCGTCGTCAACCACAACGATTTCGTGTGCAATGCCCTGCAAACGCAATTCCAGGTCCAGGTGCTGGACCGTCGCGGCGATGCAGCCCTCCTCGTCGCGCGCCGGGATTACCACTGACAACAGTTGAAGCGGTGGCCGGCCTTCCTGTTTCGCAGGGGATTTCATACCCCGCTCCGTTCCAGCCAGTCTGGATGGTGTTCGGCGTGCTCGGCGATCTCGCGCAAGGTTTCGCCAAGGCTCACGGCCGGGGTCCAGCCGAAATCGAGCCGGGCGGCGGAATTGTCCATGATGATCCAGGGAATGTCGTAGGCCCTAGGACAGAGGTCGCTGGACGGCTGACGTGTTCCGAAGCGAGCATCGCACCAGTCGTTCAACTGGCGGAGCGACATGGCGTTCGCCGGGCCGCCTCCCACCGTGTAAATGCGACGGCCACTCTTCCGCCCAGTTCGCATCTGCTCCTGCAAGAGTCCAGAGAGATCACGCGGATTTAGCGCGTCCCGTACCTGCTTACCCTTGCCGTCAAAGCCGATGTACTTTAATGAACGCTGCCGCAAGTGCGCATTCACCCAGAATGCGAAGATGCCCTGATCCGGCGTCCCGAACTGGCCCGCGCCCGCGAGGACACCACAGCGGTTTACCCATACTGGAAAGCCAAAGGCCTCACCACACTCGAGGGCCAAAACTTCGCAGGCCAGCTTGGTACTTCCGTAAAGCGAGATGGGAGCCTGGGTCGAAAACTCCGGGCCTACTCCGTTGCACGAAACGCCCGCCGGCAGGGGGCCGGAATCATCCAACTCGAAGGCTTTCCCGTTATCTCGCAGAGGCAGCGCGGCCAGTGTCGAAATGGAATAAACGCGGCTGCTGCTTAAGAGAATCAGCCCGGCCCTGTGCCGTTTGCAGTATTCGAGGACATTAATCAGGCTCACCAGATTGTGCTCGAGCAATTGGCGGCTGGTGACTCCCGTCCCCACTCCAGCCAGCACACTGGGGTTGGCGGCTGCGTCGATCACCCAATCGACCTTCGGCAGGGTCTCAAAATCGCTTGCGGAGCGAATGTCGCCGTGGGTGAACTCGACGCCGAGCTTGCGCAGGCGGGCCCGGTTCGTCTCTGAACCTGGACGCGTCAGGTTATCGATCCCGCAAATCGCGAGACCCTCGAGGCCCCTCAGCAAGGACTCGGCCAGAGCACCCCCTGCGAATCCACAAACCCCAGTAATAAGAAGCTTCATGAGGAGGCTAATCTCTCTGGATGCGACACTCGTCTTTCGGCAATGTCCTCGAAAATATCATACAGTTTTCTTGTGATGCCCCAGGCCGGATATGGCATCCGCGTCTTCCGCAGATTGCGGTAATCCGGAAATCCCTTTTTGATCTCGAAAACGGCACCATAGTACACCCGTCTCGCTGGTTCGCGACACTGCGAAACGACGCACATCGATATCACCCCCGCTTTTTTGCGCGTGGAGCCCAGGCTCTAGCGCGTCACCAGCACGACGCGATGGTAATAGTCGTCCATTTCTCTGGGCCGCACGGAGACGTTTTGCAGCTTGAATCCATCCTTTTTCAGACGGCCAGGCCACCAGTCGCCCTCCAAACCGCCCCCGCTGGAGTAGAGAAGAAAGGCCGGATGCTCCGCGAGAAATGGCTGGAAGTCATAAATGGGCAGAGTTGTGTACCGGCGCAGGACTGCCAGTTGCTTGTCCGCCGTATCATTGCCGGTATAGACGACGGCTTGCGTTGGATCGAGCACAGCAACGAATCGCTTCCGCCATCCAGGGTCACAGTAATGCTGGAGCTGCAGGAAATCGTGGGCATCAGAAACGACGACAGGAAGGTCGGCATGGCCGCCAGCGGTGACAAAGTCCTGCACAAACCCCGCCGGGGAGACAAACTCACCGTTGTAGTCAGACCAGAATTGGCGCTCTTGCGGCAGGATCACATAAAGCAGCAAGGCAGCGGTGACAGCCGGAAGAAGAAAGCCCCAGCGCCGCAGCGTCGGAAGGGTGAAGCCGAGTGCGAGGGCGAAGCCGAGTATAGACGGCACCATATACTTGGCCGTCATGGCGCCGTGAGCGAGTGCTGCAACCGCAAAACCGAGCAGCGGCAAACTTAGAAGGCCGAGCACGAGAGCCAACTCATGCACCGGCGCACCTGCCGGACGATCACTGCGCGATGTTTTTCGCACCGCCGCGAGCATGGTAAAGAGAACGGCGACACCTGCAATTCCGGCTAGATACAGGCCAGGTTCGCCCTGGGGCGTCAGGAAGAACCAGCCATAACTCCCCAGGGCTAATTCCAACGTGGGCTTTGCCCAAAAATGCGGGCCCATATTTTCTTGCACTGCGGAGAGCGCCGGCCAGAGAAGGGCCAGCGGCACGAAGCCGCTCAGCAGCGCGATCCACACTCCGCGGCGAAGTTCACGTGTCAATCCGTAATAAGTGGCTTCCGCGAGAAAAAACGGCAGGAACGCGAACACTGCAAAGTAATGAAAGGATTCCGCAAGCACCAAGCTGAGGCCCAACAGAATCACCCAGCGGCGCGCAGGAACGCGCTGGTAACAAACGAACGCGAAAGAGATGCAAGCGACGAGCAGGCTATAGCTGCGCGCTTCCACGGAAAGCATGTCGAACAGAATGGTGGCCAGTGGAATCGCGGCGCATACCAATGCGATTGTCGGGCCCTTGCGAGTCCGGACGGCGACGAACAGGCACACGAGAGTGACCGCAAATCCTAGGATCGAAACGCCACGGTAAGCCAGATTTTCGTTGCGGATAAAGGCAGCCACGGCGCGTTCCAGCAAGTAAAAGGCGAGCGGTTGACCGTCGGCGCCATGCGCGACGGCTTGCCACAACACCGAAAGATGTTTCTGCTGGGCTACAAGCAAGGTGCAGATTTCGTCATACCAGAGGGGCTTAACTAAAGCGTGGCAGATGTTACGGGCCGTGGCATAGATGACCAAGGCCGCCAGGGCAAACAGTGCAAGCTTTTCGGCAAGGGGACTGCGTGGCGCCGGCAACGGTGGTACTACGGGTGCCGGGGATAAACCACGATCCCGCACCGGGCGCCCGGCTGATTTTTCTTCAGTGAGTGCACGCATGGGTCAAAGGAAAGAATCACCTTGCCAGACAGGATGTTTCCTGCAGCTTAGCACGGGAGGTGAGTGAGTCCAAAAATACGGCGAGCGACGGGCGGCACGCAATCAAACCGTTTTGTCGCGCGCGTAGCAGAGCGTTTCCAGGTTGCACTCGGCGCACTTGGGCTTGCGGGCGGCACACACGCGGCGGCCATGCCAGATCAGTTGATGAGAAAACTGAATCCATTTGTTCCGCGGGATGACGGCCATCAAGTCCTGCTCGATCTTCTTGGGGTCATCGTTGCGCGTCAGGTCCAGGCGCTGCGAGAGCCGGATCACGTGCGTATCCACGACGATGCCGCTGGCGATCCCGTACGCCGTGCCAAGGACGACGTTGGCGGTTTTTCGCGCCACGCCAGGAAGCGTGAGAAGATCCTCCATGGAGCGCGGCACCTGGCCGCCGAATTTCTCAACTATGGCTTTGCTCGCGCCCATCACGGACCTGGTCTTGTTACGAAAAAAGCCGGTCGGGCGAATCTCCTTCTCAAGATCCGCGGGATTGGCATAGGCAAACGCTTCCGGCTTGATATATTTTTTGTAGAGCTCCTGGGTGACCTGATTGACGCGCACGTCGGTGCACTGAGCGGAGAGGATCGTGGAGATCAGCAATTGAAAAGCGTTTTCGTGCTGCAGTTCGCAGGTTGCGTTGGGGTAGGCCTCGTCGAGTTTCGCCAGAATGGCCGCGACGCGCTGGGGATCCGTGCCAGCAGGGGAGCCGGTCTTGACGGGGATTTTCTTCGCTTTCGTAACTCTTCTCCCGGCACTTTTGCCGCGCTTGGCGGGCGTCGGTGATTTCTTCCTGCCAGACTTCTTCCGGGTGGCCATGGCAACCTCTTTTGACTTCGCGTTGAGAACTCTCCCTACGATTCCAACCCTTCCATCAAACGGCGAAAGGCTTTGCCGCGATGGCTCCGGGCATTCTTCTCGTCCGCGGGCAATTCCGCAAACGTTTTACCCCGCGCTGGAAAGTAAAACACGGGGTCGTATCCAAATCCAGCGCGGCCACGTGGCGCTTCGGCAATCTCGCCGTCTACCTTTTCCGAAACGACTGCGATCACACGCCCCATCCGCGCAACAGCTATTACGCACACAAAGTAAGCCGAGCGCTCCGCGCCTCTTTTGCCGCGCAAAGCCTCCAGTATTTTCGCGATTTTGTGCTCATAGCTTGTCCCCGAGCCGACATAGCGCGCCGAATGCACGCCCGGTTCGCCGCCGAGAGCGGACACGACCAGCCCGGAATCATCCGAAAACACCATGTCCGGGCAGGCCCGAGAATAGTACAGCGCTTTGCCCGCGGCGTTTTCGGCAAAGGTTGGCGCGGTCTCCGGGAATTCCGGTAGCGCGGCGTATTGCGGGAGCAATTCGAGCTCCAAGTTGGAATGTGCCGCGGCGGCCAGGGCGCGGTATTCCCGCAATTTCCCCTCGTTCCCCGAGGCAAGAAACAGCTTGGCCGACGTCCCCACTGGAGTCATCGCTGCGTTTTTTCCGTGTTCCTAGTGTCGCGGTGGCGGAACGATCTTACTTTCATCGCCCGCGGCCAAGGAAATGTTCGGGCAGGACCTCACGCTGCTCTTCGGCCAGGCGGCGAATTCCCGCGGCGCCCAGTGCAAGCAAATCCTGCATCTCGCCTCCGGTGAAGGGACGCCCCTCCGCGGTGGCCTGAATCTCCACGAATTCACCGCGGCCAGTCATCACCACGTTCATGTCAACTTCCGCGCGCGAATCTTCTTCATAGCATAGGTCGAGCAGCGACACATCATCCACCATGCCGACGCTGATGGCTGCCACGGAATCGATCAGCGGAGAGCGTTTGAGAATCCCCGCTGCGACCATGCGCTCCATGGCGAGAGCCAGAGCCACGAACGCTCCGGTAATGGAAGCAGTGCGCGTGCCGCCGTCAGCTTCAATGACGTCGCAATCCAGCATTACGGTGCGCTCTCCCAGGGATTCCGTATCGATCACCGCGCGCAGCGAACGCCCGATCAGCCGCTGAATTTCCAGCGTGCGTCCCGTTTGCTTGCCGCGCGCAGCTTCCCGCGGGGTGCGCTCTTCGGTGGCGCGTGGGAGCATGCCGTATTCGCTGGTCACCCAGCCTTTGCCGGAACCTTTCAGAAAGCCGGGCACGCCGTCGTCGACGGTGGCGGTACAGATTACGCGCGTCTTGCCGAGTTCGATCAGGACGCTACCCTCGGCCTGCGAGATGAAGTCGGGAGTAATCTTCAATGCACGAATCTGCTCGGCACTTCGTCCATCAATCCTCATCTTCCACGCCCCTTTGCCGGGCCTCTTGTGTTCTCTTTACCCGCCACTGATCTCCGCCTATCTCTTTACCGCATTCTGAACCTTTTCCACGGCCTTCTTGATCGGAGCAGTGAACGCCGAAACGGGAGAAGGAGCCTGTGCGTCCGGCGTCCCCGCCACCTTTGTATTCACTCGGAATGTTTGCGTCAGGTCAATGTGACCCGCCAGCGTTTCCGCTTCCTGGCCGTGAATGAGGATCTTGAGGCGCTGCACCTGGGGCACGTCGGCTTCCAGGGTGCGTGCGATCGAATCGATGGCCAACTGTTCGCTCTGAATTCCGGAGGGAATCGAGGTGCCCAGCGCTTCCGAGAAATCCGCAACTGCGGTGCCGTCGGGCAAAATGTAGAAAGCCAGCAGTGCGGCATCGGGCGGCAAGGTGCGCGCTTCGGAATCGACGGGCCCAGCCAGCAGGGTATTCAGGACTTCTTTGGCGCGCAGCACCGGATCATTCGGGAGCGGGAGCTCCACGGTAATCGGCTTGAGCATGCCGTCGTCATTCCCCGAGCCCCAGAACATCTTCACCTTCACCTTCGGCTCACTGCTTGACGTTGACGTGACCGGCAGCAGTTCGCGGCGCGCCTGCTCGGCGGTTTTCTCTGTCACTTGCGCAGCCCTGCGCACTTGCTGGCGTAGCGCCGGAAAATAAAGCGCAGCAGCAAAGACCGCGGCAAGCAGGCCGCCCGCCAGCCAGACGCGCGATTGCGGGCTCATGGCTGCGTGCCTCCTGAGGTTCCTGGCGGCACAGGCAGGATGTAGGACGGCTTGAAGGTTGCGATGCCGTGTGCGATCGCCTCCGCAACACCCGGCACCATGCGGTCGAGATCGGCGCGGTCTTGCACGGTCACGCTGGAAATCTCCACGGCGATGGCGGGCGCCGCGGTGGTTCGCAATTGGCGCACCGGGGCCACTTGCGCGATCGTGGGCGAGCCCTTGAAGCGCTTTTCCAGTTCCTGTTGAACGAGGTCGCCGAGCTGGTGGCTCAAACCGACAAACGGTCCCTGCGCGCGGTCCCACGGAATCAGTCCGGTCGCGTCATTCGATGGCGGAATGTCTGGCACGACGTAGACCCTGGCGGTGCCGGCAATGCCGGTGGAGGCGATGTGAAGGGTCACGAAAACCGCGCCGTGCTGCGCATTGGCGCGCGCGGAGCGGTCGTCAAACGAGGGGTTGTCGTTGCCCTCGCGCGTCATCACGACCTGGAACCCTTGTGCCTCAAGCGCCTTGCGCACTTCGGCGGCGAAGACCAGCACGACTTCGCTTTCGCGGATGCCTTCGGTACCGCGCGCTCCCAAGTCGATCCCGCCGTGCGCGGGGTCGAGAACAACGATGTTGAGCCCTCCGCGAGGAACATAGTGTCCTTGGCTGGTTGCGGAAGCGAGGGCTTGCGGTGTTGCGGAAGCAGGCGCGGCGGTTGTCGCTGAGGACTGCGCTGGAACTTGATTGACGGGTGTGCCTGCCGATTGCGGTCTGGTTTGGCTCGCTGCGATGACCGCCAGGGCAAGGCCCGCACCCAGCAGCGCCGCCAGTAAAGTTGTCCGGTGCGTTAGACCGTCTCTCACGTTGAGAAGAATACCAAATCTCAGCGCCTTCCTGTGGCCCACGATTTTTTTCGGCACGAAAGAGGGACCTCATAGCCTACAGCGAGGTGCCGCACTCTGGGCTTGCGGAAGCAAAAACACTCCGCTCTACAGGCAGAGAATGAACTCGCAAAGGTGTTTCTTCAGGGGCTAAAGCCCAATTGCCATAGGGACCTTACGCCGGGGCTGAAGCCCCGGCCTCCTAAAGAAAAGGGTTCTTCCACGAGCAGTGGAACCAACCGAGCGTTCTGAGAGTGAATCACCGCCAATCTTCCAATGGGCTCAGCGGGGCGCGGCTCTTACGCAGCTTCCGCCGTATCCAGAGCTTCCTGGGAGCTATGAGGCATCAAGACCTTGCGAGTAGCCAGGTATAACAGGATGCCGGCCACGATAATGATTGCGCCGAAGGCCAGCCCGTTGATGCCCAGGATCGTTTCGCTCCCGCTTTCGACCACGGCGAGGATAAGCAGAGCCAGCGGAAACATTCCGCAGGTCACGGCACCCGCCATGCCGCCGGGCACGCGGAACTCCCTCCGGAGCTTCGGTTCACGTATGCGCAGCGCCACCAAGGTGACAAACTCCAACATGAGCGCCGCGCCATATAGCATGAGATCCAGGGTCACCAGTCGCTTAAAGCCCAAGCCCAGGCAGAGCGCCCAGCAAGTGGCCAGGACAATGATCGCCACCCAGGGTGTGTGGTTCTTCCGGGTGACCTTGCCGAAAAGCCTGGGCATCATGCCGTCGCGCGCCATCGCCAAGGGCAAGCGCGAGTAACTCATCACCAGGGCGTTGAACATGCCAAAAGCGCTCATCATGCCGCCGATGGTCACCATGAAGCGCAGCCACTCGAAGCCCATGATCCTGCCGCCCAATTGTCCGGCGACTGCGGCCCACGAGCCGTCTTCCGTGAACGCCGAGGCGGGCGTCCCGGCGAAATAGACGGCCACGAACGGCAGAACGTAGGTAAGCGACACGAGAATCACCGCGGCGATCATGGCCCGCGGATAGGTCCGCTGCGGGCGTTCCACTTCCTGTGCGATGGTGGAGGCGTTGTCCCAACCCATGTAGTTCCACATGGCCACCAGCACCGCGCCAAGCAAACCAATGCTGGCACCCGCCGAAGCGGCGTGCGGCTCGGCGAACGCGCCGGTCCTGGCGGAAGAAAGCAGCACAATCAGCCCGAAAGGCAGCGAGAGCAGGAAGAACAGCCACAGCGATGTGATGCCTACGACCCGGATACCCGCCAGATTCAGCGCCGCGCAGGTCACCACGACAAACAAGCCCGTGAGCACGCCATGATTGCCCTCGCCGAACCATGGCGACACCTGCTTCAGGTAAAACACGAAAAGCGTCGGGTAAATCGCCATGTCAAAGATGCTCGCAGCCAGGCTCAGCCAGGCTTCCTGAAAGCCCCAGAAATTGCCCAGACCCCGGCGCACCCAGGCGTAGTAACCGCCTTCGGCAGGCAGAGCGCTCGAGAGTTCACCGATCATGAATGCGGTCGGCAGGCACCAGAGAACCGGAAGAAAGAGCAGGACGAGAATTCCATGGCCATAACCCCCACCGGAGATGATCGCCTCTGTCCCGTAGGTGCCCCCAGACACCATGAAGAAGGTGGCGGCTACAAGCGGCCAAAGAGTCATCTTGGCGATTGCTTTTTTCGCGCTGGGAAGCGCTTGGGAAGGAATATGTGCGGGGAGCGATACAGTGCTCAATTTTTTTCTCTCTTCCTCCTTGAAGCGACGCTCACTCTCGACGCGTCGGAGCGAGGTCGCATTTGAAGAATACATTCTCTGCACACGCGCGCAACAAAAAAATGCATGGGACGCAAAATTTTTTTCAACCCGCCAACCGTACTTTCGTACTACCGGTGGGCGCCGCGTGCCGCCTTGGTGCCGTGCGACCGGGCGCTTCGAGCGCTCCTTCCTCGCCCCTCGCACGGCTGGGGCGCCAAGTTGTGTTAAACTCGCGGGTTTGTTCTGCGCTCATTCTTTCGTACGGGAGTCATCGATATGAGGCTTCGTCTGGTGGTGTTACTTCTGGCAATCGGGGTAGGGGGTTCTATTACCGCCGCGCAGCACCCCGCGGCCCCTCGGCCAATCGCCGTGGACGACATTTTCGGTTATCGCGAGGCGCGTGACCCGCAAGTTACTCCCGACGGGCAATACGTCGCCTACACGGTGTCGTCCACCTCTCTGAAGGACGATAAATCGGAAACGCGCATCTACATGCTCCCCGCAGCAGGCGGCGAGGCCATCGCGCTTACAGCCGAAGGCGTCTCCTCCGAGCATCCCCGGTGGTCACCCGATGGCAAATTCCTGGCGTTCCTCTCCGAGCGGAGTGAAGAGAAGACACAGGTTTACCTTCTGAACCGGCTGGGCGGGGAGGCGCAGCGCCTGACCGACACGGTTCAGAACGTTGAGTCCTTTGAATGGGCTCCCGACAGCAAGCGGCTCGTTCTGGTCCTCCGTGATCCGTCGCCGGAGGAACTTGAGGCGACCGCCAACAAAGGAAAGGAAGATGGCGACGACAAAGCGGCCGGTTCCAGCAAGAAGTCCAAGGCACAGCGGCCCTGGGTGATTGACCGGTTGCTCTTCAAGGCCGACACGGTTGGCTATCTGGATCGCAGGCGCACGCACCTGTACGTTTTCGATATCGCTTCCAAAACCCTCACCCAAGTGACCTCCGGGGACTACGACGACTCCGATCCGACCTGGTCGCCCGACGACAAGTCCGATCCGGCTTGGTCACCCGACGGCAAACTGCTGGCGTTCACCAGCAACCGGAGCAAGCCGGACCCTGATGCCACCTATAACCGGGACATCTGGGTCGTGGCCGCCGACAACAAGGACAAGGGTGAACATCTCCTTCAGGTCACCACCCATCCGGGGGAGAAGGACCACCCGTCCTGGTCACCGGATGGCAAGTGGATCACCTACGTCACCTCTCTCGATTTAAAACTCTTCTGGTACTCCACCAAGCACGTCGCCATCTCTCCCGCCGAAGGCGGCGAAGCCAAGGTTCTGACCCGCTCCTTTGACCGCTTTGCGACGCTCCCGCGTTTCGCCCCGGACGGCAAATCCATTTATTTCATTGCCGACGATGACGGTACGCAGAACCTCTGCCAAGTGAGCCTCACCGACGGCAAGATTACCCGGCCCGTGGGCGGGCGGCTCACGGTGGATGGTTACGCCTTCTCCAAGGATGGCACCCTCGCGGCGACGATCTCAGACACCGTCCACCCATACGAGGTTTTCGCCCTGCCGGGCGGCAAGCTCATACGGCTCTCGCACCTGAATGACGCCTGGGTGGCGCAGTTCAAGCTATCCCAAGGTGAGTATGTCAGCTTCAGATCGAAGGATGGCACGACCGTCCACGGCTACCTTTATAAGCCTGTGGACTACGTCCCCGGGAAAAAATACCCGGCGATTCTCCGGCCGCATGGAGGACCAACCGACGAGTACGAGGCGGAGTTCGCGGAACCTGCGCAGCTCTTTGCGGCAAACGGGTACGTCGTTCTTTATCCCAACCCGCGAGGATCCTCGGGGTATGGCGAGGAGTTCTGCAAGGCTATCTTTGCGGATTGGGGCAACAAGGACTATCAGGACGACATGGCCATGGTGGATTACGCCATCTCGCAGGGCATCGCGGACCCGGACAAGCTGGGGGTCGGTGGCCATTCCTACGGGGGCATCTCCACGGACTTCATCATCGCGCAGACGACACGCTTTAAGGCCGCCATCTCCAACGCGGGCGTGGCGGAGATGACCAGCCTGTGGGGCCACGACGAGTACGAGAAGGAGTATGTCCTGGAGTTTGGCTATCCCTGGGAGAACCGCGCCGTGTGGGACCGCGTTGCACCGTTCTACAAGGTGAAAAACATTACGACGCCAACGCTCTTCATGGGCGGAAACATAGACTGGAACGTGCCCATCCTGGGCGGGGAGCAGATGTACCAGTCGCTAAAAGCGCTTGGACGTGAAACCGAGTTGGTGGTTTACCCGGACGAATACCACGAGTTCAAGACGCCGTCGCACATCAAGGACATGTATGAACGTTACCTGGCCTGGTATGCGCACTACGTTAAAGCGGACGGTTCGCCGGCGCGTCCGGTCTCCCCGAAGGAAGTCAAAGCAGGGAACTAGCTTCGGCCTAAGAAAAGGCCGTCCTCAATACGGGGCTGACGACAATCCAACTCCGGAATGACTTTTAAACCGCGCGCACGGACGTGATTCGCTATACGATGCTCACCAGACTCGAAATCAGAGCAAGTTTTCTGGGCGTGCGTTCTTTCCCGGGAGCGGTTCATGCCATGCCGCCTGGCGATTCGCATGGGAGGCATAGATGTCAACAGTTCCGGTAAGTTTCAATGAACACGTTGAGAGACACTCCTGGTTTTCCAGCGGGCCTGCCTTTGTCTGGTACGTCGCTGGCGGTTTGACGCTGCTGCATCTGCTGACGGCAAGCCGCTACGGCTACTTTGGCGACGAGCTGTACCACATGGCCTGCGGCGAGCACCTCGCTTGGGGATACGTTGACCAGCCCCCGTTCATCGCTCTGGCGGCCTGGTTTACAAGGCACGTATTCGGCACTTCGGTCTTTGCCGTTCATCTATTGCCTGTGATCGCCGGACTAGTGCTCGTTTGGCTCACCGGAGTGATCACTCGCGAATTGGGTGGCGGACGTTTCTCTCAAGCGTTCGCGGCGTTGTGCACGGCTTGCGCGGGAGTGTATCTAATCATTCATCACATCTTCACCATGAATGCATTTGAGCCACTTTTGTGGATGGGTTGCGCCTATGTCGTGATCCGCGTGATCAAAACGGGCAATCAGAAGCTGTGGATGTGGTTCGGGGTGCTCGCGGGCCTTGGCCTGCAAAACAAGTACTCGATAGCGGTGTACGGCTTCGCGATCGTGGTGGGCCTGCTGCTGACCCAGGAGCGGAAGGCGTTCGCGAGCAAGTGGATCTGGATCGGCGGTCTTATCGCCTTCGTGATCTTGCTGCCGAACCTGCTGTGGAATATTGAGCACCATTGGCCCTTCCTTGAGCTGATGCGCAATATTCGGGCCAGCGGGCGCGACCTTCCCTTCACACCCATCGGCTACCTGCGAGCGCAGATTTTCCTCATGACTCCGGTCACTTTTCCCGTGTGGCTTCTGGGAACCTTGTACTTCTTCTTCTGGCGAGAGGGTAAACCCTTTCGAGTGCTGGGCTGGGCCTTCCTGGTTATGCTCGCAGCCTTCATCGTGCTGCACGGAAAGGACTACTATGCCAGCCCAGTCTATCCGTTCATATTTGCGGGTGGAGCGATTGCCATCGAGCAATTTGCATTGCGCAACCGGCAGTCCTGGTTGAAACCCGCGAGTGTTGCTGTCATTCTTCTCGGCACGCTGGCGTTCCTGCCTTTGTTCGTACCGGTGCTTTCGCCGGAGAACTTCCTGCGGTACAAGGCGAATCTCCCCTTCAAGATTCAGCCGGACGAAAAGAGCATGCTGGCGGAGCCGATGCCGCATTACTATTCCTGGTGCTTCGGCTGGGAAGAGATGGTCAAGGGGGTGGCCAAGGCCTACTACAGTGTGCCGGCGGAGGATCGCGCCGATGTGGCGGTTTACGCCAACAATTTCGCGCCGGCAGGTGCAATCGATCTCATTGGGCCAAAATACGGCCTGCCCAAAGCCATCAGCGGGCACCAGAACTACTGGTTGTGGGGGCCGCGGAATTACAGCGGACAAACGATGATTGTCGTGGGGGTCAAACGGGAAGACGCGAGCCAGTGGTTCGATGAAGTCACTGTAATCGCCGAACTTCACAACCCGTACGCGCCTCCAGGGGAGAATCGTCCGGTGCTGCTTTGCCGCGGGCAGAAACATTTCCATTCACTGGCGGAGGCCTGGCCCAAGTTGAAGAACTGGGATTAGATGGTCTTACATTGTTTTGCGGGGGATGCGATGCGTTTGCGACTGAGAACGAAACTGTTCCTGATTTTGGGGCTGATGGGGTTGACGGGATTCACGGCCCGCTCGCAGCAGTATGATCAGAAACTCTTCGGCGAGATGCGCTGGCGGTGCATTGGGCCGTTCCGTGGCGGGCGCACGGTGGCGATCAGCGGCGTGCCGCAAGAGCCCAATGTGTATTACATGGCTCCAGTGAATGGCGGTGTATGGAAAACGAGCGATTTCGGCAACACGTGGTTTCCCATCTTCGACGGCCAGCCCTCGGGTTCCGTCGGGGCGCTGGCCGTGGCGCCTTCCAACCCGGACATTATCTATGTAGGGAGCGGCGAAGGGTTGCAGCGCCCAGACCTTGCCGTGGGCGACGGCGTGTACAAGTCAAGCGATGCGGGACGCACTTGGACGCACCTGGGATTGCGCGACGCCCAGCAGATCACCGCCATCGTGATTGATCCGAAGAATCCGGACCGCGTGTTCGTTGCCGCTGAGGGCCATCCCTATGGCCCGAATGTGGAACGCGGAGTCTTCCGCTCGTTGGATGGTGGGAAGACCTTCGAGAAGGTCCTTTATAAGGATGAGAATTCCGGTGCGGCGGACCTGGTGATGGACCCTGCCAATCCGCAGGTGCTCTATGCGGCGCTGTGGGCCGCGCGCGTGGCGCCGTGGGAGATACGCAGCGGCGAGTCGTTCGTCATCCCGGGCAGTGGGCTCTACAAATCCACCGATGGCGGCACGACGTGGCAGCCGCTAACGAAAGGTTTGCCAATGAGCGAAGACGGCTTGGCGCGCATTGGCATTGCCGTTGCTCCCAGCGATCCCAAAGTCGTGTACCTGACCGTGGAATCGAAAAACAAGGGCGCGGGAATTTATCGCTCGGAGGACGCGGGAGAGAACTTCCAGTTGGTGAATTCCGATCATCGCATCGGCGGGCGCGGGCCGGGCGCCATGGGCATTGCCGTGGCGCCAGACAATCCCGACGTGATCTACGTAGCCAACACAACGAGCTGGAAATCCACAGACGGCGGGCAGACGTTTTTCGGCTTCAAGGGTGCGCCGGGCGGCGATGATTATCAGCACATCTGGATCAGCACGCAGCACCCCCAAATCATGGCGCTGAGCGCCGATCAGGGAGCGGCAATCAGCGTGAATGGCGGGGCCACCTGGAGCACGTGGTACAACCAGCCGACCGCGCAGTTTTATGACGTCACCACGGACAATCGCTTTCCCTACTGGGTCTACGGCGGGCAACAGGAAAGTGGTAGCGTCGCCATACGAAGCCGCAGCGACTACGGCGAGATCAGCTACCGCGATTGGAGCCTCCCCGGCGTGATCGAATACGGCAGAATCGCCGTTGACCCCGCGGATCCCAACATTCTCTACGGCGGACGGATTACGCGCACAAATCAGGCGCTCGGGGAATTTGCGAACGTTGCACCGGAGCCCATACGGCGCGGCGAATATCGCTACGACCGCACGCTGCCGATCGTGTTTTCGCCGTTCGATCCCAAGACGCTGTACTTTGCCGCAAACGTAATCTTCAAGACCACCGATCAGGGACGCAGTTGGTCCATCATCAGTCCGGATTTGACGCGCGAATCGTACGATGCGCCCGCGAATCTCGGCGCGTTCAGCGCGGGCGATCCGGAAAAGGGCAAACACCGCGGCACGATTTATGCCCTCGCGCCTTCATTCAAGGAGCCAGGGATGCTCTGGGCGGGGACCGATGACGGCCTGATCCAACTGACGCGCGACGCCGGCAAAACCTGGCAAAACGTGACGCCGCCGCAACTTAAACCCTGGGGCAAAGTCTCCATCATCGAGGCTTCGCATTTCGATGCCGGCACCGCTTACGCCGCCATCAACAGCTTCCGCCTGGACGATCTGCGCCCGCACATCTACCGCACGCGCAATTTCGGCGCCACGTGGCAGGAGATTACCGCGGGAATGCCGGAAAACGCGCCATCAAACGTCGTTCGCGAAGATCCCTCGCGGAGGGGTTTGCTGTTTGCCGGGACGGAAACGTCCGTCTACGTCTCCTTCAATGATGGCGATTCCTGGCAGCCGCTGCAGTTGAACCTGCCGCACACCTCCATGCGCGACCTCGTGATTCATGGTGACGATCTGGTGGTCGGCACGCACGGCCGGTCGTTCTGGATCCTTGACGACATTACGCCGCTGCGCCAAATGAGTGACGATGTGGCCAAGGCGCCCGTTTATTTGTTCGCGCCGCAGGAGGCCATTCGCTGGCGCTGGAACCGCAATCCCGATACCCCCTTGCCGCCGGATGAACCCGCAGGCAAGAACCCGCCGGACGGCGCCATCATTGACTACTTCCTCGGCAACGCCACGAAGAACGCTGTGACGTTGGAAATCCGGGATGAAGCGGGCAGCATGGTGCGACGCTACAGCAGCGCCGACACGCCAGAATCCCTTGAGAAACTCGCCGCGGAGCATCCCATGCCGATGTATTGGGTGCGGCCAACGCAAATTCTTTCCGGCGCTGCGGGCATGCACCGCTTCGTCTGGAATCTCCACTACACCCCGCCGAAAGCGCTGGAGTACGAATTCCCGATTTCCGCAATCCTGCGCGACACCCCGAAATATCCATTGGGCGCATGGGTGCTGCCAGGAACTTACACGGTGAAGCTCACACTCGACGGCCAGAGCTATACGCGGCCGCTGACGGTGAAGATGGACCCGCGCATCAAAACGCCCCTGGAGGACTTGCGCAAACAGCGCGATATGCAATTGGGCGCGTCCGAGGGGATGGACGAGAGCTACGAAGCGCTCGAACAGATCAGGTCCGTTCGCGATCAATTGAAAGAACTAGCGCCGAAAGCGCAGGGCAAGGCCAAGAACAAATCCAAGTTGGTCGAGTCGATGGCCTCTTTAGATAAGCAATGCGCAGAACTCGAAGGAGCCACGCAGCGCTCCTTCTTTGGCCTGCCGCCCAGCGGGAAGCGGCCGGAAAACCTCTCGACCCTCAATCAGCATTTCGCCGCGATTCTGGCCGTGGCGGACAGCGCAGATGCCGCGCCAACCACACAGGCAACGGCAGTGGAGCAGGAACTCGAAGAGCAGGGCGCCATTCTGCGCAAGCAGTGGAGCGTGCTTAGGGAAACTGGGATTCCGGCGCTGAACAAGAATCTGAAGAAGGCAGGTTTGCCAACCATTGATCCGAAGAAACCCCTGAGCGAAGAGTTGGGGGGCGCGTCGGACGGGGACGACGAACCGTAGACCCTCATTTCGGTTTTCAGGGTAGGTTCTTACGTGCGACCTCGGGGCACACGGCGTTCGCATATCGCCAGCAAGGCAGATACCAGTTCCGGCGCCAGCGACGAAATAATAACTGCCTTACCGTTTATGCGGTCGGTCCGACAGCATACGGGCTCTGCGCTCGATAGCGCCGTTCGAACTCTTCGCGCGTGCAGAGTGTCCGGATGTCGGTGATCCGATCCACGGCGAGAATACCGTCCAGATGGTCAATTTCGTGCTGAAGCAACTCCGAGAGGTTCCGATCGTCTCCGGCATGGAGTTCGCAAAACCTCCCGCGTACGTCCTGATACCGAACATGTATTTCCCGGTGGCGTTCCACCTGCATAAAAATCGACAGAAAGCTTAGGCAGGCATCCCATACGACGATTTTCTCCTCCCTGCGGGCTGTGATCACCGGATTTATAAACGGCCAGGGTTCTGCCCCCGGCAGTCGAAGGAGGATCACCCGCGCACGCACCCCAATCTGCGGGGCGGCAATGGCGCGCCCGTAGCCGGTTTTCGCGCGCCAGTAACCGAGAGTATCTGTGAGGTCGCCGATCAGCTCCGTTATCTCCGTTGATGCGGGATCGCTCACGGCAAGCGCGATTTCCCGCAGCTTCGGATCTCCTAGCTGCAATACCGTCCGAATAGCCATCGTTCTTGTCCTTCCCTAAGATCCAGAACTCGCTAGTGGAGGTACTTCTGGAAAAACGCGCTGATGCGCTGGGCGGCGTCGGCGGCTGCCTCGGGGCGAAAACCCTGTTTATTGTTGGGATTCTGGAAAGCGTGGCCGGCGCCATCGTATATCTTGATGTCCGCCGGTTTGCCAACGGCCTTCATGGCGGTTTCAAAGGCGCGCACTTCCGTCGCGGGAATGCCCTGGTCATCGGCGCCGAAATTCCCCTGCACCGGCGCGTAAATCTTGGCGATGATGGCCGGATCACTGGGCAGCGAGCCATAATTGACCACGCACGCAGCCAGCTTGGGTTGGTCCTCCGCCAACTTGATGGACCAGCCGCCGCCCATGCACCAGCCGACCGAGCCGATCTTGCCGGCGTCCACGTCGGGACGTGAGGAGAGATACGCAAACGCGGCTTCCAGGTCGCGCAGGCCGCGATCATCCGCCAGGCCGCGCATCAGGATGTGCGCATCATCGGGAGTCGCCGCCACTTTGCCGCGATAGAGGTCCACGGCCAGAGCGACGTAGCCTTGCCCCGCGTATTTCTGGGCCTGGTCCTTCACCCAGTCGTTCAACCCCCACCACTCGTGAATCACGATGACGGCGGGATGCTTGCCGCCGCCCTCTGGCAGTGCCAGGTACCCGTTGACCGTGTCGCTGCCGCTTTTGTAGCTCACGGTCTCCGTCTTCACCGAACCGGCATGCAGAGCCAGGCTCAGGGCAAGGACGCTCAACGTCAGAACCGGAAGGAAGAATCTGCGATTCATGGATCACCCCTCAAAGGAACAGGCTCCGAAACTCTAGCGCATTTCGGAGCCTGAAGCCAAGGTGCGTGGAAAAGAGGAAAGCCAGGCCTTTTGAAATTATTTTTGCAGTTCGTTAATCGCCGCGAGCACGTCGTCGCTGTGCGTCTTCACGTCCACATCGGTCCAGACCTTGCGCACCGTGCCGCTCGGATCAATCAGGAAGGTGTGACGCGCGGAGAGTTTGACTACGCCCAGGTTCATTATCGAATCGTATTTCTCGGAAACTTCCTTCTTGGTGTCGGCGAGCAGCTTGAAGTTCAGCCCTTCCTTGGCGCAGAACTCCTGGTGGCTCTTTTCATCTTGGACGCTGACGCCGAGGATAACGGCATTCTTGGCGTCGTACTTGGCCAGATCACGCTGGAAATTGTGGGCTTCGATGGTGCAGCCCGTGGTCATGTCCTTGGGATAAAAGTACAGCACCACCCACTTGCCCTTGAAATCGTGCAGGCTGATGGCTTTGCCTTCCTGATTATTCAGCGTGAAGTCCGGCGCGGCGGAACCCACTGCCGGAGCCTTGTCTCCGGCGCGAGCGGTAAAGCTATAGAGAGCAACAACTCCAATCACGGCAACAGCAACGATAAGCATGCGTGCGTTCCTCATTATTCCCCCCAAACTTAGCAGAATTGGCCCTGGCTGGTTACGAGAATGAGATGCGTTGGCGGGCTGGATGGCTACAGCGAAGATTGCGGGATTCCTGGGTGCGGCTAGAGTGGTCACTTCTTGACTTCCGGGGGTTTCGCCGCCGCCGCACCCTGCTTGACGTAACCCTTGGCCTCAGGGCTGTGTGAGGTCCAGCCCACGGGAGGAAAGGAAACCCGCCAGAAGCGTGGGTTGGGGTGGGCAAATTCGATCCCAATTTCCGCCCTGCCATGTTGCCCGGGGTCGATGTCTTTCACGGTACAGTCGAGCTGTTCCCCAGTCCCCTCATGGGTGACCCTCAAGACCTCCCCAACGATGACAGGTTCGCGAAGCAAGATCAGGGCACCGTGGGCATTCACGACCATGGTCGTGGTGTCTTCGCGGAACGGGACGCCATTGGCATGCTTGCCGGAAACAACCACGGGCACGGAGAGGAGGATGCGCTGGCTACGGCGCTGATTGCCCATGCTTCCCGGTCGCGCATTGGATGTGACCACGCTCATGGCCCGCTCCTATAGGTATTTGCTTGCATGAGAAGCGCCACTGGGTCGCGGACGCGGTAAAACGATTCCTACGCCGCCGAAGATGAGCAAACTCTGAGCCACGGTTCCGCGGCCCTTTGCGGCCGTGAAGCCATTTGTAGGAATCACCTGCATTTAGGGGAGTAACGCGAGCTTTGGCCCCTCAGGTTGGGACATTTTCCGTGCGGAACGCCACGCCAAGGCACGATAAGCCGGGAAGAAATAAGATTCTGCAGGTGGGAGCGCAAGCAGGAGGGGATGCGGCACTTGTGCGGAATTGGGACGGGCAGTGCCAACCAGGGAATGTCTGCGGTCGGTAGTGGCAGATCGCGGCCAGTAATCAACGGAATCGTCGGCGGGGCAGTGCTGTCTTCCATGGTCATCATCTTCATTGTTTCTGCATAGATTTGTTCCTTCGCACGTTCTCCTTTTGCCACACGGTGCAGGAATGCGGGGGAGTGTCGGATAGACCACCGCCGGAATTCCCGAAATCAGCGCGCCAACCTTCCTCTGCAATACTAAGGCACGGAATGCAGGGTTCGGCGCCACGATGCTCTTCGCGCTGAACCCTATTCAACACGAATATTGTCTCGATCGAGCGCCCATGGGGGATATAGATTTCTCTTCTCTAAGTCCAATCACCGAGCCGGGCATCACTATCCTGGTTGCACTGCTGGCGTGCCTGGTGGCCTGCGTCTGGCCGAAGAGGTCGGAACGGCTGCTGCGGGCGATGGAGCGGACGTTCTCCCGCTTTGCTGGGCACAAAACACTGGCGGTCGTCACGATATTCCTTGCGGTTCTCGCGGTTCGCCTCGCGCTGCTCCCCGTGGTTCAAGTTCCCACGCCCGGTATTCACGATGAATTCAGTTACCTGCTCTTAGGGGATACACTGGCGCACGGCCGGCTCGCCAATCCGACCCATGCGATGTGGCGGAGCTTCGAGACGTTCCACGTGCTGTGGTTTCCCACCTACGCTTCAAAATATCCGCCGGCGCAAGGGGCGGTACTCGCGCTGGGGCAATTGCTGGGTCATCCCTGGATTGGCGTGCTGCTGAGCGCGGCGGCCATGTGTGCCGCCATTGTCTGGATGTTGCAGGCGTGGATGCCCGCGCGATGGGCTTTTCTCGCCGGCGCGCTGGCAGCCATCAGACTTTGCGTTGTCTGCTACTGGATGAACAGCTACTGGGGGGGCGCGGTTGCGGCGATTGCCGGAGCGCTAGTTCTTGGTGCGCTGGCGCGTATCTTGCGGCGCCCCACGCTCGCGCTCGGCGTTTTGCTCGGCCTGGGCATAGCGATTCTTGCGAACAGCAGGCCATACGAAGGTTTGTTCTTCTGCCTTCCTGTGGCGTTTGTGCTGCTCCGCTGGGTTCTTGGAAAAACAAAACACGGCCGGACCTGGCCTCAGCCGGCGTTGCGTGTCATCCTCCCCGTTGCTGTAATCCTGCTTGTGACGTTCCTGTTCATGGGCTATTACAACTGGCGCGTGACCGGCAGCCCATTCGTACCTCCGTTTGTTGCCGCAGCCCACACCTACGAGCGCTTCGCCAATTTCATCTGGCAGAAAAACGCGCCGATGATCCACTACAACAATCCAGAAATGGAGTGGTTTTACAATCTTTGGACGCGCAGCAACTACGCGCGAACATGGGACTCTCTGGAAGACGCGAGCATCGACAAGCTTTACCGATGCCAGGCGGTCTACGCCTGGCTGGCGCTGCTGCTCGTCCTGCCCGGGCTGCTTTTTCTTTACCGCGATAAACGCATGCGCTTTCTTCTCGTGGTTCTGCTTTTCGTGCTTCTGGCCTATTTCATTACCACCTGGCCGAATCCACATTACATCGCCCCGGTCACATGCATCCTCTTCGGAGTTATCGTCCAGGCCATGCGCCACCTGCGGCAAATGTACTACCGGAAGCGGCCCATTGGCGCGGCTCTTTCGCGCGCCATCGTTTTAGTTTTGGTTATCGATGTCTCGCAATTCGCGGCCACCGGCTACGGCGACCCGATGGGCTGGGGAGGGGGCGGATTGCAGCGGCGCGTGGAAATCCAGCAGCAGCTTGAAAAGACTCCGGGAAAACACCTGGTGATCGTCAACTACAATGGTAAGCACAGCATCCACGACGAGTGGGTCTACAACGGCGCGGACATTGATGGCGCGAAAGTAGTTTGGGCGCGCGACCTCGGCCCGGAACAGAATGCAAAATTGATGAGCTACTTCAAGGATCGCACCGTCTGGATCGTCAAGGCAGGCGTTGAAGCCGAGCCGCTGGTTCGCTATCCCGAAGATTCCTCGAACGCAACCCCCGCGCCCTGAATTGGGCAAATTCGTGTGGACAAACATCCAAGCAGAACCGGCACGCACCAGTCGGCCGCCCTGCCCAAAGTTTGTCGATTTGACGGACTACCAGCCCCTGCGGTACTCCCGTTTCAGGTAGTCGTTGGCTTGCCCTACGTTGGTGATGCGCATGTTCGCGGCGTCGTACTCGAGCTTCTTCCCGCTGCGCAGCGAAACTACGCCAAGCAACATCGTCTCCGTGAGCCTTGCGGCATATTCGAACGGGCAGGACGCTTCCGTCTTTCCCTTGGCCGCGTTCACCCAGTTCATCTCGTGCTCTTCCTTCTCGATTCGCGGCAGCTTCTGCGGAGGCTTGCCCGCCGAATCCTGCAGCGACTTCGGCAGCAGCCGCGGATTCGCGCCGTAGGTGTCGTGCATCAGCTTGCCCTTGCTTCCGATCAACAGCGCGCCGCCCTCTTTCTTCAGCTCTTCCTCGCCGATTTCTTCCGGCTTGCGCGGCATGAGGCCGCCGTCATACCAGGTGAGTTTCACAGGAGGCATCGAATCGCGCGCCGCGAACTCATAGAAGGTCATCGTGGCGGTCGGGTAGGAAGCGCCGTTGAATGGCGAGGACACCGTCTCGATGCTGGTTGGCAAGCCGAGCTTCAGGCTCCACATGGTCACGTCGAGCAGGTGCGCACCCATGTCGCCGATGGCGCCGCAGCCCCAATCCACCCAGCCGCGCCAGTTGAACGGGTGATAGATCGGGTGATACGGCACGACAGGTCCCACACCGAGGAACAAATCCCACGATAGTGTGTCCGGAATCGGATAGTTGCCCATCGCCGCCGCGAGGCGGTCGTCCACCCCTCCCTTGTTCCACGGAAGCGCGTCGAGCGCTTCCTTCGTGGCTGCCTTCGGGCGCGGCACGCCTTGCGGCCAGAAACCTACGGGGCGATCCGTCCACACATGGACTTCGTGGACTTCGCCGATCGCGCCGGCCCAGACATATTCCACCGCCGTGCGCGCGGCATCCAGCGAGTGGCCCTGGTTGCCCATCTGCGTGGCCACCTTGGTTTCCTTCGCGCGCTTCGCCAATTGGCGCGCTTCGTCCACCGACCAGCACAAGGGCTTCTGCACGTACACGTGCTTGTGCAAATCCATCGCGGCCAGGGCAATCGGCGTGTGCATGTGGTCCGACGTGGCCACGACGACAGCGTCAATGTCTCTCTGTTGCTCCAGCATCTTGCGATAGTCGGAATAACGCTTGGCCTTGGGGACAAGGTCGTTCTTCAGATGCAGAATCGCTTCGAGGCGCCCCTTGGCTTTCTCCGCTTCCGCCTGGGACATCACGGCGCCGGTATCGCCCGGGTGGTCGATATGGCCCTTCAGGTTGGAAGCGTCAGTATCCAGCCGCGAAAGGTTCTTGTCCGTGTAGCCCCAGTCCACATCGCACAGCGCCACGATGTTCTGGCTGGCCAAATTGATCAAATTGCTGCGGCCCATGCCGCCCACGCCGATGCACGCGATATTCAGCATGTCGCTTGGCGGGGTAAAGCCGCGTCCCAGCACGTGCCTGGGCAAAATCGTGAATGCTGCACTGCTCACGGCCGCCTTCTCGATAAAACTGCGCCGCGTCATTTCGTTCTTATCCGGCAAATCCTTTTTCTCGGTCATGCGCGCCTCCGTTGGACAACCCGGCATTATGCCGCGTTGCGCGCCACTTTGCGACAACTAACTTCGCCGGCGAAACAATTTTCAGCCTAGTGCCGTTCCAACTATTTGGGCCAAATGACGGTCCAAGCATCTGACGCGAACGCGGAGAGAGTATTCTCGAAGGGATTTGCTGGAACAAGTTGGAACGGCACTAGTCGCGTCTCGCTTCTATTAAACAGCAGAGGGATGGGTTCGGGCTGGCTCTCTGCTGCGTTCCCTGCCTGGTGTGAGTCGCCCCCACTTATGGTCCTCAACTGCGGCAGGCTTCCTCTGCCAATTGCTAGCCACAAGCGCCCGCCAGATCAGTAAGGCCAGGCTTAACAGGAATTACCGGAGCGCGGGTTAGTGATTCGAGTCCGATGTTGGCACGTGGGCTGGTGTGGCCGAGCGGCGGAACGTGACGACCACGACGACCTCAGAATCGCTGTCCGCCCCGCCCCGTCTTCCCGGGGCAAAACGCCATTGGTGGGCGGCGGCAACGGTTGCCGCAGTGAGGGATTCCTGGCCGCGCACGACTTCGACGGTATCAACCTGACCGCGCGAATCGATTTGTTCGCACAAAATCACGCTGCCCTCGGCTAGCTTCGTCTGCGTGGATTCCGGCTCCGGGGTATCAATAGGCAGAGCTCCACGCTCCGGCACATCCGCCAAGCGTCCTTCGTAGCGGTGTACCTGCGGCGCGCGTACGGACGTCAAGGAACCTGGAAATTGAAAGACAATCCCAATCCTCGTCGCCACCACTTTTTCGCCGGAGCGGGCCGGCAGAAAGGTCCAGGTCTGCACGGCGGCGAGAACCTTCTGCAGAAATGGATTTTCCCCGCCCAGTATTCGGATGTCTCCCAGTCGGCCGCTGCCTTCGACAAGCGCATCGAGTATGACCTCGCCTCCGGAGAAAACTTCGGCGGGGTACGGCGCGGCAACTAAGGAAAGTGGTACGGGCGCGGAAAACTGTTGGCTGCTTGGTTTATCAGACTCCACGCGTGCTGAAGTCTCCGGAACTCCCTGCCAAGCGATGCCCTTTTGCAACAGCAAGGCGATAGCGTAGTGGATCGGCACGACCGCCCCCAAGCCGGTGGTCTGTTTTTGGGTGGAGTTCACCATGGCCATGGTGCCTCCATGCAGCCAGCGCCCTTCGACCAGACCCACCACCTCTTGCGATTCGCCGGAGACTACAGGCGCTCCGCTATCACCGAGAAGCACGTCGTGGTTGAAGAGAAAGATTTCCGTGTCCGGCCGCCCCTTGTCGAGTTGAGTAAACCGGTATTCAATGACTTCCCCTGCCGGGCGGTCCTCCAGCAGCGCATCAAAGGTGTAAGGGTTTTTCAGGCGCGAAGGACGCAAGGCGTCGGCAAACACTTCGTGGGCCTGCTCGGGCCTGCGCGTCGCCAGTCGCAGAAAATTTACCGCGTGTCTTCCTTCAAAGGGATTCGGTGTGGCCCGCAGCACCGCCACGTCGTGGTCTTGGTCGGCGATCACTACGGTGGCTTTCACCAGTCGCGGTGGCGCCATCGGCAACTGCAGGAGAATATAGGGCTGCACATCGCGCAGTTGGCTCAATACGTGCGCCGCGGTGATGAGATAACCATCCTTGTTAATGAAGAAAGCGTTGCCGTAAAAAATGTAGTGGTAACCTCTTTCGGAGGGCGACTGATCCACAGGGTAAACGACGGGGCAAATGGCCGCGGCGAGTGGGGTGGCGGCGCCAGGCTTGTCGGAAGCCGCTGTCGTTGCACGCGGGGGCAGTAGGAGAAAAATCAGGGCGAGAGCACTGAAGCCTGCTTTGTGCGAAGAGTTCATGGCATGGAAACCCGCCAGCGCCCGTGGCCCACTTCAGATCGAGAAGAGCACTACTTGTCCAAGTTGAGCCAAAGGCCGGGCCTGCCCGACGCTGTTTTCTCCTGGCTCAACTAGCATAACCGCTCGTGATTGCCGCGCAATTGGCCGTTGGGACAGTGTTGCCAAGTGGTCCCAGGGCGATGGCACTCCATAACCTTGGGTGGATGAATCGGCGAAGGGCTGCGGCCTACGGCGTGGTGAGCTGTCCAGTTGCACGAACCAAGTTAACGGCGTCATAGCGGCTTGCCGCTTCCATCTGCCGCATCACGCGGCGGATATGATTCTTCACCGTGAACTCAGACAAATTCAGGTTTGCCGCGATTTCTTTATTCGTCAGGCCATTGGCCACAAGCCGGAGGAGTTGGAGTTGCCGCGGAGTGAGGACCTTGCGATCGCCATTCTGAGGATGCGATGGCTCGACCTTCTCCACTCTCTTTTTGCTCAGATGTTGAATTAAAGTCATGCAAAGGCTCGGGGGACAAGTGGCTTCGCCGCGGACAGCGGCACGCACCGCCGCGACGATCTCCGCGGCTGAAGCGTCCTTGAGCAGGTAACCGCAGATGCCCAGGAAGACCGCGTTCAAAAAGACGTTTGGATCCTCGTTCATGCCGAAAAGAAGCAGCTTAACTCCAGAGTCTTTGTCGAGGACGTCGCGCAAAAAGGTCGAGCTAGCCGCGTTGTCAAAGCAATCCGTCAAGACGACATCACAATGCGAGGAGAGTATCTCGTCCTTAAGGCTTTCCGAATGGCGGCTCACGCCGACTACGTTAATCTCCGAGCGCTTTTTCAGAAGCCGCGCCAGAGTGTCGCGCAGCAAGCGGTTTTCGGTCAGGAGGTAGACGCCGATTTGCGGGGACAACTTGAGTTCATCTGTCTGTCCCATATACACGCTCAGTTCAATTCATCCTTTCGAGAGGGGAAAACACGAAGCGCGGGAGAGGGGGGCGCAATCAGCCTTCAACTATCTGGCAACGAGAGTCTAATGGCAATTGAAGTAGATGTCCATTAAGTTTATAGATGTCCTAAGAGTACCGCCAGGAAAATGTGCCAAATTGAAACAATGCGAGCCTAAAGCGGCCTCAGTCGAGACATCAATTGCCAATTCGACCACCTCCCTCGAGTACTAATCAGGGTTAGTCCGCCGACCCACGCAATCCACAGCTCCCTTGGTTCTCCTCGAGTCTCCACCGCACTGGGTTTACTACGTCCCAGACTACCTTTCGGCCTGAGTGCTGCAATGATTCTTGATTGGATCTAAATGATTGAGATCTGAAGGCAAACCAACCCGGCAATCATCGGGAAGCGCGTTGATGGCGAGGTTAATCTCGCTCGCTGTGGCTGGACACCCGCAACCGAATCAGTGGACAATTCCGCTGCACCTTGAGAGGAGCAATTCGATTACCGGTTGTTTTTGTGTTCCTGAAAGTGAATCATGGCTTCCAAGTTGAGAAACACTCGAGGTACATCTCATTGAATTCTTATCCCCGGATGGTTTTGACGATTCTTGCAGTAATCTTCGGCGTCACCTCACCGCTTTGCGCCCAAGCTCCCGCCGAGCACAAGACTCAACACATCATCTTTGTCATGACGGATGGCTTGCGATGGCAGGAAGTGTTCTCTGGCGCGGAGAAATCCCTGATGAACAAGAGAAACGGCAAGGTTGCCGATGAAGCCTCGCTGAAGAAAACCTACTGGAGAGAGACGCCCGTGGCGCGCCGCGAAGCTCTTCTGCCCTTTGTCTGGGAAGTGATGGCGAAGCAAGGCCAAATCTTCGGGAATCGCGGGAAAGGCTCGGATGCCTACGTCACGAATGGCCTATGGTTTTCCTACCCGGGCTACAGCGAAACCCTTTGCGGCTTCGCCGACCCGCGGATCAACAGCAACGACAATGTTCCCAATCCCAACGTGACCGTTCTGGAATGGTTGAACAATCGCCCTTCCTTCCAAGGTGATATCGCGGTCTTCGGCGCATGGGATGTGATTGCTGCGGTATTCAATCCCGAACGCTCCAAACTCACCGTCAATGCCGGTTACGATCCCTTCATCGCCATTCCTGACACGCCTCGACTCGAACTCTTGAATCACCTCAACGTGGAAACGCCGCGTGTGTGGGGCGATGAGCCATTCGATGCCATCCCCTTTTACACCGCAGTGGAATATCTGAAAGCAAAAAAGCCGCGTGTTTTATTTCTTTCGCTTGGGGAAACGGACGACTGGGCGCATGCGGGAAAATACACGGAGTACCTGGATTCTGCTCACCGCGTGGATTCCTACTTGCGGGCTCTTTGGGAATTAGTGCAATCCATGCCTGAGTACCGTGGCAATACCACGCTCATTTTTTCCCCCGACCATGGCCGGGGAAAAGCCCCTCATAAATGGCGCGACCATGGCCAGAAAATCCCCGATTCCAAGTACATCTGGGTGGCTTTTCTTGGGCCGGACACGCCCGCACTCGGCGAGCGTTGCAGGGTTGCAGCTGTTACGCAAAATCAGATTGCCGCCACTTTGGCGGCCCTTTTGGGGGAAGATTACGCGGCGGCTGTCCCCAAGGCGGGAAAGCCGATCACCGATGTACTCCCCCACTGAATGCCTGGTCTTATGGTTTCGGCTGAATCCCCGTATATTCGGAGCAGCACGGTTTTTCCACCGGCACAAAATCCATCACCTCTGCCCGCGTCTCGTCCGGATCCAGCAAAGTTAATTGCCATTTCCCATCCCGCCCCAAGATGGGCTTGCCCGATAGCTTCACTCCTCTTGCTTCCAGCTCTTTCGCTGTCGCTTTCACATCCCGCACTCCCAGCGAAAAATGGTTCTGTATTCCCAATTCTTTGTGATCCGCGGTCGCCGGAATATTCAGCATGTACTCGAGCCAGTTATCTCCATCCGGCACCTGAACCATATACCAATTCGTTTCGTCCTCCTTGAATCCGCCGTGCCAGAACAGCTTGAACCCGAGTATGTCTTCATAAAAGCGGCTTTCGGCCTTGCCATCCTTCACCACAAAGCCGGCGTGGATCAACCGGTTGCTGATCGCTCCGGGTGGCAGCGCCTCCGCAACACTCGCCTTACCTTCCACAAATACGATCTTGTGGTGCTCCGGGTCCAGCACTTCCAGATACTTCATGCTATCGGGCCGCCGCAGAATCTCCGAAGCGGGAATCCCTTTCGCCGTCAAGTAACTCGCCATTTGCTCCACACTGTTCGTCGCCAATCCAATCTCCGGCAGAAACGAACCTTTATCTCCCACATCCGTCTTCACCAACTCCACGTGCTGCGATCCATTGATGCTGAAACAGGGATTCGCCACGCCCTTGCAGCTTTCCCCGCCGGCTCGCAACCCCAAAACTTCCCCATAAAATGCCTTGGACTTCTCAACATCCGTTACCTTCACCTTCACATACGCAATCCCATAAATCTTCGGACGGCCCGCATCTGTCGCCGCATACACCCACACCGCCAACAACAGCACCGCCAAACTCAAAATAATTCGCAACGAGTTTTTCATTTGCCTGCTCCACGCATTTCTGATTTACAGATCTCTTCCCCCCGCGTCCGAAAGCGCCCATACGAATCCGCTGAAATAAACGGCTGACCCACACAAAATCACGTACAGCTGATCCCAGGTACCATTTTCATTGCCAAAGCACTGGCGTTGGAATGGTGGAGGCGGGGGGAGTCGAACCCCCGTCCGAAAAGCGCAACGCCCCGAAGCCTACATGCTTAGCTCAATTCGCTTAGTTTCGCCTTCCGCGCTCAGAATGAGCAAGAAACGCAGCCGGCTAGTCCGATGGTTCTCGCCCAAGCCTTGCGGACCGAAAGGCTCAGGCCAGCTCACTGTATGACGCTTCTTGCCGGGCCCGTGAGCAAAGCCCGGGGAAGCGTGCGCTTAATTAATTAAGCAGCAAGTGCCAAGTTGTTGTTGGCAGTTCTA
>Ga0116116_1000314_pt1 | contig 57895 bp, 54 predicted proteins | sample June2015DPH_10_1_FD_89722 | JGI IMG/M metagenome (GOLD analysis project Ga0116116, IMG submission 89722) | Peatland microbial communities from SPRUCE experiment site at the Marcell Experimental Forest, Minnesota, USA - June2015DPH_10_150 | ecosystem: Environmental > Terrestrial > Soil > Wetlands... | reverse complement strand
CGCAGGAATTCACAGGCGCCGGGGCGGCTCTCCCCCCCCAGCCGCCCCGGAGAGAACAACAAAAGCAAGAAACTGCCCTGGAACTCGCTTTATGATTGGTACAGAAAACGGGGGCAGGTCATGTCACACTGCGCCTGGAGGCTTTCGTCGACCTTTCGTTACTTCAAAAGGACGAGCCCTCTAGATACGCATATCGCTTCACACCAGCTGCGAAGTGTTTCGCACAAAGACTGCGAGATTTGGGAGAGACCGAAACATTCTTGCGTGAGTCCTATTTCCAATTTGTAAATGAATGTTGGGAGTTCGGCGGTACTAAAGCGGAAGAAGTTGATGAGATAATTACCCTGGCCATGCCCGCTTACCTGCGCCTCAAAAGCGATTTAGGTTATGCCCCGTTGTTAGAGATGCTTTTGTTGGGGAGCATAGGTGCGCTTGGGGAATCTCATAGGCGTTATTTTGAACTCGGGTCCGGAATTCAGGCCGTAAGAGCATTCCAAAGGGAACATCCCGATGACGTCCGCTTCAATGTAGACAGACGCGGCGAGATTAGGTATGTCAAGTTTCGCCAGGAAACGCTCCGAATCAGGGCGAGACGCGACCTGCCGCATTGACATGGTGGGCTTCATCCCCTGCCCCCCTTCTGAACCAGGAGGGGAATAAGTCGGACAAGTAGGCACTTTTCTTGAAAACACTGCCTACCCGTAGGCGACGCAGGCAATAACTGTATTGACAATCACCAGGTATGGTGCTAGCCTGCAGGGGTATGTCCTGTGGCCGAACAGGGCTCGGCCCCGATGGTCAATTTGGAAAGAACGCGCTATCGGGGCTCGGCCTGAGGCGCTTCCCGATCAATTGGTCACTCGAGGATGACACCATCCTGATGGCTCCGGACGACGAAAACGCGATGTTCCTGCAAATAATGGAAGATTCCCGCCTGCGCCAATTGTGGCGGCTCACCAATGGGCCTCATCAAGGTCCAGAAGCGGGGCGCTGATCCAAAGAGATGTTAAAAATGAAGATCGACCCGACTATGTGTATGAAAACAAAGGGGTGAGTGACACAATGACCGATAATGGATCGGGCTTTTTGGCAGAAAATGCACGGGTTGCGCGGTAATTCGGGGCGAAAACAGAGTGTTTTTGAAAGGAAATGGGCTTATCGCGCTGTTCTAGCTCAAAAACCCTGAAATTCGTCACCGTGCAAAAAGGCGGAGCGAGATCCTTCGCGGAGTTTACCCTGAGCGGGCAGGGCGAGATTCTTCGCTTCGCTCAGAATGACAGCGAAGGACTCAGGATGACAGTGCAGGGGGGGCGGAGCGAGATTCTTCGCTGCGCTCAGAATGACAGCGAAGGGCTCAGGATGACAGGGCAGGGGGCAGGGCGCTGGGTGGTGCGCCTGAATCAGCAGAGCAATGGATCAATCAACAATCGCTAAATCACCCGATGAACCGCTGCCCTTCCGACTGCTCGGTAAGAGCAGATCGGCTGGTTGTGAAATCCCGGCTAGCGTCCCCACCAAGGCTTGCGTGACCCGGAAGGAAGGCATTGTGGTAAAGTTCGAAACTTACGGCCTTCTTGTCGCGGGGACCCTTGCTACCTCCACGTGGCTGCTGGGCCTGCCCCTGGAGGGGAGAATCCATGCCCAAGACTGTCTCACGCAAGGCTCTGTTTACCCTTGCCCTGCTCTGCGCCTGGGCAGCGTTTTGGTTTGGGACGCCTGCCGCGCAGCCCCGGGGTGCGGCGCGGGCGCCGGGCGCGGAAACGGGCGCGGCCGAACTCCTCGCGGGGCGCGAGTTGGGCGCAACGCCACTGCTCGACGACCTGCGCCAACTATGTGACGGCATCGGCGGCCGGCCGACTGGCTCCCCGGCCTGCGAGCGTGCCGTGGATTGGGCGGTGGCCCGCTTCCGCGCCGCAGGCGTGAATTCCGTGTGGACGGAACCTTACACCATCCCCGGCTCCTGGGCGGGAGGTCATGATCAGGCGGAATGCCTGGCGCCCGTCGAGTTTCCGGTCCGCGTCGCCGCGGCTCCCTCGACTGCTCCCACCCCCGGCGGGCACGCCCTGGAGGCTCGACTCGTGAATGCCGGCGACGGCAGCCGGGAGGCCTTCGATCGCTTGGGCGACGGGGCGCGCGGCTCGATCGCTCTGGTGCTTTCGCCGGAGATGAAGACCGAAGCCGATCTGTTTGCCGAGTACACGCGCGACGGTCCGCTGCTCGCGGCGGCCCAGAATGCCGGCGTGGCAGCCTTGCTCGTGCAGTCCGCGCAGCCGCACCTGCTGCTCTACCGCCACCCCATGGGGATGGGGGGCGAGGTCGTTCCCCTTCCCACCGCCATCGTGGCACGCGAGCACGCCGCGCGATTGGCGCGCCTCGCGGACCGCGGCGAGGTTCGGCTGCGGCTGGACCTTCCCAGCCGCGTGGGTGGCCCCTTTGAAGCGCGCAACGTCGTGGCGGAAATTCGCGGCCGCGAGAAACCCGAAGAGATTGTGCTGATCGGGGCGCACCTGGATTCCTGGGACCTGGGCACAGGCGCGGAGGACGACGGCGTGAATGCCACCCTGGTCATCGACGTGGCGCGCAGCTTCCAGGCCCTGGGCCTCGTGCCGCGCCGCACCGTGCGCTTTGTGCTCTTCACGGGCGAAGAACAGGGCATGCTCGGCTCTGAGGCGTATGTCCTGCGACACGCCGCGGAAATCAGCCGGCACGTCGTCATGATCGAGTTCGACACGGGCTCCGGCCGCATCACGGGCTTCTATCTTAACGGCCGCGAGGATCTGCGCCGGCCCATTGACCAGGCGCTCGGGGCGGTGGCGGGCCTCGAAGCGGCCGACGATACCTTGGAGGCCATCGATGGCACCGACAACTTTGATTTCCTCATCTCGGGAGTTCCCAACCTGGTCGGCCGACAGGAGTGGGCGCCTTACCTTCCCAATTACCATGCCGAGTCAGATGTTTATGATGTTGTAAACGGCGGCCAAGCCAGAAAGAACGCCGCCCTCGCCGCGGTGCTGGTGTGGGGACTGGCGGAACGTCCCGAGCCTCCGGCTCGACACCAGACGCGCGCGGAAGTGGAGAAACTTCTGCGCGACACGAAGCTGGATGAGCAGATGAAGGGTCTCGGCCAGTGGGATGACTGGGTGGCGGGAAAGCGCGGCGTAAGCAAGTAAGACCCGGCGACGAAGTGTGGCGCGCCCAGCCCCGATTTCTCAGCAGGCGGCGCGATTTTCTTCGGGCCGCAGGATGCGCGGGTTAAGAGGCTGCGGAAAAACGGTTCCCTGCTGTCATTCTGAGCGAAGCGAAGAATCTCGCCCTGCGCATTTTCATGAACATACGAGATCCTTCGCGAAGTTTGCCCTGAGCCGGCAGAGCGAGATCCTTCGCTGCGCTCAGGATGACAGCGAAGGGCTCAGAATGACAGCAGGGAAGCGCTCTTCCGCAGCCTGCTAAGCCCGCCCTTCCCTTCCGTGGTGAGGACTTCGGGCCAGGGTCGCTCAACTCACCACATAGAAATCGCCAGCCATACGATATCTTGGGTCTTTCCGGCAATCGACGCAGCAGGCTGCGTAGCCCTGAGAACTATTTTGCTTTCGCCCCCCACTGCCCCTTGACCCGCGGTCCAGAGCGTTTCTAAGATGGGATTCAACGGGGGTTTGGGTGCAGACCCCAACCAAGTCGTCTCATGGATTGTGTGTGAGACGAAAGGAGTACTGCTTAGCAGGGGAACGGATCCGGCGGAAATTCCAGCCTCCAGCGAATTCATCTGCGGGCTGGACCTGACGGTCGATCGGACCGCCGGAAGGGTTCCCTGAAGGGCTCCGGACGGTGGTGGGACGGGTGAGAGCAAAGCTATGAGGGGCTCCTCTCTCCCGCTCACCACTTTCGGACCGTCGACTGACTGGACGATTGGGGCCTCCGCTAAGGAGGCCCCGTTCTTTTGAAGATGGATCCTGCCTACCCCACGCGTGCCATCGATCCCCCTTTCCCGGCGAGACCCTGAAGAATCGGAAACTCGCAGGGAAGCCTTGCGGCCTCGAAGGAGTTGCTATATACTGCCTTTTGATGTTCAGGACTTACGCCAACTCGTTTTGGTACTTTAGTTACCGGTTTTGGGGCTTTGCTCCAAACCGGTAGAGTGGCGTTGGTCTGAACGGGGAAAAGAGATCGAAGTAAGGCCAGCCCACTCCCAGCGAGTGGGCTTTTTCGTTTTGGGAGGAGGAAGGCAGCAATGATTATCTCCATGAAGCCGAATGCCACCAAAGAGCAGATCGAACATGTCTTCGAGCGGATCCGCGAATTTGGCTACAAGGTTCACTCCATTCAGGGCGAAGAGCGCGTGGTGATCGGGGTGATCGGAGTGGGCGATGTTACTGCCTGCTTGGAAGCGATCGAAGTTGCACCTGGGGTCGCGAGCGCCATGCGAATTTCCTCGCCCTTCAAATTTGTGAGCAAGGAATTCAAGCAGGAGCGCACACGAATTCCTATCAACGGTGTCTCTATCGGGGGTGATCAGTTCGTGGTGATGGCCGGCCCCTGCTCGGTGGAGAGCGAGAAGCAGATCATGGACGCGGCTGAGTTCGTGGCCTCCGTGGGCGGGAAGATCCTGCGCGGCGGCGCTTTCAAGCCCCGCACCTCGCCCTACGACTTCCAGGGCCTGGAAGTCGAAGGACTGAAGCTGCTGGCCAAGGCGCGCGCGGCCACCGGCCTCGCCATCGTCACGGAGGTCATGAGCGAGCCGGACGTTCCGCTGGTGGCCGAGTACGCGGACATCGTGCAAGTGGGCGCGCGCAATATGCAGAACTTCGCACTGCTCAAGGTGCTGGGCCGCTGCCCGCGGCCGGTGCTGCTCAAGCGCGGTATGAGCTCCACCATCAAGGAATTGCTGATGTCGGCCGAGTACATCACCGCGCACGGCAATCCCAACGTCATCTTGTGCGAGCGCGGTATCCGCACCTTTGAGACCGCCACCCGCAACACCTGCGACATCTCCGCCGTACCGGTGCTGAATGAGCTGACCCACCTGCCGGTGATCGTCGATCCCAGCCACGCCACGGGCCGGCAGAGCCTGGTGCCGGCGCTCTCGCGCGCGGCGGTGGCCATCGGCGCGGACGGCTTGATTGTGGAAGTCCACCCCTGCCCGGAAAAGGCCATGAGCGACGGCGCACAGTCACTCAGCTTCCCGCAATTCCAGGCCATGATGAGCGAATTGAAACCATATTTCGACATTTGGAAGCAGGCGCGCGCCACACAGAACGCCGCGGCAGTGGTGTAGCACGCCGCCCCATATTGTGGTTAGAGGATCAAGAATTGCACCACGAAGAGTGCGGCGAAGATGTAAGTGAGCAGGGGGCATTCGCGCCAGCGTCCGGTGGCAAGCTTGCCGACGGCGTAGGAGATCAGCCCGAAGGCGATGCCATCGGCCACGCTGAAGGTGAGCGGAATTCCCACCAGCACGAGGAAGGCGGGCAGGTATTCGGTGGGGTCATCCCATTTGAGCTCGCGCAGGGTTTTGAGCATCATGGAGCCCACCACAATCAGCGCGGGCGCGAGCGTGGGATAGAGCACCGCCGGGCCCACCTTGACCCCGCCACCAATCATGGCCGCCAGCGGGCTGAAGAAGAGGGAAGCAGCGAGCAGCAGGCCGGTCACCACGCTCGCCAGCCCCGTGCGCGCGCCGTCTGAAACTCCTGCGGCGGATTCGATGTAGCAGGCGATCGTGGAAGTTCCCAGGGCCGCGCCCACACTTGTCCCCACGGCGTCGGAGAAGAGCGCGCGATCGACGCGCGGCAACTTGCCATCCCGCAGCAAGCCTGCCTGCTGCCCCACCCCTACCAGCGTTCCCACCGTGTCGAAGAGCGCCAGGTAGAACAGCACAAAAATCGCCGCGCCGAAGCGCGCGGGCGAAACGCCGAGCAGGCCGCGCAGATCGAATTTCCAGAACGTCGGCGCGAGGTGCAGTTGGGCCGAGAATATTCCCTGATAATGCACCAGGCCGAAGAGTGCGGCGAGGACTGTGGTGGCGAGAATGCCGATCAGGATGGCCCCGCGCACCCCAAACCCCAGCAGCACCAGCATCAGAAGCACGCCCAGGACGCTTACCAGCACGGCGGGTTGGCGCAGATTGCCCAGGCGCACGAGCGTCCCCGGCGAGGATGCGACCAGCCCGCCAAACTGGAGTCCGATGAAGGTGATGAACAAGCCGATGCCCGCCGCGATGCTGCACTTGAGGGAGTTGGGAATGGAGTTCACGATTTGCGCGCGCAGGCCGGTGAGGGTGATGGCGGCGAAGAAGAGCCCCGCCAGCAGCACCGCGGCGAGCGCCTGCTGCCAGGTGAGGCCGAACCCCAGGGGAACAGCGCCACAGAGCGTATAGACGAAGAAGAAGTTCTCGCCCATACCCGGCGCGAGTGCCACGGGGTAATTCGCCGCGAGCCCCATGAGCAGTGTGGCCACGGCTGCGGAAAGACAGGTGGCCGTGAGCACCGCCTGAAAGTTCATTCCCGCCAGCGCCAGCACACCCGGCTGCACAAAGATGATGTAAGACATCGCGAGGAAGGTGGTGGTGCCGCCCACGACCTCGCGCTGGATGGTGGTGCCGTGTTCCTCGAGCTTGAAGAAACGTGCGATGCGGTTCATCAGAGGATGCGGAATTCGGCGGTCAGCTATCAACCGCCCAGCAGGCGGCGCAACTGTCTCGCCTGACCGGGATTCTTTCGCAGCATGATGCTACGCAGCCGACGGAATTCGTCGGCGTCGATCTTCTGCACCGTGCCGCGCCCGCGTTGAGGGCTGAAGGCCAGAATGTGGTCAAGGTCCGGCTGGCGGGTGAGAGGACTCTCGAAGCGCACGGCCTCGCGCGGCGGGCAGAAATCGACCAGCGATCCCAGGCCGACGTCACGGCCATCGGAAGCGGCGCGGGCCACGCCCACCGCCTGCTTGCGATCGACCTCATAGCAAAGAAATAGGTCTCCGCGCTTCACTTCTTCGCGCAGATAGCGCAGGCTCGAGGCGCTGCGAATCCAACCTTCGTCACCCATTTCGCAGACGCCACGGGCGCGAGCGCGGAAATACTGGTCGAATTCCCACCCGCGCTTGGTGTTGATCTTAAATACCCAAACCCGCATGATTTAATGACGGCCGTGCCGAGTTTTCACTAAACTGCCAGGGCGGCGCCATCCTTCAGACTTCCACGACGCGCACCATGCGCACGGCAGGGATGGCGCGGATTTCCTCCACTACCTCGTCGGGCACGCGATTGTCAACGTTGACCAGGCCGATGGCCTGCTGGGTTTGCGGGTTACGTCCCAGGGTAAAGGTGGCGATATTGATTTTGCGGTCGCCGAGAATTGTGCCCACCCGCCCGATCACGCCCGGCACATCCTGGTTGCGGATAAAGAGGATGACGCCACGCAGGGGCGCTTCGATATCGATTTCGTTGATGCCCAGAATGTGGGGCGTGCCGCGCAGGCCCACCATGCCCAGAGCGGAGGCGGATTCAGTTTCGGTGGCCAGAGCGATCCCCAGCGAGTTGGAGAACGCCGCCCGCCGCGCGCTGCGCAGTTCCGCCACCTCCATACCGCGTTGCTGTGCGAGCGCCCCGGCGTTGACCAGGTTCACGGGCTGGGAGAGCGCGTGCGAGAGGACTCCCTTGAGCACGGCGTTCTTCACCAAGTGCGTGTTCAGTTCCGCCAACCCGCCATCGTAACTGATGCGCACCTCGCGGATTCTTTCGCCGGCGATCTGCGCCAGAAACGCACCCAGTTTTTCCCCGAGTTGGACGTAGGGTTCGAGCTTTTTGAATTCCTCGGGGGAAATCGCCGGCATGTTGACGGCGTTGCGCGCCACGCCCAGCCGTAAATAGTCGCGCACCTGCTCGGCAATGCGGATGCCCACGATTTCCTGGGCCTCTTCCGTCGAGCCCGCGATGTGGGGCGTGGCGATGACGTTCGGGTGGCCCACCAGCTTCAGGTCGCGGGGCGGTTCGGATTCGAAAACGTCCAGCGCCGCGCCGGCCACGTGCCCGCTCTCGAGCGCGGCGAGTAGTGCGTCTTCCTCGATCAGTTCGCCGCGGGCACAGTTGACAATGCGCACGCCGGGCTGGGCGAGCCCGAGCGTCCGCGCGTTGAGCAGGTGGCGAGTCTCGGGCGTGGCGGAGGCGTGCAGGCTGAGGAAGTCAGCCGCCTTCAGGACCTCCTCCAGCGAGGCCAGCTTCAAACCCAGCTCACCCGCCAGAAGCGATGAGACATAGGGGTCGTAAGCGACGACTTGCATTTCCAGCGCTTTCGCGAGGCGCGCGACTTCCGACCCGATCTGGCCGAGCCCGACCAGGCCCAGCGTCTTGCCGCGCACCTCCATGCCCTGGAGTTTCTTCTTCTCCCATTGACCTTTCTTCATGGAGGCGTCCGCCTGCGGAATGCGGCGCGCCAGCGCCAGCAGCAGCGCCAGCGTGTGCTCAGCCACGCTCACGGCGTTGCCGCCCGGCGTGTTCATCACCACCACGCCTTTCTGCGTCGCCGCGTCCAGGTCCACGTTATCCACGCCCACCCCGGCGCGGCCGATCACGCGCAGCCGTCCGGCATTCTCGAGGAGTTGGGCCGTGACCTTCGTGGCGCTGCGCACGACGAGCGCATCCGCGTCGAGGATCTCCTCGGCGGCCGTGGCGCCCGGCTTCTTGGGCAGGAAGACGATGTTCCAGGATGCTTCCTGTCGCAGGATTTCCACGGCACTTTCAGAGACGTTATCAGCAATGAGGATTTTCATGGCCATAATTCCCAGTTTGGATAGATGATTTCAACCAGCAATACAACGCACGGTGACGAACAATCCAAGATTTCCCCACTGTCATCCTGAGCCCTTTCGCTTCGCTCAGGATAAACTCCGCGAAGGATCGCTCGATTTCGGTCGTCAAGTGGAGAAGACCCTCTCCCCTTCACTGCGGGGATTCTTCGGTCGCTTCGCTCCCTCAGAATGACAGCCGCGACCTGTCACGCCGCGTGGCGCAAGTAGACTTCTTCCACAGCGCGCACGCCGGAACCGAGCTCCACTTTCTGCCCCAGCTTCAGCAGCGCAATTTCCAGCGCCGCGAAAACCGCGAACAAATCGGAAATGTCGTAATAACCCAGATGCGCCAAGCGGAAGATCTGGCCTTTCATGCTGCCCTGGCCGTTGGCGATGATCGCACCAAAGCGCGTGCGCAATTCCTTGACGATGGCGCCGGAGTCCAGGCCGGCGGGAGCGCAAATGGCGGTGGCGGCATTGGCCGGCGAGGAAGCCGCGAAGAGTCTCAACCCCAGCGCCTGCGCCGCAGCGCGCGAGGCTTCTGCCAGCAGCGCGGCGTTCGCAATCAGGTTCTCGCGGCCGATCTTCTGGATGTACTCGAGCGCCGCATGCAGACTGATGATAAGCGTAGTGGCCGGGGTGTAGGCCGTCTCGCCCTTCACCTGGTTCTTGCGCTCCTTCGAGAAATCGAAATAGTAGCGAGGCAGCTTGGACTTCGCGATCAGTCCCCAGGCCTTTTCGCTGACACTCGCAAACGCCAGGCCGGGCGGAATCATCACCGCCTTCTGCGAGCCGCCCACCACGATATCGAGCCCCCACTCCGCGATGCGCAGCTCGGAGGTGCCCAGGCCGGTGATGGCGTCAACCACGAGCGCGGTCTCGGGATAATTCTTCACCGCTTCGCCGAGCGGACGCACGTCGTTCATCACGGCAGTGGAAGTTTCCGTCGCCTGGATGAACACGGCGCGGAACGGGCCGTCGCTCGCGAGCTTTTGCTTCATCTCGTCGATGTTCACGGGCTGGCCGTAGGGCGACTCGACTTTCACCGTCTCGATGCCGTAGGCCTGCGCGAGTCCCAGCCAGCGCTCGCCGAACTTGCCGGCGGTGCCGACCAGCACGCGCTCGCCCGGCGAGAGGAGGTTGGTCAGGGAGCCTTCCATGGCGCCCGTGCCGGAGCTGGCGAAAATCAGCACGTCGTTCTGGGTGTCGTAGTAATACTTCAGCAGGGAGAGCGTTTCCGTCAGGATCTTCCGGAACGCTTCGGTGCGATGGTGAACATTGGCTGCTGTGAGTGTGCGCGCCTGCGCCTCCATCAGCAACGGAGTGGGGCCGGGAGTGAAGAGTCTTTCTTTGATTATGCCGGGCATGAAGGCGTTTCCTTTTTCGAGTGGAATGTGGCTTCGGAAGAACCTCGTCAAAACTGGTGGCGTCTACCGAAAGTCCAGGACGGTCTGAGCCGAAGCGCCTCAGAATAGGAAAGCGAGTGCCAATTGTCAAATCAATTCCCTTTATGGGAGTACATGCACGTGGTCGCCCCTGCCGAGACGTCGTAGCCGGTGGCGTGCTCCCCCCACCAAGGCAGCCAGCTCACTTCTCCTCCTGTCACTCACACACTTCAGCCCCACAGGGGGGACACGATGTACCAAGGCAATTCCATTTGGACTCAGGGCCCCGTCAAAATCGCGGGTGTCGCGTACCTCTAGGGCCATGTATGTATCACCCACGAAGAAACCCCTCACCCGTCCCGACGTTGCGGGACACCCTCTCCCCAAGGGAGAGGGTGCCCGACGGAGGAGGGCAGGTGAGGGGTCTTTTTCAACCCCATTGGACTTTGACGGGGCCCTGCATTTGGACTGGCCTTCCTTGACAACCCTCACATGCGGGTTATAATTGTTGTTTTGCGCTTATGAGGCTGGGGTGCGCATAACCCTTGCAGAACTTGAGCTCCACCGGGTCATGGCCTCTGAGGACTTCGCCCCCGGCGTGCTGGATTATCGGGACACCCAGTTCCGGCAAGGGGCGCCCCTCAAGATCGACGTCACGGCGGAACTCCTGGCCGGCGAAATTCGGATTCGCGGGCACCTCGCGACCCGCCTGGAAGCCAGTTGCGACCGCTGCCTGGGGCCGGTCGAGATTCCGGTGAGCCGTGATTTTGACCTCTTCTACCGGCCGCTGGAGACCATTGCCAAGGAAGAGGAGGTCGAAATTGCCGCGGACGAGCTGGAAATCGGCTTCTACTCCGGGGATGGAATCGAACTGGCGGAGGTGGCCACGGAGCAGGTATATCTCTCGGTGCCCATGAAGGTGGTTTGCCGGCCCGAATGCCGGGGTTTGTGTCCAGGGTGCGGGGTGAATCGGAATCTTGTATCGTGCGCTTGTTCGCACTCGCCGGAAGATTCTCCCTTTGCTTCGCTCCAGGGAGAGTAATGTCGGGGTGGCCGGGAGGAATGCTTCCCACCCGAGCCGTTCCGGTCGAAAATCCAGCAGCCAGGGGTGACTGCCTGGCGGGCAGCAGTGGTGGGTCCCCGCGCAGCATTCCGTATCGAAGGAAAGAAGAACAACCATGCCGAATCCCAAACGACGACATTCCAAAGCGCGGAAGAATCGCCGGCGGTCGCACGATCATCTGGCGGCGCCTGCCATGGCCGAGTGCCCGCACTGTCACGAAAAGAAGCTGCCTCACCAGGTTTGCCCGCACTGCGGTTACTATCGCAGCCGGGAAGTGGTCCTGGTGGAGGAATCCGCTTAAAGTGTCAGGCGATGACCCTCGGCAGCTCGACCCGGCGCGACCGTCTCTTCCCGCGCCGACCCTATTCCATCGATTGAACTGACCACGATGCGAAGTATTGCTGTTGACGCCATGGGCACCGACTCGGCGCCGGAGCCGGAAATTGCGGGAGCGATCGAGGCCGCGCGGGCGGGATACGCGGAGGTCTTGCTGGTCGGGCCGCAAGACCGCCTGAGCCGCGAACTCGGCCGCCGTGAGGCGCGGGGCCTGTCCATCGAGATCGTCCACGCCAGCGAAGCGGTCACCATGCAGGACCGAGCGACCAAGGCCTTCCGCGCCAAGCGGGACTCCTCCTTGCGGGTGGCGGCGCGCCTGGTGCACGAGGGCAAGGCCGACGGCATGATCAGCGCCGGCAACACGGGCGCCGTGATGACCACCGCCAAGATTGTGCTGGGGGCGCTGGAAGGCGTGGACCGCCCCGCCCTGGCGCAGGTTTTCCCCACCTCCAAGGGCACTGCCGCCGTGCTGCTGGATGTGGGCGCGAACGTCGATTGCAAGCCCCACCACCTGGTGGAGTTCGCGGTGATGGGTGAGACCTACTATCGCGTCATTTTCGGCGTGGAGCGCCCGCGCCTCGGCTTGCTCTCCATCGGCCAGGAAGAGCACAAGGGGAACGACCTGACCCGCGAGGCGCTGGCGCTGCTCAAGCAGCTTCCCGTGAATTTTGTCGGCAACGTGGAAGGCCGCGACCTATACAACGGCAGCGTGGAAGTGATCGTTTGCGACGGCTTCATCGGCAACGTGGCCCTGAAGATCAGCGAAGGGCTTATCGAAGCGGTCTCCAGCCTGCTGAAGGAAGCTCTTTCCAGCACGCTCTCCTCCAAGGTTGGCTACGTGCTGGCCCGAAAAGCCTTTAAGAATTTCAAGAAGCGGGTGGATTATTCCGAGTACGGCGGCGCGCCGTTGCTGGGTGTAAAAGGGGTATGCATTATCTGCCACGGCGGTTCGAACTCCAACGCCATCAAGAATGCCATCCGGGTCGCGGCGGAATTCGCCACCGGAAAAGTGAACGAGAAGATTGAACGCGACTTAGCGGCTGCTTCCCTGGGAAATCCCCAAGGGTAATCAAGGGTTCCCGATTCAGTCCCGCGTTCCCTCCGCCGAAAAGGACTGAATCACTGAATCAGTGAGCCACTGAATCATTGAATTCGGCTCCAACTGTTGGGCAAGGTAATCAATTACTGATTCGCTGACTCAGTGATTCACTGGTTCAATGACTCACTGATTCAGTCCCAGGAGTCTCTATGTGTGTAGCAGGGGTGTTAGGAACGGGCTCGGCCTTGCCGGATAAGGTGATCACCAATCAAGATCTGGAGAAGCTGGTGGAAACCACCGACCAGTGGATCACCGACCGCACCGGCATCAAAGAGCGCCGCCAGGCTGCCCCCCATGAAACGACCTCCTCCCTTTCCGTGCTGGCTTCGCGCAAAGCCTTGGAGAAAGCGGGAATCAAGGCCAAGGATCTCGACCTGATCATCTGTTCTACGATTTCGCCCGACATGCCGCTGCCCTCGACCGCCGCGCTCATTCAGTCCGCGCTCGGCGCGCGCGGCTGCTGCGCCTTCGACCTGGCCGCGGCTTGCTCCGGGTTTCTTTTTGGCATGACCGTGGCGGAGCAATTCATCCACAACGGGACGGCAAGGTACGTGCTGGTGATCGGCGCCGAGTTGCTCTCGCGTTATCTCGACTACAAGGACCGCGCCACCTGTGTCATTTTCGGCGACGGCGTCGCCGCGGCGGTGTTCGGGCCGGTCGCGCCGCCCTCGGGAATCCTGGCGCACGAACTGCACACCGAAGGCCACTACGCCGATCACCTTTTCATCCCTGCCGGCGGCACCGCCCTGCCCGCTTCCTGCCAAACCGTCGAACAGGGCGCCCATTACATCAAGATGCGGGGCAACGAGCTTTTCAAGGTGGCGGTCCGCAGCATGGAAGACGTCTCGCGCCAGGTGCTGAAGAAAGCCGGCCTCCAGGTGGCCGATCTCGACCTTTTCATCCCCCACCAGGCGAATCAACGCATTACGGAGGCGGTCCGCGAGCGGCTGGGCGTGTCCTCCGAGAAGGTCTATTCCAACATCAGCCACGTCGGCAACACTTCCTCGGCCTCCATCCCCATCTGCCTGGATGAATGCGTGCAAAGCGGCCGCCTGAAAAGGGGCGACCTGGTGCTGATGTCCGCCTTCGGCGCGGGCGTCACGTGGGGAGCAGTGCTGATGCGGTGGTGAGGAACTGAATCACTGAGTCAGTGAGCCACTGAATCATTGAATTCTGCTCCCACTGTTGGGGAAGGTAATCAATCACTGATTCGCAGACTCAGTGATTCAGTATGAGGAAGGTCCCCGTTGCCTAAGGTCGCTTTCCTGTTTCCCGGTCAAGGTTCTCAATATCCCGGCATGGGCCGGGAGTTGGCGGAGAATTTTGCTTGCGCGCGCGCTGTGTTCGAGGAAGCCGACCAGGCCCTGGGTTTCGCGATGTCCAAGCTCTGCTTTGACGGCCCGGCGGAAGAACTGCAGCTTACCGCCAACACCCAGCCCGCGATTCTCGCCGCTTCCGTGGCTGCCGCAAGGGTCTTGCGCGAAAAGGGCATTCCGGCGGATTATGTAGCGGGGCACAGCTTGGGAGAATACTCGGCCCTGGTGGCGGCGGGCGCGCTGGGTCTGGCCGACGCCGTGCGGCTGGTCCGCAAGCGTGGCCAATACATGCAGGAAGCGGTGCCGGTGGGCCAAGGCGCCATGGCGGCGATCCTGGGCCTGGACGGCGCGGCGGTCGAAGCTGTCTGCTGCGACGCCGCTCAAGGAGAAGTGGTTTCTCCGGCAAACTTGAATTCACCCGGCCAGGTGGTGATCGCCGGCGGCGCCCGGGCCGTGGCGCGAGCCGTGGAACTGGCGAAAGTGCGTGGCGCCAAGCGGGCCATCCTGCTCAACGTGAGCGCCCCCTTTCATTGCGCCCTGATGCAGCCCGCGCAGGACCGTTTGAGTGTTGACTTGGATGCGGCGGAATTCATCGACCCGCCCGTGCCGCTGGTGAACAACGCGGACGCCCGGGTGGTGAACGCCGCCGCCTTGGTACGCGAAGGGCTGAAGCGCCAGGTGACCGCTCCCGTGCGCTGGGAAATGTCGATGCGGCGCCTGCGCGCGGAAGGCGTGGAGATGTTCGTGGAAGTCGGGCCGGGCAAAGTCCTCTCGGGACTGCTGCGCCAGATCGATCGGACGGCGGAGTGCCTGCGCGTCGAAGACGTCGCCACGCTCAGCAAAGTGGTGGCGCGCCTCGCGCCGTGCTCTCGCTAGCCCCTTGGAATTAACTGCCCTCGCCCCCTTGGGGGAGAGGGTGGCCCGCAACCGGCGCATTCTCCAGCCGGGGCGGGACGGGTGAGGGGGTCACGCAGGAGCAAATCAAAAAGCAATGACAAGGAGCCGATGACGTTATGACGAGTCTGGAAGGACGCGTAGCATTGGTAACGGGCAGCGCCCAGGGAATCGGCCGGGCCACGGCCTTGACCCTGGCCGAAGCCGGCGCGAGTATCGTTTTGGCCGACATACCCCGTCCCAAGCTCGATGAAACCCTCGAGGAATTCCAGAACCTGGGATACAAAGTGCTGAAGTGCATCGTCGATGTCACGGACCCGGCAACCGTCCAGAGAATGATGGAAGAGATCATCGCGGCCTGGGGCAAGATCGACATCCTGGTGAACAACGCGGGCATTACCAAGGACAACCTGGTGATGCGGATGAAGAGCGAAGATTGGGAAGCCGTCCTCAAGGTCAACCTGACCGGGGCGTTCTCCTGCATTCGGGCGGCGCTGCCCTCGATGGTCAAGCAACGCTACGGGCGGATCATCAACATCGCTTCCGTGGTGGCGCAAGTCGGAAACGTGGGCCAGGCGAACTACATCGCCTCCAAGGCGGGCATCATTGGCCTGACCAAGGCGGTGGCCGCGGAAGTCGCCCGGCGCAACATCACGGTGAACGCGGTCGCTCCGGGCTTTATCGCCACAGCCATGACCGAGGGTCTGCCCGCGGAAATCAAGGAAAAGATGTTAGGCGTGATTCCCCTGGGCCGCATGGGCACCGACCGTGAGGTGGCGAACGGCGTGCTTTTCCTGGCCTCGGAGGAAGCGGGCTATATTACGGGTCACGTACTCAATATTAACGGTGGTATGTACATGGCCTAGCGGTAATACTGTTCACATAAGAGGGTTGAGGAGATTATTCATCCATTTGTTCCCGAGTGACCCCCTCACCCGGCCCGCCCCGGCTGGAGAAAGCGCCGGTTGCGGTCCACCCTCTCCCCCAAGGGGGCGAGGGCAGTAAATTCAAATTACCTCCCCCCTCGCCCCCTTGGGGGAGAGGGGCCGGGGGTGAGGGGGTCGAATTGGTAACATCCAGCTTAAGTGAACAGTATTGGGCCTAGCGGGTAAGGCTCTGGGACTACACAGCGCTTGACGCTTGCCCATAGCGAAGTTAGAATGAGCGCCCCCATGTAACTTGAGGAGGATAGACTGATGGCTTCGCCCGAAGAGAAGGTGAAACAGATTATTGTGGAGCAACTCGGGGTGGACGAGTCGGAAGTTACCCCCACCGCGCATTTCGTCGACGACCTCGGCGCCGATTCACTCGACATCGTGGAGCTGGTGATGGCGTTTGAGGAGTCGTTCGAAATTGAGATCCCGGACGAGGACGCGGAGAAGATCGCGACCGTCAAGGACGCGGTTGATTACATCCAAGCCCACGTGAAACCCTCGAAGAACTGACCAGCGCAGGGCAGGTCTCCACAGGAGGAGCACAGCTTGACGCGGAGAGTCGTCGTGACCGGTGTGGGTTTGCTCACCGCCCTCGGCCTCGACACGGTGGAGTCGTGGCGGAATCTCCTGGCCGGCAAGAGCGGCGTGGCGCCCATCACGCACTTTGACACCACGGGCTTCGCCGTGACCATCGCGGCGGAAGTGAAGGGATTTGACCCGCTTCAGTTCATCGAAAAGAAAGAACTGAAGAAGATGGGCCTCTTCATTCAGTTCGCCCTGGCGGCCTCCCAGCAGTCCCTGACGCAGTCGGGGCTCCAGATCACTCCCGACAATGCCGAGCGCGTGGGCGTGCATATCGGCTCGGGCATCGGCGGGTTCGATGTCATCGAGCGCGAGCACACGGCGCTGCTCGAGGGCGGCCCGCGCCGGATCTCACCCTTCTTCATTCCCGCCTCCATCGTCAACCTCGCCGCCGGCCACATCTCCATCCGCCACGGCGCCAAGGGGCCGAACTCCGCCACCTGCACCGCCTGCTCTTCCAGCGCCCATGCGGTAGGAGATTCCTTCAAGCTCATCCAGCGCTCGGCCGCCGACGTGATGATCTGCGGCGGCACCGAAGCCGCCATCACGCCCATGGGAGTGGGCGGGTTTGCCGCCATGCGCGCGCTCTCCACCCGCAATAACGAACCCGAAAGGGCCAGCCGCCCGTTTGATAAGGAGCGCGACGGCTTCGTGATCGGCGAAGGCTCGGGCATCCTCATCCTGGAAGAACTGGATTTCGCGCTCCAGCGGGGCGCGCAGATACTTGCCGAAATCGTCGGCTACGGCATGTCGGGTGACGCCTTCCACATCACGCAGCCGGAAGAGACCGCCGATGGCGCCGTGCGCGCCATGCGGTCAACCCTGGCGGATGCCGCGATTCGGCCCGAGCAGGTCAACTACATCAACGCCCACGGCACCTCGACACCTTACAACGATCGCCTGGAAACCCTCGCCATCAAGAAAGTCTTTGGCGAGCACGCCCGCACGCTGGCCGTGAGTTCCACCAAGTCCATGACCGGCCACCTGCTGGGTGGCGCGGGCGGAGTGGAAGCGGGCATCACCGCGCTGGTGTTGCGCGACCAGATGCTGCCCCCTACCATCAATCTTGAGAACCCCGACCCGGATTGCGATCTGGATTACGTCCCCAACCAGGCGCGCAAGGCCGACGTCGAGTACGCCCTCTCCAATTCCTTCGGCTTCGGCGGCACCAACGCCGCACTGCTCATGAAGCGGTACGCGGGGTAGGCAGCTTCTCTTCACCAAACCTCTTGGAATTAACTGCCCTCTCCCCCTTGGGGGAGAGGGTGGCCCGCAACCGGTGTTTTCTCCAGCCGGGGCGGGCCGGGTGAGGGGGTCACCCAGGAACGAATTCAGTAGTATTTTCCTGGGACCCCTTAAGTGAACCGTATTGGAGCTAAACCGCTGCACCTATCGGCCAATTCGCATATAATACCCCGGCCGGATTTGTCCTCTGGCTACCCGAGACGCTAACAGGTCCCCTACAGGAGTGATTCGTCGCCGTGAAAATCGTGGTTTGCATCAAGCAAGTTCCTGCGCGTGACTCGGGGCTGCGGCTGAACGCCGCCGCCACTTGGGTGCAGGAAACCGATCTCAGTTTTGAAGTCAATGAGCCGGATATTTACGCGCTCGAGGAGGGCCTGCGCCTGAAGGAAAAGCATGGTGGCGAAGTGGTGCTCGCCACGCTGGGGCCGGCGCGCGCCCAGCAGGCCATCAAGGAAGCCCTGGCCAAGGGCGCCGACCGCGCCCTGCATCTTGACGATCCCGCCTTCGCCGCGCTCGACGCCTTCGGCATCGCCCGTGCGCTCGCGAAGGCCATCGAGCGAGAGAAGCCCGACGTCATCCTGACCGGATTGCAGTCCGACGATTTGGGATTCGCCCAGACCGGCGTGTTGCTGGCGGAATTCCTCGGCCTCCCCCACTCCACGATCATCATGGAGATCCAGGCGGAGGGTGGCGCGTTGCGCGTCAAGCGCGAACTGGAAGGCGGCTGGTTCCAGTGGATCGAACTGCCGCAGCCCGCCGTGCTCACCATTCAATCCGGCATCAACAAGCCGCGTTACGCCACGCTGAAAGGGATCATGGCGGCGAAGTCCAAGCCCGTTCAGAAACTTAATGCCGCCGCTCTCGGCCTGAGCGCGGAGGATTTGGCGCCGCGTTACCGCATCACCCGGGTCTATGTTCCGCCCAAGGCGGCCCAGACCGAGTTCTTCACCGGTGGCCCCAAGGAAATCGCCACCCGGCTCGTCGACAAACTCAAGAACGAAGCGCGGGTGATCTAGAGGTACAAGGAGGCTCACGATGTTCGTCCATATCTGGAGAATGCGCGCGCGCAAGAAGCGTGTGGAGGATTACGAGAAGTTCGGCCGGCAAGTGACCCTGCCCTCACTGAAGAAAATCGACGGTTGCCTCGGAGCTCATTTCATCAGGATTTTCGAGGCGCGCAAGCCGGAATACCTTTGGGTGGTTTTCTGGAAAGACCACAAGGCGCTGGAGCAGGCTCGCACCAGCCCGCTCTGGCGCGAGCAGATCAAGAAATTCGAAGCGGGCAAGTTCCATAAGTCAATTCCTGTCGAGCTGATCTGCGAGAGTTTCGATTCCTTCGGCCCGCCCGTGGAAAAACCCAAGCGGGCTGCGAGGGCGGTGAGGTCGAGAAGGGCGGAAGAGGCCGAGCAGCCCGAGGCGGAGGAGTCCGGCAGAACGGAATCGTCCCACACGGCCCTCCCGGGCCCCACGCCGGAAGGCGAGTAGGTTGGTGGGCAGCGATTGGTCTTTGTAGCGGCGATGTCCTCATCGCCGGGCGCCGGTGGGGACACCGGCGCTACAGCGCAGGAGCCGACACGGTCCAACTATGTCTGATCACATTTTGGTTTTCGCAGAACACCAGGGCGGAAAGCTGACCCGCCCCACCTGGGAGGCGTTGGCGGCGGGCCAGCGCCTGGCGCAGGATTTGGGAAGCACCGTGAGCGCCGTGCTGGTGGGCTCGAGCCTCGCGCCGCTGGCCACGGAACTTGCCGCCGTCGCCGTCCAGGAAGTTCTGACGGTCGATTCCCCGCTGCTCGGGGAGTACACCGCCGACGGCTACTCGCTCGCTTTGCGCGCCGTCATCGCGCAACAGAAACCGCGCTTTTTCGTCTGCAGCCACACCTATCAGGTCCGCGACTTCGCGCCCAAGCTCGCGGCCTCGCTCGATCGCGGCCTCGTGAGCGACTGCCTGGGCTATCGCAACGAAGGCGGCAAGCTGACCTTCGTCCGCCAGGTTTTCCAGGGGAAATATTCCGCCGACATCGAATTCGCAGGCGAAGCGCCCTACTTCCTCTCGTTTCAGGCCGCGGCGTTTCGCGAAGACTCCGTCGAGCGCGGCTCGAGCGCGGCCAAAATCACGCCCGTCGAGGTGGAACTCGCCGCGGACTCCATTCGCGCCAAGCCCGGTGAGCGCTTTCGCGAGGCGAAGCAGGCGGTGGACTTAACCCAGGCGGCCATCATCGTCGCCGTGGGCCGCGGCATCAAAGCGCCGGAGAACCTCGAGCTCGCCAAGCAGCTCGCCGCCGCCCTGGGCGCGGAAGTCGGCGCCTCCCGGCCCATCTGCGACAACGGCTGGCTGCCCATGGACCGCCAGATCGGCAGCTCCGGACAAACCGTGGCGCCTAAGCTTTACGTGGCGCTGGGAATCTCCGGCGCGATTCAGCACATGGTGGGCATGAAAGGAGCGAGCACGGTCGTCGCGATCAATAAGGACAAGGAAGCACCCATCTTCGAGGTTGCCACCTACGGAATCGTGGGCGACCTCTTTGAAGTCGTTCCGCCGCTGGTCGAGGAAATCAAGAAAGTAAAAGCGTAAGACGAGCCGGATCCAACGTGTGCGCAGGCCCCTGCCGCTGCCCCCCGTGCAGGACCAGCCTGTTCGTTTGCGGTGGGTCAATTTCCAATGACCCGCAGTTTACGTCCACGTAGCGGGTAGCGCAGAGTTAGGCGCAGTTTGCCTTACTCTGCGGTTTTAAACACGATAAACGTCACATATTTACTAATGCGAGAGAACGAAAAGCCGCAGAGTCTCAACGGCAGAGACTCTGCGCTACCCGCTTCACATGGCCTGTGCCGCCGCAATGGGTTGTTAGGTGGCGTCTCCGTGCCTTTCATGTTCCTTGGCCGTTCGTTTGAATTCAAAACCCTTTACAACAACATAGGCAAGAAGCGCAAAGAGAAAGAAGACCAAGAGCATCCAGGCGACACTTTGCAGGGTGCCAATAATCGTCTTGTATACCTCAATTATCCACCGATCTGAGTTCAATACGAGTATTTGGCCGTCTTTTCCTGGAGTAATGTACTTTTCGACATCCCAGACTCGAACCCCCCCTGAGATTCCGACGACGTAGATCGCGAAGAGCAGATAGCGAAGCCATGCAGGCGCCAGTTCATCAGAAACAAGGCACGCGAGAATCTTCTTTACTGGCTTCGAAAACAGAAGAGCAGTAATTGTGGCGGTTGCTGCCGCAATCAAGAAAGTAACAAGCAAGAGAGTCAAAAACATAGCGCACCTCCCTTAGCATCTGTGTTGTAGCACCACCTAACAATGATTAGATTGATCCGCATAAGATGCGGAGTCTCGTGTTCCCGTCCGCATAGGATGCCATTGACGCTGCCGTCGCGCAATCCATAACCCCTTCGTCAAGAACCCCCGTCCTGCCCCTGGTATGTTTTTTCATGGCGTTTTGTGCGGATTGGTATAGAAACCTCTCGATTGCCTCACAGCCCCCGACAGGGCTACAAACTCCGGCCGGCCCGCAGTGGGGTTATTCATGACATCCGGCCTGCGAAATCTGTGGCGCTGGTCGTCAAAGGTATCTTAAGTCAGAGGCCCGATCAACCCTTCAAGTCAAGGGCACGGGCCCTTGGCAATATGGCGCGGGTTGGCGATGCCGGGTAGATCCCGAAAACCGTCGTACCGCGTACCGCAGACCCTCAACTTTTGCACCGCCGCCTACTCGGAAGCGATCTGGTGCAACCGTCAGTTAACGCCAGGCGACATCTTCCCGGTATGCCAATCACTCCCTCTTTTAGTTAAGTGACTTCTGTGATAGGTTCCGCCCATGTCCGACCCCACCTCCCCTAACCGTACTCCGCAATTCAGCACGGCCGAGTATTCCGGTAAGCCCGGGACGGACCGGTGCAAATCGTGCAACCAAGCCTTATCGGGAAGCTATTACCGCTTGAATGGCGCGATGGCCTGCCCTGCCTGCGCGGAACAGGTAAGACGCTCAATCCCCCAAGACAGCCATGCGGCTTTTACGCGCGGGCTACTGTTTGGCGTGGGCGGCGCCATCTTGGGACTGGTCCTCTACGCAGCCGTCACCATCATCACCGGCTGGATGATCGGCTACGTTTCCCTGGCCGTGGGATATATCGTGGGTAAGGCCATCAGCATGGGATCGGGGGGAGTGGGCGGGCGGCGATACCAGATTGCCGCCGTGGCCCTGACCTATGCCGCGGTCTCCCTCGCGGCGGTTCCGATTGGGATTTCGCAGGCGACCAAGGCGCGGCAGGCGGCCCCCGCGCCGCAATCCCAAACCCTGCAGGCTCCCTCGGAGCAGCCTGCAGCGAATGGCGCGCCTGCAGCGGAGCAGAGTCAGCCTGTGGCCAGGCGTCCCGTAAGCATGGGCGCCGCGCTCGTGGGACTGGCGCTCCTAGGGCTGGCCTCACCGTTCCTCGCACTCGAGGACCCTCTGCACGGCGCGATCGGCTTGCTGATTCTTTTCGTAGGCATACGCATTGCCTGGAAAATCGCCGCCGGGATATCGATCCAGATCCTGGGGCCCTTCAAAATGCCCACTCAAGCGCCGGGTTAAGCCCCTGCCGCCTGAGTGGCTACCGCAAAAGTCGGCTGTAGCGCCGGTGTCCCCACCGGCGACCGGCGATGAGGACATCGCCGCTACAAAGACGAATCGCCGCTCATAGAGCGGCGCTACAGCGGGCGACGGCGAGTTTTTAGGCAGCCTCCCGGACTAGCGAAGCTAAAATCGTGTCGACCACTGAATTGATTCGCCGCTGCCCCCGCTGCTCGGGCGAGCTCGAGCCAGGAGCTTTGGCCTGCCCGCAATGCCACGCCTTGGTGCATGCCGACGCCTTGGAGAAACACGCGATGCTAGCCAGGGTGCTGGAAGCCCAGCACAACCCACGACAGGCCCGCGACGTATGGTTGAAGGCCTTGGAACTCCTGCCACCGGATTCCACCCAGGCGGAGTGGGTCCGCGAGCACGCGCGTCACCTGGAACTTGCAGCCCGGCGGGCGCCCGAGGAACCAACCAAAAGCCAGTGGGCCAGCAAGCTGGGGCCACTGGCGCCTGTGGCCCTGGCGCTGGCGAAGGGCAAGGTCTTCCTCTCCCTCTTCAAACTGAGCTTCCTGCTCAGCTTGGCGGCCTTCATGGGCGTCTATTGGTCGCTTTATGGCGCGAAATTCGGCTTGGGGTTCGTGGCGCTGATCTTCCTCCACGAGATGGGCCACTTCATTGATGTGAAACGACGAGGCCTTCCCGCGGAAATGCCGGTGTTTCTGCCAGGGCTGGGCGCCTATGTTCGTTGGCAAGCCCTGGGAGTTTCGCGCGAGACACGCGCGGCCGTAAGCTTGGCGGGCCCGCTGGCGGGGTGTCTTACCGCCGTAGCGTGCGCGCTGCTTTGGTGGGGAACGGGCAATGGAATCTGGGCAGCGCTGGCCCGCGCGGGCGCCTGGCTGAATGTGCTCAACCTGATCCCCGTTTGGGCGCTGGATGGCGGCCAAGCTGCCTCGGCAATGAACAAGGGCGACCGGCTCGTCCTGCTAACGGCGTGCCTGGCTCTCTGGCTGCTGTTGGAACAAAACGTCTTCTTTCTCGTCGCACTGGGAGCGGGGTACCGCCTGTTCACGAAGGATCTGCCCCCCCACCCCAGTCGCGAGACGACTGCCTACTTTGTGAGCGTGCTTGTGTCCCTCGGCTTGGTGATGTGGCTCATGCCTGGGAAAGGCTTTGGCCAGCAGTAACGTTCGGATTCGACAACGCGCTCGCCCGTGGGATTGGCCTTCCGGTGCATAGCTCAAGAGCACACCCATATTCCCAAAGTCGGATATACTCACCGCAGAGGGGTGGACCGGCCTGCCCTGGGGCGGCGGCTCACCCGGCTGGGCGCTTCCCCTGGTCCCGGCTGAGACTCGAGAGGAGCTCGTAACTGCATGTTTCTACTGAAGAAACTGATCTCGCGAGGGTTATTCCCTCTGCCCTTGTCGCTGGAGATCCTGTGCGTGGGGCTGTACTTGCTCTGGTTCACCCGCAAGCAGCGGACAGGAAAGGCCTTGGTCACTCTTGGGACTCTGCTGCTGACAGGGCTGAGCTACTTCTTTACTGCGAATGGGCTCCTCCACCCGCTGGAGCATCGTTACCCGCCTCTCGACATGACCTCGCGCGGGGAGGCCGCCCTGCCAGCCGTACGCTTTATTATGGTCTTGGGAGCAAGGGCGAACACCGATCCGGGGGTTCCTATCACCAGCCGCGTAACCTCGGAACTGATGGTCCGCCTCATCGAAGGTGTGCGACTGCACCGTGAACTCCCCGGCAGCAAGCTGATCCTTTCAGGAGACAACGGATCGGCCGAGGGTATGGCCCAAGTGGCCGAGGCGCTCGGCGTGAGCCCGCAGGACGTCATTCTGTCGCCCACACCGCGCGACACGGAAGAGGAAGCGATGCGCGCCGCACCGCTCCTGGGGCAGTCGCCATTTGTTCTGGTTACGTCCGCGGCGCACATGCCCCGCGCCATGGGGCTGTTCAGAAAGCGTGGCTTGCAGCCACTGCCCGCTCCTACCGACTACCTTGCCCCGCGGCACGCGCTCGATCCCGAGGACGTGTTTCCCAACGCCTTTAACCTGTTCAAGTCGCAAACCGCTTTTTATGAGTATCTCGGACTGGCCTGGGCGGAGGTGCGAGGAAAGATTTGAGGGAGGAGGGCGGCCGTAGCCGGGTGCGCTCGAAAGCAACCTGCTTGTGTCTTTACACCTCTTATAACCCTGTGGGATAATTTCAGTAACTCGTAATTGGGCTGGGCAGAAAGGAACCATGAGAACATACGTCTGGAAGATCGGGGCCGCAATCACTCTCTGCTTAATCTGGGGGGGGAGCTTGGGGGCGGCGCAGCAGCCCGCGCCAGCGGAGTCAGCGAAGGCTCCGGAGCAGGCGCCTGCCTCGGTGGGCGCGGCAGACCACGCCAAAGCCTACTATCACTTCATGCTGGCGCGGCGTTACAAGGAGCTGGCGGGAGTTTACAATCGTGGCGATTACATTGACCGCGCGATTGCCGAATACAAACAGGCCATGGCCGCCGACCCGGACTCACTCTTCCTGCGTGTTGAACTGGCCGAACTCTACGCGCAAGTGGGCCGCGGGGACGATTCCGTCCACGAAGCTGAGGCCGTCCTGAAGATCGACCCCGACTATCCGGACGCCCACCGTCTGCTCGCCAACATGTACCTGCACCAGCTCGACACCACCCAAACGGATAGCAACGCCACCAAGGAGAACCTGAGCAAAGCCATCGAGCACCTGGAAGCGCTGGTTCGGGTGACCCCCAGCGACACCGATTCCTGGCTGAAGCTGGGGCGGCTCTACCGCGCCACCAACCAGACCTCCAAGGCGGAGGAGACTTTCCGCAAAGTGTTAAAGACTGATCCGGCGTCCAAGGTGGGGCTCGCCAACCTGGCAGAGCTTTACATCCAGCAAGGAGACTACGACCAGGCCGCTGAGGCGCTCAGCAGGATTCCCGAGGGCGAGATGGATTCCCAGCTCCTCGGCATGCTGGCCTATGCCTATATCCAAACCCAGCATTTTGACAAGGCCATTGCGACCTACGAGAAGGCGCTGGCCGAGGACCCTGATAACGGGGAACTCCGCCGCTATTACGCCGACGCGCTATTGAACGACGGCAAGATAGACGCGGCGCGCGTGGAGTTGCAGAAGACTCTGAAGTCCGACCCCGAAGACGGCCCCACTTACCTGCGTCTGGCGCAGATCGACCGCCAGGAGGGCCGCTTCAATGAAGCTCGTCAGGAACTTGAGAAGGCCAAAGCCCTGCTGCCGGACAAGCAGGAAGTCCTCTACGAGCAGGCGCTGCTCGAGGATACGCTCGGCAACGACGACAAGGCCGTGCAAATCCTGCAGGGGCTGGTGAAGCAATCGGAACGGCCGCAGGGTCAGTACACGGCAGCGGAAGCCAGCAACCGGGCGATCTTCCTCGAGCACCTGGGCCTGGCTTATCGCGAACAGGAAAAGTTCCCTCAGGCCATAGACACCTTCCAGCAAATCCAGGCGCTCGGCAAGTCGCAGGGTCCGCTGGCAGAACTCCTGATCATTGAAACCCTGCACCTGGAACGCCAGGCGGACAAGGCCCTGGCCGAAGCTGAGACCGCCATCCAAACCTATCCGCAAGATCGGCCCCTGAAGATCCAGCGTGCCTCCCTGCTGGGCGAAAAGGGACGCGTGGACGAAGCCGTGGCGCAACTCCAGTCCATGCTTACCCAGGGACCCATCGATCGTGGAATCTACATTTCCATCGCCCAGGTTTATGAGCAGGCCAAGCGCTACGCCGACGCCGAGCAGGCCGTGCGCAAGTCACTCGAGATGACTCCCAATTCCGATGACCAGGATGCCGCGCTCTTTATCCTGGGCTCCATTTACGACCGGCAGAAGAAGTACGATCTGGCGGAGGAGGCGTTCAAGAAGGTGCTCTCGGCAAATCCGCTGAACGCCTCCGCGGCGAATTACCTGGGTTATATGCTGGCAGACCGCGGCGTCCGGTTGGAGGAATCGGTCAAGTACATTCAGAAGGCGCTCGAACTCGAGCCCAATAACGCCGCCTACCTCGACAGCCTGGGCTGGGCGTACTTCAAGATGGCCCGCTACGACCTGGCGGCGCCCCACCTGGAAAAGGCCGCGCGCAAAATCCAAAACGATCCCACCATCCATGAACACCTGGGCAACCTCTACCTGCGCATGGGCAAGCCCGCATTGGCGCGGGAGCAGTGGGAGCGCGCGCTGAAGGAATGGCCCCAGGCGACTTCCGGCGATTTTGATGCCGAACAGGCCAGCCAGCTCCAGAAGCAACTGGACGAATTGAAGGGCCGCTTGGGGCACGACAAGTCCGCGCAGAAGTAGCCCGCGGTCAATCGTACTCTGATTGAACGCGGGCCTTTCCCCATGACCACAAACTCACGGCCGGCGTAACGCCCCGATGCATCGGGGCGGCTATTCCCACAGAAGAACCGCGGACCCCGACAACGGGGGTCAGCGCCACCTGCCTTTTTTTTCATCAACATAATGGCTTGCGACGTGTAAGTTGGTTTATTTGCTATAAGATAATGGCGTGGCGTGGTTCCGAGGCGTTTTTCCTGATTTCAATGTACGAAAATCACGCTATCTATTGCATTTTCATAAACATAATGGCATTTCATGTAAGCATTTTGTTTTCATAAATATAATGGCCTAATGAGAATTTGTATATTTTCTCCATTTGTTTTCAACAACATATTGGGAGCAACCTTCATTTTTAACATCTTTTTTGGTGAGTTCTGCTTTCTTGATTTTTGTCATGAATTCTTGACATAACCATGGGTGGCGCATACGTTCCGCATTTCGGAATGTATGCGCCCCTTGGAGATTGCTGTGACCCCATACATGCCAGAAAGCGGCACGTATGCGCCACCCGCGTAATTGCTTGAGTGGGGAACTGGTACGAGGGGCGGCGTTCATACCTCCACATTGTAGCCTCCAGCCCCAGGGTATTGTCAATGGGGGGACGTTACTTTGTGCCTACCGGTAGATTCTAAATTCTGACATCCGGCAGAAATTCACTGCCCGGGATGCAAGGTGAACCTGCAATATAAGCTAGCGGGCATTTTGGCGGGGTGTAGGGCCAAATCTTGGGTGGCGCATACGCCGGCTGGCGCAGACCCCTGGTTTATGGGGTCTGCGATTTCCCGAAGGGACGGGTTTTGGCCGTGGGCTCATCCCAGCGGTCCATTTCCAGGATCGACGTATCCTGCCGGAAATGGAAACTCCAACTCGGCCACGGCCAGCCAGCCAACTCCAGAAGCAGCTCGACGAATTGAACGGCCCCCTGGAACATAATAAGTCCGCGCAGAAACAGGCGCGCCGGATTTCTCCGCGGGACCAGCGGGCGCTTCGCCACGGCGCGCTTTTTTGAGGTAAGATTCTTCTGCGTGTGCAGGTTGCGGAAAAACCGCCAAGGCTGTCATCCTGAGGAGCCGCAGGCGGTCCTGAGTGAAACGAAGGAAGGATCTCCGCATTTGCCTGATTCTACAAATGCAGAGATTCTTCGCTTCGCTCAGAATGACAACGCCCACGAGTTTCTTCGCAGCCTGTAGCCGCTCCGCGCTGGCGGGGCCATCTGAAGATGACTCCGGCGAGGTCGCAAACAATCGTCCGGGTACATGTCTACCTTGAAAAAAACCATTCGCCTCCGCGCTTTCGCCAAGATCAACGCCGGCCTGAAGATTGTCGGCAAGCGGCCTGACGGCTACCACGAAATCCGCACGATTTACCATACGATCACTCTGCACGACCACCTGGAAATCAGCCTGACGCCGGCGGGGAATGAAATTTCTGTCGCCTGCGACAACCCTGCCGTTCCCGCAGGTGAGGGTAACTTGGTTCACCGCGCCTGCAAGCTGTGGCGGCAGGCGCGCGCTTGGCGCGGCGGCATCCGGGTTCGACTCGAGAAGATAATTCCACTGGGCGGCGGCTTGGGTGGCGCCAGCACCGATGCGGCAGCCACGCTTCTGGGCCTCGAGCGCCTGACGGGCGACCGGCTGGACTTTTCTGCCCGGCACAAGCTGGCCGCCGCGCTCGGCTCTGACGTCCCCTTGTTTCTTCTGGGAGGCCGCGTGCTGGGCTGTGGCCGTGGCGAGGAGGTTTACCCACTGAGCGATCTCCCCTCGCGCGCCTGCCTGGTGGTTTTCCCGGGCTTTTCTGTTTCCACGGCGGAAGCCTATCGCGAAGCCGGTTTACGGTTGACAGACCGGCCCCAATCCGCTTACAGTAAATGTTTCGGTGCGTGGCCACAAATTCCCCCTATGAGTTGGGGACCGGTCGAGAACGACTTCGAACAGGTCGTTTTCGCGAGGTGGCCTGAGCTGGCGCGCTTGCAGCGCCGGTTTATCCGGGCCGGGGCCGATGTTGCCTCCTTGACGGGCAGCGGATCTGCTGTGTACGCCCTCTTTTCCTCGCCTCGTCAATTGGCTCGCGCCTCGCAACTCATCCCCAAAGGGTGGCACCTTTTCCGAACGCGCACTCTGGCGCGCTCCGGCTACCACCGGAAGCTGTATGAAGAGTGACGAGTGAAGAGTGACAAGTGACGAGCGAGAAGCAAAATCAAGCTCTCTCGCGGCATTATCCAATTGTCATCGCTCGTTTAACACGCTGGCTGATTGCCAGTGGCGACTCCCATGAAACCAGCTTGCTCGTCACTCTTCACTTGTCACTGTTCTTGGGAGGTCGTCCAGTGGTAGGACACATGCCTTTGGAGCATGGAACCCTGGTTCGAGTCCAGGCCTCCCAGCCAGGCCTTTATCCGAGCCGTTAAGCACGCGTCTGAGGATGCGATAATGACCGAGAAGGTCCGGAACACGCTGAAGGTCTTCACGGGAAACGCTCACCCGGCGTTGGCCCGGGAAATCTGCGCAGAACTGGGGGTCCCGCTGGGCCAGGCCCAGGTGGGACGCTTTGCGGATGGTGAGGTTCGGCTGCAAGTCCTCGAGAACGTGCGCGGCACCGATGTCTTCGTCATTCAGCCTACTTGCCGCCCGGTGAATGACAATCTGATGGAGCTGCTGGTCATGCTCGATGCCCTGAGCCGGGCTTCCGCCTCTCGCATCACCGCTGTGATGCCCTATTACGCTTACGCCCGCCAAGACCGCAAGGACCGCCCGCGCGTGCCCATTTCCTCCAAGCTGGTGGCGGACCTGCTCACCTCCGCGGGCGCCGACCGCGTGCTGGCGCTCGAACTGCACGCCGGGCAGATTCAGGGATTCTTCGATATTCCGGTGGATCACCTTTACGCCACGCCGGTCACGGTGGCCTATTTCCGCCGGCTGAAACTGAAAAACCTGGTGGTGGTTTCTCCCGACACGGGCGGCGTAGAACGTGCCCGGGGCTTCGCGAAGAAAATGAACATTCCGCTGGCGATCATCGACAAGCGCCGCGAAGACGTCGACGTGGTCGAGATGCTCAACGTCATCGGCGAGGTCGAAGGCAAGACGTGCTTGATTGTCGATGACTTGATCGGTACCGCCGGGACGCTGGTAAAGGGCGCCCAGGCCTTGAAGGAAAAGGGCGCGGACAAGGTCTATGCCTGCTGCACGCACGGGGTTTTCGCCGATGGCGCCATCAAGAAGATCTGCGCTGCCCCCCTGGAGCAAGTGGTGGCGACGAATTCCATTCCCCTCACGCCGGAGGCGGAGCAGTGCGGCAGGATCAAAGTTCTGAGTGTAGCCAAGTTGCTTGCCGACGCCATTCGTTCCATTCATGAAGAGACTTCCGTCAGCAAACTCTTCATCTGAGGAAGGAAGGACGCGGGCACGGCCCGCACTCCCAGGAGTAGGACGCTATGAGTCAAGCATTCACCGTTGAAGCGCAGCCGCGCGAGGAGTTCGGCAAGAACGCCGCGCGGCGCATGCGGCGCGCCGGGCGCATTCCCGGCGTCGTCTATGGCGGGGGCGGCCCGGTCATCCCGGTCACCGTGGACCCGGACGGGATCCGCCGGATTCTGCACTCGGAGTCCGGCCACAACACCATCTTTACGCTGGAAGTTCACGGCAAGGCGCCGGCGCGCGCCATGGTTCGCGACTGGCAGTCCGAACCCGTCCACGGCGGCCTGTTGCACGTGGACCTGGTGCGCATCGCGCTCGACGCCATGCTGAAGCTGCAAGTCCCCATCCACGTCACCGGCGAACCCCAGGGCGTGAAATTGCAGGGCGGAATCTTCGAATTCATCTTGCGCGAAATTGAGGTGGAATGCCTCCCGGATGACATCCCGGAAGCCATTACCGTGGACGTGTCGCCACTCACCATCGGCCAAAACCTGCGCGTGGCGGACCTGCCCGTGGGGCCCAAGGTGAAGGTCCTTACGGAGGCGAACCGCGTGGTGGCGCACGTGGTGATTTTGAAGGCGGAAGAGGAAAAACCCGCGGAAGTCGCCGAGGCTGTTCCCGCCGAACCCGAGGTCATCCGCAAGGGCAAGGCGGAAGAGGAAGGCGCCGAGGAAGAAGCTGGCGCCGAGAAGAAAGAGAAAGGCAAGGAGAAAGAGAAAGGCAAGGAGAAAGAGAAAGGCAAAGAGAAGGAGTAACCCCTGGCGGAAACTCGAAGGGAGGAAATCCACGCCGTTGGCGGGTTTCAGAATTTTCCTGGGGAGTTTCTGTATTCGGGTTTCGAGTGAAGCTGCTCGTTGGTTTGGGGAACCCCGGCTGTGAGTACGAATCGACGCCCCACAACCTGGGGTTCATGGCGATCGACCGCCTGGCCGAGGGGTCCGGCGTGAAGGTAACGCGCCGCGAGGCGCAGGCGCTGACGGTCTCGACCGAGCTGGCGGGTGTGCGGGTGGTGCTTGCCAAGCCGCAAACTTACATGAACCTGAGCGGATTGGCGGTCGAGCGGCTGCTCCGCAACTACGAGCTCGAGCCGCGCGACCTGCTGGTGCTGGTGGATGAGATCGAACTGCCGTTGGGTATGTTGCGCATCCGACCGCGGGGCAGCGCCGGCGGGCACAACGGTTTGAAGTCCATCCTCGGCGCGCTGGAGGCGGATGATTTCACGCGGCTGCGCCTGGGCGTGCGGCCGGACCGGCAAGTGGAGGATTATGTTTCTTACCTCCTCTCACCGTTCCGCCCCGCGGAGATGGCGTCTGTCGAGGAAATGCTCAGCCAGGCCAGCGAGGCCGTCCGCGTGATTCTATCGGAAGGCGTGCAGAAGGCGATGAACCGCTTTAACCGGAGGGTTCCGACCCCCGAGTCGTGAGGTCCCATGCGTAATTACGAGATGATTTTCATTGTGCGGCCCGATGTGGCCGACGAAGACGTCCAAAAGCTCATCACGCAAATGGAGAGCGTGGTCGCTTCCGCAGGCGGCAAAGTGGACAAGGTCGAGAAGATGGGCCGCCGCCGGCTGGCGTACCGCGTCGCAAGGCAGCGCGAGGGCTTCTACGTGCTCTTTCACGTGCAAGGCACCGGAGACACGGTCAAGGAATTTGAACGCCGTCTCAAAGTGACTGACACGGTCATCAAGTATCTCACCGTGTGCACGGACGAGATTCTGAAGCGCGCGGAGAAATTCAAGACGATGCGGGCCAAGCAGGAGGTCAAGCGCCGCCGGAGCAAACCCGCTTCGGCGCCCGCCGCGCCCCCCGCCCCCGCGCCCGCTGCGCAGGCATAAAGGAGTAAATGACAATGGCTGTTCCCAGAGAAAATGCGCCTCCCGGCGAACGCCCACCCCGGCGGGAAGGACCCGGCGGCAGGAAGCAATACTTTCGCCGGCGTAAGGTCTGCAAGTTCTGTCAAGAGAAGATCGATATCATCGACTACAAGGACGTGCGGCTGGTCAGCGGGTTCGTGGCCGAACGCGGCAAGATCCTGCCGCGCCGCCTGACCGGCACCTGCTCAACGCACCAGCGCGCGCTGAGCGAAGCCATCAAGCGCGCCCGTAATATCGCACTGCTGCCCTTCGCGGCGGTACTCTAAACACCAGCGGCGCGCCGCCGCCGGACGAGGCTTCCGGAACCTCGGGGCCCAACCTCCTGCGCTGGCCGGCGTGCCCGTTTGATTCAGGGAGTTTCTGTATGGAAGTTATCCTTCTTGAGAATATTGATAAACTTGGAACGCGCGGCCAGATGGTAAAGGTGGCCGACGGCTACGGGCGCAACTACCTGCTGCCCAAGAAGCTGGCGGTCGCGGCCACGCCGCAGAACCGCAAGTGGGTGGAGCAGCAGCGCGTCCGCTTCCTGAAACTGGAAGCGAAGGAGAAAGGCGACGCCGCCGATCTGGCCACCCTGCTCGAAGGCGTAAGCGTCACGCTGATCCGCAAGGCGGGTGAAAAGGGCAACCTCTTCGGGTCCGTCACCTCGCTGGACGTCGCGGAAAAGCTCGTGGCCCAGGGCTACCACATTGACAAACGCAAGATTCATCTCGCCACGCCCCTCAAGGTGCTGGGCGAGTACAATGTCCCGATCAAACTCCATCGCGAAGTGACGGCAAGCGTCAAGGTGCTTGTCGAGCCCGACGAGGAATCCAAGGCCAAGATCCAGGCTGCCGCGGAAGCGAAGGCCAAGGCCGCAGCCCAAGCACCGCCCCCGCCCGCCAGCGAAACTCCCGCCGAGCCAGCCGAGGCCCCGGCCGCTGAAGCCGAGGCGGAAAAGGAATAATCGCGCCCGCTCCGCGCTGCCTCCCGAGCACGCGGAGCGGAATGTGCTCCTCAGCCAACCTCCCGTCGCGCCTCCCTCCGACGAGGCAAAGAATATCCACAGGCAGGGCTGACTTCTCCACAGCTTTCCGACCTTTTTCACAGGAATTCCGCAAGGGAGAGCAAGCTTCGGCTGTACATGCTGCGCTGGATGCGCCACACTTCGCAATCAAACGTGGAATCGTAAGTAGCAACATGCCGAGCATGCGGAGACGCGCTGTTTGTAACCGCCGCGGTGGCGGCCCAGGTCAGCAGGTTCAGGGAAAAGTAATCCTGGGGGCCTGAAGGTCGACGCTCCACGTGAATAGGACCGCGACTTGATATAGAATTAGGGATAGGTTCATGCCGACCGCAACTGCCAGCGACCGAACAGTTCCCCACAACCTGGAAGCGGAACGCGCCCTGTTGGGCTCGATTCTGCTCGACAACGACTCTCTCAACTCCGCCCTCGAAATCCTCGGCAAGGAGGATTTCTACTCGGGCGCCCATCGCGTCACGTTTGAAAGCATGGTGGCGCTCTCGGAGAAGAACCGCACCATTGACCTGGTGACGCTTTCTGAGGAACTCGCGAGGGGCGGCTTGCTCGAAAAATCCGGCGGCGCGGGCTACCTTGCGGCGCTAACCGACGGCGTCCCCATCGGCACCATGGCGGCAGTGGGGGAATACTGCCGGATCGTCAAAGAGAAATCCACGGTCCGCCGCTTGATCAATGCCTCGAACACCGTCATCGCGCGCTGCCTGGAAGGCACGGATGACCCCGAGGTGCTGATCGACCTGGCGCAGAGCCAGGTCTTCGACATCGCCGAGCAGCGCGTGGCCTCGGGGTTCGCGACCATCCGCGAGATCGTCAAGACGAGCTTCGGCAAGATTGATGTCTTGTTCGATCGCGGCCAGCGTGTGACGGGCATTGAGACGGGTTTCGTGGACCTCGATAATATGACCTCCGGGCTGCAGGCGAGCGAACTGATCGTGGTCGCGGCGCGCCCCTCGCTGGGCAAAACCGCCCTGGCGCTCAATATCGCCGCGCACGCCTCCATCGAAAAGCAGAAGGTCGTGGGCGTCTTCTCGCTCGAAATGAGCAAGGAATCTCTGGTCATCCGCCTGCTTTGCTCGGAGGCGCGCATCGATAGCCACAAGCTGCGCACCGGCTTTTCCAGCCGCGAGGATTGGAACAGGATGACCGCCGCCCTGGGCAGGCTCTCGGAGGCGCCGCTCTACATCGAGGACACGCCGGCCCTGAGCATTATGCAGATTCGCGCCAAGGCCCGGCGGCTGAAGGCGGAAAAAGGGCTCGACCTGCTGATTGTGGATTACCTCCAGCTTGTTTCCGGTCAGGGGCGCTTCGAGAACCGCACCCAGGAAGTCAGTTACATATCCCGCAGCCTGAAGAGTATCGCGAAGGAACTGAAAGTTCCTGTCCTGGCTCTTTCGCAGTTGAGCCGCGCGCCGGAGATGCGGCCCGGCCAGCGCCCGCAGCTCTCCGACCTGCGCGAGTCCGGTTCCATTGAGCAGGACGCCGACGTGGTCATCTTCATCTTCCGGGAACGGAAACCTGCCGAAGAGCAGGAGGGTGACGAGGAGTTCGCCCGCGGCGGCTCCGAAACCCGGCTGATCATCGGCAAGCAGCGCAACGGGCCGACGGGAGAAGTACCGGTCGTCTTTTTGAAGCCTTACGCGAAATTCGAAAACCGGGCGCGCGACGACCGCGAGTCTTATGCCTGAGCACTGCTCCCGGCTGAAGCGGAGAGAGTATCCCATCTGGATAATAGAGGTTCTGTGGATGGTGTAACTGATAAACTCCTGCGGCCGACCTGGGTGGAGATTTCGCTCTCGAAACTGCGCCGCAACTACCAGCGCATCCGGGAGTTGGCGGGGGCGCGCCAGGTGATGGCCGTGATCAAGGCCGATGCTTACGGCCACGGCGCGGTGCCGGTCGCCCGGTGTCTGGCCGAGTGCGGCGTGGACTGGTTCGGCGTGGCGACCGTCGAGGAAGCCCTGGAGTTGCGCGCCGCGGGGATCCAACAGCCCATGCTGCTGCTGGGCGGGCTCTATATGAGCGATCCGGCCCACCTGATCGAATACCGGTTGACGCCCTCCCTTTCCTCCACCATGCGGCTCGATACGTACGCCGAGTGCGCGCGCCGCTACGGGCGGCCGATCGAGTTTCATCTGAAGGTGGATTCGGGACTGGGACGGCTGGGTCTGCCGCTCGATCGCCTGACGGCTTTCGTCGAACATTACCGCGAGCTGGCCGGGCTGCAACTAAAAGGGTTCTTCACGCACTTGGCCTCGGCGGAGGACATGGTGGCCTCGCAGACGGACGAGCAGGGGCAGCGCTTCTCGACCGCGCTCGACGAACTGCGCCGCCTCGAGGTTGAGCCCGCATGGATTCATGTCTCCAACAGCGCGGCGCTTCTGACCGGCCGGAAGTTCCCCGAAAACCTGGTGCGCATCGGTGCGCTGCTCTATGGCTACTGTATGCCGCTGGTGGTTTCCCCGGGCCAGGAGCTTCCCCAAGCTCCGGAATTCGAACCCATCCTCACTTTCAAATCTCGCGTCGTTTACATGAAGGACGTTCCCAGCGGCACGCCGTTGGGTTATGGCGCGGCCTTCCACGCGCGCCGGCCTTCGCGCATCGCCACCGTGCCCGTGGGTTATGCCGACGGCCTCAGCCACGCCCTCTCCAACCGCGGCTACGCCATCGTGCGGGGACGGCGCGCGCGCATCGTGGGCAGCATCAGCATGGACCTGTCGCTCCTTGACGTCACGGACATTCCCGGAACCAATATCGGGGATGAAATCATCCTGATCGGCCAATCAGACCACTGCTCGATCACGGCCATCGAGATTGCACAACTGCTTGATACCGTTCCCTACGAGGTCCTCTGCTCGATTGGCAAACGCGTGCCACGCATCTATGTGGATTGACCTGCGCTCGGCGCCCCATTCAGTGCCTGTCGGGCGCGCGTCCTGCGAAGAATTCCGGGAATACTTTTCGGTAGATGGCCATCCCCAGCGCCGCGCTCATGCCGAGCTTTTCCAGCGCCGCAATTTCTTCGTCGGTGGTGATGCCGCCCGCCGCGGTGATGGGCAACTGGGTGGCAGCCCGCAAGCTTCGGAACCACTCAAGGTTCGTCCCCTGCAATCTTCCTTCCGCATCGACATAAGTGCAAAGAAAACCGGAACAATAGGGCTCGAGCAGAGGGATGGCCTCGGCGGAGGTGAGCGGCAGGATGTCGCGCCAGCCGTGAATGGCCACGCGCTCAGCGAGAGAGTCCACGGCAATCAGGATCTTTTCGCGCGGCACGGCGGCTACGAGAGCTCGGAGGAAATCCTCGTTGATGCCGCTGGCGGTGAACGCGCTGCTGCCCACAATCACCTGGCGCGCGCCGTCGGCCACAACTGCCTGCGCGCGCTTCACGCTGCGAATGCCGCCGCCCACTCGGCAGGGCTTCCGCGCGCAAAGTTCCTGAACGATCTGAGCGTTGTTCCTCTCTTTGCCCATCGCGGCATCGAGGTCGATCACCTGGATCTCCGGGTAGGCCGCGAATTTCCCAAGCACAGCAACTGCGTCAGGCAGCTCCAGGAATTTTTCCTTGCCCTGGATAAGCTGAACCACCTTGCCATCCAATAAATCAATACAGGGAATGATCATGTTCAAAACCGGGACTGGGGGATAGAGTTCAAGATCCCCGGCACCTGCCCTCACAGCCTCACCGGCACACCCTTCTCGCGCAGGAATTCTTTCAGACTGCGAATCGTGTGGGTCTCATAGTGGAAAATCGATGCCGCCAATGCGGCATCGGCGTAGCCTTCGATAAAGACATCGGCAAAGTGCCCAGGGCCGCCCGCGCCACCGGAAGCGATGACCGGAATGTGCAGCGCACGGGCGATGGTCGCGGTCAACTCGCAGTCGAACCCGGTTTGCGTGCCGTCCGCGTCCATGGAGGTTAGCAGAATTTCGCCCGCCCCCAACTGCTCCACGCGCCGCGCCCACTCCAGAGCGTCGATTCCCGTAGGCTTGGTCCCGCCATAAGTCACAACCTCCCAGTGAGGTGGCGCTGGGCTTGGGGGGGAAGCCTGAGAGTCTCGGATCCGCCGCGCGTCAATGGCCACCACCACGGCCTGGCGTCCGTAATTCTCCGCGAGGGCGGTGACGACCTCCGGCGTTTCCACCGCGGCCGTGTTGACGCCCACCTTGTCGGCGCCGGCGGAAAGCAACCGCCGCGCGTCATCCAACGCCCGCACCCCGCCGCCCACCGTAAGCGGAATGAAAAGCCGCCGTGCCACGCGCTTCACCGTATCCATCAGCGTCGCGCGGCCTTCGCGCGAGGCGGAGATATCAAGCAGCACGAGTTCGTCCGCGCCCTCACGGTTGTACATCTCCGCGAGTTCGCCCGGGTCCCCGGCGTCGCGCAGGTTCACGAACTGGATGCCTTTCACCACGCGACCGTCTTTGCAGTCCAGACACGGAATGATTCGTTTGGCGAACATGGTTCTTAGCTGTTAGCAATCAGCTTTCAGCTCTCAGCTAAAGCTTTAGCTGACTGCTGACCGCTGAGAGCTGAGAGCTTCTCTTCCCTCACAACTCCAGGAAATTGCGTAGGACTGTCAACCCGACTTCCCCCGACTTTTCCGGGTGAAACTGCACGGCCCACAGGTTGTTCAGCATCACGCCAGCCGCGAAGGTCTGCCCGTATTCCGTAACGGCGCAGGCGTCGTCTGTGACGGGCCCATAATAGGAGTGGCAGTAGTAGACGAAGCTGCCCGCCGGGACCCCGCGAAACAATTTCCCGCCGCGCCGCAGGTCGAGCTGGCTCCAGCCGACGTGCGGAACCTTGAAGACACCGTGGAAGCGCGTTACGCAGCCACGCAGGACTCCCAGTCCGGCGACATCCGGCGCTTCCTCGCTCGCTTCGTAGAGCGCCTGCAGGCCGAGGCAGATGCCGAGAAAGGGTTTCCCTTCTCCCAGCGCCTCCCGCAGGGGTGCGAGCATCTCGCGCTCCGCGAGACCTTTCATCATGGAGCCGAAGTGGCCCTGCCCAGGAAAGATGATCTTTTCAGCAGACCGGAACTCCCCGGGCTTATCGATCCGCCGCGGCGAAAAGCCCAGGTACTCGATAGCCTTCAGCACCGAGCCGACATTGCCCGCACCGTAATCGAGCACGGCAATCACAGGAGACCCTTCGTGCTGGGGAGCTGGGATTTCAGGCGCTGATCGCGCGAGCAGGCGTAGCGAAGGCCGCGCGCGAAGGCTTTGAACAAGGCTTCCACGGCGTGGTGACTGGACCGCCCATACGCCACTTTGAGGTGCAGGTTCGCCCCCGCGCTGTTCGCAAAAGCCTGAAAGAAATCTTCCAACAGCTCGCTCTGCAGATCGCCCACATACCGCGCCTTGAGAGGAACATCCAGCACGAGGTAAGGCCGCCCGCTCAGGTCGATGGCGGCAATCCCCAGTGTTTCATCCATGGGCATTATGAAATAGCCTGCACGATTAATACCCGTCTTTGAACCCAGCGCCTCCCGCAGGAGCTGGCCAAGCACCAGGCCCACATCTTCCACCGTGTGGTGCTGGTCAACATCCAGGTCGCCGCGGGCTTGCAGCTCCAGGTCGAAGCCGCCATGCCGTGAGAAAAGCTCCAGCATGTGATCGAGGAAGCGCACACCCGTGGAAATCTCGTAACGGCCGCGGCCGTCCAGATTCAAGCGCGCCCGGATATCGGTTTCAGCGGTCTTGCGGTGCAGCGTCGCGGTGCGCGGTTTCATGCAAACCAACCTCGGGTGGAGTAGGAAACCATATTTTTCCAGGCCCGCGCGCCGTTACGGGTTTCGATCAGGTTCCCTACGCGCTCAAGCTCCACCCTCAGCCGGCGCGTCTGGGCCGCGGAACCGATGGTGAAGCGCAAGTAACCCTTCAGGTGCGGGTCGTAACTCCAGTCGCGCACCAGGATGCCCTGGGCGCGTAGCCGCCTGGCGATTTCGGGGGCATGTTCGCCCACCCGCGTCAGCACGAAATTGGCGGAGCTGGGGACGTAGGGGATTTCGCGCGCCTCGAGCCAGCGGCAGAAAACCGCGCGGTTCTTGCGGATTTGCTCGGCGTACTTACGCACCTGGGCGTCAAACTGAATCGCGATGCGCGCGCCCAGCAGGGCCAGCGAGTTCACCGCGAACGGATTCTGTCCCCGGCGCATGGAGGCAATGATCTCCGCGTTCGCAAACAGGCAACCCATGCGCAGCGCGGCCAGCCCACACGCTTTCGAGAACGTTCGTGTCACCACCAGATTCGGGTGTTTTCGAATCCAGGGAAGGACGCTCTCGCCGGAGAAATCGTGATACGCCTCATCGACCAGCACCAAGGTCTGGGGAGCGGCCAGCAGGATCGCTTTCACATCCGCCTTGGGAATCTCGGTGCCGGTGGGATTGTTGGGATTGGCCAGCGCCACCCATCGCACGTCCTGTTTCTTCAAGGTGGCGACAAACTCCTCCGTGGGCAGGCGAAAATTCTGATCATAGCGAATGCGCAGAATCTTCCCGCCCGCCACGCTATTGAAAAATTCGTAGACGGGAAAGGTGGGAGCAGGGACCAGCAGCACATCACCAGGATCGACGAACGTGTCGCAAAGCGTTTTGATGGCGTCGTCGGTGCCGTTGGCGAGGAGCAACTCCTCCGGCGCGACACCAAAGTGGGCGGCCAGCGGGCGGCGCCCTTCGTCATATTCAGGGTAGCACGTCAACATCTCGGGGTTCATGGCGCGCCGCAGCGCACGGACTACCTGGGGCGGGCAACCCACCGTGTTCTCGTTGAAGTCGAGCCGCATCTTACCGCCGCGCCCTTCCTGGGGAGGCCGATACGGCTTCAGTCGTTCGATGGCTGGGCGCGGTCGAATCATTGCTTCGGGGTCCTCTCTTCGCCGGCAGGCTTGCGGGTGCTGATCGAAGAATTCTGGAACCTGGCTTCCACAGAGTAGGCATGGGCTTTCAGGCCTTCGGTATGGGCAAGCGTGAGGATGGTTTCTTCGAGTCCTGCCAGTCCGCTACGGCTGAGCCGTTGCACGGAAATGGCCTTCACAAAATCCGCGGCGCTCAGGCCGCCGCGCAGGCGGGCCGCTCCACTGGTGGGAAGAATGTGATTGGTCCCGGAGGCGTAATCACCGGCCGCCACCGGGCTGTACGCTCCGAGGAAGATCGAGCCAGCGGATTGGACGTGAGCGAGCAACCCGGTGGCGCCCTCGAAGAGGGTGAGGTGCTCGGGAGCCAGGCGGTTCACCAGCTCCACGGCCTCTGTCAGATTGCGCGTCACGAGGATAGCGCCCTGTGCGGCGAGCGCCTGTTCCGCCAGGGGCAACGCGAGTCGTGCCAGGATTCCGCGCGCGGCCGCCTGCACCTGGAGCGCCAGTTTGAGTGAAGGCGTGATGAAAATGGCCACGGCGTCGGGATCGTGCTCGGCCTGCGCGACCAGGTCGGAGGCGATCCAATCCGGGTTGCCGCGCGCGCCCACCAGGACAAGCTCCGAGGGCCCCGCAATGAAATCGATGCTGCACTCGCCGGCCACGAGTTTCTTGGCGGCGGCGACGTAGCGATTGCCGGGGCCTACGATCTTGTCAACCCGCGGCACGGACTCCGTCCCGTAGGCAAACGCCGCGACCGCTTGCGCGCCACCCAGGCGAAAGATTCTCTTCACTCCGAGAACGTCCGCGGCCACCACAACGGCGGGTGCGGGGCGCGGCGAGGTCACCACCACCTCGTGCACTCCGGCTTCCTGCGCGGGGATGACGCTCATCAGCACCGTGGAAGGCAGCGGGAAGCGTCCCCCGGGAACATAACAAACCACGCGCTCGAGCGGCCTGATGATCTGCCCCACCCTGACGCCGGCCCGTACCTGAATTGACCAGGGGCGCGGCAACTGGCGCCGGGCGGCTTTACGAATATTTGCGGCTGCCACTCGCACCGCGGCCACAAAACCGGGGGGAACTTCCCGCCGGGCGCGGCGAATCTCATCGCGCGTGACCGTGAAGCCGGCGGCGCGGAGATCGACCCGGTCAAACTTTCTCGCATAGCGCAGGAGCGCGCGGTCCCCGTTCCGCCGAATGTCATCGAGGATGGGGTGAACGGCCTTCTCCGCTTCAGCCAGCGTGGCCGTTCGCGCCTGAAGCAGCCTGTCGAGTGCGGCGGTATCACTACTGCGAATAATAGCAAGCATTAGACCACGATCTTATTCAGAGGATATTCGACGATGCCCTGCGCATTCGCGCTCTTCAGTCGCGGGATAATCTCGCGCACGGTCTTTTCCTCAATCACGGTGTTGACGGCGACCCAATCGGGGTCGCTCAGGTTCGAAATCGTGGGGCGCTTCAAGGCCGGAAGAACCCCCAAAACACTTTCGAGGTCAGCGCGGCGCACGTTGAGCATCAATCCGACTTTGCCTGAGGCCTCGATGGCGCCTTGCACCAGCATCACCAGCGTCTGGATTTTCTGGCGCTTCCAGGCATCCTCCCACGCGGCGGCGTTGGCGATGAGCTTGGTGTTCGATTCCAGGACCGTTTCCACGATGCGCAAACCATTGGCGCGCAACGAAGAGCCGGTTTCAGTGATTTCCACGATCGCGTCCGCCAGCACGGGAGGCTTGACTTCCGTCGCGCCCCAGGAAAACTCCACCTTGGCCTTGACGCCATTCTGCGCGAGGTAGCGCCGGGTCACGGCGACCAGTTCCGTAGCGATGATTTTCCCCTCCAAGTCCTTCACGCTCCGGAAGGGCGAGTTTTCCGGCACCGCGAGCACCCAGCGAACCTTGCCGAAGGTTTGCTTGGCGTAAACCAGGTCAGCAACTTCCACCACGCTCGCTTCGTTTTCCAGGATCCAATCCCTGCCGGTCAGGCCGGCGTCGAGGATGCCGTCTTCGACGTAGCGCGCCATCTCCTGCGCGCGGATCAGCATGCACTCGATTTCTTCATCGTCGATCGAGGGAAAATACGAGCGCGGATTGACGCTGATTTCGTAGCCGGCGCGGCGAAAGAGCTGCAGGGAGGCTTCTTGCAGGCTACCTTTGGGGATTCCCAATTTCAGCAGGCTCATGTCTGGCTCTCCGGGTGATCATCACCATAGACTTCCGCAGGATCGAATTCGCGCGGCAGGATCGTCTCCTCCCCTTTTTCGCTGACTTTGTGGAAGAAGCACGAGCGATAACCAAGATGGCAACAGCCCGGCCCGGTCAGGTCGGCTTGAACCAGCAGCGCGTCACGGTCGCAGTCCACGCGAATCTCGCGCACCAGCAGCCGATGTCCGGAGGTCTCACCCTTGGTCCACAGCTTCTGCCGCGTACGGCTGAAGAACGTCACAAATCCGGAGTTGAGCGTCTGTTGGTACGCCTGTTCATTCATGTATCCCAGCATCAGAACTTTTCCACTGCGGCGCTCCTGAACGACTACCGGGATCAGCCCGTCGGACTGGTATTTCAATGGCAACATGTGCTGCTCCGATAGATCAAAATGAAAAAGCCCGCTGATGTCTCGCGTCAGCGGGCTGCTTTGTCAATCTCGCTTGGTGGCTAAGCGTTCGCCCACTGACACGCCACCCCAGACGCAGAATGATGATGGTGATGTGCCAGTGCGCGCAACATGAATTTCTACATTACAATGGCAACCGAGAACCTGTCAACGAGGATTTCGTTGTGCGGTGCCGGCTTCTCGCATGGTGATGCGGAGCGCGCGGGTTCGGGACCGCCCGAAGGGGGTCTGCCTGCAATTCCAGGTGCCTGTGCTCGCGCATGCCTTCGCTCACGAGGGAAACGAAATGATCAGAGTCTGCGTGATGTATCCGAACGAGGAAGGCAACCGGTTCGATATAGCGTGCTACCACAACACGCACATCCCGCTGCTTCGGCAGAAGCTCGGGGCGGCCCTAAGGAGTCGCGGTGAAGCAGGGTCTCGGGGGCGCGACACTGGGATCGCCTGCACCCTACTTCGCGCTGGGACACTTGTTGTTCGAGTCCGTGGAAGCGTTTCAAAAGCCCTTTGCGCCCCACGCGCAGGCGATCATGGGTGATATTCCGAACTACTCGAACATTTGCGAAGTGAAACCCTAGAACCGGGCGGACGGGGAGCCTTTAGGCGGGCATATTGGCCTCACACTTCAAGCGGGTAGCGCGGAGTTGTTCTTGAACTCCGCGGTTTGCATACTCGGAACCGTCGAAGAGCCGCAGAGTTGAAGACCAACTCTGCATTGCAATATCGTGATTTCTTGTTTTCTTGGCAAACATCTTTCGTCGTGTGTGTAGGGCCACCCCTTGGGGCGGCCTAGGCCGGGGCAATCCGGCCCTACAAGACCCCACGTCATGTTTTGGTTGCGGCCAGAGGCTGCGCTACCCGCTTTCTTGCTCATCACTCGTGACTGCCCTTCCACCCCTTGTCTTTCCCCTTCTCCGGGTGCGTGCGAGAGCTACCGTTTAGGTGGTCAGAGAACAAGGGGAAGCTCCTTCTCAGCGTAGTCCTCTTTTGGCTGCCGGTTGTCCTCGCACTCGTGACGTCTCTGCGGAATTGAACCCGAGCGCGCCGCAAACAAAGTACTCCGAGTTCTCATGGGCCGCGCCGCCAAGAACAGGGAACAGGTTACAGGGTACGGGCAACGGGAAGCCGCGCCGCCCAGACCACGGCGCGTTGGAAAAGCCGCCCCGATAAATCGGGGCGCTACATTTTCTCAAGAAACATGCCATTGCGCCGTTACCTTTGGTCGTGATTTCTTTCGTCCCTGGCGGGGCTCGGGCGGGGTGGCGATTTTCCCACGGCTTGCGATGCTGTGAAATAATCCCTGGACGAACAAAAGCGTTTCACGCAAAGTCGCAAAGCCGCAGAAGGCGCAAAGAAAACAAAGCAGTTGTTCTTTGCGAGTCTTTGCGCCTTGGCGTCTTTGCGTGAGATTGTTCATTTTTTCACAGCTTCTTGCGCCGTGGGCTACGGTCTTCCGCCCGCTTCGCGGGCTGGCGCGAAAAACCGCGGGCCTGCACCACAGGCTACGTTTGCTAGCGACACCACAGCCAACTCGACCACCCCCCGGCCCCCTCCTGAACCAGGAGGGGAGTATTTCGGACAACTAGACGCCCTCCCCAAAAAGATTTCCTCCTGCCGCCAGGAAAAAGTCATGACGGCTTGTCTTAACTCGTATCCTGTAGGACGAACCGCGGACCTTCAGAACAGGTCCGCGCTACTCGGTGGAGTGTGTACCCTCGTTTTATGCTTGACACCGGTAATAACCGTGTGTACACTAGTCACTTAGGCCAGCGCCCGCTGGCTGAGGCGATAGGCCGCGGACCTATGCAACGGGTCGGGGTAGAACAGTAGGCAGTGGGCAGTAGGCAGTAGGCAGAACGCCGACCCCTGACTCCTGACTCTTGAACGCGCTGCTCATGCAAAGGATGGAAGATTCCAGCCTGCGCCAATTGTGGCGGCTCACGAATGTGCTTTTCAAGGTCCGAAACGGGGCGCTGACGCATAAAGATGTTAAAAATGAAGGAACCTCCGGGGATGTGTATGAAAACAAAGGGGAGAGTGACACAATGGCCGAGAATCAACGCGACTTTTTGGCCGAAAATGCACAGATTGAGTGGTAATTCGGGGCAAAGCCTCAATGTTGCCGAAAGGAAATGAGCTTATCGCGCTGTTCTTGCTCAAAAACCCTGAAATTCGTCACCGTGCAAAAAGGCGGAGCGAGATTCTTCGCTGCGCTCAGGATGACAGCGAAGGACTCTCCAGAAACTCAACTGACAACTCCTGTCGATGGAACGAGTTGAAGATTCAAGGCAGCGGCTTGTTTTTGGAGCCATTTGACTTGGTGCTGCCGGTATTTCTCCTCGTAATAGGCGATACCTTTGTCCACGTAGGCCTGGCCGTATTTGAGCATTCGATACAGGAGGCGGGCCAATTTGTGGGCCATGGCGGTGATGGCTTTGGGGGCTCCCAGCCGGGCGCGCAGGCGGCGGAAATTCCCTCCCAGGGCGCTCTGGCTGCGCCACAGAGACTGGGCTGCCAGCCGTAAGGCGGTGGCGGCGCGATTGACCACCTGGCGGGTTCCGCGTTTCAAAACCTTGCCGCCGCTGATGCGATTGTCCGGGCACAGCCCCAGCCAACTACTAAAGTGGTGTTCCGTTCTCCAAGGGCTCATGTCCACCCCCACTTCCGAGATCACCGTCTGCGCCGTCAGCACGTCCAGGCCGTCCATCTGCGTCAGATCCACCCCCGTCACCCGGTACAACTCTCCCCGCAGATTGTAGCGGGGCTGATGCTTGCGCGGCCACTTCCCGCGCCGCGCTTCCGGAATCGGCTGCGCCTCGACGTCCACCTTCGCCTCCATGGTCTTCAGGTGCGCTGCGATGCGCTGGTCGCAGACCGCGATCTTCTCGTGATAGGTGTCGTACATCGCTAGGCTCTGCTCCACCACAAACAGCAACTCCTCCCGCCAATTCCCCTCCAGACTGCGCGCAATCTCCTCCCGGCTGGCTTGCACCCGCTGGTTCTTCAACTTCGCCAGCCGCTGCGGGTCCCGCTCTCCACGCAGCAGCGCGCGCAAGATCGCCATCCCCGTCGCCCCGCTCAGGTCGCTCAGCACGTTGGCCAACTGCACATTCATCTCCGTCAGCGCCTTCTGGATGTGCTGCATGCAGGTCCCCGCGGCCGCCACCAGATTCTCCCGCTGCCGAAAGTAGGTGCGCAGCACGCGCGTCTCCTCGTTGGGCAGAAACGAGTTGTTCAACAACCCGAAAGTGTGCAGCTTCTGCAGCCACTGGCACTCCAGCACATCGGTCTTCCGCCCCGGCAGCGTCTTGGTGTAGCGCGCATTCACCACCTTCACGTCCAAGTCGTACGTCTCCAGAATCTGATACAGCGCCACCCAATACACTCCCGTCGCCTGCATCACCACCGTGTCCACCCGGCAGGCCTTCAGCCACCGCCCCATCCGATGCACATCGGCCGTGAAACTGCCAAAACTCTGCACCGGCTGCGCGTCCCGCCCCGGCGGCACCGCCACCATGTGCTCCGCATTGCCCACGTCAATCCCCGCCGCGTTCAAGTTCAAAGGCGGCAATCCCTCCAACACATCCGGCTTCTCCTTCCCAGACTTCCTCCTTGCTCCCTTCGGCGCTTTCGACATATCCTCGTCCTCATTCGTGGATAATCGGGGCTCGGCCCGGTTGCGGATGCGGTTTAGAAACCTCTCCAACGGGGTCGAGCCTCCTGTCCGAAGACAAGCGACTGCCACCAAATCACGGACCGCCAAGAACCGGAACCATGCTCAGAAACGGGCACTGTGGCACCAATCGAACTTCGGTCGTAGCTTGCCGAGCCACGTCTCCTCCAGCTTGCCACAGAACAGCCGTTTCTGACATCACGGATAGCCACCCTTCGGCTATCCATGCTCAGAATGACAGCGCCTACGAGTTTTTCCGTAGCCTGTTTCGGCCATTCGTATCCGATTTAGGTGGACTTGCAGCAGATGGGGAATTTGGGTCGCATCACAGAGCTACCCAAGAAAGCTGGAGGCGCGGGTGAGAATCGAACTCACGCATAAAGGTTTTGCAGACCTCTCCCTTACCACTTGGGTACCGCGCCCAGAAGGCATTGACGAGTGGCTGGTGACAAGCAAGGCTTGCAGCCCCATTCGTTCCGGCTCGTCCCGCCGCGGCGGGCCACTCGTCCCTTGCCACTGAAATTCTGGAGCGGGAAACGGGATTCGAACCCGCGACTTCGACCTTGGCAAGGTCGCACTCTACCACTGAGTTATTCCCGCTCTCCGGGGCCGGAACGCAGTCCGGCTTCTAACCTTGTTGATTATAGAAACCCCCACGCGGCAGTGTCAAGCTGCTCGCGTCGCGGGGGTGCGCGACATAACTGTGAGGGGCTAAGGCGTTTGGCTTTTGGAAGTGTATAACCCGTGCGTAGATGATACGCTAGGCATGAGGAGGTGCTCATGCCGGAATCCCTGTCTGCTCTGGAGGAAGAACGCCGGTCGCTCTTGCACCAGCTTTCTCAGTTGCGGGACTTTCGTCCCGGTTCGATTACCGCCACCGGCGGGCGCTGCGGAAACCCCCGCTGCCACTGTCATCGGCCGGGTGAGGCGGGCCATGGCCCCACGCTCCGTCTCACCTACAAGGCCGGGGGCAAGACGGTCACGGAAAGCTTCTCCACCCCGACGGCGCAACGTAAGGCGGAGGGCGAGATTGCGGAGTTCCGCAAGTATCAGCAACTGAGCCGGGCTTTCGTGGAGGTTAACGAAAAGATCTGTCGTCAGCGTCCGATCCCGGAGGAGAGCGCCGCGCCGGAGCAGGGAAAAAAACGGCGGAAGCGATTCAGCGGGAAGTGGCGCAGGAAGTAGAGTCGCTGCTGGCGGTGATCTTTGCCGGACGGCGCAAGGCGGGAAAGCTGGACTTGGAAGCCGTGGAGATGGCCACCCGCGCGGCCTTGCACCGGGCGGGGGCAGCGAGACCTCGTTTGAACACGGGCGAGAACAACTGGCGCTGCTCGCCGGGCTGGAAGTGACCACGAAGGCGGTGGAACGGCAGGCGGAAGCGCTGGGCGCCCAGATCGCCGCCCAGGAACAAGCCGCGATCCAGCAGGGCCTGCAACTGGAGTTGCCGGTGGCAGGCGTGGAGATTCCGGTGCTCTATGTGGAGATGGAGGGGACGGGGGTGCCGATGGTGAGTGCGGAAACCGCGGGACGGGCGGGGAAACAGAGCGAGCAGGCCCGCACGCGGGAAGTGAAACTGGGTTGTGCCTTCACGCAGACGAAGGTGGATGCCCGCGACCGACCCGTGCGCGAGGAAGGCTCGACCACCTACACCGGGGGCATCGAAACGGCCGAAGCCTTTGGCCGACGCATCTCCCTCGAAGCTTATCGTCGGGGCTGGAACCGGGCCCGGAAGAAAGTGGTGATCGGCGATGGCGCCCCTTGGATTTGGAACCTGACCGAGGAACACTTCCCCGGAGCCGTGCAGGTTGTCGATCTTTATCATGCCCGACAGCACTTAGGGGAATTGTCGGGGAAACTCTGGCCGACGGAGGAGCGGCGGCGCCGCCGCTGGATGAGCCAACGGCAAAAGCAGCTGGACGGCGGGCGGATCGAATCGCTGGTGCGCGGCTTGCGCTCGCTGTCCCCCGCCAGTTGCGAGGCCGCTGAACTCGTGCGCCACACCGCCGATTACTTTGCCGCCAACGCCCAACGTATGCGCTACCCCACCTTTCGGCGTCAGCATCTCTGCGTGGGTTCCGGAGTCGTCGAAGCCGGCTGCAAAACCCTTATCGGCAACCGCCTGAAGCGCTCGGGAATGTTTTGGACGGTGCGCGGGGCCAACGCCATCATCGCTCTTCGCTGCAATCGCCTGAGCGGCAAATTCGAAGATTACTGGGAGAGTCGCCATGCCCGCGCTGCTTGATTCTCACAAATTTGGCGCACACCCTTTGGCCGGAATTCGGGCGCTCCTCCAGCTTTGCTGGGAATTGTAGCGCTTCCGGAGAACAACTTCCAAGGCATGCCCAAGCCGCAGCCGCAAGAGCCTGGGTCCGTGCCACACGGTCTGTAAAGAGGCCGGGAGGGCCGTAAAGGCCCTGCCGTTCTACAGGTCGTGGCGGCGAGTTACTGCGCGCACTTCACGGCGGCGCGGCCCAGGAACTCCGCGGAGCTGCCCAGTTCCTCTTCGATGCGGAGCAACTGGTTGTATTTCGCAATGCGGTCGCTGCGGCTGGCGGAGCCGGTCTTGATTTGGCCGGTCCCCAGGCCGACGGTGAAGTCCGCAATGAAGGCGTCCTCGGTCTCGCCGGAGCGATGCGAGACGACCGACGTGTAACCGTGGCGGCGTCCCAGCTCGATGGCGCGAATGGTTTCCGTGACCGTGCCAATCTGGTTCAGCTTGATCAGAATCGAATTGGCCACGCCCTCTTCAATACCGCGCGCCAGGCGTTCCGTGTTGGTAACGAAAATATCGTCACCGACGAGTTGAATCTTACTACCCAGCTCCTTGGTGAGAAGCGCCCAGCCTTCCCAGTCGTCCTGCGCCAGGCCGTCCTCAAGACTCACGATGGGATACTGGCGCACCCAGTCGGCGTAAAGCTTCACCATGTCTTCGGAAGACTTCTTCGATTTATCGGACTTGAAAAAGACGTACTTCCCGTCCTGGAACATTTCGCTGGAAGCGGGGTCGAGCGCGATGGCGATGTCGTGGCCGGGGGAGTAGCCCGCTTTCTCGATGGCTTCAAGCAGCACTTCGACGGCCTCTTCGTTCGACTTAAGGCTGGGCGCGAAGCCGCCTTCGTCGCCCACCGAGGTGTTATAGCCCCGGTCTTTCAGCACCTTCTTCAGCGTGTGGAAGGTCTCCGCGGCCATGCGCAGCGCCTGCGCGAAGCTTTCTGCGCCCACGGGCATGATCATGAATTCCTGGAAGTCCACGGTGTTGTCGGCGTGGACGCCGCCGTTCAGCACATTCATCATGGGCACGGGCAGAAGGCGCGCCTGCAGTCCGCCCAAATAACGATAGAGGGGGACGCGCGCCGACTCCGCCGAGGCGCGGCAAGCCGCCATGGAGACGGCCAGGATGGCGTTCGCGCCCAGCTTGCCCTTGTTGGGAGTGCCATCGAGCTCGATCATGCGCGTGTCGATATCCGCCTGGTTGCTGGCCTCCCGGCCGCCCAGTTCGCGGGCAATGACCAAGTTGATGTTATCCACAGCCTGCAACACGCCCTTACCCATATAGCGGCGCTTGTCGCCGTCGCGCAATTCCACCGCTTCGTGCTCACCCGTCGAGGCGCCGGAAGGAACCGCGGCGCGGCCGAAGGAGCCGTCGCGCAGAACCACTTCCGCTTCCACGGTAGGATTGCCACGCGAATCCAGAATTTCTCTTCCTTGAATGAGATCGATTTGTGCCATACGAATGGTCCCTCGCTGCGAATTTGAAACGCAAGATTGTAACATACCGGGGCCTGGAAAGAACCGCCAAACCACCGGGGTCGAAATCTGCCGCGTTGCCGGGGAGCTGTTTGCCCGTCTCCCCGGCCTGCGCGGAGTTTGGGGTTTGAAAATGACGCTGGCGTGTTGATAATGTTATGAACGCGGCAGAGGGGTTTGCCCCTACGCACGGGAAAAGCATAGACGCGGGGGGTCCTGGCTTGAATCGCAGGGGAATACTCCTGGCTCGCTCTCGAGCGGGCGCCGTCGTGGGAGGAAGTCATGAAGAAAACCGGCAAGATTATCTTGATCGTCATCGGCGTCATTCTGGTGTTGCAGGTGGGGGCCATCGCCTGGATGCACTTCGCCAAGCGCGTCAAACCGAACACGGTGCTCTCGATCCGCATTGAAGGCGAGGTTCCCGAGCAGCCGCAGGACTCGTTCCGCGATTTGCTCGCCGGCCCGGCCACCACGGTCACGGATATTACCGAAGCTATCGACCGAGCGCGAACTGATCCGCACATCACGGGCCTGGAGGTCCGCGTCAGCGAAACCAGCATGAACATGGGCAAGATCCAGGAAGTTCGCGACGGGATTCGCGCCTTCAACCGTGCCGGCAAGTTCAGTGTTGCTTATCTGGACTTCGCCACGGACACGTCTTACTACCTCGCGTCGGCATGCCAGACGATCTGCCTGCTTCCCAAGTCGGAGTTCTATATCCGGGGCCTGATGGCTTCCACCACCTTCCTGCGGGGCACGTTTGACAAGCTGGGCATTTACCCGGACTTCTTCCACGTCGGCGAGTACAAGAATGCCACTAACGTCTACACGGAGAAGAAGTACACGCCTGCGCATCGCGAGGCGACGCAGGCCCTGGTGGATGATTGGTATCACGAATTCCTGCGGGGCGTGGCGGAGGCACGGGGCCTGAAGCCGGAAGACGTGGAAAAGATGGTCGCCGCCGGGCCGTTCAACTCCGATGCCGTGCCGGCCATGCACCTGGTGGATCGAGCGGCCTACTGGGACGACGCCCGAAAGTTGGTCGAACAAAAGAATCAAGGCCATGACCGGCGCATCAACGTGCACACCTACCTGGACCGGACGGGTAAAGAAAGCGGTACGCGACTCGCGGTAATTTACGCTGCGGGCACGATCATGCCCGGCCGCAGCGGCGATTCGCCGCTGGGAGACGAGGTGCTGGGCTCCGATACGATTGCCGAACAGTTCCGCCGCGCCCGCGAAGACGATTCGGTGCGAGCCGTGGTCCTGCGAGTGGATTCTCCCGGCGGTGTGGCCTTCGCTTCCGAAGTGATCCGGCATGAACTGGAGCTTACCAAGCGAACCAAGCCGGTTGTGGTCTCCATGTCGGACGTCGCTGCCTCGGGCGGTTACTGGATCGCCATGTCGGCCAACCGTATCGTCGCCGAGCCGGGCACAATCACGGGTTCCATCGGTGTGCTGACCGGCAAATTCAACATCCTGGGGCTCTATGAAAAACTCGGCATGAGCAAGGACTTTGTCACCACGACGGAGAACTCCACCCTCGACTATCCCTTCCAGAACTTTACGCCGGCGCAGCGGGAGATCGTCATGAAGAATATGCGGTCGATTTACAGCGACTTCCTCCAAGGGGTGGCGGCGGGGCGCCACATGAAGGTCGAAGATGTGGATAAGATCGCGCAAGGGCGGGTGTGGACAGGGGAGCGTGCCATAAAACTCGGCCTGGTGGACGAGCTCGGCGGTTTGCACACGGCCCTGGCGCGCGCCCGCCAACTGGCCAAGATCCCGGCCGATGCCAGGGTGAGCTTGGTGTTCCTGCCGCCGCGCCGATCGCTGCTGGACCGCCTTCTGGATTTCTCGGGCGATAGCGACATGTTCGCCGGCACACCCTCCCCGCGGGCCTGGTTACGCCGCCTGGAGTTTCTGGCAGGTTATCCAGTGTGGACGATTCTGCCGGGCGTGCCGGTAGTGCAGTAGGCAGGAGGCAGTGGGCAGTAAGCAGGGGGCAGTAGGCAGTAGGCACTAAGCGACAATCGAGGTGGAGCGGTGGCCGAATCCAGAGCCCGTGCGCGAAGCCGCTCGTTTGCGGGACACAGAGACCTGAAAGCCTATCAGCTTGCCTACAACCTGGCGATGGAGATATTCAAGACGAGCCGCACGTTCCCAGAGGACGAGCGGTATTCGTTAACCAGCCAGATCCGTCGCTCGTCCCGGAGCGTTGCAGCTAACCTTGCGGAGGGGTATGGCAAGCGGCAGTACCCAAACATGTTTGTCAGCAAAGTGGCTGATTGTGATGCTGAAGCAACGGAGACCCAGGTCTGGCTGGACTTTGCGCGCGACTGCGGCTACCTATCCCCGGAGCATTACACTCGGCTAATGGCTGGATATGAGGAACTCGGCCGAATGCTGAATGGCATGATTAGAAAACCCGATAGCTTCACTTCACGATGATTTCACTCGCCAGCGACAGACGGTTTACCGCCTCGCGCTCACTACTTACTGCCTACTGCCCACTGCCTACTGCTTACTGCCTTCTGCCTACTGTTCTATTCCGGCTCCTCGAACAGCCTCTGCTCGGGTACCACAACCACAATCCCGGTCTCCGTGACGTGGTATTTCTTGCGGTCATCTTCGAGGTTATAGCCGATCTCGGTGTATTCCGGGATATGGATATGGCGGTCGATAATCGCGTTCCGGATGCGCGAGTAGCGTCCAATATTGACGTGGGAATAAAGGATGGACTTTTCCACCTCCGTGTAGCTGTTGAGACGAACATCCGGGGAAAGGACGGAGTTCCTGACTTTCCCGCCGGAAAGGATGCAACCCATCGAGACGATCGAGTCCAACGCGATTCCCATGCGCCGGCCTTCCTGCGCGAAGACGAACTTGGCGGGTGGGTATTGCCGCTGGTAGGTGCGAATGGGCCACTCAGAGTCGTACAGGTTGAAGACCGGCGAGACAGAGACCAGATCCATGTTGGCCTCGTAGTAAGCCTCAATCGTCCCGATGTCCCGCCAGTAGAGCGCTTCCTTTTTATTCTCGTCGATGAAGTTGTAGGAGTAAACGCAGCCCTTCTCAATCAGTCGCGGGATCACATTCTCCCCGAAATCATGCTGCGATTCGGGATCCTCCGCGTCCGCCAGTAAAGTTTCCAGCAGCAGGTCGCGGTTGAAGCAATATATGCCCATGGAAACGTGGCTCTTGTTGGGGTCATGTGCGGAGGGTTTGGGATCGGCGGGCTTCTCCTGCCAGCCGATGATGCGCCCGATGGAATCAATCTCACAGACGCCGAAGGGCGAGGCTTCCGCGCGGTCGAATTCGATGGTGCCGACGGTCACGCCTGCTCCTGCATCCACGTGCTGCTTGAGCATCAACTGGTAATTCATCTTGTAAACGTGGTCGCCGGCGAGAATCAGCACGTATTTGCAGGGTTCGCTGCCGATCGAGTAGAGGTTCTGATAGATGGCGTCCGCGGTTCCCTGGTACCAGTGCTCTCCCACGCGTTGCATAGGGGGGAGCACGTGCACAAATTCACCGAGCTCGTGCCCGAGGATGCTCCAGCCTTCGCGAAGGTGACGATTAAGTGAAAGCGCCTTGTACTGGGTCACGACATAGATGTGGCGCAGATCGGAGTTTATGCAGTTGGAAAGGGTGATATCCACAATCCGGTAAATGCCGCCGAAGGGGACAGCGGGCTTCGCCCGGTCGCGGGTCAGCGGGTAAAGGCGCTCGCCTTCACCTCCGGCCAGTAAGCAAACGAGGGTATTGCGGAACACGGATCGAGCAACCTCCCTTCGTGAGTTTCATAGGTTGGTCTGCCCCAACGAGGATTCAGGGGCCGGCCATCTCTTCCCTCCGGTCCTGAAAATCCATTATATCAGAGCGGATGCAGTGCCGTACGGGCCTCTGCCGCTGTCGTGCGCAGGCCGGCAGTCAGCAGGGTGTTCACCTTGCGACCCGCGCCCGTTTCGCCCTGCTGCTGTTATGTAAATAGCTCCCCTCCTCGGCTGAGGAGGGGGTTGGGGGGTGGTGGGGTACGGGACAAATCGAGCAGGTCAACCACCCCCTGGCCCCCTCCTTATCAAGGAGGGGAATCACCCGGAGCATTTTCATCTTTCGTGGCGAGCCGAAGGCTCATGATATCTGTGTTATATTCGCCCTTGCGGGAGATTGCCTGCGAGGGAAAATGCGCCGAGAAGACCATGGTCATCTCGCCCCGTTTGCCATGCGGGTCGAAGAATCGCGGGGCCGCCGCTATGCTGAGCCCCCCCATCCTTACCGCGACGACTACGAACGTGACCGGGACCGCATCATCCACGCGCGCGCCTTCCGCCGCCTGGAGAACAAGACGCAGGTCTTCACGCGCCGTTATTCCGACCACTTTCGCAACCGGCTGACGCACACGCTGGAAGTGGCGCAGATCAGCCGCACCGTGGCGCGAGCGCTGAGGTTGAACGCCGACCTCGTGGAAGCGCTGGCACTGGTTCACGACGTGGGCCACCCGCCCTTTGGCCATGCCGGCGAGGCCGAACTCGACCGGCTGATGCGGCAGCACGGCGACGTCTTCGACCACAATCTGCACGCGCTGCGCATCGTCGAGCACTTCGAGCAGAAATATGCGGAGTTCCCCGGCCTCAACCTGACGTTCGAGGTGCGCGAGGGCATCATCAAGCATTCGCGCGACTACCTGCCCGCGGCCCATCCGGAACTCAGCGAATACCGCCTGGCGGAACGCCCTCCGCTGGAGGCGCAACTCCTTGACGCCGCCGACGAGATCGCCTACAACTGCGCCGATCTCGACGACGGCTACGAAGCCAAGCTCCTGACGTTGCCGATGATTCGCGCCGGCGTGCCGCGGTTCGACCGGCTCTACCGGATCTTGGAACAAAAGTATCCAGCAGTGAAGGAAAAGCTGAAATTCAACGAAGCGCTCAAGCGGCTGCTTGACGCGCTGGTGACTGACCTGATCAAAGCAACCCGCGCCCGGCTGGCGAAACGGCAGGTCCGTTCGCTTGAGCAGGTTCGCGCCCACCGCACCCGCCTCGTGGCGCCCGGACCACGCCTGGCCCGCGAGAACAAGAGCCTCAAGCGCTTTCTGTTTGTGCGCCTGTACTCCCATCGAAATGTGAACTCTGAGCGAAGGAAACTCCTGGGGTGCATCCGCAAGCTCTTTGAGTACTACCTCGCACACCCGCGCAGCCTGCCCGGTTTCTACTTCGCCCAAGCACAGCACGAGCCCCTGCATCGTATCGTCTGCGACTACATCGCCGGGATGACCGACAACTATCTCCTGGAGCAACACCACAAGCTCCTGGGTGGGTGATTGAAGGCGTTACATCCCAACTGGTTTACCTACAGAAGCAGCCCAAGCTGACCGAATTTCAAAGCCATCGAACGACTTATCTGGTGGATTAGGCCGTGACTAAGCCGCGGAGTCTGTGGAGTGCAAGCAGCTTCAAGAATCTCCCGCTCGACTGAAAAGAACTCTCCTGGTCGCACGTAGTAACTACTGGAAAACAAATCTTTGAATTGGCTCGAGATTTCAACGTCGAGCGCGCCTGGATTGGGAAGGTCAGGAACAACCGGTGCCACATAGATCAAGGGGTACTCGTTGAAACAACCCCAGTGATCGGTTACGCAAACGCGCTCCCTTTTGTACGCGAGTACCATCCCGGGGTGTACGACAAGTGGGTGGTCGGGGGCTGATGGCTCAGGCGTCAACGAATCCAGGTCAACGAACGTGTAGTAGGAAAACCAAGTTACAAGGTTGCGCCTTAGCTGCTCCAGTTCAATCGGATGGGCGATTGCGCGGAGCTCTGTCAGGTGCCTCTTTTCCACCCTCTCCATGAGCATAAGAGAGGCGAATGTCTCCCGGAAGGTGATCGGAACATCCAGCTCCAAGCGAAGTTCCTGGGATGTCAAAACAGGTGCGCAGTGAACTGTACTGTAGCGGTCCGAACAACAGTAATGATCGACAAGAATCCATAGGGAGCCATTCAGTTCGTATATTTCACCCTGCTGCACTGGCAATGCCGTGGCTCGTTCAACTTATGAGCTTGATGGGATCTTTCCAGAAAGGAATTCTGACAGTTCTCTGTGTTTCTCCAGTAGTGCCAAGCGCTGACTCTTGGTCAATTGACGTTTCCCGAAGGCAGTCAGGAAGTCTTTCCTTGTCCGAGCCAGGATCTCTTCGCCTCGTTGCTCGAAGCGGACGGCATCCACAAGAAGCTTGAGTTCCTCCACCCTATCTTTTCCAACGATGTAATCGACGAGGTCCCTCCCCCTGTAGGTGACCCGGCCTATGGCATCAAGCTGAGCAATGAGTTCGGCTGTCTTTTCCGCGACCCGCGATTTCCGATCCCACAACACCTTGTGTTGAGCCTCGGTGCGGCTTTGCTCCTCTGCCGACTGAATCGTCCGCAGGAAATGCTGAAGGTCATCATAGAATTTCAGAAAGAGAAGATGCGCCAATTCAACAAGGATCCGAGTTCTGACCTTAGCTACCCAGCGGTCCAGAAACAGGCCGATCTTGAAGGCGTAAGACTCCGTGGGGTCTGAGACCATAAACTGGTCATAGGTTGTAGTGGTCATACAGCCCCTCTCCCTCGCATAGTCCGACTTCCATGTCACTCCACGTCTTGGGACGACATTCTAGGCATACAATCGGCACTCTTCAACTGTTAGTTTACCACTTCCTGTCCGGTCTCCGCGAACCTCCGTCTATTGGAGTGTCCGGCCTGTGCTAAGATACCCCCCGACCTGAGGGCTGCCCGTCCGGAGCGCCGGCCTGCACCGAGAGGACTACTTGAACCTGCGAAAGCAATTGGTAATTTCGCTGCTGCTGCTCGTGGTGGTGGTGCTATCAGCGGCCGCCGTCTATATGTGGTTGGGCGGACCGGAGGTCACGCCGCTGGATGCTTTTTACATGGCGGTCATTACGGTTTCGACGGTCGGCTACGGAGAAGTGGTGGATACCAGTGCTCACCCGGCGTTGCGGCTCTTCAACATCTTCTTCATTCTTATTGGCATCGGTATCATGCTCTACGTCTTCTCCGCAGCAACGGCCTTCATCGTGGAGGGGGAACTTAACCACCTCTTTCGGAGACGCAAGATGCTGAAACAAATCAAGGATATGCACGACCACCTCATCGTCTGCGGGGCGGGGGAAACCGGCAGCTACGTGGTTCGCGAACTCCTGAAGACCGGAAACCTGTTCGTGGTGATCGACCAGGACGAGGAACGCCTGGAGAGAATCGGCCAGCTCGGCGAGGTTCCTGTCCTGAAAGGGGATGGGGCGGACGAGGAGATTCTGATTACGGCGCGCATCCAACAGGCTCGCGGCCTGGCTTCGGTCCTGCCCGAAGACAAGGATAACCTGCTGGTGACGGTAACGGCCCGGCAACTGAACCCCTCGCTCCGTATCGTGGCGCGTTGCGCGGAAGCCCGCATGGTGGATAAACTCCTGCGCGCCGGGGCCAATTCCGCGGTCTCGCCCAACCTGATCGGTGGCATGCGCCTAGCCTCGGAGCTGATCCGGCCTTCCGTAGTCAGCTTCCTGGACGTCATGCTGAGGGACCAGGTCTCAACCATGCGCGTGGAGGAAATCACGGTTGGCGAAGGCTCTCCCTGGATCGGCAAGACGCTGCGCCAAATGGACCTGCACGGACGCTTCGAACTCCTGCCGCTGGCGGTTTGCAAGCCGGACGGTGAACTGAAATACAATCCTCGCGACGACACATCTCTGGCGAGCGGTGACGTCCTGGTGGTGCTGGGCGAGGTTGCGAACACGTGGAAAGCTCGCGAGGCGGCGGGAATCAAGACCCCGCATCGCACGTCGTAGCGCGGCCATCCTGACCGGGCAATGTCTGGGGGGAAAGTTTTCAGGACCAAGGCTGCCCTGCCACACGGCTTTTCAACGCCCCCAAAGCTGTGCGAACCTGCCCAGTCCACCCCCATGACCCCCAACCCAGACTAACGCGCAAGTCCTCTCCCCGTCTTGGTAGTGGTGTCATTTGCGAGACACGGGCGCTCCCAGGTGCAGTCATTCCCGCGAAAGCGGGAATCTACTCCGCCAGCCATTGGAAATGCGCCGCCGACGGACTGGATTCCCGCTTTCGCGGG
>Ga0116116_1000312_pt1 | contig 58067 bp, 55 predicted proteins | sample June2015DPH_10_1_FD_89722 | JGI IMG/M metagenome (GOLD analysis project Ga0116116, IMG submission 89722) | Peatland microbial communities from SPRUCE experiment site at the Marcell Experimental Forest, Minnesota, USA - June2015DPH_10_150 | ecosystem: Environmental > Terrestrial > Soil > Wetlands... | reverse complement strand
GGGCGCACGACGGGATTCTTCTTGGGCATGGCTACGCGGCGAGGGCCAAACTGCCGTTGCGGGCGGCGTGCGCGTTGAGCCGGTCTTTCCAGAAGTCCGCGAGGCGGCGACTGCTTTGAATGCAGCGCAGCGCCAGTACGTGCTCGGCCCCCGGTTCGCCCCAGAACATGCCCGATTGCTTGCAGCGCGCCCCGATCACCGTCTTGCAACCGGCTTCGATCACCCCGGACCCAATGAACAAGCCCTGGCGGCGGAAGGTGCCATACTGCATCCGCTCGACATTGGTGGTGAAGTAATGCAGTTCCTTTTCCACCGCTTGGGCTTGGACGGGGCCGGCAGAGTCCCGCCGGGCTTGCGCAATCAGTTGTTCCACCTTGTCCTGGAGCAGCCAGCGGGCCCAATGGGTGAGTCGCTTCTTGTAGTCCGGGTGTTCTTTGCTGCCCAGCAAGGCCACCAACACCTGGCTGGCGTGTTGGAGGGCATGAAAGAAGTCCACGATCTGGAGGGCCGTGGGAAAACAGAGCCGCCCCATCCGGGCCAGGCCCTCGGCCCCGTCGATGAGCAACACCACCTGTAAGGCCAGCGCCAAGCCCCGGCGGAGGGCGTCCTGGCGCAGCAGGGGACCAAATTCGTCGATCGCGCCAAAGCTGGAGACGTAGGTCGTGGATTCATAATCCCGCACCGGGTGGCCTTCTGCATCGGTGCGGTGCTGGGTGAAGACGCAGCCCAGGTAGGCGGAGCGGGTCTTGGCGCTGCCATCGGCTTGCTTGCCCGCCCGCCCGGCCAGTTCCTCCTTTCGCATCGGCACCCCGGTCGCATCGGCGCTGACATAGAGCTTGGGCACCGCACTCCCGCCAGGCTGGGCTTCCCGCTCCTGCCACGCTTGGGCCGCGGCTCCCACCCGTTGGACCAGCCGCTGAATTTGCCGCGCGGAAACCGGGATGCCCCCGGTTTCCTGCAGATGGTCTTCCGCCTTCTGGTAGCTGGTTTCATCGGCCCCTTCCAAGCACACCAGTCGCGCCAGCGCCGGCGTGTGCCCCGTCTCCAAACCCAGCGCCGCGTCGGCCGGATAGTGCCCCTGCTTTTTGCCGGCATGATAGTAGTAATCGCGCGCCACGGTGAACGAACCGAACAGACCCTGCACCTGCCGGGTTTCCCGCCCCTTGCGGGCTTGGCCCGGTCGGGGCTCATAGGCCGCATCCATCCGGTCGGCCGCCCCTTGCAGGAGCCATCCCACCAGCGCGTTGGCCGGCTTGAAGAGGGCGGTGCGCACCAGCACTTCCAGTTGCTGGACGGCTTCCCCGTTGGGCTCCTGCCCCGCAAACTGCGCCATCAACTGGTGGATTTCCTGGTCTTGGGCCAGGAGGAAGTCGGGGGCGGGGTCTTTTTTTTTGAGCCGGCCTGCCGTTCGGCTCGCGTTTTCTCCACCATGAGCTGGACGTATTGCTGGACCAGTTGCTGGAAGCGTTGGTGCCCGGCGAGGGCGGCCTGCAGTTCGGCCACCTGCTCGGCCGGCACATAGCGCGAGACATTCCGGCCCTGTTCGTAACATTGGTGATTGTAGTAAGGGCCACTGGGGCCTTGGCGGATGACACTGACGGTGCCGCGGTCCAGGTGCTGGATTTGGGCCAGTTCTCGGAGGATGGATTCAGGGGTGGTTTGAGTCTTCATGGGCGGATAGTATATGTCTATAACATATACTACGCAACAAAAAAAGGCGCCAAACCGGAATTCGCTGGAGGGTGTCTTGCGCCCACCGCGCGCCCAGGCGCGCGCGCTATTTGCCAGCGCCCGACGCGACGCCGATCTTTTTCAGGAAAGGCTCGATCGAGCGCGGACGGCCCAGGAACCGCTCGATGGTCACGTTCGCATCCCGCGAATCGCCAACCGCATAAACCTCGTCGCGCAACCGCCTTCCCGCCTGCGTGTCGAAGTAGCCGTCGGGCGATTTCTCGAACACCGTGGCCATGTCCGCAGCGATGGCGTCGGCCCAGGCGTAGCCATAGTAGCCGGCGTCGTAGCCCATGAGGTGACCGAAGTAGGCGGGCATGGCCGTGCCCGGCGGCACCGGCAGAAACACCTCATCCAGCACCCGGTTGCCGATGGCGACGGCGTCCCCGGCGTTGGCCGCGTTAATTTGCGTGTGGTAGGTCAGGTCGAGCAGGCCGAAGGCGAGCTGCCGGCGGTAATGGCAGCCGTAGATGGCAAACTTCGCCGCCTTGAGCTGGCCCAGAATTTCCGGCGGGATCTTCTTTGCCGGATCGCGGTAATCCGCCGCGAAGCTGTCGAGCACGCGCTTGTCCCACACCCAGTTCTCCAGCATTTGCGACGGGGCTTCGACGAAATCGCGCGGGACGTTCGCGCCGGCGAACCGGGCGAACCGGGCGCGGGTGAGAATGCCGTGCATCGCATGGCCAAACTCGTGGAACAGCGTTTCCACGTCGCTGTGCTGGAGCAGCGACGGCGCGTCCGGCGAAGGCGGCGGGAAGTTGCAGACCAGGGACACCACCGGGCGCTGGTAGCGACCGTCGGCCAGGCGTTTGCCGTCCATGATGGGGAACACGGCAAAATGGTTGTATTTGCCCTCGCGTGGAAACAGGTCGAGATAGAACGAGCCCAGCGGCTCGCCCGTGGCGGCATCGGAGACGGCCCAGAGTTGCAGGTCATCCACCCACTGGTACGGCGCGGCCACCCGCTGGAACTTCAGGCCAAAGATGCGCTGATACACCGCGAACATGCCGTCGAGGACGCGCTGCATCGGGAAGTAAACGCGCAGTTGTTCGGCGTCCACGTTGTACTTCGCCACCTTCAGCTTGTTCGCGAAATACCGCCAGTCCCACAGGCAAACCTTCGCGTTCGGGTCGCCGGTCTCGGCGGCCTTGAGCCTTTGGAACTCGGCCAGTTCGGCGTCGAATTTGGGTTGCAGACCGGCCACCAGCCGGCGCTCGAAATCCATCGCGGTCGCCGCCGTCTTCGCCATCTTGACTTCGAGCTGGTAGTCGGCCCACGACGCGTAGCCCAGCTTGCGGGCGATGGTGTTGCGCAGCACCAGAATCTTCTCGAGCAGCGGGATGTTCTCCGTCATGGCCAGCCGGTGCTGTTCGGTGAGGACGCGCCGCCGTACGTCCTCGCGTTTCGCGTGCTCCATCACCGACAGGTATTGCCAGGTGACGTTGACCTGGATGGTGTATTCGTCGTCGCCGGTCTTGACCCCCGGGCGGCCCAGCAGGCTTTCGGGCACGCCTTCGAGTTCGGCCTTGGTGAACTTCAACGCGGCCTGTGCCTTGGTCACGTTGCTCTCGAAATCGGTGGCCAGCCCGGCCAATTCCTTGCGCAACCGCTCCACCTCGTCGCGCTCGGCTTTCGGCAGCGCCAGACCGGCGCGCCGGTAGTCGCGCAGGGCCTCCTCCAGCAGTTTGGCCTCCTCGCCGGCCAAGTGGGGCTTGGTGTCGGCATAGGCCTTCACCGCGCGATAGACATCCTCGCGGTATTCGAAGCCGACCGCCCATTCCTGAAACGTCTTGAGGGCCTCGGTGGCGGCATCGCGCACGGCGGCGCTGGTGCTGGTTTCCTTCACCAGCGCCAGCCGGTTGGCGGCGACCGTCGCCGGGTAGAGGAGGTCGTCCAGCGCGCCGACGGTGTTGGCGAAGGTGACCTGGCCGGGCGCGAGTTTGCCCACGCCGTCGAGCGCCGTGTTCGCCGTGGCGATCGCCCGGTCCACCGTGGCCTTCACCGCCTCGGGCGTGGTTTCGAATTCGGGGAGGGTGACGACGTTGCGGAAACGGACGCCGCCTTGCTGGAAGGCGGCGAACGACGCCGGCGCGTCAGGGGCTGCATTGGAGTCGGACATGGAGGAAAAGGCCGTCAAAAAGGCGAACGGGGCGATGGCGAGAAACGGTTTCAGGTTCACCATGGCGCGAAATTAAAGTGGGCGCGCACGGCGGGCAAGGCAATTGGCGGCCGCGGAATCCCGCCGGTCGCCGCGGGCCTCAGCCCTTCTCGATGCACGCGTAGGCGTTGTGGTTGTGGATGCTTTCGAGGTTCTCCGCCTCGACCTTGAACCACGTCACGTCGGGATGCGCGTTGAGATGCACGGCAACGTTGCGCACCAGGTCTTCGACGAATACCGGGTTCTCGTAGGCGCGCTCGGTCACCGCCTTTTCATCCTCACGCTTGAGCAGGGAATAAAGTTCGCTGCTGGCTGAGCGCTCGACCAGCGCAATGACATCCTCGATCCACACCGTCTGGCGGGAGCGGAGTTGCACCGTCACGTTGCCGCGCTGGTTGTGCGCGCCATAACGGCTGATCGCCTTCGAGCACGGGCAAAGCGTGGTCACGCCGCAAATCACGGTGAGCACGAAGTCAATCTCCGGTCCACAGGCGGTGGCATCGAACCGCGCCGTGTAATCGAGCAGACCGATCATCCCGGTGACGGGCGCCTTCTTCTCGAGGAAAAAAGGGAACTCCATTTCGAGGTGGGCGGTCCGGGCGTTCAGCTTGCGCTGCATGGCAAACAGGATCTCCGGGATGTTGTCCACGTGCACCATGCTCCCGTGCGCGTTGAGCACTTCGATGAACCGGCTCATGTGGGTGCCCTTGAATTCCTTGGGCAGGTCCACGTACATGCCGATCGTGGCGATCGTGTTTTGGGTGGTGTGCGCCTTGTCGCTGATGACGATCGGGAACCGCAGCCCGCGCACGCCCACCTTGTCAATGCGCAGCTCGCGGTGATCCCGCTCGCTTTGTTTGTCCTGCAAGCGGGCCTTCGGCCACCCATCGCGGGGCGCCGGAGCCACCGCCACCTTCGCTTCGTTACTCAACGACATGAGCCCAAGGTAGCAGCCGCGGCCGGTTTCGCAAAAACAATCCCGGCGGCTGCCTCCCTCTCCGGGATCGCCACTCGCCTTCTCAGGCGCACGCGCGCGGCTCCGCGAGCTGCAAGGGTAGATGAATGTCAAAGCGCCACAGCTTGCCCTCAACGCGTCCGGCATCGCCCAGCGGCGTTTGAGTCCCGGCTTGAGCCGGCCAGGGCCGCCTGAAGGCGGAACTCCCAGCGCGACCAAGTCCGCTCGCGGTGCGCCCTAACCAAGTGAGGACCCTGCCGAAAGTTCTCTCCGCCTCCTCCTCAGAGTTCCAAATTCCCCTGCGCCTGGCCTTGGGTCTTCGCTTTCGGGGCTTTCTTGAAGGTTTCGTCCACCGTGGACCCGCTGCTGGGACATTCGATGCCCTTGCCCTCCATCAATTCCTTCACCGTGCGAAGCTGGAGGCGCGGAAACTTCTGGCCATTGAGCTTGTGCTCGTAAAAACCGGCGCTCGCCGCCTCCGCCTCCATCGGGCCGGTGGGCGGCTGGAGCAAAATAAGCACGCCCATCGCCGCCCGCTCGCGTTCCAGCACGCCGCGCAAATCCCGCACGTCCTTCGCGCCCGGCTTGCCGCCTTTGACCTGGATGATGATTTGCTCCGGCTTGGCGGCCGCCGGGTCGTCGCGGAACAGAATCTTGCCGTCAATGCCGCGGTCGGCCCCTTTCTTCTCCTCCTCGGGGCGCGCGCCGACGAGGCCCAACGCCCACCATTGGAACTGGTATTTGTCCTCCTCGGCCAGCCGGCTGGCATCGGCGGGAGTGGCCGGCTCCCCGACGACGCGGACGAGAACGGTGTTGTCGTCGTGGATGGCCTCGGCCTGTTCCGGCGCGCTGGCGTTGATGAATTTCAGGCCGTAGCCGTAGGTGTCGGCGAGGCGCTTCTTGATGAGCGTGATGGCGAGCTGGATGATGTCTATGCCGATCCACTCACGGCCGAGTTTCTGGGCGGCGTCAATGGTCGTGCCACAGCCGCAGAACGGGTCAAGGTGCAACACCAAGGAGCACCAGCGGGACCGCCGGTACCCCCCGTCCGTTGCGAATGACGTTGTAAAGTTCACCTTCGTAGTACCCCGGTCCGGATGACATCTCCGACTGCAAGGACTTCATGGGCAAGAGCTCAATGCCGACGTCGATTTTGTCTCCGATGTAAAACGCGAGATGCTTTACGAACAGGTCGTAGGCCACGAAGGCGTACTTGCCAAACTGGACTTCCAGTGCCACGCGTTGTTTTGTGAAATCTGTTTGGTTGTAGCTGAAGATTGGTGTCTCTCCCGCCGCCTCAATCGCCAGCTTCTGCTCATTGGCGGACATCTGCATCGTGTGGCGGATGAGCTTCTCTTCCGCGGTCACCCAATAGTTCACGCGGCTCTCTGTCCAATCCTTGCCGCCCAGATGGCTGGCGAAGGCCCGGTTCAGGTCCTTCGGGCTGAAAAGCAAGTCACCGCGCATGGTTTTCTCCTCGCTGATTTTCGTCTTGCAGGCGGCCGCATCGACGGCACGAATCACTTCTTGGACTTCTCGCCAGAGTTTCTTGCGATGCACGAGCAGGAACTCCAATCCGTTGAGATGCGAATAGATTTTGGCGATTTTCATTTTCTGGCTTTGTAGCGAACCCGCTTTTCGGCCAGAGTCAACTCACCGTTGACTTGCGGCGGTTGCAGCCAGGGAGCCGTGGTCAGCGCCCGTCCCGCATCACGCGGGTCAAACACAGGGCGTGACATGGGGCGCACGGGAAGTGTTCCGTTGAGAGCATCCTCTATGCGCTTCTGCGCAATCGCCACGTAGCGGGGATGTAGTTCGGCTCCCGCGCCTCTCCGCTCGCGGCGTAACGCTGCGATCACTGAAGTGCCAGTGCCGAGGAAGGGATCAAAAACCCAGTCGTCTGGACGCGTGAGACACAAAACCAGGCGCTCGATCAACTCCACTGGGAATTGGCAGGGATGCTCGGTCTTCTCCACATGGTTGCTCTTGACGTTTGGAATCACCCACAAGTCACCGGGGTTCTTTCCGAGCGGGTTGCAGGAATACTGGCCTGCTTTCGGCCCCTTAAAATACTTTTTGCCGGGGTATTTCTGCGGGACTCTGACGGCATTGAGATCAAAGAAGTACTGTTCTGATTTGGTAAACCACAGGACGCTTTCGTAGCGTCCCGAGAAGCGACGACTGCAATGCAGCCCATGCTCGAAGTGCCAGATGATGCGATTGCGGCACCGCAAGCCAAGTTCGGCGAACACCGGAAAGAGCAAAGCATCGAGCGGAACAATCGCGCCGTCGTCCACGTAGTTGCCAACTTCCCAGCAAATGCTGCCAGACGGTTTGAGGGTGCGGACACATTCCCGAATCACTTGGCGCTGTTGTTCGACGTAATGGTCAAGGTGGACACGCCGCTCGTACTCCTTCCCCAGGTTGTAGGGTGGGGACGTGACGACAAGTTGAAATGTTGCGTCGGGGATGGCGCGCAGACACTCCAAACAGTCGCCGGGAAAGACGACGATGCGCTCGCGCGGAGCGAAGACGGTGGATATTTCAGGCAAGGACAACATGGCCGATTTCACTTGGCGCGCACCGCTTGCTCGTAAAGCGCGCGGGTTTCGGGAGCCAACGATCCGGCGCCGCGCTGCGTCGTCCACAGCGCGCACTCGGCGCCCGGGCCTTTGTCCTCATCTTCGTCCCAGTCGAGGACGAAGACGCGCGCTGGCTCCCCGATCACCGTGAGTTCCTGCACGACGCCGCCTCTGCATTCAACAATCAGGTCAGTCATAGGCTTTCGGTGGATCCATACGCCAAATGCCGTGCGCTGCAAGCCAGATCAAGGCGGTGTCCCAGTGCCAGGTGTCCTCGAAGGCCTTGATCTGGCTGGCGGCCGCCGTGCCATCCTTCTCGTGGAAAAAGGCGTTGTCGTCCTGGGCGGAGTTGAAGGTCGCGTCGAGATAGACGAGGTCCACCGTGTCGTCGCCGAGGTGGCGGCGGAGGATGTCGAGATTATCCCCGTAGAACAGCGTGCCCATGCGCCGAGCCTACCCCGACCCCGCGGAAATTGCAATCGGGCGTTGTCCGGCACCACGATGCACGACTTGTGCGAGAAGAGCCGGTCCGAGCACGCCTGACCGAAAGCCTTGATGAGGTTGTTCGGGTCCCCGATGAGGCGAAGGAACGATGTCTCGGCGACGGTCGGTTTCCAATCCACGCCCATCGCTGCCCGCGTGTTCGTTCCGCCTCGGAAATGGCCTGGTGGCCGGAGAATCGCAGGAAGCAGCGAGCGGAATGAAGTCCGGAGCAGCAGCGGTGCCGTTTGGGGATGGCCTCTCCACGCTTGACAACCTGCACATAAGACTGCATATTCACGACATCGCCATGGGTGAGCACAACCAATAATTTACAATGCAAGACCATCTAATGAGGAGATCCGGGAGCTATTACCCAACGTTCGTTGCCCTGGTGATCGCGGCGGTTCTGTTCCCGCCACTGGCGCGCGGGCAGTTGCAGATTAATTCCTTCGGCGCGAATGGAGAGCTGAGCTGGAGCGATCCGGCCGGGACCGGGACGCACTATGCGGTGCAGTGGGCTCCCTCGGTGCAGGGCCCGTGGCAGAATTGGCAGGACGCCGTGACAGATCTCACCGGCCTGGGACCGACAGGGACCGCATCCGTGCCCATGTTCTACCGGGTGGTGACGCCGGACCCGACCTACCACTCGAACGCCTTCTACACCTACTACCAACGGTTGGAGGGCTTCGACCCGACCACGCCGCTCGCGACCAACGAGATGCGGATCACGTTCATGGGCTCGATGATCCCCTTGCCGGTGCGCCGGGCCCAGGCGGAGATGAGCATCTTCGTGGAGGTGGGCTGGACCAACGATCCGAGCGATAGCTTCTACCACGGCCGGGCGGTGGACCAGTTCATGTTCGACTGTGGCGCCGGGGTGTCGGCCAACTACGCGGCCGCGGTGGTCGGATTCCGCCGGATGGACAAGGTGTTCCTCAGCCACCTGCACGGCGACCACATGAACGATCTCACGGTCATCTATTGCTTCGGCCCTTCGGGAGACCGCAAGTCGCCCCTCTACGTCTTCGGGCAGGGACCTTCCGGCGTGGAGAGTCCCGCCGGCTCTGGAATCTACTACGACGACGGCGTCACCAATTTCTGCGCGCACCTAAGAGAGGCCTGCCGGTGGCACTCGGAGAGCTTCAGCTTCCAAACGACGCGCTATACCAATTACGTGGCTCCCACCAAGGAAAGCTGGGGCCTGCCGGTCGATCCTGTTCCCGCCTCCACCAACGATCCGCCCGACGACGCCTATGCCATGATCCCCATCACGCTCAATTGGACCAACATCGGGGGCGTCGCCTACAACAATCAGGCCACCGGCGCAAAGGTTACGCACTACCCGGTCATCCACGCCCGCAAGGGCTCGATGGGCTTCAAGCTCGAATGGACACCCCCGGGCGCAACCAATCCCCTGACCATGACGTATAGCGGTGACACCAAGCCCGAAACCAACAGCGTCTATCTGGCCTGCAACGGGACCAATGGCGTGGACGTGTTCATCCACGAGATGGTGGTTCCGCCCGACGTGTGGGCCTTCAAACAGATGGGACTCAACGCGCCACCGGACCCCACCAATCAACTGGCTTACGCGACCTACCAAGCTGCCGTCCAGGCCTTGACGCTGGTCGAGAACAGTTCCCACACTCCGCAAGGCGCCTACGGCTACATTTTGAGCCAGATCTCTCCCCCTCCGCGACTCGCGGTTGTCGCACATTTCCCAGTGGCCGACGATACGGTCGCCAGCGCCTTCAACAGTGTTCAGGCGCATTGCACGAACATCGTGTTCGGCACCAACATCGTCTGGGCCTTCGACCTCATGGTGCTCCGCGTGTTCCCGGACCGGATCGAGCAGCGCCGGGCCGTCGTTTCCGATTTCTGCTTCAACCCGCCCGTCCAGTTGCCGACGAACGGCATGTACGCGCCCAAGTACAACGACGGCCAGGGCCATGGGGATCCTTTCGCCCAGATTGACCTGTCAACGCAAATCCCAGCAATCAATACTAATACTGGCGCGGTAAACTACCGCTCGGACGGGTATTGATCCGAGAACAGGCGCGCCGGCAATGCGGTCCTGACACTCGATCAACCAACCCAACCGTCTCATCACCCGCCCGGCGGGCTCGGGCAAGACTCACTTTGGCTTGCGCCTTGGCTCATCAGGCCTGCCGCGATGAGCCACCGGGTTTGTTATGGCCACGCGCCCAAACGGTTTCGGGAGCTCCCGCACGCCCAGGCCGATGGCCGTCTGATGAAGTTGCTGAAGAGGCTGACACGAGCCGCCCTGATCGTGAGCGATCATCCTGGAAACCGCAGATGGACGCCCATGAACGCGGATAAGACAAAGCGAGTCAGGAGATTGAGTGACGGGTAATTCCTTCCGACGTTGCCGTGCGCGAACGTGCGTTTCCAGGTGATTTCATTGCGGAAGTTGTCGTTTCCCATTATGGCATCGCAGAGCAGCTTGAGGTAATGGGAGGCGGTGGGTCGCAGTGGAGGTAGAGGGAGCCGGTGGGTTTGAGGACGCGGCGGAGTTCGACCAGGCGCGGGGCCATCATGGTCAGGTAGGCCATCATGTCGTTGCCGCCCAGGAAGGTGAAAAACGCCTGCATCACGTCGCTGACCTTGCCGGGTTGCCCGGTCACTTCCTGATAAACGCGGGCGGCGGCGGTATCCCAGTGCCAGGTGTCCTGAAGGCCTTGATCTGGCTGGCGGCGGCCGTGCCATCCTTCTCGTGGAAAAAGGCGTTGTCGTCCTGGGCGGAGTTCAAGGGCGGGTCGAGATAAATAAGGTCCACCGTTTCGTCGCCGAGGTGGCGGCGGAGGATGTCGAGATTATCCCCGTAGTACAACGTGCCCATGCGCCAAGCGTACCAAGGCGGGGCGGCAGGCGTAATGCGGCACACCAGGCGGTAGTGTCCTGATGGGGCTTGTCGCTGGAGCGTCCGCTCGAGCCGGCTCGTCAGCGCCCCACCCAATTGGGACACTGCCCGCCGGGGCGAGCCAAACCGGGCGGCGACGTCCCAGTTCGACACCTCGGCGAAACGGGCGTCCCCGCGGGCTGGCTCCGCGGGGCCACGCCCGCACCCCGCCAGGGCGGCCGCTGACCGCTGTTTCCTCCGCCAGCGGCGACGGATTCCGCCCGGCCTTGACCGCAGCGACGATGCATGCTATGGGTATGATTGCTTTGTATTATAAATATCATTAGATAATGAAATTATTGATCATCGAGTGCTTGATTGGGTTGTTGCCGTTCGCGGTGCGCGCCGCCACGTTCAATGTCACGCCGAACGTGGTGAGCAACGACTACACCGGCCCCATTACCTTCCAGATGAGCGGCCTCGCCCCGGGAGCCACCGTGCAGGTGGTGCAGTTTTACGATTTCAACGGCAACGGGGTCATTGACGGGGCGGATCTTCCGGTTCGCGGCGAGCAGGTCACCGATGGCCAGGCGGAGACGATTGGCGGCGTGACCAACGTCAATGTCCTGCGGGACGAGGACGGCGCGGCCGACGGCGCGATCCGCGGCAGCCTCCGCTTCGAACTGGCCCCCGAGCTTGCGAATGGCGTCGGCCATTACCTTTTCCGTTTCAGCAGCCCTTCAAACCAGTTCACCGCCGCCACCGTGCCGTTCACCGTCGTCAACCGGCCGTATGGCCAGAAGGTCCAGGGCGTGGTGCAGAGCAATGGCACCAATGTCCCTTACGCCGGCGTGGAGCTGGTCCAGATCGTCGGTGGCCGCACCAAACCCATTGTGGGCGGGGCGGCGGATGCCACCGGCAGCTACACGCTCGAAGCGTTGCCGGACACCTACTGGGTCATTGCCTTCTGGCCCGGCTACGTGATGGACTTCAATGCCGCACCCTACATCACCCTGGCGGCGGGCGGAACCGTCACGACCAATCTGAGTCTCATTTCCGCCACGAGCACCCTGTCCGGGACGCTGGTGGACAGCGACAATACCACGCTGCCGGTGCTGCCCTACTCGCAGCTTACGGCCTTCACCGCGGATCACCTTTTCACCATCACCACCGCGGACAGCAACGCCAACTACAGCGTGGGCGTGACCCCGGGCTTGTGGACGGTCCGCCCCCGCTGGCAGAGCGCGATTACCAAGTCCTACCTGGTGCCGGAGCCTGGGTCGTTCACCGAACGGAGCTTTGATACCAGCGGGGGATCCGTGGCCTATGCGGCGGTGGCGCTCAAGCGGGCCACGGCGCTCATCTACGGCACGGTGGAAGACAACCACACCAACGCGATCCCCGGAATCACCGTGTCAGCCAACGCTGACGGCGGGGCATTCGACGCCCTCGGGTTGAGCGACGCCGACGGGCGATATGCGCTGGCGATCGATGCGGGCGGCGGCTTCGTGAACGTGGAAAACCCCGACCTCCCACCGGCCGACAAGTACCTCTGGACGGGCGATTACTTCTACATTGCCGAGGGGCAGGCCCTGAATGTGGATGTGACCGGCATCGTGCCCACGGCGCATTTTCTCGGGCAACTCCTCGATGACTCGGGCGAACCGGTGGGCCAATTCTTGATCTTCGCCAATAACAACCGGGGCGGCACTTCGCTGACCACCACGGACACGAATGGCTTCTTCAATCTCCCAGTTTTCGGCGGCACCTGGCAACTTTATCCCGACTCCGGTCTAGCTCAGCAGCGCAGTTTGATTTTTCCGCCCTGCTCATTCCAGATCACCAACGGTATTAACCTGACCAAAAATATCGTCGTCCAGAGGGCCACCGGCCAAATCTCCGGCTACGTTCGCGATCTAACCAACGCGGCCATCTCAGGCCTCTACGTGAGTTTCAGCACGACCGTTGGCTCGATCAGCTACAACCTGTACGCTTACACCGATGGCAGCGGCAGCTACTCGTTGCCAGTCTTCAACGGCACTTGGACTGTCAGCCTTGCCGCCAGCCCCTACGATCTTCTCTCCCGCGGTTACAACCCGGCCAATCCGGTCAACCTGACGGTACCGCCGACCAACGGCGTCGCCAACTTCATCCTCATCCCGATCGGTCCGGCGAGCGGCCCGCCGCAGATCGCCACCACGAGCCTGCCGGACGCGTTCGTCGGTCAGGCCTATTACCAGACGCTGGTCGTGACCAACGCCAGCCAGCCGCTTTCCTGGTCGCTTGCCTCCGGTGCGCTCCCGGCGGGGCTGCGCCTGGATTCGCCCGTCGGCAGCATTTCCGGGACGCCCACCGACGCCTCGCTCGCCAGCTTTACCCTGCAAGTCACCGACGCCCGCGGCAGCAACACGACGAGCGCCTTGTCAATTAACGTTCTTCCGGCGCAGGTCCAAGCACCGTGGTTGGACCTGCCGGCGCTGCTCCCGGGGGGCGTTTTCAGCGTCCGCGCCACCGGTGTCGCCGGCCAGAGCTACACGCTGCAGTCTGCGTCATCCCTAACGAACTGGACGGACCTCTTGACCACCAACGCACCGGGCAATGTGTTTTACCTTCAGGACACGCGGGCCACGGACGCCGTCCGCCTGTATCGCCTCAAGGTGAATCCCTGATCACGCGCGGTCTGTAGCGTGCCATCCGCCCGATCGGCCGTTACCGAGGTTTCACCATGTTAGCAGTTCCCCCTGCCGGGCGCACAAAAAAAGAGGACCGGGCCTCACGCCCGGTCCCTGTGTTCCTTCTGTCAGCCGGTGCAGCGCTTACTGCGTCACTTGATAGAACATCGTCGCGCCCGCGGTCGGGGTGACGACATACGGACTGGTGGCGCCCGTCACGGGTGCATAAGTTCCATGGACGGTCGAAGAGCCAACCAGCGTGCCGGCGGCCCAACTGATCGTGACCTTGCCGGTGGCGTCCATCGAAACCGTCAGTTGTGGGTTGGCGACATAATCGCCGTAATCGCGGAACTGCGCCAGGAACGTCCCCTGGTCGGCGGCCTGGGTAATGTTGCCATTCTCCGGCGAGAACTCCGGCCCGACGTACACCGTGGCCGGCATGGGCGTTTTGCTGGTGTCGTCAACGCCCCAGGTCGTCGTGCCGAGGGTGACCCACGTCACGCCATCGTTGCTGCGGAAGATGGTGAACTTCTGGCCTTGGCGCTTGATGCGGCACCAGGCATTCGGGTACTGCGGGACGGCATTCACGCCGGTGAGGGCCGTGGTGCATCCGCCGCCCGTGTCCAGCCGCCGGTTGCCCTCCCAGCTCTGGTTGCCCGCGGTCCCAGGCCCGGTGAGCGTGGCGCCCACGGGGTTGACGTGGCACTTCTGGTAACGTCCGGCCTTCCCGTCGTAAGGCGCCACAGGCGTGTTACCCGGCTGGCTGCCCTCCTGCGTGGCCGCGTCCACGCCAAAGTCGGTCACGTCGCGGACGATCAGGCCGGCCCTGCCCCACTCACTGGAGCCATCCTGGTATTGGACGCGCAATTTCTTGTCGAAGTCGCCGGTGACCTGTTCGTAAACGAACGTGGTTTCGTCGTAGTTGCCCCATTCGGCAATGCCATCGCTGTACACATCAAACCCGTTGGCTGCCACCGGGACCACGGCATTCCAACCGCCCGTTTGGTTGGCACCCACCACGCCCCATTTCATGTTGGGGTCCACCGTGAAGGCCACGTTGGTGGACGTGATCTTGTTGCCGAATGTATCGGCCACGTTCTTGACGGTGAGCGTGCCGCTGCCCGAAAGGCCGGTGACCTTCAGCAAAGCGGTCTGTTTCACGGTCATGACCAGCGGATTTTTCGAGTTGGCGGTGAACCGGTTGGTGTACCAGGTCAAACTCGTGATGGTGCCGGAGGAAACCGTGTAGTTCGCCAGCAGGCTGCCCGAAGCGGTATCCACCGGCTTATTGAACCCAACCCCAATGTCCACGGTGCCCGCCGTGGTCGGATCCTGCATCGCGCCGACGGTGACCACCGGCGGCGTGGTATCCGTGCTGACGGTGACGCTGGCGACAGTACTCGTGGCGCTGACGGGCGGCACGGAGGCGATCACCCGGAACTGCGTGCCATTGTCGCCCGCCACCAGGAGTGGAGTCGCGTAGGACGCGGTCATGGCGTTGGCGATATTGGTCCAAGTGGAACTGCCCTTGGGGGCGGACTGCCACTGATAGAAGACGGTCGTTCCGTACACCGAAGTGCCGGTGGCGGCGGCCGTGAAGGTCACCGAGTTGGCGATGACACAGCTCGCGTTCTGCGGTTGCTGCGTGAACGTGACGCTGGCCCCGGTGGGATCAAAGTAGTAACCGATGTTGCTGCCGGTCAGCCTCGGCGCGTCGCCATCGTTCGGATCTGCCTCCGTGTCCAGCTTGTAGGTCACCCCGTGGTAGTCCCCACCGGACCAACTGTGGTCGTGGTGCATGGAGAGCAGGTAATACCGCTTGCCCGCGGTCAGGGTGATGGTGTTGGCGTTGGCATTCGGCCATTGAGTGCCGGTATATTGGTCGGAACGCATCGCCGTAAGGTCGCCGCTGTGCGCCGTCACCCAGGAGCGGTCGTCAGTCCAGCCACCCGGCTCCGAGCAGATCTGAAACAGGTTCGCCGGACTGTCGTCCGTGCTCAGGTACAGATAGTATTCATCGTCCCCGCAGATGAAGAACACGTAGTTGCCGTTCGTCGGCGGGATAAAATAGCCTTCCAGCGTGTCGCAATAATTCCGCACTGGATCGGCCGCCACGCGGGCAACGCCACCCGGCGGATACTCCCACATCGTCTCGAGATCCAGGCGATCCGGGTCGCTCGGATACCGCGGGTCGGCAAAGAAATTGGCGAGCGTGTAAGCGTCGGAACAGTTATCATATTTCTTGTGCAGAATCGTGCCGGTCAGGAACACAAACGACCGGAACTGAACCTTGGTGCCCGCGGCGATCGTGTTCGCCGGCGTGGCCGTGTCCTGCACCCCGTTGACCGTCAGGTTGTAGGTCGTGTTCTCCGCCAGCTTGCTGGTCGTCAGTTGCACCGTGAGCAAGTCGATGCGGGCAACGGAGGAAACCGTCGCGCCCCCGTCAAGCGCATAGTGCGAGGCCGTCAACGCGCTGTCGGTCACCGGTTCGGAGAAGGTCACCAGCACGTTGGTGAAGGTGATGTCCGCCGCCGCCTTGACGATCGTGGGCGGCGTCGTGTCCGCCGTCACCGTCACCACGCACGCCGAACTCATGATCTGTTTGCCGCCGCCAAAGACCTGCACCGTATAAGTGCCGGCGTCGCCCGGCTGCACCCAGGCGCCGGACGAGAAGCTCGGGCCCACGGCCTGCGGGATGGCGGCGCCGTTCTTGAACCACTTGTAATGCACCGGATCGCCGCTGGCCCCGACGCTCAGGGTGAACGCGCTGCTGTTGGCCGCGGCGGTAAGCGTGGCCGGCGGCGGCTGGTTAATGGCGATCGGCACCGGCGTCCACGGCCCGAAGTTGCTGACCACCCCGGTCGAGTAACTGGCGTCGTTGTGCGCGCACACCGCGATCCCCAGGTAGATGCTGCTCGGCCAGGCGTTCGTGAAATAAGACATGGCCGCATTGTCGGCCCCCTCCGGCCACGAACCCGCCGTATCCCAGCCTTGCGGGCTGTAGGGGTTGTACATGGCCCAATTCGTCCCATCGTAGCTCCAGTACATGTAGAACACGCTGCCGACCCGCTCCAGGCGCATCCAGTTGTTGGGCATGTTCGGAGCGACGGCCGGGGTGGGCGCGGTCCAACTGCACGACCCGTCCCAGACGGTGACTCCGTCCGGGGCCGTGGTGCCCGCCCGGTGCGCACGCCACTGCGGTCCCAGGTTATTATCGCCCGCCGGAGCGCCGTTCGCCGTGTCCGCCGAGGAGCGGGTGGTCATGTTCGCGATGAAGGGGTCGCCACCATCCAGCGGCGACCCAATGATCAAATCGTCCAGCCGCGCCATCAGCTCGAGCTTGGTCCAGCCGCCGTCACCGGAGTTGCCGACCAGGCTGACGACCTGCACAACGTAGTCGAAATCGCCGGTGATCGGCATGTAGGCGTAATAGAAGCCCGGGTCGGAGGCATCCCAGATGTCGGCACCGCCACCGACAATGGTCATTTGGTTCCCGTTGACTGACAAGGAGCCGGGATTGCTGGGGGAACCCACGTCCACGCCCGTCAGGCTCCCGGCCAGGGCGATCCCGGAACAGGCGGCGAGGCCAACGATGGCCCCGACTGCTCTTACGGCTCGAATACACGCGTTCTGCATATTGCACTTCCGTTTTGATTGTTCACTGAACCTCATTGGGTGACTGCTTGAGCTAAACCGGATTGGGGTTAATGGCAGCAGTTCTACTTAGCTAGGGCCGACGCGTCAAGAGAAATTCAAATGGTGGCCGTCAAGATCAAAAGCGAACGACTTTTCAGAAGGTGCGAAAGAGGTTCTCGGAACAAACTCACCCGCAGATGGATCCGATGAAAGACGTGGGCGGGGCCGGGCTGAAGGGCTAACTCTAAACTGGCCAGACGTTGAACTCGCCCATTTTCGTCTTCGGCGCATCCGGCAGCGCAAGCGGCGCACACCGCCCCGGCCCATTCGCAGAATTTGCCGAATTCTATTGCCCGCGGGGGCCGCCCTTGGAAACAGTAGGCCATGCTCTCCCGGGTTTGTTCCGCCGCGGTCAACGGCATTGAGGCCTTCCCCGTCGAAGTCGAGGTCAACGCCGGCTGGGGGGATACCCTCGTCGTCATCGTTGGCCTGCCCGACACCGCGGTCAAGGAGTCGCGCGACCGCGTGAGCACCGCGCTCACCAACTCCGGGTTCAAGTTCCCGATGGGCCGGACCACCATCAACCTCGCCCCGGCCGACGTGCGCAAGGAGGGCCCCAGCTTCGACCTGCCGATCGCGCTGGGCATGCTCGCCGCCAGCGAACAGATGACCAGCGAACAGTTGGACAATTTCCTTATCGTCGGCGAACTCGCGCTGACCGGGGCGGTGCGCCCGGTGAAAGGGGTGCTCCCGGTCGCGTTGCGCGCCAAGGCCGAGGGCAAGACCGGCGTCCTCGTGCCGGCGGACAACGCCGCCGAAGCCGCCGTCGTGGACGGGCTGGCGGTCATCCCCATCCAGAACCTCCGCGAGGCGGCCAGTTTCCTGGACGGCGAGATCACGCTCACGCCCACCCGCGTGGACGTGACCCGGATTTTCGCGCAACCGGTCGAAGACGAAGTTGATTTTGCCGATGTGAAGGGCCAGGAATCCGTGAAGCGCGCCCTGGAAATCGCCGCGGCGGGAGGCCACAACGTCCTGTTGATCGGCCCGCCCGGCACGGGCAAATCCATGCTCGCCAAGCGGCTCCCCACGATTCTGCCGCCGCTCACCTTGGACGAGGCGCTCGAGACGACCAAGATCCACAGCATTTGCGGGCTGCTGGCTCCGGGCCAGGCCCTGGTGACCCGCCGGCCCTTCCGTACGCCGCACCACACGGCTTCGGACGCCGGCCTGCTGGGGGGCAATATCAACCCCACGCCCGGTGAAATCTCCCTCGCCCACCACGGGGTCCTGTTCCTCGACGAACTGCCCGAGTTCAAACGCGGCGTGCTCGAGACGATGCGTCAGCCGCTGGAGGATGGCCACGTCACCATCTCGCGTGCCGCCGGCGCCATGACGTTCCCGTCCGAGTTCATGCTCGTCGCCGCGATGAACCCGACGCCGGACGGGAAAATGCCGGGGGAAAGCCACTGTTCGCCCCGTGAAATCCAGAACTACCTTAGCCGCATCTCCGGTCCGCTCCTCGACCGCATTGACCTCCACGTCGAAGTGCCCGCGGTCAAATTCCGCGAGATCACCGCCGAGCGCACCGGCGAGGCGTCGGCCGTGATCCGCCAGCGCGTGGTGGCGGCGCGCGAACGCCAGCACCGCCGGTTCGCGGCCCGCGCGCGCATCACGTGCAACGCCCGCATGGGCACCCGCGAGTTGAAGGCGTTCTGCGCGCTCGACGAAACCACCCTCGACATGTTGAAGGTGGCCATGGCCGAACTCCAGTTGAGCGCCCGCGCCTACGACCGCATTTTGAAGGTGGCCCGCACCATTGCCGACCTGGCCGGCGCCGAAAGCATCGCCTCCGAGCACGTTTCCGAGGCCATCCAATACCGCTCCCTCGACCGCCAGATCTGGGGCTGAGATTCTCCTAGGCAATCGGCCAAAGGGAAAACCGGCAAGGACACCGCCTCGTTACTGGGGCGCTTCTGGTGGCGCGTTTGGGCCGGACGGCCATGTGCCGGGCGGAAACCGCACGGCGCGATTTCCATGTCTATCCTGCTGACTTCCAAACCTTTAGCACGGCGAGCCTGGCCGGGATGCTCTCGGAACTCAGGAAATACCGGTTGAACCTGGTCCTGGCCCGCCAGTTCCTGGGTCAGTTGGACGAAACGGTGCGGAATTCGATCCTGGGCAACGTCGGGACGATGATCGCCTTTCGGCTCGCGTTGGCCGACGCCGAACTGCTGGAAAAGGAGTTCTGGCCGACCTTCAACGCCCAGGACCTGATCAACCTGCCCAACCACAATGTTTACATCAAGCTCATGGTCAACGGGATGGTGAGCCAACCGTTCAGCGCGGAGACGGTGGGCCTTGAAGTCTAGCAGAAGCCCCCCAAAGACCTTTCCTGCCTGCGCGCAGGCACAGGCCATGGTCCGTACTCCCTTGAAGGACGCAGTAGTTGCCCTCTGGGGCAGCTTCCACGCTGCGCCCTGAAGCATGGTTTCGGGATAGGTTTTAGCGGGATAGGACAGACGTAGCTGTGGTCAACTCTGGCTCTGGGGGGGCCGCGCTGCGCCGTGGGGATGGTGATGCGGACGCAGACGGAGACGGGAAGAGGATTTCCACTCGTGACTCACTGGAGCCACCGTCACACTGCCTGTCCTTGGCAGAGGCGGAGCACCAGCAACAAACGGCCTTGCCTCCTCCCAGTTCATGGTCATCTTCGTGACTGCGTCATTTGAATGGGAAAACCGTATCAATCAGAGCTAGAACAACTTCCGAGAACATTGGCGTGGGCGATGGATGTGAACATAAGCCCGCTAGCTGATGTCCTGCAGCGGACATGTACGAGATGACCTGAGGGATGGCCGGATTCGCTGGATCATGGTGCCAAAAAACCCAGTTGCGCTTTAGCCCCGATTGGTGCAAGAATCCGACAATGTTGGCCAAGGTCTGTTCGGCTGCCGTCAATGGCATCGACGCACATCCGGTCGAGCTCGCGGCCAATGCCGGGTCTGCGGACAGCACCAGCATTGTCATGGGCCCACCCGGGACGGGCGAGTCATTGCCTGCAAACCGCCTGGCGGCCATTCTCTCACCGCTCACGCTCGAAGAGGCCATGGAAACGACGAGGCTCCACAGTACTGTCTGCTTGGTGGCCACTGGCCAGATTCTAGTCGCGCGCCGCCCCTTCCGGGCCCCGCACCATCGCCGACCTTGGCGCGGCGGAGGCCATCCAGCACAACCACACCTGCGAGACGATTCCATATCACTCTCTAGACCCCCAGTCGTGGACATGAACCTCCTTCCCACATCGTCCAGTTCCACCGCCCAAAACGCCCTTGAAGGCATGGAAACGCGTGCTGATTTATGCTAGTCTTAATCCACATTCGAGGTCGCGAGGCGCTGGAGCGATGGTCGCCCCGCTCCCCACAACTTCGAACACGCTCCGGCCCTGACCGTGTTGGAACTCGCATTTGAAACAAAGTCGCTCCGGCGGTTGTGCGAAAGCGAGGCCAGAGCCAAACGCGATCTAGGATCAAATGTGGCTGACAAGCTCAAGAACCGCCTGGCTGATATGCGCGCCATCGCCTGTGCCAAGGACCTCGTGGTGGGCCACCCCCGTGAACTGGATGGCCCTCGCGTTGGGCAAATGGCTGTGGACCTGTCTCAGGGCTATCGCATCACCTTCTGCGCCAATCACCCCACCGTCCCGAGGCTCGGCACGGGTGACGTGGATTGGTCGAGAGTTCGGCGTATCAAAGTATTAGCAATTGAGAAGAACCATGAGTGAGGAAATTGAATTCCAGCCTGATTGGGTCTCGGCTCCGGGGGAAACCATCGCGGATATCCTCAATGAGCGGGCCCTTTCGCTGGCTGATTTCGCACGGCATATTGGCCACACGCTTGCACATGCAGAGGAATTGCTCTCCGGCCGCGCGCCGCTCACGATGGAGATCGCGCGGCAGTTGGAATCTGCTCTCGGCGCTTCTGCGGCGTTCTGGATAACCCGAGAATCCCAGTATCGTGAAGATTTGGCTCGCCTCCAGCATTTTGCGTGCGCTGAGACAGATGTAAACTGGTTGCGCGAGATCCCGCTGAAGGAAATGACCAAATTCGGCTGGATCGAGTCGGCTTCGGGTCTGGCTGATCAAGCAGCAGCGTGCCTTCGCTTCTTCGGAGTACAGGACGTGAGGGCCTGGCGCAAGGCATATGCTAATCTTCTCGAAACGGCGACCTTCAGAACATCTCCTTCGCTCGAGTCGCTCCCAGGGGCAGTAGCAGCCTGGCTTCGCCAAGGGGAGATTATGAGCGCGTCCATTGAATGCAAGCCATGGATTCCGAAGGTTTTCAAGAATCTGCTCCCTAGCATTCGAGGACTGACGCGCCAAAAGAACCCGAGTATTTTCATTCCCGAGCTTACGAAACGCTGCGCAGAGTGCGGAGTCGCCGTTGTGATCCTCCGCACGCCAAGCGGGTGTCGAGCCAGCGGCGCCACTCGCTTTCTTTCAGCGGAGAGGGCTCTCTTGTTACTGAGCTTCCGCTATCTTTCGGAAGACCACTTCTGGTTCACGTTCTTCCATGAGGCAGGTCACCTGCTACTACATAGCAAGGATGCCTTATTTCTAGAAGGAGCTGAAATGGCCCCCACGAAAGAAGAAGAGGAAGCCAACAGGTTTGCCGCACGCGTTCTCATTCCCTCCGAGTTCCAGGCGGCACTCTTGAGTCTCGGTCTTGACGCGCACGAGATCATGAGATTCGCCAGGCTCGTGGGCGTCTCTCCGGGAATAGTTGTCGGACAGCTTCAGCACCTCGACCGGATTAAACACCATCAATTGAACAGTCTAAAAAGGAGGTTTAGATGGCGAAATCACTGAGGGTCGCTTAACCGCGGAATGGCACGAATTTTCCTGGGGTCTTTTGCCAGTTGCACAGGGAGTCCTCCAACACCTGCATTCCAACATTCAGGTCAGTCCCGAGTTGAACCAACCATCCGTCGAGCGTTGGCGCGCTCAATGCGGCCGTCACACTTCCACCCAACAAGAGCCTAGCCCCACGTAGCGGGCCAGTAGCACCCTCCAGATAGGCAGAGCCTGGCTCGATTCCCGCAAGGCCTAGCTTGCCGAGCATTGTTAAGTAATCAAACTTCGCCATACGGCCGAATGAGACGACCGCGTCCATTGAACGATAAAGGTGGTCAAATGTCCGTCGTGGATCATTTCCACCTCGGGTCTGCGCGTTTTGTACCAATAACTGGTGTGTTCCTTGCGGAGCGACCCATCGCACGTAGCTTTCCACGGTTGCGCCTGTGCCCGCAGGCGACGTCGCGTCGAGACTTTGGTACTTACGGTGGTTGCCGAAATAGCGAGCAATCCCGTCGCCTCTCAAAGTGTTCACGTTGGCTGCCAGCCATTGGCGAAAGCTGGCGGGATCGGCGCTTGTTCGAGCCCAATCCCAGCGCATTCCCGAACCCAAGGCACCATAGACGTCGCGAGCTAAACGCCAGCCGGCCCGCTTGTGCTTTCCAAAATGGACAAAGAGGAAAACCAGCCAAAAAGCCTCGTCCACTTGGCCCTGACGACTGTGCAGCGCTGCCGCCTTTAGGGGGTCAAAGAGCTCACTCGCTGGCTCCGCACGCAGATTGCTAAGATTCCGCCTTCGAAGGACAGACACATATTTGATGCGGTGAAGGCTCTCCAACACCTGTTCAACGAAAGCTTCAAAGCTCGCTCGAACCCGAATACCCGGAAGCGGATGCTTCTTCTTATCAAATGAGAGCAGCCCCTCGCTGAGCTGCTCAGCCAGTTCGCGGTCGCGCGGCCTCATGGCAGCACCTCGCTTGCAGTTTCCCTGATCCACTTCCGAATCGCGGCCACTACTCCTGTCGTCACTCCAAAACTACTCTGGATGTTGTGGTTGAACCCCAGCACCAAGATTTCATGCTTGAGATTGACGCCGGAGACGTTCCGCACAACCCCCCTGTATGCGAAACCCCTTACCCCGCCCCTAAGCGACCGCCTCGGAAGGCACCAGTCTGGCATGACCCGCTTGTCGAGTTTAACGCCCGTGGCGTCCTGAAACTTCAGAACGACGGAGTTGCCGTTGAGAATCAAGAGACGAACTGCTGAATCCCGTAGCAAGAGCCCGAGCGCATCCCCAGCCATGGCGAGAAGCAACGAACGCTGCCGCTGGGTAAGTTCCGTCCACTTGCGCGCGGTCGCGTAGGGGATTAGGTCAAGGTGGCACGCCTTACGTGAAGAACCGTAGTATGAGGCCTCAGTGCCGGAAACGATGTAGTCCAGTCTCTTAAACCACCCATCGTACGGGTTCTTATCGAAGTATTCGCGACACGAGGTGAGTATCATTTCCAGATGTTGTACTCCCGCGTCAGACCAGCGAGAGAGGCCCAGTGACCTCAGCGTATGTAGTCGCCGGCAAGGACCATCAAGTTCATTCCCTGCCGGGTCAAGAAACTCGCGATTGCTTGGATTTAGCCCTAGCGTGGATACCGTTGAGCATGATAGGTCACCGAAGGAAGGAACCGGGCAACTCCACGGGATGACCTCCATCTCGGAGAGACTTGGGCGGCTCAATCTGGCGATCAAGGTCGAGAGCGCGGCGTGCATTTATCAGTTCACTCCATAGTGGGAAAAGCACTGTCAATTGACCGCCGGAGGAAGTTGCTCCGGCGCGACAGCCGTCACTGGCCTTTTGCTCCGCCTTTTCTCGATATATGTGTTGTAGATATTGGTCGATATTCTCCTCGTCAGGTGTGCAATTTTGTCGGTTCTTCCGTTCTTGGAGTACCGAAATATCTGGAGAAGATATACGAAGTCGGCCCAATATCGGGAGAGGTTCAGCTTGCGGATGTTAAGTCGCCTGCCGCTGCGGATTCGGGCCTCCGCATCCAGCAGTGTAAGGATGGAGTGCCACGGATCTCCAAGGGGCATCGCTGGCATGGGAACAGTGGATTGCCACCCTTCATCGAGGTAACGCTGAGCTCTCTCCCGGTCCTTTTCATACAGATGCAGACTCCCAACTACGTGTTTGTACGTTCCAAGCTCAATAGAGAGCATTCTGGCAATGATCTCCTGCAGCATCGTGAAAGCGAAGACGTCATGAGGCAGACCAAGAAAAGCGTCGTTTGACCGCATATTCGTCAGCATGTACAAACGGCTACGCCGAACCATGAACTGCAGCGTGCAGGTACATGGAACGTGCTTGTGATCCGAATCGATGTCGACGGCATCAAACAACTGAATCACGGCCTGCCGCGAGTGAGGCTTTTTCCGAAGAATCCTAACGACCTTGGCGACCTGATTGTGCCCGCCTTTTTTGAAAAGTCGCGGCCCGTAGGCACCATAGACCGCTTTGCCATCATCTGAATATTTCTTGTAGTCCGGTATATAATAACTGATAAAACGGACGTCGTTTGTCCGTGCCAAATACCACAGCAACTCGCCCAAGCAGCTAAACAGTGTGCCTTTGGTTTCCGTTCGGCTCAGACGTGCTCTAGGATTCGCGATCTTGAGGAGCACGCCCATGAGTTCAGTCGCCGGGCCTTTGGTTGGTTTGATGTGGTTCGAGCTCTTGAGGAGTCTCTCAAAGACACGCCTTAGCAGGTCATCTAATGTTGGCGCCGTTACGTACATTCGGGCATGCGGTGACGAAGGAGTGCAGGAGGCTCGTAGTTACAGCAGAATCTGGAAACGGCTTCCCGATTTCTGTTTTCTGGCAAGCCGTTGACAGCGTCGTTGCGTGATGTTATTGAGCAGCGCATGAACTCGGCGCCAATGTATCCGAAGGCACGCCCGATGCAACTCCAATCGCATGGCCAATCGCATGGCCGGTGACCGTCCCTCCACCAAACCGTCCACGTCCTGCCAGGAGCGGGCGCCGGCGACTTCAGCCCTGTCAAGTTTGCCCAGCCGGGCGACCACTGGATGTTGTGGGCCACGGGCGGTGCGGATGGTCTTGACCAGCGACCAGTATTGGTACGTCTCGCCGCCGGCGTGTTTGCGATGTCGCCGCAGGAACATGACGGCAGTATCGCAAAGTCCCCGGCGGTTCCACAACGGGCAGTTCGGCACTACATCATCCCGGCGATCAAACCCCTCCGTCGGCGCAACGGGTTACGCCGCGAATCCTCCCGAAAAAAGTGCATTTCCCCCCTCTCGTGACGAACTTGGGTTAGCGTAAACAAGGCCGATGCCCTTGACCATGCCGCTGCCCAGGTGTTTCTCGATGCCCTCGTTGGTGGTGGGCACCGTGCTGGTCAGCATTTCCGCCCGGAACTGCAATCCGAACTCCCGGTCCTGAATCCACCGTCCTTCGGAGGTCAACCATTCGCCGGCATTGGCGGAAGGCAGGGAGCCAACCACCGTGACCAGATCACGATGCCCCTTGGCCTTGACTTTGAGCACGGAAAAACCGTTCTCCTCGTTGAAGAACGTGACCCGTTCAATCAACCCGGACAGGCTCTCCGCAAAACCGGATGGATGATTTGCCGGCACCAGTTTACGGTCCCACCCACTTCCCGGCCTCTCCGGCGCCTCCGCCGGCCCAGACGAACTCCTCGAAAGGATACGCCCGGCGGAAATCCTTGAGCTTCGCCCTAACCTCCGGTGTCCACTGCGTCTGGTGGCACTCCAGGCTAGCCAATCGTTCCGCCTGGAACCGTTCTACACCCACGGTGACAAGATGCTCCGGCAGTTTCGCCTCCTTGGGGACAGGCACTCCTGCCGCCGCAGCGAAACCGGCCAGTTGTCTGCCTAGCACGGCATGGTAGACCGCTGCCGCTGGGACAACTTGCTTCGCAGCTTCATCGGTCGCCTTGCCAACCGCGATGTGGTCGGCATGGCCGGTGAATCCATCCGGGCCGAAGGTGAGAATCACGTCGGGTTTGAAACCACCCAGTTCTGTGACCAAACGCGTTTTTACCGCGGTGGCCGATTGTGCCACGGTACCGTCACCGAAACCGAGGAAAGTGGGTGGTCGTTTAACACCCAGCGCGGCCAGTGCCTTGACACCCTCCCGCTCTCGTTCTTTACCCAGCGCCGCGCCGTGGAGATTCCGTCCCGACACGTCCTCTCCCGCGTCACCCGAGGTGGCGAAAAACACCCTCACATCCCAGCCCCCGGCTGCGGCGCAAGCCAGCGCTCCCGCACAGACCGTCTCATCATCGGGGTGGGCGAATACTCCCACCAAGACCGTGGTGGATTTGGCGGTACCATCCACTCCGGCCGCATTCGCGGCGGCCAATCCCGCCACGCCTAGAAATGTGAGCACAGATACAATCCGCAGGAGTTGCCTCGCGCCATTGATCACAATTCTCTTTGGATTGTGCATGGTTGGATTCTGCGCAGCCGTGGCCCGGCCGGCAAGCGCCCATCTGTGTCAGAAGGTTGGGTCTGGCAAGGGGACCCGGTCAGGCGGTACAACTGACCCGCGTGAGAGCCTGTCTTGCTGTTTTGTTATTCGCGCTGTGTTCCGCCACCGGATGGGGAGCGGACACCACGGCTACTTTCACCCGCTGGAGCGTCCATTTCTCGCCCCGTGGCGGTTGTACCGAAGCGGTAGTGGCGGAACTCAACCGCGCCCGTCAGTGCGTTCTGGCCCAGGCCTACTCCTTCGCGTCGGCTCCCATCGCCAAGGCCCTGATCGAGGCACACCGGCGCGGGGTCATGGGAATCAAAAGGACTGCACCGGCGACGTCGATACGCACGGGCGAAGTGAGCGGATGATCCGCTGCCAGGCAATCTCCGCCATTCTCGGCCTCGGAATCTCTATGATCGTCCGCTGAGTTTCAGCGGCGGTCAGGTTTTCCTTTTCAGCCAAGAAGCAGTGAATTAAACCCTGGCTGCCTTGGCGGCACAAGCGCTGTATTCAAGAAACAGGACCGGAACCGTTTTCAAGCCGCGCCAGCAACCTTGAAAACCGTTGTTTCGTCCGGTTGTTCTTCACTGCTATGCCCAGCTCGGGCTGGTCGCAGCAGATGGTGGCCTCCCGTTGGGGTGTCGCTCCGGCTCAGGAACAGTCATAAAAAGGCAACGAATGACGGTTCGTTGCGTTGGGGGTTATCGGGCCGGGCTTCGCGGCTCCGTCAAACTCCGCGAGATCACCGCCGAGCGCACGGGCGAGGCGTCGGCCGTGATCTGCCCGCGCGTGGTGGCGGCGCGCGAACGCCAGCACCGTCGGTTCGCGGCCCGCGCGCGCATCACCTGCAATGCCCGCATGGGTATTGCTGGTGCCGGAGACCGCGTTCTTTCGCCTGATGAAGCAATGACCTCGATCACCTGGCGCAACCTCCTGTGGTGCCTGCAATCCCAGGCCGTCACCACCAGAAAACTGAATGAGACCGCCTTTGCGGTCATGGTTGTGGGCCGCCTATCGAGGCTTGGCTGGTGGCTGGCTTGGACTTGCAACGCTCGGCTCGCCGCCATCATAATCTGACCAGCACGCAAATCATGAACTCATTTCGACTCAAGGGGAACCGGGGGAGCATGCCGGCCATCACCGTTCTCGTTCTCGCGGTGACCACTGCCACTGCAACCAGCATCGCGCAACCGGCCCGACCCGCGGTGGCGCAAAACCTGACGCTCTGGGACACGTTGTCGGTGATCGGGGACAAGCTCAACGCTGGCGAACAGTCCCATTGGGAAGTTGTGCCGACCGAGTTGTTGATGTTGGAAAAGGATCCCCCCAAGGCCTGCTCGGACCCAGGCTACTACGGGCAGGACTATTCCTTCAAGGGCGATGCCGTCGTGGAGACGCCCGTGCTCACGGCGGTGTTCTGCTCAGCGAAAGGCTGCGTGGCGATTTATGCGAGACGGGATTCCACGCGGAAGGAAAACGGCTCGAAAGCCACCGCGTGGCCCGGCCGCAAGACAGTGGAAGTGTCCCCTATTCGCGCCGAGGGTCAGGCCGCAACCATCAGCCACCTTGAAATCCTGCGAAATGCCGACGATGAAATCGTCCTGGAGGCGACGTTTTCGCCTCCCGGTTCGCCCCGGATTGCAGGTGTGTTTTCGTTCGATCGCACGGGCGTTGTTGAGGTCAAGCCAGCCGAAAATATGCAGCATGTGCGGCTCGCAACTCCGATTGCGTATGGCGTTGTGCCCGATTTCATCGGCGACGACTTGGTTTTCGGCGGGCCGGAAAATGCCGCCACGAACATGCTGGCGCTGCCGTCCGCGAACCTGTTCCTGGGCCTGTTGTCCGGCGAGAATACGGAATTGGTGGTGACCTGGCCCAAGGGCAGGCAGTGCGCGAACCTGCGCCCACAGGTGCCTTCAAGAACAGACGCCTTCAGTTCCATGGACTTTGACGATGACGGGCAGAGTTTCTACCTGGCTGCGTTGAGCGCGCCCGGCATTTGGCACCGGGAACCTCTGTTGCCGGATTACCTCGAGAAAGACGTTAAGATTGAGTGGCAACCCCCGTTTCCGGCCAAGTGGAAAACGCAACTGCTCGAAGAGGACGTGAAGACCACGTTTACCTTCCACGAGTCCAGGGGCGAGGTCTGGCGCGGCGTCGCCGGATCCTACATTTACCCGGTCTGGTTCAACGGTGATGAGGCGTTTTATCACCTGACCAAAAAGGTCGAGCCCAAAGGTGAGTCGGTAGTTTATTTTCTTGAGGGTCGGGACACCCCGCTCGAGGTGACGACGCCGGCGGACATCTTGAAACAAACGCTGGGCCGGCCGGCCACTGATGCCATCCTCGATTACGCGGGACGGAAGCTGCGCACGCATCACCGTCGCGGGGCCGACGGAGTGCACCGCGCCTGCACCTGCGGCTGCACCGAGGCCATCCAGGCAGTCTTTGAAGCGGGCAACGAAGTCAGCGACAAGGATTACATTCAAGGAGCGCTGGCCGACATGATCTACTTCGTTCGTTGCCATGTGGAGCGGGTCAATGAGTACCGGAAGCTCGCTGATGGTGTTCTGAAAACCATTGAGGAAAGGCGGCAATCTTCGCCGGCTTTGAAACCGTATCTGGACAGTCTCGAGGAAATCGTGCGGCAGATTCCCCAGGAGTGCGAGACGCAAAAGGAAAACATGAAGACGCAGGATGCCACGTCGGTTTTCAGATACGCGAATGAACTGTCGGCAAAGACCCTGGCGCTGACGGAAAGGAAAGATCCCAACAACCTCAAGGCCTATATGGAATTGCTGAATGCCTGGAGGGCGATGGGCGGCGCACAAGACTACGTGGTGGCCAAGTGCCACACCATCACCCGCAATCTTTTCCAGGCGGCCGGCCATGATGGCGCCGCCCTGCCGGCGGCCGTGCCCGTGGCCGAAGAAATTCGCGCGCAATGCCGGGAAATGCTGCGGAATCCTGACGGTTACGAGATTTGGGCGGACTATTGAACCATGAAGGCCCCGATTACCGCCGCCGTTATTCTCGCCGCCGGGCTGGTTTGGTGGACCGGGTGCGAACGCACGCCCGACACAAACCAGGCAACATCGGCAAACACAAATCCGAGTCAGGGCGCCTCGCCTTTAACGAACACTCCATCCACGCCGACCAACATGGTTCTCATTCCGGCGGGGCGCTTTCAGATGGGAGACCATGACCAGGTGGATGCGAAGCCGCACGAAGTCGCCGTCAGCGCGTTCTTCATGGACCGGACCCTCGTCACCCAGGAGCAATACGAGAAAACCCTGGGTGACAACCCGTCCCGCTGGAAGGGCAACCGGAATCCGGTGGAACAAGTGCGCTGGTCCGACGCAGTGCGTTTCTGCAACAAGCGCTCGGTGCTGGAAGGCTTGCGTCCGTGCTATGATTTGAAGACTTGGCAGTCCGATTTCAATGCAGACGGCTACCGGCTGCCCACCGAAGCGGAATGGGAATACGCCTGCCGGGCGGGAACCACGACGGCGTTCTTCTTCGGCGATTCTCCTTCGAAGCTGGGTGAGTATGCCTGGTTCGATAAAAACTCAGGCGGACACCCCCATCCGGTCGGGCAGAATCAGCCAAACCCGTGGGGGCTTTATGATATGTGTGGCAATGTTTGGGAATGGTGCAACGATTTCTACCAAGTTGATTACTACAAGGAATCTCCACGCGTTGACCCCAAAGGTCCGGACACCGGGCAGACGAAAGTGGTTCGCGGCGGCGCATGGCGATTCAGCGCGGAACACTGCCGCTCAGGTTGCCGCTACAACGAGAGCCCTGGATATGCCGATGTCTGTTTCGGCTACGACATTTACGGTTTTCGCTGCGTCCGAAAAGCGCCGCAGCCGACCGAGGGAGGCAAGCAGAGCAAGTAAAAGAACAAGCTTACAACCCAAACCCGGCGCTTGAAAGCGCAGGCCAGCGGACTGAGCAATTCCACCTTCACACCGGAACTGGCGTTTCGACGGGTGGTCCTGAGAAAGCGGCGACGCCCGAACTCCAGCTCAGCGCCCGCGCCTACGACTGCATTTTGAAGGTGGCCCGCACGATTGCCGACCTGGCCGGCGCCGAAAGCATCGCGGCCGAGCACGTTTCCGAGGCCATCCAATACCGCTCCCTGGACCGCCAGATCTGGGGCTGAGATTCTCCTGGGCAATCTGGCCAAAGGGAAAACCGGCAAGGACACCGCCGCGTTACCGTGCGGCTGCCTGCAAACACGACCACAAAGTCAACATGAAATCCCGCGGATTGTCCTAAGCGCGGCGCGGTGGGAACCGGGCCGCTTTCCGGCACTTATTTGATGCCCGCCAGACGGTCGCGCCAGATCCGGTAAAGCTCCACGGTGGCGCGAACATCGCGCAGGCAATACTCGGCAATCTCCCGATGCCGGCCCTCCGCCAGGAGATCGCCCACGTCGAGCCCGGTCACGCCCTGGCTTTTGGGCGAATCAATGCCGAAGGCCTTGCAGTAAAAATCGAGGTTGAACTTGCGCGCCGCTCCTTCGCGACCGCTCACCCCGTAAAACGTCAACTGCTCGGCGAGATCGCAGTGCGGCTCGGTCGTGTAACGGTACCCCAGCCATTCCTTGCGGGTGATGGGCACGTTCAACAGCGCCGACCGCAGGTAGAGGAACGGCACGTCGAATCCCCGGCCGTTGAAAGTGACGACCTGCTCGTAATGCTTCGCCACATCCCAGAACGCCGTCAACAACTCGGGCTCGTCCACGCAGGCGACGAACTCGACCGCGGCGCCACTCGCATCGCTCTCCTCGTAGTCCGCGGCCGTGAACAGCACCTGGCCGCGGGCGGTGTCGGCGTTGAGCATGGCCACGCACACGACCTGTGCCGTGAAGGGCCAGAGGTTGAGTTGTTGGGTGATTTCCGCGCGGCGCGCCTCGCGGGCCGCGTCGTCGGCCATCCGCTCGGCGTCGCGGAAGAGATACTCCCACTGGGCATCGTCAAAATGCCCGCGAGAGAGAGACGCGGTTTCGATGTCAAAAACCAGTCGGGCCATGGAACAAGGATTAACCGGTCATGACGTTCCAGGCGGCAAGAAATCGTTCCAGCCGCCTGGAACGTGGAGTGGAGTTACTTGGCTTTCTTGGCGGGCTTCCGGGCGGAGAACGCTGCGGGTTTCAACTGGGCCTTCGCGGCCGCTTTCTTGATGGGTGCTTTCTTAGTTGCCATTGAGTCTCACCTCCTTTCCTTTATCAGGATAAAATCGGGCAAATCGCGGTGCAATTCGGGGCGTCATCGCTGGCTGTTCAGCCACCATCTTCGCCTCAGCGACCTCGGTTGACAACCGGAAACCGCGCTGAAGTTGGAAAAACTGGATGGAGCGAGCCTCCTTGGCGAAAATCAAAGTACTGAGCGTCCACTCCAAGCCGGGGTGGCAGCCGACGTGAGCCGGCTCCAATCAGCTCAGCAGACAACGCTTCATCAGGCTAGCCAAGCAACGGCCAAGACCCCGTCAAACAAAAGTGCCATTTTCGTAAGCGCTCGCTTTCGCCCATGAAGGGTTCTTCTCCGGTTGCTCCTCCTCACCGTTGGGGCGGTCAAGGGAGTCGTGCTCGGCGGCGCATCCAACCTGGGTGGCACGGGCGACTCGCCCGTCCCGCTCGGCGACTCGCCGCGTGGAATGGGGGAAACGATGGGAAACCAAAGGCGTTATCCCTGTGCCATTGTTCAGCCCTTCCGTCGGGCGAGTCGCCCGACGGGACAGGCCAGTGGCCTGTGCTACCCTGCGACAGGCCGCCCTTATGATGTTGCTGGGTCTGCCCTGGCCAGCCGCATCCAGGAAACTGCGCCCAGCGCGGCCAGCACCCGCGCGGTCACGCGCGGGAGTGCCGCCTGCAAGGCCGGCGTCAGTTCGGTGTCGAGCGTGAACGGGTCGGCGACTTCGATGGCGAAGATGCGGACACGCTCCGGCATGGCGAGGCCCAGCTCGCGGCCCGCCGCCAGCATTTCGCCCACGCCGAGCACATGCGGAGAAATCCGCGGCAGCCGCTGGAGGGTGTCGCCCGCGAATTCATGGAGGTGGCCAGGCTCGGCGCGCCCGGTTTGCACGGCGTCCACGATGAACAGCTCACGATAGCCGACCACCAGGTCCAGCAACGCGAGCCCCATTTCGCTCGTTTCCAGAACGTCCGTGTCGCTGTCCGGCGGGAGCCGGTCGTGCAGTTCGCGGACGACGCGCAGGCCGATGGCGTCGTCGCGCAGGATGTCATTGCCCAGGCCGAGCACGAGCCGGGGCCGGCGGCGCGACTCCGCGGCCGGCGCGTCAGTCCTGCACAAGCTGGCGGACAAGTCGGTGATCGGGACCATAGAGGTTGACCGACAGCGGCACATGACCCGGCAGCGAGTGGGTGGCGCAGCCGAGGCAGGGGTCGTAGGCGCGGAACGCCATTTCCACCATGTTCAGCAGACCTTCGGACACGTTGCCGCCGTGAATGAGGCCCTTGGCGGCCTTCTCGACGCTCATGGCGATGCGCGCGGCGTTGTTCTGCGTCGCCACGATCATGTTCGCCTTCGTGATCAGCCCGTTGTCGTCGGTTTCGTAATGGTGGAAGAGCGTGCCGCGCGGGGCTTCGACGACGCCGCAGCCGAGGTTGGGCTTGGCGGTCGGGATGACCCGCACGTCGGGGCTGGTGATCTCCGGGTCGTCGAGCAGCGCGACGATGGTCTCGGCGGCCTGGATCATTTCGACAACGCGCGCCCAGTGATTGGCGAGCGTGTGATGGACGGGTTTGCCGCCCAGCGTGGCGAAGTATTCCTCCGCCGCCTTTTGCGCCAGCGGCGTGGCCATGGCGTCGGCGACATTCAGCCGTGCCAGCGGCGCCACCGCGTAAACGCTGCTCTTCGGGCTCTCGTCGAAGCCCTGCCAGCCCAGCGGCTTGAGGTAGCAGAACTTCATGTAGCTCCACGGCTCGACGTGCTCGGCCACGAAATCGCGATACTGCCGCACCGGGAACTTCGCGAATTCCTTGCCGCTCGGGTCCACGACGCGGATCAGGCCGTCGTAGAAATTCACGCGGTTCTTCTCGTCCACCAGGCCCATGTAATAGGTCTTGTGCGTGAAATCGGCGGACGTGATCAGTTTCACGTAGTCCGGGTTTTTGAGGACGATGTCGTGAAACACCTGGTTGGTGAACTGGGCGAACTCGAGGCCGTCTCTGGCGATTTCCTTCATCCCGGCCAGCTCGGCCGGGGCGAGCGCCTTGGAGACGCCGCCGGGCAGGCCCAGCACCGGATGCACGACCTTGCCGCCAAAGTAGGCAATCATCGTGCGCAGACGCCGGCGCATCGAGATCACCTTCTTGCCGACCTCGACGCCAACCTTCTGGATGACACCGACGATATTGCGCTGCGCCGCGGGCGCGTCCGGCCCGACGATGAAGTCCGGTCCGCCGAGCACATAGACGTGCAGGGCGTGGTCCTCGAGCATGAAGGTGTTATAGACCAGTTCGCGGATCTTGCGGGCCGCGGACGTTGGCTGGACCTGGTAGAGGTCGTCGAGGGCCTTGGTGGCGGCCATGTGATGCGCGGTGGGGCAGACGCCGCAGATGCGGCTGGTGATCTGCGGCATGTCCTCGGCGGGCCGGCCGAGGCTGAAGACCTCGAAGCCGCGCAGCTCGGGCACCTGCAGGTAGGCGCGTTCGACGTCGCCGGCGCCGTTGAGGAAGATGTCAATCTTGCCGTGGCCCTCGAGCCGGGTGATGGGATCCACGGTGTAGCGGCGGCGCGCGTTCTGGTAGTCGGCGGCGGCGCGGGCGGCGCCCTGGTTGAAGGTGTTTTTGACTGCTTGTTCCATATCGAGTCCTTTCACTCGGCCGGCAGGTTGACTTTGCGGCGCAGGAGGCTCTTGGCGAGTCCGTAACGGTAGAAGGTCCCGACCGGGTCGGGAATGCCCGCCAGCACTTGGTTGATGTCGGCCTCTTCCTTCGGCGCCACGTTGGCGCAGAGCGAGGAAAGCATTTTCAAGCCCTGGTCGCGCACCCGCGAGGTGGGGCCGAAGCAACCGGTGCAGGGCATGCCGCCCACGGTGCAGGCGGCTTCGCAACCGCTGCGGGTGCCCGGCCCGAGGCAGACCACGCCTTGCGCGAGGAAACATTTTTCCGGGTCCATCAGCACCTGGTGCGGGCGTTTGAACTGGGTGAAGGCGATGTCGGCCGGCTTGGTGGCTTTGCGCGGGCATTCGTCGCACAACGCAACATCCGGCGCGATCACCGAGCCTTTGGGCGGCAGCCGGTTTTCCAGCAGCGCGGTGACCGCGGCCTTGGTGAGCTTGGGGGTGGGCGGGCAGCCGGGCACGTAGTAGTCCACATCCACCACCTGGTCCAGGGAGCGGACGACGTTGTGGAGTTCCGGCAGCGCCACTTCGCGGCCGTTTTCGGCGAACTTCAACTGCGGTCGTTGCCGGGATTCGTTGATGGTCGTAGGCGATTCCTCATAGACGTAGCGGAGGATTTGCTCGCGGGGAAACTGGTTGGCCAGGCCGGGAATGCCGCCCAGGTGCGCGCACGCGCCGTAGGCAATCAGGACCTGGCTCTTGCGGCGCAGCAGGCGGGCCATTTCCTCCTGCTCGGTCGTGCGGATGGCGCCGTTCAAGAGGGTGGCGACGATGGACTGGTCGGGCATGGCCTCGACGTCCGCCTTCTTGAAATCCATGGCGCAGGGCCAGAAGACGATGTCCACCGCCTCGACCACGCCGAGGATGTCCTCGGCCAGGTCCACGACGGTTTCTTCACAGCCTCCACACGAGGCGCACCAGTAAAAGGCAACTTTGGGTTTAGGCATGAGCGGTCTCCAAGGGTTGAGTTTTCGTCCCGTGTTCGGTGCAGCCGCCATCGGCGGCGGCTTCCCCGGCGGCGACGTGTTCGGCGAAATGTTCCATTTCCTCGTCCCACTGCGCGAATTTCTGCGGCAGGCCAAGCGGGCCGAGCTTGGTCACCGTCTCGACCATTTCGTTGACGACGCGTTTGACCTTTTCGCCTTCGGCGGCGGAGATCCATTCGAGGCGCAGGCGCTCCGGTTCAATGCCCATGTCGGCCAGCAGGCGCTGCAACATTTGGTAACGGCGGAGGCACTTGTAGTTGCCCTCGGCGTAGTGGCAGTCGTTGGGGTGGCAGCCGCCGATGAGCACGGCGTCCGCGCCTTTGGCGAGCGCGTCCACGATGAACTGGGGATCCACGCGCCCCGAGCACATGAGCCGGATGACGCGGAGGTTGGCGGCGTGCTTCATCCGTGAGACTCCGGCCAGGTCCGCCGCCGTATAGGTGCACCAGTTGCAGAAGAACGCCACGATGCGCGGCTTCCAGGCTGCGCTGGGCAAGGAGGGTTGGTTCTCGGGGGTCATGTTCAGTCCTTTCTCATGAAGATCACTCGCCCGGCATGGTCGCCAGCATGCCGTCAATCTCGCTGAAGATTTCCTCGTCTTCGAACAGGTTTTGCACGATCGAGCCGGACGGGCAGGACGCCACGCAGGTCCCGCAGCCTTTGCACAGCGCCTCGTTGATGATGGCCTTCTTCGTGTCCTCGGCGAACGAAATGGCCGTATAGGGACAGAGCGGGATGCACGATTTGCATCCGGAGCAGTCGTCAAGGATGTACGCGGTGTTCGGCTCCTGTTCGATGTGGCCCTTGTCGATGAGCGAGAAGGCTTCGGCCGCCGCCGCGCCCGCCTGGGCGACGGTGTCCGGAATGTCCTTGGGCCCCTGGCAGCAGCCGGCGAGAAAGATGCCGTCGGTGAACGTGTTCACCGGCGCCAGCTTCGGATGGCGCTCCAGGAACCAGCCTTCGCTGCTGCAACTGAGGTTGAACATCCGGCGCAGGCTCTCGGCCTCGGGATGCGGTTCCAATCCCACCGACAACACGACCATGTCCACCGGGATTTTCAGGATTTTGTTCGTCAAGGTGTCTTCGGCCTGGACGACCAACCGGCCAGTCGTGCCGTCGTTCGGGTCGGGATAGACGTCGGCGACCCGGCCGCGGATGAGGTGCATGCCTTCCTCGGCCACGCGATTGTAGAACTCCTCCATGCTCTTGCCCGGCGTGCGCATGTCGATGTAGAAGTTGTACACCTCGGCGTCCGTGTGTTCCTGGATGAGATGGGCCAGCTTAAGCGAGTAAAGGCAGCAGACGCGCGAGCACCACCGGTTGGTGTTTTCGTCGCGCGAACCGACGCAGTGGACGATGGCTACTTTCTTCGGCACCTGGCCGTTGCGCAGGACCAGCTCGCCTTCGGTCGGGCCGGACGCGTTGATCAGGCGCTCGATTTCGAGGGCGTTATAGACATTGGGATAGACGCCGTAGCCGTAATAGGGGACCCGTTTGGCGTCAAAGATCTGGAAGCCGGTCGCCATGATAATGGTGCCGACGGTGATCTCTTTGATTTCTTGGGTCTGTTTGAAGTCAATCGCCTTGCGGTCGCCGCAGGCCTCGACGCAGGTCTTCTTGCATTTGTCGGACACCACGTGGGAGCCGTCCGGATTCTTGCCGCGCTTGAAGTTCAGACAAACCTCCGGGTCAATCATCGTCACGGGCGGGACGGCCTGCGGGAACGGAAGAAAGACCGGCTTGCGCTTGCCGAGGCCGAGGTTGAACTCGTCCAGGAATTTCGGCTCCTTATACACGCAGGCGTTCACGCATTCCTGGCAGCCGGTGCAGAGGTCTTCGAGGATGTACCGCGGCTTGCGACGCACCGTGACCTTGAAGTTGCCGACGTAGCCGTCCACTTTGGCCACTTCCGAGTAGGTCCAAAGGTGGATGTTGGGATGCGAGCCGACGGCGGCCATCTTGGGCGAGAGCACGCACATGGCGCAGTCCAACGTCGGGAAGGTCTTGTCGAACTTGGCCATGTGTCCGCCGATGGTCGGCTCTTTCTCGACCAGATAAACCATCTTGCCCGCATTGGCCAAAGTGAGCGCCGCGTGGATGCCGCCAATGCCGCCGCCGACGATCAACACGTTGGGGTGGATGGCGACTTTTTTTACCTCCAGCGGCTTGTGATGCGGCACGCGCTGGATGGCGGCGCGCGCCAGGGCCATGGCCTTGCGGGTCGCCTCCCCACGGTCGGTGTGCACCCACGCGTCGTGTTCGCGGATGTTCACCATCTGGAAGTAGTAGGGATTCAGGCCGCCCGCCTCGATCGCCTTGCGAAAGGTACGCTCGTGCAAGAGGGGCGAGCACGCCGCCACCACGACCCGGTTCAGACGGTTTTCCCGGATGTCTTGCTGGATCAGCTCCTGACCGGGATCGGAGCACATATATTTGTAGTTCCGCGAGACGGCCACGTTGGGCAACGTGGCCACATACTTGGCGACCGCCTCGACATCCACCATGCCGGCGATGTTGGTTCCGCAGTGGCAGATGTAGAAGCCGATGCGAACGGGTTCGTATTTCCTGGGGACGATTGGTTTCATAAGGCTTTCTGGGCAAGGGATTCAGCCAGCAGTTCCACGACATCGCGCACCACCATGGGTTGGTCGTGCGGCATGACTTTCAGCGCGTCTTCAAACCGGGAAATTTCGTAAGGGCAGGATACCGCGAGCACATCGGCGCCGGTGGCGATGGCTTCCTTCACGCGCCGTTCGGACAACCGTTCCATGCCCTTCTGTTTGTAGAAGGTGTCCAGCCACATGCCGCCGCCGCCGCCGCCGCAGCAGATCGAATTCACCCGCTTGTGGACCATCTCGACGAGCCTCACGCCCGGAATGGCCTGGAGCAAGGCGCGGCCCTCGTCATAGGATCCCGTGGCCCGCCCCAGGCAGCAGGCATCGTGGTAGGTAACGGTGAGGTTCAGGGGCTTGCTCAGCCTGGGCTTCAACTGGTCCAGGTGGCGGGCGAAAAACTGGGTGGTATGCTCCGCCGGCTGGGTCAGGCCAAACATCGGATAGCGGAAGCGGAACGCATTGTAGGCATGGGCGTCGCCGGTCACCAGTCGCCGGAACTTGTATTTGTTGAACAGCTTTACATTGTATTCGGCGAGCGACTCGAACAGGCCCGATTCCCAGGTCATCTGCCCGCAATCGCCGGCGCATTTCTCGTCGTTGCCCAGGATGGCGAAATCCACTCCCAGGGCGTGGAAGAGCTTCGCCACCGCGCGGCTGTTGTCCTGGCCCCGGGCGTAAAAGGACGTGTAACATTCGACGAACCAAAGCACGTCCACCTCGCGCTTCACTTCGGCAATAAGCGGAATCTTGGTCCCGGCGGTGGCGGTCCACGCGGCCCGCTTGCGCGGGGATTCCCCCATCGGGTTGCCGTAGCGATTCATGTTCTCCAGCGACTTCTGGAATTCCGCCGGCATTTCGGTCCGGTTGATGAGGACCTGTTCCTTGACCAACGGTAGCAGGACGTCCGTCAACCGGATGCCGCGCGGGCATTTGGCCATGCAGGCGTAACACGCGACACAGCGCAGCAGGCTGTCGGACTTGATGACTTCGTCAAGGAAGCCGCCCCGCAGCATGTTGATGACGAGCCGCGGCGCGAAGTCCATGTGGTCGCCGTAAGGGCAGGTCCCGGCACAGGTGCCGCATTGGATGCACGTCATCATGCGCTTGCCCGCGGGTGTCTCCAGGAGCGTCTCGAGGGTGGTGGCTTTGTCCACGACTGCAGGCTCTAACAGGGCAATCATGAAATTCCTTTCGTTCCAAGGTGAAAGCGGTGGCAAGAACCCGAAGCCCGAAATCCGAACTCCGAAACAAGCCCGAAGCCCGAGATCCGAATGCCAGAAACGCGCGGGCGGCCTGCCGAAACGAATCGGCTTGAAAATCGAAAGCGCCGCTGAAAGCCGATCGTGCCGTCCCGCGGTCCACGCCACCTCGAAGGGTTTCGAACTTCGGATTTCGGATTGGTTTCGGATTTCGACATTCGGATTTCCCCTAGGCCATCGCTTCGGCCACAAGCTCGGCGAGGTCTTTCACGACGAGCTTGCCTTCATTGCCGGTCGTCTTGACGGCGTCGCGGAACATCGCGAGGTCTTTCGGGCACGCGACGACGAAGGTCGGCACGCCCGCCAGCGCGACGGCTTCGCGAATGCGGTTCTCCGCGGGGCGCTCCTGGACCTTCTCCGTGTCTTCCATCCAGATGCGTCCGCCGCCGGCGCCGCAGCAGAAGCTCCGGTCGCGACAGCGCGGCAGTTCGACGACTTCCAGGCCCAGCGCCCGCAGCACCCGGCGGGGCGCGTCATAGACGCCGTTGTAGCGGCCCAGGTAGCACGGATCGTGGTAGGTCACGCGACCGGCGAGTGGTTTCTTCAGGGGAAGTTTGCCCGCCTGGATCAAGCCGTCGAGCACCTCGGTGTAATGCTGCACTTCGGGCCGGTTGCCGTTCCAGGGATACTCGTTCTTGAGCGTGTGGTAGGTGTGGGGATCGGTGGTGACAATCTTCTTGAATTGCGCCTTGCCGAACGCCTGCTGGTTTTTGTCGCGCAACAGCTCGAACAGTCCCTCTTCGCCGACGCGGCGCACGTCGTTGCCGGCGTTGCGCTCGGCCTCGTACAGCAAGCCGAAGTCGAGGCCCGCTTGCGCGAAGACTCGGGCCGTCTTTTTCGTGATGTCCTCGCAGCGCGGGTCGTAACTGGCGTAATCGCCGACAAACCAGAGATACTCGACGGCCTCTTTGCGGGCGTCCTTGATCTTCAGCCCGGAGGTCTGCGCCCACCGGGCGCGCATGCGGTCGGACTTGCCGAAGGAGTTGCCGTAACGCTGCAAGTTGCCGAGCATGTCCTGCACCGTCCGCTCGACCCGCCCCTCGCTGACAAGATGACGGCGGAGCGCCACGATGAGCGGCACCTGTTCGTTCCACACGGCGCAGCGATTCATGCACGCCAGGCAGGTCGTGCAGGCCCAGATCTCCTTTTCGGCGATGACGTCGCCGATAAGCTTGGGCGTGCGGTCGCCGTTCTTCGGCTGCAGCCCCTCATGGACCATGTGCTCCTTGATTTTCTGAACAATCTGTTGGGGCTGGAGCGGACTGCCGGAGGCGGCCGCCGGGCACGAGCGGTCGCACCGTCCGCACTCGGCGCAGGAGAATCCGCTGAGGAGTTGCTTCCAGGTGAATTCCTGCCAGCGGGCAGCCCCGGCCGTAAGGTCCTCCCTGGCCCCGCGCACGCCCAGGTCGCCCACGGGGCGCGTGGCGCTCTGGCTGAAGAACACGTTGAAGGGCGACGCGAGCAGGTGCAGGTGCTTGGAGTATGGCAGGTACACGAGGAAAAGCAGCACCACGATCATGTGCAGCCACCACATGCCGTTGGCGAGGGAGTGGGCGGTTTCCTTCGGCACGGTCGCAAAGGCCTGCGACAACAGGCTGCCAAACGGCGCCCACACCGAAGTCTCTTCGCCCACGAGGCGGAAGGCACTTCCAAACACCATGGTCAGCATCAGCAGACCGATCAGTCCGAGAATCAGGTTGGCGTCCAGGCTGAGGTGCAAATAGCGGGGGGCGAAGCAGAGTCGCCGGGCCACGGCCACGCCGAGCGAGATCAGCACCAGCACCGAGAAGACCTCCAGGAAGAGGCCGACGACCTTGATCCCGTCCGGGTAGGGGATCGGCAGGAACGGGAACAAGCCGCGCACCAAGGCCCAGTTGAAGCAAGTCGCGTAGATGACGAAGCCCCAGAAGATGAGAAAGTGGGGCAGACCGATGCTGCGTTCGTTGAAGATGCGCGGCTGTAACAGGACATGTTTGATCAAATGCCCGAGGCGCCGGCCGAGCTGGTCGAAGCGGTCTTCATAGCGTCCCTGCCGCAACAAGCCAACGAGCTGCCAAATCCGGTAGGCGAAGACGCCGAACGCCACGACGGCCAGGAGCCACAGGACCAGCACGCCCGGGAGACCGAAAATGGAGATCTTGACCGGATCCATAGTCACTCAGCCTTTCCGCGCCTTTAGTTTGTCGGTCAGGACGGGAAGCAGTTCCAGCACGTCGCCCACCACGCCGTAATGCGCGCCGTCGAAGATGGGGGCCTTGGGATCGGTATTGACGGCGATGATGCACTGCGAGTTCTGCATCCCTTCCCAATGCTCCGGCGCGCCGCTGATGCCCAGGGCCAGATAGACCCGCGGCTTGACGGACATGCCGGACTTGCCGACCTGCCGGCTTAACGGCAGCCAGCCCTGGTCAATGACGGGCCGCGAGGCGCAGACCGCGCCGTCCAGAACCTGCGCGAGATCCTCGGCCAGTTGCACGTTGTCCTGCGTCTGAATGCCGCGTCCCACGCCCACGAGGACATTCTGCTTGGTGATGTCCACGTCGCCAGCCTCGGGCTCAAGGTATCGTTTGAACACGACCTTCGGCGCCTCCACCGACACCTCCACTTTCTCGATGGGCGGCGTCTGATCGCTCCGGCCGGCGTCCGTCGGGAACGCGCCCGGATAGATGCTGACGATGCCCCGGCCGTCCGCGAACTTCACATCGGACAGGATCTTGCCGCCGAACAACTGGCTGGTGAGAACGACCGCGCCGCCTTCGGCCTTCGCGCTCCGGCAGAAGTTCACCAGCGGCAGACTGGTCTTCGCCGAGAGGATCGAGCCGATGCCTAACGACACGTTGGTGCAGCCCAGCAACACCAGCCCGGCCTGGGTCTGGTCCATCACGGCTTTCAGGGCGGCGGCGATGGTGTCGGCCGGCGCCACGTCAAGCTGCGGATTATCGGCGACGAACACCTTGTCCGCCACGCCGAGCCTGGCCGCGAGCGGCGCGGCTTCACTGCCTAATAGCACGGCGTAGAGCGGCGCGCCCGACGCGCCGGCCAGTTTGCGGCCGGCGCCCAGCATTTCAAAAGTGATGTCGGCGAGTTCGCCCCGGGTTTGTTCCGCCAGCACCAGAATGGGATTTGCCATAAGCTTGGTCCTCTCAGAGCACACTGATTTTCGCCAGCACTTCCACGAGTTGGTCCGCGATCTCCTCGGTGGCGCCCTCGATCATCTGGGCGTGGCCCGCCGCCTCCGGTTTGTACATCCGGTCCAGCTCGAGCTGAACCGGCCGGTCAGGCGACGGGAGGTCCACGGTTTCGATTTTCGCCGATTTCATCACCGCGCGCACTTTGGCCACGGGCACATAACGGGGTGGTTTCTCGGCGGATTGAATGCCCAGCACGGCGGGCAGCGCCACCGCAAACTCGGCGCGCAGGCCACCGGCGAATTCCTTCACGACGGTGACCTGGGCATCCGCCGGCGTGACCGCGCACACGACGCCGACATAGGGAAGATTCAACGCGGCGGCCAGGAAGGGGGCCAGCTCGCCTTCGAGGTCGTCAATCGCCTGCGAGCCCGGGAGCACCAGCGTGTCCGGGGTGATGGGGGCCGCGGCCGAAGCGAAGAAGGCGGCCAGCACCCGGGCGGCGGCCACGGTGCCCAGGCCGGCCTGGTTCACGGGAATTTTCACCGCGCGATCGGCGCCCTTGGCCAGGGCGGTGAAGAGCACGTCGTCCACCTCGGGCGCGTCCAGGGCCACGACCGTCACCTTGCCGCCGTGTTTCTCCTTGAGGATGAGCGCCTGTTCCAGCGCGTACTCGTCCGGGTCGCTGAGTTTGAACCGGAGGAATTCCGAATCCAGGGATTTGCCATCGGCCGCGACATTGAGTTCTTCCACCGTGTCCGGCACCATTTTGAGTAGGACGTAGAGGTTCATAGGTTCCACAAGGCTTAGTTGCCGGCCAATGCCGGTTCGCTTTTCTCAGCGTCGGTGATGGCCGGCATGACGGCCACGAGCTCCGAGCCGATGCCCAGCCGTTTGGGCGAGATGCCCAGCGCGAGGCCGATCAGTTGGGTAAAATACATGACCGGCACGTTCAGCTCCGTCCCGAATTCACGGTTCACCTGCTTCTGGTAGCACTCCAGATTGACCTGGCACAGGGGGCAGGCCGTCACGATGACCGTGGCGCGCGCCTTGACCGCGCATTCGAGGAGATTGCGCACCATGCTCAGGGCGGCCCGGCGATTGGTGATGATCAACGCCGCGCTGCAGCACGTGAGGCGGAGCGGATATTCGACGGGTACCGCGCCCAGGGCGGCCACAAGGTCCTCGAAGAATCGCGGTCGTTCGACATCCTCCTTGCCCTTCCTGGGCCTTAGGATCTGGCAGCCGTAATAGGGGGCCACGCGCAGGCCGTTCAAGGAACGGGTGACTTTGGCTTTGATTTCCGCCAGCCCCACGTCCTGAACGAAGACTTCAATCAGGTGCTGCACCGTGGCGCTGCCGGAGAACTGCAGGTTGTCCTCGGCCAGGGCGCTGTTGATGTGCTCGGCCAGGTCCGGGTCGTGCTGCAGGTGGGCGCGGGTGAAGAACAGGTTTTTATAGCAGCCGCTGCACGGGGCCACCAGGTTCAGCTTCTCCTTCTCCGCCATGGCGAGGTTGCGCGCCGACAACGTGTAGGCGAGCAATTCGTCCACGTGGAAGTAAGCGGTGGCGCCGCAGCAGTTCCAGTCTTCCAGCTCCTTGAGTTCCACGCCCAAAGCGCGGGTGGTCTCCATGGCGGAGAGGTGGTAGCTGTGCGCCATCTTTTCGAGCGAGCAGCCCGGGAAATAAGCGTAGGTCTTCATTCCGAGTCTCCCAATGGGATGATCCGCCGAATCATCCGCTTGAAGTTGTCGAGGCGCTTGATCCGGGCCGGCAGCAGCGGGAGCCGCCCCTTGAGCATCAGGGCGGTGGCCGTCTGCGCTTCCTGCAGCATCTCCGGCAGCCCATAAGTGAAGAGGTAGGTGGTGGCCAGCACGGGTTCGTAGGAACGGCCGGTCCGCAGGATCATTTTTACGAACGTCTCGGAGAACACCGGGCCGATCAAGCCTTCCTGATGCTGGGTCTTCCACACGGTGTAACGCTTGAGGCCGTACATCAGTTCGGCGATGTCAATGCCCCGGGGACATCTCACCGTGCATTGGTAGCAGGACGCGCAATACCAGTAAGTGTTGGCGGCCAGCACCTGCTCTTTGAAGCCCGCCCGGATCAGCGCAATGATGCGGCGCGGCGAGTTGTCCATGAACCCGCCCGAGGCGACCGGGCAGGTGGCCGAGCAGGTGCCGCACTGGATGCAGGTGTTGATCGGGTTGCCCTGCGAGGCGTGCAGCAGGTTGCCGATCTCCTCGACGAAGGAGAGGCTGTTTTCCGGGGGGGCCGTGCTCGTTTCCGGAGGCGCCGCGTTCATTTGCTTTCGGCCTTTCGCGCCTCGGCGGTTTTCAGCAGGGCCTGAACTTTATCGAGCAGGAGCCGGGGTTCGACCGGCTTCTCGACCAGCTCGTCCACGGGCACAAAGTGGGGATGCACGGCCTGGCCGGGAAAGAGGAAGGCCATTTGTTCCCGGATGCCGGTGATGATCAGCACGGGCAGGTTGCGCAGGATGGGGTCCTTGCCGAGCTTGCGGGCGATCATGATGCCCTCGGCCCCGCGGCCCATCATCACGTCGAGCAGCAGCAGGTCGTAAGCTTTGGATTTCAGGGCTTGGAGGCCGTCCTTGGAATTGTAGGCGACGTCCACTTCGTACTTCGCCTTGACCAAAATGGCCTTGATGCCCGCGACAAAGTCGGGGTCATCGTCAATCATCAGGAGTCGTTTGGGTTCGCTCATATTAAACCTTGCGTTCAGGGGTTGGATTAGATTCGGGTGACGCCGGCACGGCCGGCAGGTGGATCGTAAAGGTGCTGCCCCGGCCGGGTTCGCTCTCGACCGTGATCGTCCCGCCATGCACTTCGATGATCCGCCGGCTGATCGCCAGGCCCAATCCGCAACCGGTCACGCCCTCGGGTTGCGCCTGGCCACGCACAAAATCCTGGAAGAGGAAGGGAAGGTCCGCCTTCGCAATGCCCACGCCCGTGTCCGTCACGGAAACCAGAACCTGCGCGCCCTGGGCTTCGGCGCGCACGCCGATTTTGCTGTTGGGGAAGGAATACTTCAGGGCATTGCCCAGGAGGTTGACAAGCACCTCGGTCAGACTGCCCTCGTCGCCGATGACGCGGGGAAGCGGCTCCACGACGGACGGCACAATCTCGATGGCCTTGCGGCTGGCGTGCGTCTGGACCGTCTCGACGGCCTTGACCAGGGCGTCGGCCACGGAAATCGGTTTGAAGGTTTCCTTCAGCTTGTTGACATCCACCGAAATGATGCGCAGCCAGGAATGGATCAGCTTCAGCAGGTCGTCCAGCCGGACCCGGAGGCGCGCGAAACGCTGCGTCTGATCGTCGGTGAGCTGTCCGGCCAGCTCATCGGTCAGCGCGTAAAGGTTCTGCTGAATGGCCCCGAGCGGCGCCTTGAGTTCGTGGGAAACGATCGCCGCAAAATTCTCCCGGAGCATCTCTTTTTCCCGGCGCAGGGCGACGGTTTGCTGGACGAGGCGGCTGTGTTCCAGGCCGCGCTGGGTGATCAGGCGCAGCTCTTCGGGGGTGAACGGCTTGGGCAGGAAATCGAACGCGCCCTTTTTCATCGCTTCGATCGCCGAACTCACGGTTGCGTAGCCGGTGATCACGATGACCGCCATGAGGGGATGCTGGCCTCGGATTTTTCCCAGCACCTCGAAGCCGGAGAGACCGGGCATTTTCAGATCGAGGAAGACCAGGTCGGGTTGGAGTTCCTCGACGAGCTTCAAGCCCTGCGCGCCGTTGCTGGCGGTCTTCACCTGGCACTCCGCGCCGGCCAGCACCTGCGTGCAGGAATCCAGCACGACTTCCTCGTCGTCAATGACCAGTATTTTGCTGCTAGGCTGCACGGTGAACGGGTTCTGACTCGGTTGTCACAGGCAGGCGGATCGTGAACGTGGTGCCCTGGCCCACCTGGCTTTCGACGGAAATGGTGCCCTTGTGCTCTTTGATGATGCCGTAACTGATGGCCAGGCCCAAGCCCGTGCCGTGGCCAACCTCCTTGGTGGTAAAGAACGGATCGAAAATCCGCTCCAGGTCTTCGTCGCTGATGCCGTGGCCGGTGTCGGTGAATTCCACTTCGACGGCGCTGTCCGCCGGAACGAACCGGCTGGCCAGCGTGAGCCGGCCCACCCCATTCATCGCCTCCGCGGCGTTGATGATCAGGTTCATCATGATCTGCTGAATCTGGGAGGGGTCCATGAGAACCTGCGGGAGGTCCTTGGCGAGATGCTTGACAATTTGGATGTTGTGGAACAGGGCCTGGCTCTCCATCAGGCTGATGCATTCTTCCAGGACCCGGTTCACACTGGACAGGCGTTTGTCCGGTTTCCGCTGGCGGGAGAAGTCCAACAAGCCGCGAATGATGCCGCGACACCGGTCGGCCTGCTTCACGATTTTCTCCAGGGACTCCCGGGTGCCGTTCCCGGTGGTCGCCCGCTCCAGGAGCAGATGCGAATAGGTGACAATGCCCTGGAGGGGATTGTTGATCTCATGCGCGACACCCGCCGCCAACTGGCCGATGTGGGCGAGCCGCTCGGACTCCATAATCCGCCGGGTCGTGAAGTCGCGCAGTTGCTGGTCCCGCTTTTTCAGCGCCGCCGCCATGAAGTTGAACGTTTCCCCCAGTTCCCGCAGTTCGTCATGGGTGCGAATCTCGACTTGGGCGTCCAGATTGCCGTGCGCCACCTGCTCCGAGGCCGACGCCAGCTTCTTGATCGAAACCGAGATTCTTCGGGAGATGAAGTAAGCCAGCGCAAAGGCCACCAGCGCGCCGACCAGCGTGGTGACCAGAAACACCAGCACGGCGTGCTGCCGCAGATCGGCGTATTTCTGCTCCAATACCCCGGCGCCGAGCATGCCGACGATCCGGCCGGTCAGGTCTCGAATCGGCTCATAGGCCGTGATGTACCAGTGGTTCACCACCAAAGCGCGGCCGATCCAGGGCTTCCCTTTCTGCACGACCTGCTGGTACACATCCTCCGCGACCCGGGTTCCGATCGCTCGCGAGCCCTCTTCGTCTTTGACATTGGTCGAGATCCGCAGGCCGTCCTGAAAAATGGTGACCGAGCCAATGTCTTTGCCCTGGTATTGATAGTTCTGGAACACGGTTTCCTTGATTCGGTCCACGATCTCGAAGTTCCCGTTCAGCAACACCCCGCCGTAAACGATGCCCAGGAGACGATTCTCCGGGTCGAGGATGGGAGCGGCGGCCTTCAACATCATCCCGCCGGCTGCCAGCGTGTCCGGGTTGTTCCGCGGCCGGACGTTGGGGGGCGCAACCAACTTGAGGTGGGCCTGGTCCGCCAGCCGCGGCACCTCCCGTCGCAGATCCTCCGCCGGGACGATGTCCGGGGCCGCCACGGGTGCTTTGCGCTCGATGACCGCCCGAACGAGTTGATCTTGACTTTGGTCGTCGCCCACCTGGCTCGCGTTGCCGGCGCGCAACAACACCCGGCCACGCGGATCGGTGATCGTCAGCACATCGAGCTTCTCTCGTTCTCTGATCCGGGCGAGCGTGTCCGCCGCCGGTTGGAGATCGCCGGAGCGCAAGCCATTCACGAGGAAGAGACGATCGCCGGTGAACCGCACCACATCGTTGACCGACGCCAGCTTGTTCAAGCAGATCTCACGCGCGGCATGGAGATCGGTTTCCACATTGGCTTGGGCTTCGGCAACGACCCGGTTCCCAATGACGCGCACTCCGACAATGCTGAAGATCATGCTGGTCAGGAGGATGATGAGCAGGAAGCTCAAAACCAGCTTTGTGGCGATCCGCACCTTGAAGACCCGGGCGCCGCCAGCCGCAGGCCTGGCCAGCCACCCCAGGGTGAGCGACGCGAGGATGTCCGACAACGTGTTCACACCGGCGTCACCGTTTCCCCCGCCTCCAGGCGCTGGCCAACCGATGGCGGCTGGGCGTGCCGCCCGGGGGCCAGTCTTTCAACTGCACGCATCCCGGCACATTCAGGACCTCCCTGCCGAAACCCTTGACCCGGTCGCCATCAAATTCGATCATCCGCGTAATTTGCATAGACGCATCCCGCCGGCCGCCTGAGGCACGTCCACCGCGCAAGGGAAGCCGCGGATCAAGTGGCTTTACTCATCGTCTTTTAGAGGAGCAAAAGTTAATCTGCTAACCTTGGGTTGCCATTCATTTGCCATTTCTTGTGGCCGCCCGGGCATGGCACCGCCTCCCGGCCGGCGGAAAGAAACCACCACCACCGCCCGTCGGCGGGGCCGGGGGCGGGCGCAATGGCGGTTATTCCACCTTGCCGGTGGCGGCCCATTCGCAACCGCGCAGGATCAACCGCCGCACCGCGGGATTCTGCAACGCCCGGACGTCGTGGCCGAACGTTTCATGGAACACGCGGCCCTGGCCGTACTCGAGTGTGAATGCCAGCGGCTCGGTTTGTTTGCTCCAGTCCGAATCGGCCGTCAGCAGCACGTGCACGGGCGCGTCGCCCTGCAGCTTCGCGTACAGCTCGTCATCCGCTTCGAAGGCGTCGAGGCCCTTGGTGACGGGATGGTCCGGGTCGGCGATCTTGACTTTGAAGGGGCCGCGCGGGCCATGTCCCGAGGTGCCCATGACCCAGTACCGGCCGCAGAGCTTGCGAAACTCGGCGTGTTCCTTGAACGACGCGCTCGCAAGGTGGGTGATCACGAACCCCTTTCCGCCTTTGACGAACGCCGCCAGGTTCGCCATCGCCGCGGCGTCGAGCGTCGGCGTCTTGGCGTTGTACATCGCCAGCAGGACCAGGTCGTAGCGCGCGAGCGCCGGGGCCGAATCCAGGATGCCGGCGTCCTCGCAGACTTTCACGTCGAAGCGGCCGGACCCGGCGAGGAGTTCACGCAGGGCGGGGGACACCTCGCGCCAGTTGTGGGCGGGAGCGACATCGTCGCCGGTGATGAGGAGCACGTTGATCTTCGGGGCGTCCGCGGCGCGCGGCGACGGCACGACCGCGAACAGCGCGGCGAGCAGGAGTGAGGTCAGGGAGAGACGCATAATGGAATGATGAAACCAGGTTATGTTGTCGAACTGTGAACCGGCATAGGTTAACGGCCATCCCGCGGTCCGGGTCAAGCGCCAACCCGCCAGGTGGCGTCCTGATTTGCCGTTTCCAGGAGCGCGGCTGTGCGCGAAGCGTCAGCCGCAGCCGGCCGAAAACGCTGCGGCTGGTCTTCAACCCAGCCGCGCTCCATTCAAATCGGGACACCCCCCGGCGGCCCTCGTCAAAAACTGCTTTACGCCCCGGCCGCCGTCGGGTCAGGTTGTTTCGGTATGTCGAAGCAAGCATGGATCGTCGCCAGCGCCCTGACCGCCCTGCTCGGGTACGCGCTGTTCGGGCTGGCGTATTGGTACCGGGGTGCGGAACTGGACCAGGTGACGCAACAACTGGCGGCAGCGCGGCGGGCCGCCGCCGCCAGCGAGTCGCAGGTGAACATCCTCAAGACCACCCTGGCCGCCGCCCAGAGCCAGGTCGCCGGCCAGCGCGCGGCGCTCGACCAGGCCGGCGCCCGCATCGCCGAACTCCAGCGGCAGACCGAGGAAGTGCAGCGCAGCCACCAGACGATGCAGGACGAAATGCGCCGGGCGCTCGAGTCCAAGGACGTCACCATTTCCGAACTGCAGGGCCGGCTGACGGTGGACATTCTGGACCGGATCATGTTCGACTCGGGCGAGGCGCAGGTGAAACCGGAGGGACAGGAGGTCCTGCGCAAAATCGCCGCCGTCCTCGCCCAGTATCCCAACCGCCAGATCCATGTGATCGGTCACACGGACAACGTGCCGATCCGCGCCTCCTCGCGCAGCAAATACGCCAGCAATTGGGAACTTTCGACGGCGCGGGCCACGGCCGCTGTCCGGTTCCTGGCCGAGCAGGCGGGGGTGGACCCGCAGCGTCTCGGCGTCGTGGGTTACGGTGAGTTCCATCCCATCGGCGACAACACGACCCCCGAGGGGCGCGCGAAAAACCGGCGCATCGCGGTGGTCGTGCTTTCCGAGGAGTTTGCCGGTTCTGACGCGGTGAAGCCGCCGGCGCCGGCCGCCAACCCAGCGGTCGCCAACCCGCCGGCCACCACGCCGGCCGGCGGCGCCACGAACGCCACCGAAACCAGAACCACCGCCCCGCTCGCGCCGACGCCCTGAACCGCCGCCGGGTCCTGAAAGCCTTGAACTGAAAACGCCGGTCCCCTTTAATCGCCGCGTGCCAACCCACGTCATCGCTGTCGCCAACCAGAAGGGCGGCGTCGGCAAAACGACCACCGCCGTCAACCTGGCCGCCTGTCTCGCCGCCGCCGGCCAGCGCGTGTTATTGGTGGACCTCGATCCCCAGGCCAACGCAACCAGCGGCCTCGGCCTGGAAAAGACCCCCGGCGGAAGCGCCTATGCGGCGTTGCTCGGCGGCGAAGCGCTGGCCACCCGGATCAAACCCACCGCGTTCGAGCGGTTGGAGATGATCCCCAGCGAACTCGATCTCTGCGGCGCCGAGGTCGAGCTGCCCCGGTTGGAAAACCACCTGACCCGGCTCGCCCAGGCGCTCGCGCCCCTGCGCGAGTCCGGGGAACGTGAACTCATCCTGGTGGATTGCCCGCCCTCGCTCGGCATTCTGACGCTGAACGTCTTCGCTGCCGCGGACCACCTGCTGGTGCCGCTGCAATGCGAATACTACGCGCTCGAAGGCATCTCGATGATCACCCGGCTGCTGAAGCACGTGCAGGAAGGCGGCACCAACCCGCGCCTGCGCCTGCTCGGGGTGCTGATGACGATGTTCGACGGTCGCACTCGCCTGTCGCAACAGGTCGTGGGCGAGGTGCGCCAGCACTTCGGCGAACTGGTGTTTGACACGGTGATTCCGCGCGCCACGCGGCTGGCGGAGGCGCCCAGTTTCGGCCAGCCCATCCTGGCCTATGACCCCTACAGCGCCGGGGCTGCGGCCTACGAAGTTCTGGCCCAGGAAGTCCTGGCGCGACTGCAGAAGTTGAATCCCGCCGCCGGTTGAGCCGTCGGATTGGCGGACTCACAAGGCTTGACGCCCTTGAAATGGGACTAAACCATCCACCCACGATGAATGTCGTTTCGCGATTGACCGAATCGCCGTTGAAAATCACCGCGTGCTGCCGCCAGGCGCTTTGGGGCGTCCTGTGCGGAGCCTGTCTCCAAACCGTCGCCGCCGACTGGCTGCAATACCTCGGACCCGAGGGCAATGGCCAGTCGCCCGAGAAAATCGCCACCCCGTGGCCGGCGGAAGGATTGAAGGTGCTGTGGAAGGCGCCGACCACCGACGGCTTCAGCACGTTCGCCGTGAGCGAGGGCCGGGCCTTCACGCTGATGATTCGGTCCATCAACGGCTTCACCCGTGAGGTCTGCGTGGCGCTGGATGCTGCCAGCGGCAAGGAACTCTGGGCCGCGCCGCTCGGCCTGGCCAAGTATGACGGCGGCGGCGACTCGGGCACCGACGACAACAAAGGGGGTGACGGTCCGCGCTCGACCCCCTCGGTGGCGGGCCAGCGTGTGTTCGCCCTGGACGCCCATCTGCTGCTGGTCGCCCTGGACGCGGCAACCGGCAACGCGGTCTGGTCGAAGGACCTCGTCAAGGAATACGGCGCCAAGAACATCGCGTGGCAGAGCGCGGCTTCGCCGGTGGTGGAGGGCGACCGGTTGCTCGTTTGCAGCGGCGCCGAAGGCGGCTCGCTCATGGCGCTGAGCACGAAGGATGGCAGCGTCGTTTGGAAGGGCGAGAGCGACGCCATGACCCATACGACACCGGTCGTGGCCACCATCCTCGGCGTCCGCCAGGTGATCTTTTTCACGCAATCCGGTCTCGTCGCCGCCGACACGGCCACCGGCAAAGTGCTGTGGCGGTACCCGTTCGATTACCGCGTTTCCACCTCGGCGTCCCCGGTCGCGGCCGGCGACATCGTCTATTGTTCAGCGGCTTATGGCGTCGGCTCCGCCGCGGTGAAGCTCGTCAAGGAGGGCGACCAGTTCAAGGTCACGCAGCTCTGGCGCATCAAGGGTGACAAGATTGCCAATCATTGGAGTACGCCGGTGGTGAAGGATGGCTATGTCTATGGGCTGTTCGGCCTGAAGGAATTCGGCAAGGCGCCGCTGAAATGCGTGGAGCTGGCGACCGGAAACGTGGTCTGGGAGCAACCCAATCTCGGGCCGGGCGGCGTGATCCTGGCGGACAACCGGCTGCTGGTCCTGACCGATCGCGGCGAGGTGGTGCTGGTGGATCCGCAGCCGGCTGGTTACAAGGAACTGGCCCGCTCCAAGGCCGTCGAGGGCAAATGCTGGAACCACCCGGTCATTGCGGCGGGCCGCCTTTACGTCCGGAGCACCAAGGAGGGCGCGTGCCTCGAACTACCGCCGAAATGAGGCCGCGGTTTACTCAAAACACGCTCTGCAGACATACATAACCGCTTTGTCATAACCGCTTAGGTCACTTTACACACTTCGCGAGGCGCCTCAATAAGAATACAAGTAGGAATGGACATGGTCGGTGCCCGCTGAATTGTTCCTCCGCCCCCGCTGCGAGCGGCCATCGGCATTCTTAACTCATCCTCGCGCTCTTGCGCCAGTTGGCCGCGATACTTCTTCACCAACTCCTCCGTAGATTGGCCTGTTCTAGTCTTTGCCACTAAGTGCCAATGCCCACAGCGAAAGCAGGGTGAATCACTCTGAAGGCATCCAGGATCTCATTTCGTAGCAGGTCCAGTTCTTGAGCCGCGTTAGCGGACACCATGAAGGTGGGACAGTCAGGTTGGCCGCACGAGCAGGGCTTGATCTCACCCCGCCGCACAAATGTATCGAACTGCGCCCTCAAATTGACCAGCTTCCTTTCGATCTTCGCCACGGCATCACGCGTCTCCTTGCTTTTGATGTCATGGCGGCTGGGGATGCGCCGGATTATCGTTCCATCCCGCAACCGATGAATTCCAGTGCCCAGCCCCTCGATGGTGTCGCTAATGGCCTGTTTGAAAGCGGGAATCGAACTCTCCGAATAAAACGGTGTGTAGAAGGCAGGACGGTCAAACAAGCCTGCCATCAACGCCACGATCTCCGCGTCGTTTGCAGGCTTCACGCTGCCGACAAACGTCCTGATCTCATCGGGTGTATCAGGGAATTGCACACCATCCACAAACCGCTTGAGCAGCGACTCCGCCTTGTGGCGCAATCGCTCCTCGAATTCCGGTCCGGCCCACACCTCGCACTCTCCGATGCCATTTGCTGTGACCGCTCTTTTGATTTTGTCCCTCAGCGAGGCAGACACAGGGGATCCACACAACACGATGCATCTATCAGGCGCTGCCCAGTTTGACTTTCCCAGTTTTTTGAGATCGTCGGTTACTTTGGTCGTCGTCAGCCTCCGCCAATTCGCGCACAAAACACTCACTTTCTCGCCTTGGGGTTTGCCGTCTCTCAAACGATTCCCGCAAATGTCGCGGCCACTGTCGCTTCCCACTTGGCCATACCATTCCAGCTCACTCCAATCGTCGGTCCGAAGGAGGTACGCGAAGACAAGCCGTTCGAAGTTCGTCCCACTGAAGTCCTCAAAGTGGATCGGTGCGACTGTAACCGTGAACTTGCTCACTTCTCACCTCCTGTCAGCGTTAACGCCTCATCGCACCAAATGATCAACTTCTGGTCACGAAATAATGGTTGCATCGCGCGGACCTTTGCTCTTGTCTTCGACATACTCCATTTCTCCCGTTAACTCGTTGTAGGCTCTCGCTCCACGACGACGTGGAGCTTGCCGTCCACTGGCTTGGGCATGTTTCCGACGTGGATCGCGTAATTTATCTGGAATGACGATGCCGCGTCGAACGTGTCGAACATCACGTTGAGCGGATCAAACGTTTCTCGGAATCCGTGCTTTAGCTTCCGAACGTGAAAGCTAACATCGTAACTATTAGTGCGTTGGATGCTGGCCGACGAGACGTTCGCTGCCGAATTGAAACTCGGTAGGATGCGAGCCTGCGTTTGATGCATTGCAAGCGCACTGATGCGTGCAAAGCTATCTTCGAGAATTTGTTGCTCGGTCCGTGGTCCATCAGGTGCCTCTGGCGGAACCGGGGCCTGCGGAAGGCCATCCTCCTCCACCAACTGGAAGCCGTCAGGGAAATGGAGCTGGGCATCAATATCCTCAGCCGGACTGCTGCCGTCATTTCTGATGATAATCTTCAGGCAGAGCGTTCGCAGCTTTAAGTTATTGTGCACAAGCATTGCTTCCAGGTAGTGACGGTAGTCGCCATAGAATTGCTCCAATTGCGCGTTATAACGGCTGAATTCCTCTGGCCGAATCCCAGATCTGAGCGACATGGTTATGTTGCTGCGCATTGCGATCATTCTCTGTTCCGCTCGGCGGGCAATGCCCCGCGTTGGCGTCACAGAATGCGTTTCAGACGGAAACTGGAGCTGGGGATATTTTCTGGTCAGTTCCAGCACCGCGCGCTCAACATCACTGGAGACGAGTTCCAACGGTTTTGCCAGAGTAAACTTGGTCACAGCGGCTTCACTTTCGAAGCACAACTTCAAAAGCGGTGCTCGGTGCTTTAATTCGTAGATCTCGGATTCAAGTTCGTTGACGCGCTTTGTGTTCGGGTCACTTTCCTCGGGCAGCTTGAGTTTCTCCGGGGGTAAAAGGACGGGAATGTTGTGGGACCTGGACTTTAGATTCAATCCAACATCCGCTGTCACAAGGCGACAATCGCTGCCTGGATGTCGTGTCCGATAGTCCAGGATACTTGCCAGCAAAAAATCGTCCTGCACGTCCGTCCTCAACTGGTGCGCGGCAAAATCAATCATCGGATCGTAGGTGATAGCCTCAGCGTCCACACCAGGGCGTATGACCGCTCTGCCCCCGGTCCCGAATCTCTCCAATAAGCTGGCGAGTGCCACCTGAGCACGCTTCCGCAAATGACGAGACGGGTTCGTGTCCTTTTGCTTGTTAAGTTCACGAAACACGACCGGCGGCAAAACGATGAGCACTGACTTTGTCTGAGTCAGGCAACACCAATCAATCTGGTCCAAGCTCCGGTAGTGGAGAAAGATGTTTGTATCGATGAACAGCGATGCCGTGCTCACACAGATTCCCTCCCTGTCAGTCGGCCAGTGTCAGCCGGGTTCGCTTGGCTGTAGGACGCAGGTTTCAAATCGGTCATCCTGTTCGATGGGCCTTTAGTCACTTCCATGTATCTTCGCCATGACGTGGCAGACGTTGCCACGAAACGTCTGCCAGCGCAAGCATTTTTGAAGCCATGTTGTGGCTCGGAGCTAAACAACAAGCGGCACCATCACCCCGCATCCCCCACCTGCGGCCCGGTCACTCCAGGCCATAGGCAGGGGTAGAGGGGCAATGCCAGCAGTCAGGCAAGGCGTCAGTCCCTAGTATTGACACATTGTATTCCGCGCCGTGGAACCGTTAGTCGCAAATCGCATTTTCTGTCCTCCCGCATTTTTCTCAAAGCTCCCTGCGTCATAACCAAACGTGTTTCATTTCCGTACAAAAATCGTCTGCTTGCGCGCTTCATCCAACGGCCATTCCCTTTTGACCGGCATCCACGGGACACGCGGTTCGGTGCCGTGCGCGCGTTGGGCGCGTTCAATCGTTTGCCTTGGGTTTCCTTGCCATTTACGCGGCCCACAAATTCGCAGCCTGGGCGTGAGGCACGCCGGAAAGCGGAATTCCGTGATCAAACGTCACCAGCCGTCCATGATGGGCCACCGCCAGGGCCAATAAATACAGGTCGGTCAGTTGGCGCGAACTGTGGAGGCGCTCCGCGGCGAAGGTTCTTTCGTCCCGCAGAGAAATCTCATCCGGCCAGAATTCATGGTCGCTCTGAGCGGCGAATTGACGGAGCCGGCCAATCAAATCCCCCGGCGTGAACCGCGTCTTCCGGCTGTAGCCGGGATGAGACAGGAGGCGAACCACGCCGTTTTCCGTAAGCGGACAACTGGCCCAGCCGCGCTTCCGATTCGCCGCCCACCACGCATGAGCGCGTTCGTGAAAGGCATGGTCGGGATCCAGCAGCGCGATGATGACGTTCACGTCCAGCAAGGCGCGCATGGCTCAAATTCCTTCCAGGTCCATCAAGTTCTGAATGCGTTCGAGCGTTACCACTTCGCCACGCGAGGAGAGCAACGGCACGCCGCCGCGCGTGGCGGAAGGTTTTCCGGGCGGTGTGGCCGGAGCGGCCAGACCGCGCCGGGCCAAAGTGGAAATAACCTGTCCCGCCGTGCCGCCTTCGCGTTGCGCCAGTTCTTTGGCGGCTTGCAGCACATCGTCTTCAATGTCCAAGGTTGTTCTCATGCATCTGATGCTATTGCATCCGCGCATCAAAGTCAAACCCCGTTTCGTCGGCAACGGCGGCTTCGCATTTTCATTTGCCAACAAGCATGGTTGGCGCGTGGGCCGGCCAGTTTGCGCTGGCCGCGGTCAAATCTGGCGCAACTCACCCTCGCAGTTCCCCTTTCTTGCGCGGAGTCACGCCCTGACTTTCAAGCACATCACTTGTGATCCCAAACGGCTGAACGGCCGGACGTGCATCCGCCAGCTTCGGTGGACGGTGCGCCGCGCGCCGGAGGCGGTGGCCACTTATCCCGACCTGCGGGATGGGCAGCGCGAGTTTCCTGAACTGGAGACGGCAGACATCCGCGAGGTGCTCGCGTACGCCGCGGCCAATCTGGACGACAAGGTAATTGAACTGACCGCAGCGGGATGAAGTGGCAACTCGACCGGGAACGCCGAATCCGTCGCCGGCCGGTTTCATGATGGCGGAGGCCTACTTGTTGAACCGGAAGTTCACCACGTCGTAGTCCTGCATCACGTAGGTTTTGAGTTCGAGCCGCTGTTTGCCCGCGCGCTTGGCGCCGGTCTCGCCGCCCTGCTCGACGAAATCCGCGAAGCTGATGACCTCCGCGCGGATGAAGCCCTTCTGGATGTCGGTGTGGATCGTGCCCGCCGCCTCCCAGGCGGTTGCGCCGCCGCGGACCGGCCACGCGCGGTTTTCCTTGCCGCCAACAGTGAGGAAGCTGAGGAAGCCGCTTTCCTGAAACCCGCGCACCAGCAGCGCCTCCGGCGCCGCCAACTCGGCTTCCGCCGCCACAATGACCGGCTTGTTGCTGTAAAAGTTGTGGGCGGCAATGGCGGCGATTTCCTCCGGTTTCAAACCGGCCTTGCCCACCGGCGTCTCGCTGATGAGCGCCTCGGCCAGACGCTCGATCACGGCCTTCTCGGCCGCCTCCGCCCCGCGCCCCAGGCGGGTTTCGATGAACTCAAGGTCCTTCATCAGCAGGTCGCTGAGCGCGGTCCGCGAGGTCAGGATGGCGTCGGCAGTGAGCAGGTCGGCCTCCTTCTCGGCGACGATCTCGACCTGGGCGTAGGTTTTCTTCTGGGCCTCGACCAGTTGGTCGGCCTGGTCCAGGCGCGGATCCTTGATGTTGTGCCGGCCGGGCGTGATGCCGGTGACGCCGAAGAGACAAATCTTCACCCGCCTTGCTTAAGCGCCAGGTGGCGCGCGGTCAAGGCGGAGAAACGAACCGACATCCCGCCCAGCCCGGCGACGAGGTCCATTCGCAGGGCGGCACGAGGCTGAGCGGTCCCGGCAAAGCCGGTCCCTCGCGCACGGCGCGTTGACTCAAATGAAAAGGTAACCCGGGGGTTTTTGCCTCAGGCCTTCGTTGACTCATCAATCAGGTTACCGGCGCGGAGTTGATCGAACAGGTTTCGGAGCTGGATTTCAAGCTCC
>Ga0116116_1000283_pt1 | contig 61605 bp, 49 predicted proteins | sample June2015DPH_10_1_FD_89722 | JGI IMG/M metagenome (GOLD analysis project Ga0116116, IMG submission 89722) | Peatland microbial communities from SPRUCE experiment site at the Marcell Experimental Forest, Minnesota, USA - June2015DPH_10_150 | ecosystem: Environmental > Terrestrial > Soil > Wetlands... | reverse complement strand
GCCGGTTACCTGCCGCTGGACGGAAAGACCCCGGCACCTTAACTGCATCGTAGCATTGGATTTTGGGATGTGTTGCGCAGGATAGGTGGGAGACTTTGAAGCTCTGGCTTCGGTCAGGGCTGAGTCAACGGTGAGATACCACTCTACATATTCTGAGATTCTAACTTCCGCCCCGCACGGGGCGAGGGACAGTGTTACGTGGGTAGTTTGACTGGGGCGGTCGCCTCCTAAAATGTAACGGAGGCGCCCTAAGGTTCCCTCAGGCTGTTTGGAAATCAGCCGTCGAGTGTAAAGGCACAAGGGAGCTTGACTGTGAGACAAACACGTCGAACAGGGAGGAAACTCGGGCTTAGTGATCCGGTGGTCCCGCATGGAAGGGCCATCGCTCAACGGATAAAAGGTACGCCGGGGATAACAGGCTAATAGGGCCCAAGAGCTCACATCGACGGCCCTGTTTGGCACCTCGATGTCGGCTCATCGCATCCTGGGGCTGAAGCGGGTCCCAAGGGTCCGGCTGTTCGCCGGTTAAAGCGGTACGTGAGCTGGGTTTAGAACGTCGCGAGACAGTTCGGTCCCTATCCACGGTAGGCGCAGGAGATTTGAGGGGGGTTGCCCATAGTACGAAAGGACCTGGGTGAACGAACCTCTAGTGTACCAGTTGTGCCGCCAGGCGCAGCGCTGGGTAGCCACGTTTGGAAGTGATAACCGCTGAAAGCATATAAGCGGGAAGCACGCCCCGAGATAAGATCTCCCTCCCGCAAGGGCTAAAGGTCACAGGTAGACTACCTGTTTGATAGGCTGGGTGTGTAAGTCCAGTGATGGATTCAGCTAACCAGTACTAATAGACCGTGAGGCTTGACCATAAAGTTTATCAAGACAAAAAAACGCATAAGAATCCCGGTGATCATAACGGCGGGGAAACACCCGTTCCCATTCCGAACACGGAAGTTAAGCTCGCCAGTGCCGATGGTACTGCCAGGGCAGCCTGGTGGGAGAGTAGGTCGTTGCCGGGTTTATTTTGTTACTTAAAAGCTCATCGGATAAAGGTCGGAGGGGCACGGGCCCCATCAGTCGGTCGGTCATACTCCTCTCCTTTATTACGGAGCAAAATCTATAAGGAGAGATGTATGAACATCTACGTTGGAAACATTTCCCGGACCGCCACCGAGCAGGACCTGAAGGAAGCCTTCGAGGCCTTCGGTGCGGTTCAGACCGCGTCCATCATCAAGGACAAGTTCTCTGGTGAGTCGCGCGGCTTCGGCTTCGTCGAGATGCCGAACAAGGAAGAGGCCGACAAGGCCATCTCCGGACTGAACGGCAAGGACCTCAAGGGTCGCAGCCTGACGGTCAACGAAGCCCGGCCCCGCACCGATCGTCCCCGGACGAGCGGCGGCGGCAGCAGAGGCGGCTTCGGCGGCGGCGGCGGCCGCAGCCGGTTCTGATCGCTGGGCGATTCGGTGACGGGGCATTTCGGTGACATGATCCAAATTACTTGAATTTGGTGCGTGTCACCTGAAATGTCAGTGCGTGTCACCAGAATCGGAAACTGAGCGATCCTTTCTTTTTCGAACGCAAGGGCGGATGCCCGGGTTGGGCAATCCGCCCTTTTTTATTTTCAGGGGGTCTTCCGGCACGCTTCTTGAATCGGCTTTCCCGATGGGCCGGGAGTCTTTCGCCCTCGCCATCCGGAGCGCACGGTCCTCTACCAGGTGCTGTTCTATCACTTCGACCGGTTCCTGGTCGAATACGAGAAGCGCTTCGAGAAGAAGTCCAGGTATTTTCGATTTCTTGACCCCTGTCGGGGGCCGGGATATACTCTTCTTGTGATGGGCAGGCCTGGTTCTGAGCCTGAACCCCGCGATTCCAAGCCGGGCAAAAAAGGAAATTCTTATCTTTACTCTGATTGAGGAGAGGAGTTCCATGGTCATTCCTTCATCCCGTCGTTCTCTTATCGCTATTCTGCTGGCAGCTGCCGTCTGCGCCCCATACGCTCTGGCGCAACAGGAGTTTCCGCCGCCACAGGGCAATGGTCGCCTCGTCGTCCTCGTCTCGGGAACCGCAGGCCCCAAACACGACAGGGAATTTGCCCAGGCCATTGCCGCACTTGGCTACGATGTCGTGCTCTTCGACGGCAACAAGATGGAAGGGAAAGGCTTCGAAGGGATCAGGTCCGCCATCGAGCGGGCGAGGCAGATGCCTCACGCCGTTCCCGGAAAAGTCGCGTTGATCGGTTTCTCTCTCGGCGGCGGGATCGCGCTGGCTTATGGCTCCCTGATGCCCAATGAAGTCGCGGTCGACATCGTCTGGTATCCGGCCACGGGTTTCTTCTCGAGGTTTCCCGGATTCGCCAGGCGCATCAGGGTCCCGGTGTTGATGTTTGCCGGAGAGTCGGACACTTATCGCGACTGCTGCCTGATCTCGACGGCGCGCGCCATCGCCGCCGCCGCGGCCGCCGCCAAAGTGCCGTTCGAACTTGTCACCTATCCCAAAACCGGGCACGATTTTATTGTGGGGGGTAGCAACTACAATCCGCAATCCTATCAAGACGCCCTCGACCGTACCGCTGCCCGCTTGAAAGGTGCTTTTGGCGATTGATTGCCAAAATACACCATATTAAACGCAATAAATAAGGCAGGATATTTCATCCGGGGACCGATCGTCCTCGGACGAGCGGCGGCGGCCGGTTCTGATCGCTTCACTGCCAAGAAATCGCCGGAATTTGAGTTCTTGACCACTGCCCCTGGTCGGGCTATCCTTATTTCATGAGGGGAAGGGTTGATTCTGAGCCCGCGGTATCATCTCTCTAAAAGGAGATTTTTTATGAGCGCGCACGAAGCTTTCAACGGATCGGGTTTCTCGAAATTCCTCAACAGTCCGGCGGGCCGCATCTTTCGTTTGGTCGCCGGCGCGGGATTCCTCGTGGTCGGGTATGTGTATCGGGCCCACGCGCTCGGTGTGCTATCGATGGCGTGGAGTGCTCTCCCTTTGAGCGCCGGAGCGCTTGACATTTGCTACATCAGCGCCGTGCTGGGCGGCCCGCTCTCTGGCGCAAAGATCCGGAGCAAGTACAAGATTGATTGACATCCAAATGGAGCCGACGCGTCTGAAATGACCCGCTCCGGGATATTGTCATGAGATTTCTAAGCCGATGAACCAAAGAAAGAAATTCAATGCCATTGACGAGTACATCTCCTCGTATCCTCAAGATGTCCAGATCTTGTTGAAAAGGATAAGGAAAGCCATCAGACTGACGGCACCTGAAGCGGGAGAAACAATAAAGTATCGGATCCCGACCTTTCAATGGCATGGCGACTTGGTTCATTTCGCAGCTTATAAAAATCATATCGGGTTTTATCCGACGTCCTCCGCTATCAGAGCATTCAGAGGGGAGCTGTCGCCATTTGAAACGGCCAAGGGGACGATCAGATTTCCCTTGGATAAACCTATCCCTATTGGTTTGGTGAAGAGGATTGTTAAGTATAGAGTGAGAGAGATCAACAGAAAAGGATGACGCATCAATAGCCTCACGCTCAACGCCCCCCTATATCCTCGGGACCGGAATATTTTCCAGGAGTTTAAGAATGAAAAAACTGGCCATCGTCATTATCTCGGGGGCCTTGGTGCTCACGGCAGAGCTGACCCAGGCCCGGCCCCAGGCCGCGCAAGTGAAGGTCCAGGCCACGGTCAAGATTTCGGGCCGGGTGACCGATTTCGAAGGGCGTCCGATCGGCGGGGCCACGATCGAGGTCAAGAATTCCCGCTTCGACAACGCCGCCGAAGGCGTCTCGGACAAAGACGGCCGCTATTCCCTCACCGTGCCGAAGGGAACGTACATGGCTCTGGCTGCAGTCAAGGATTATCGCGTGAAATCTCTCGAGTACTGGGCCTGGACCGTTCCGGCGGAGCGGGACATCGAAATCAACCCGCGCTTTGACCGGCTCGAAGTGTACGGGATCAACGCCTGGCGACCCCAGGGTGGCTACGCATCCTACCAGATTTACTTCCGTCCCATGAGCCTGACAAGGACCATGAAGGCGGTCATGGAAGCGGGCGGCATGGAAAACCTTGAAAAGCTCCCGGTCATCGATATCGCCCCGGAGCTTACCGTCGATGACATCCAGGTCGCCATCGACGGGCAGCCGGTCAAGGTTCTCCAGATGGACAAGGTCCGCGAGGCGTCGGGCCCGAGCCAGTATCTTTTCGGCTATCTCATCCAGGTCCCGCTGGCGGAAAAGAAGCCGGCGACGGAATATTTTCCGATCACGATCTCACTCACCGATAAGGCCACCGGCGAAAAGGGAGAGGGATGCCTTTTCTTCCGGCCGGCCCATTTAATTTGACGAGACCGGAAGGGCGGATGTCCGGAGTGAGCGCTCCGACCTTTTTTTATTTCTTTCAACGGCATCCGGAGGCTTCGGGGAGCGGCCGCGCCCCGATCCTCAGGGAATATTTCCGTGAGGATGGGCGTGTTTCAGGATATGGGGTTTTTCCAGACCGTGGGCCAGCATGAGCTCTTCATTCGAAAGGATGGTCATGGCCGGCCCGTCGGCGACAATCTGGCCTTCATCCAGAACGATGGCCCTCCGGCATAACCCCACGACGAGTTCCAGGTCGTGGGTCGCGATGATCTTTGTCGCCGGGATGGATCGAAGAAGGGACAGGAGCTGGCGTTTCCCTCTCGGGTCGAGACCCCGGGTCGGCTCATCAAGGGCGAGAATCTTCGGCCGGCAGACAAGGATCCCGGCCAGACAAACGCGCTGCTTCTCCCCGGCGCTTAGATGATGGGGGGATCTCGCGTCGGAACCCCGAAGACCGACTTTAATCAGGGCCTCCCGAACGAGGTCGTTCACGTCTTTCTCCAGCAGGCCGAATTGTCTGGGACCGAAGGCCACGTCTTCATAGACGGTCGGACAGAAGATCTGGTCGTCGGGGTCTTGGAACAGCAATCCCACTTCCCGCCGGACCTGCCGCAGGCTTGACTTGGTGATCGGCACGCCCTGGATGAAGACCGAGGGCTGCCCGGAGGGAGCTTCCGGCAGGATGCCGTTCAGGTGCATGAGCAGGGTCGATTTGCCGGCCCCGTTGGGTCCGATCAGCCCGACGCTCTCTCCGGCTTCTATCCTCAGAGAGACATCGTGGAGCGCCCTGCGGTTGTCCGGATACGAAAAGCAGAGGCTTTGGAGCTCGATGGCCGCCATCGTCATCTCCACCCTCTGGCCGACATGGCCGCGAAAATCCGTTCCGCCCGTTCCGTCGAGCGCAAAAATAACTGGCCAATGATCACGGAGATGGAACGCCAGGACCCCATGCCCCGCGTCACGAACGTCCGGCTGAGCCTGGCGCGCTTCATCCGCTGCATCTCGTCGATCAGGACGAAAACATAGCGGTACATCAGGGCGATCAACGTCAGGAAAGCGGGAGGCGTATGGATCCGGCGGAGAACACCCAGCAGCTCCGTGAACGGAGTGGTGTTCGACACGAGGAGGACGGTCGTCAGGCTGAGCGTGCTCTTGATGATGATGGAAGCGCAGGTCATGCCTCCCCCGGGCTGCAGGAGCGAGGCCGCGGCGACGACGATCACGAACGGCTCAAAGACCAGGAGCCTCTTCAAAAAGAAAAGGGCCGGGACCCTGCTCAGGGCAATGACGAGGATGAGGAGAAACGCCACGACGGGGAAAGGATAAATGGTTCTGAGCGGGGTGATGACGACGATCAAGATGCAAACGAGCGCCGCCGCCATCTTCAGCGCCGCGGGCAGGCGGTGGACCGGGCTGTCGAGCCTGCTGAACCGGTCTAAGAAATCATGATGCATGGTGCGCTCGCCTCCCTGGGGAAGCTACGAGATACGGTCCTTCGGCTTGGAAATCACGATTCTGGCCAGGACGAATGAGATTCCGAAGACAAGGATGGCGCCGACGATCCCGGCCAGAGCCGTGGCCCTGGAGAGCGAGCCGACGCCCGGGACATGATAATCGGCCAGGGGTGACGGGATCAAGGGCCTGGCCAGGACTTTCGAATTGAACCCGATGGCCGAGGCGACCTTTTCCAGGCCATCGGGCCAGCGGGAGGCAAAGGGCAGCACGAACAGGACCAGGCCGATGATGATCAAGGAACCGTTGATCAGCACTCCTCCGAGCGGCCGGGCCTCTCCTTCGGCCCCCGAAGCCGCTCCGATTGAGAGCAGGTCGGGCCTCGTCGCGTAGATGGCGGCCAGGACGAGCGCCGTGATCAACGCTTCGCCGACGCCGATCAAAATATGGATCCCCGTCATGGCCGGGAAACCGACGGACCATGGAACGGTCCCCGACCAGGCCAGTTCCCCGGTGCAGCAGACGGCGGCCAGGACCGTCGAAAACCACGCCGCGAAGGCCACCGCCACGAATTTCCCGCGCTCGCTTTTGATCGGCAGGGCGACCAGCCGATAAAGATAGTATCCTCCGAGCGTGGCCAGGATGCCCATGTTGAAAATGTTCGCGCCCAGGGCGAGGACCCCGCCATCGGCAAACAGAAAGCATTGGACGATCAGGACGACCGACATCACCAGGATGGCCTCGCTGGGGCCCAGCAGAACGGCAACGAGAACGGCACCCAGGAGGTGCCCCGAAGTCCCGCCCGCCACCGGAAAATTGATCATCTGGGCGACAAATATAAAGGCCGCGGCCAGCCCCATCAACGGCACTTTCCTGGGTGACATTTGCGTCTTGAGAACGCGGAGGGCACGCCCCACCCCCAGCAGTGATAATGCCGACGTGGCCACGATCGTCTTCGTGTCCAGGAAACCGTCCGGTATATGCATAAGAAAACCTGCGGTCAGCCGGGACCTCGGGAAGGGTGAGCCGGCAGCTCTTTTTTCCTGTACTCGTCAACGTAGATCTTCATCGTTTCCGCCATCCGGTCCCGGTAAAGCCCCATCTTGAAAAAGAACCGGCCTGAGGGTGGATAGCCAAAGGTCTCCGAATAGGCCGTCACGCCCGTGTAATCGACGATCGGGCGACCGTCGAGCGATGCTTTGACCCGTCCGTCCTGCCCCCGGGAGAACCGGATCAGGAAGATGAAGTCCAGCCACTTGCCTCGGATCTCATCTTTCGTGCTGAAGAGCGTCCGCGTCTTGGGCTCGGCGTGTAACGTCACGCGGAACTCGCCCGCCTGATAACGCAGGGCGATGACGGGATTGTCCTGGCCGCACTTGCCGGACGGGCAGTATTGCTTCCACTGGGCGATGACCAACCGGGTCGGCACAATAGGGAAATCCCGCGGCACGAACATGCTGAACGAATACGAATAGGTCGAGCCTTCGCGTGAGGTCAGTTCGCGGGCCTCCATCAACTCGGCCCGTTCAAGGTCCGTCCCCTTCTCATCCGCGAGCTGATCCCCTGGATGAAGCGTGATCATGGCGGCGCTTCGGCCCGACCGGACGGCCTCGGATTGGATCTTCACGGCGCCGGGAAGGAATCGCTCCGTGCTCCAGGCCTTGCTCAGCGCGGGTGATTCGAATCCATCGTAAACGTCGACGGGCCGGCGCGACTGACCGCCGAGAGACATCAGGAGACAAACTGGAAGGAGCACGCGGATCAAGGATGGGATTTTCAATTTTTCTCTCATCACAAGAGGATGGCAGGCTCGGGCTATTTTCCGATATCTTTCCGGATCGCCTCCAGCTTCTCCTTGAGGACCGGGGCGAAGGCGAAAAATCCCTGCAACGTCGCGCAGCCGTAGTCCTGGCAATGGGCGCAGGTCGTGACCCTGCGCGCGGACGCGCAGAGCCTGATCGCGCAGCTCGCAGCATGGGCCGTGGACGTCCTTTTCCCCGCCGGGCAGCCGTCGCAAATGCACATCTCCACGCTGATGTTCTTGGCGCCGAACTGTTCGGTCCATTTTTTCGCCGCCGCTTCAAGTCCGGCCCGGTCGTTCTTTTGGGTAGCGATATAAGCTTCGCACTCTCCGCAATCAAGGCCACAGTAGGCTTGGATCTTGGCCATGTTTCTGCCCTCCCCGATTTTCGGTGCCGCCGCCATCTTATTATGGCAGGAGAATTCCAGTCAAGGCGTGGATGGGAATTCCACCTTTGTTCTTACGCAAAGGGCAGATGCCCGGGTTGGGCAGTCCGCCCTTTTTTTTATTTTCGGGGGAGTTTGACACTGATTCGTAGCCGGCGATATCATCATTTCGTGTTGGGAGGGATGGGTTTCGAGCCCGAAGGGCCGGAACTTCGTGCGGCCCGGAAAAGAGAATTCTTATCAATCCATGAGGCTGAAGATGACCACTGACACATCCGTAGCCAGCGAAGTTGGAGTCTACGCGTGTCCCGTATGCAAGCGTCCCTTGCGCCAAGAAGAGGGTCTGCTCCGCTGCCCCGCCTGTTCCCAAGCCTACCCCATCAGGGAGGGTATCCCCGAATTCATTCTTGAGGAACTATCCCAAAGTCAGGATCCTGTGCTGAGGAGAATGCGCTTCATCGATCGGATGGCAGGCATTTACGAAACGAGGTTATGGTATCCGATCGTTCTCAACGTCTACGGCGGGTTTCACAGCCCATCTCTCGCGCAACTGATCAGCACGGTGTCTCAGAAAGTCCAATCGGCCAAAGGCCGGGTGCTGGATATCGCTTGCGGCCCCGGCACCTTTGGCCGGCGGATCGCGTCACCGTCGAAGGAGGTGTTCGGAATAGACGTATCCAGGGGGATGCTTCGGCAGGGCGCAGCCTACGCCGCAAAGGAAGGCATTTCCAACGTGCATTTCGCCCGGGCAAGAGTGGAGGCCCTTCCCTTCGAAGACGGCCTTTTCGACGCCACCCTCTGTTGCGGCTCACTCCATCTCTTTGGGGATACCGTGATGGCTCTGCGCGAGATGGCGCGCGTCATGAAGCCCGGAGCAATTCTCGCGGTCTTCACCTTCACCGCAGGCAGCGGCGGTATCCTGAAGTTTCGCCGTGTGCGTGAGCGGAGCCTCAGGAATTACGGCCTTCATGTCTTCGGCCTTTCTGAGATGGAGCAGCACTTGACCGCTTCGGGCTTTAAGGACTTCCAACCCGAAGTATCCGGCTCCATTTTGACGTTCAGCGCCCGCAAGCAAGGGTCCTGACTCGGGGCGCAAGACCGGACCCTAAAGTGTTTTAAATCACGACCTTGGGATACATGTAAGCGCTGATGGAAGAAATGATCAACGTGGCCCCCAGCAGAATACCGATATCGGCCAGGACCCCGGTCGTCACGCCGCTGACCAATAAGGACCGAAGGCCTTCGACCATATAGCTCAAGGGATTGATCTTGGCCACCACCTGGAGCCACTGGGGCATGATATGAATGGGATAAATGGCGTTCGAGGCAAAGAAGAGCGGCAGGGTGATGACCTGACCGATGCCCATGAACCTTTCCCGGGTTTTCACGATGGACGCCACGATCATCGATAAGCCGGTGAAGAAGCTCGCCCCGAGAAGGACGATCACCATGACTCCGGGGATCGTCCAAAAGCCGATATGGAGCTGGATCCTCAAGATAAAAGCGAAGATGAAAACGATCAGGGCCTGGCTGAGTCCCCGCACCGTCGCCGAGAGCATCTTGCCCCAGACCAGGGCCAACCGGGGGGTGGGTGTCACCAGGAACTTCTGGAGAATGCCGGCGTCCCGGTCCATGATGATATAAAGCCCGTAAAATATCGCCACGAAGGTCACCGACTGCGTCAGGATGCCCGGAGTGATGAACTGGAGATACGTGACGCCTCCGGTCGGGATGGCCCGGACCTTGCTCAAGGCCTCGCCGAAGATGCCGAGCCAGAGGATGGGCTGAACGGCGCGGGAAATGAGCTCCGTCGGGTCATGGAGAAGCTTCCGTGTTTCCGTCCCGGCGATGACCGCCGCTTTTTTGATGCTTTCCAGAACATATTTCAGCATGCTTTTCATCCTAACTTCTGCTCATTCCGCCGTTGCCGGCGGATATCTCCGAAACGGGCGGGCGTGTTGTCTTCGAGCGCGTCACCCGTGAAAAAGATGAAGGCTTCCTCCAGAGTCTTTCCCTGGCCGGCTTTCTCTTTGAGTTCCATGGCGGTGCCGATGACGGCCAGGCGGCCGCGATTCATGATCGCCACCCGGCTGGAGACTTCGTCGGCCTCTTCCATGTTATGGGTGGTGAAAAAGACCGTCGTCCCGTATTCACGTTTCAGCTCCGTAAGGTTTTCCCAGACATCCTGTTTGGCCACGGGATCGAGCCCCGAGGTGGGTTCGTCCAGGAACAGCACCTGGGGCCGATGGAGGATGGCCTGCCCGACCTCGAGCTTCCTGATCATCCCGCCTGAGAACGTCCGCACCAACGAATGGGCGAAATTTTCCAATTTCAGGAACGACAGGGCCGCGTCGACTCTGCCCTTCCTTTCAGCAGCCGGAACGTCGTAAAGACGGGCCATGAGCATCAGGTTCTCATAAGCCGTCAGGGTGCCATCCACGGAAATCAGCTGCGGCACATAGCCGATGGACCGGCGCACCTCGGCCGGGTGGGCGACAAAATTGTGGCCGGCGATGATCCCGTCGCCGCTCGTGGGTTTGAGCAGGGTGATGAGCATTTTGATCGTTGTGGTTTTCCCTGCCCCGTTCGGGCCAAGAAGAGCAAAGACGTCCCCCCGATGGACAGAAAAAGAAATATGATCCACCGCCTTTAAATCACCAAAATGTTTGGTTAAGTTCTCAACAATGATGATAGGTTCCATTTCTAAGGGACTCATCTTGTGGAGTATATCACCAATTGGCCAGGGGAAGATGTCTGAATATCTCCATGGTTCGCGGGCCAGGGCGGATGCCCGGGTTGGGCCGTCCGTTTTTTTTATTTTACGTGCGCGGCTTTTTATGATACTCTAGAAGGCGAGAAATCCCCCGTCAAGGGGGCGCGGGTCGGATAAAGGTACGGAGGGCAGAGGCCCTAACAGCCGAGATACTCCTCTCCTTTATTGCGATCGATTATTGATTGGGGACGTCGCGGGTGACACCCGGACGGGCCCTTCGTCAAAGGAGACGAGTATGAATATCTACGTCGGCAACCTTTCCTTCACGGTGACCGAGGAAGACCTCCGGGGGGCCTTCCAGGCCTTCGGGACGGTCGAGAAAGCGGCCATCATCACGGACAAGATGACCGGCCAGCCCCGCGGCTTCGGCTTCGTCGAGATGCCGAACAAGGACGAGGCGGTCAAGGCCATCAGCGGGCTCAACGGCAAGGACCTCAAGGGCCGGAACCTCAAGGTCAACGAAGCCCAGCCCCGCCCGGCCGGCGGCGGCGGCGGCAGGGGCGGCTTCGGCGGCGGCCGCGGCCGGTTCTGATCGCTGATATCGCTTAGCGGTCAACCTTTCTTTCTTCGCAAGCAAGGGCGGATGCCCGAGGGGGGTAGTCCGCCCTTTTTCTTTTCCCGGATCCGGATCCCGCGCAGGGCAAAGCGTCCTTGACAGTCGGGGAGACTCACCCTAGAATCGGGGCGGAGCGAACATGACCGTCCTGATCAACATCGTCCTGGCCGTCGCCACGCTCTATTTTTATGTCCTCGCGAGCGGGCGGTTCTATCGCCGCGAGGAACCGTTCCTGGTCTATCTCGCCGTGGCCGTCGTTCTCGACGTCGCCACGGCCTTCCTGGCGTCGTTCAGGGTGACCCCGACGACGACCCTGGCCGGCGCCCATGTCGTCCCCTGGCGGAGCGCCCTGTTCCTCCTGCACATCACGACCGCGACGCTCGGCATGTTCGGCTTCATCGCCGTCCTTCTGGCCCTCCTGATCAAGGGCAAGGACCGGCCCTGGCCCCGGCTCAGGAAATTCCAGTACCGGGTCCTCCTGCCCGCCTGGGCCATCGGCGAGGTCATCGCCCTCACCAACTCGATCCTCAAGATCATCCTGAAGGTCAGGATCTACGACTTCTTTCGGTTCTGACGAACATGCCCCCGCGCGAGCCCCTGACCATCATCAACAGCGTCGCGCCCATCCGCGTCTGCGACAACGGCGGCTGGACCGACACGTGGTTCGCCGGCCACGGGCGCATCTTCAACATCGGCGTGTATCCCTACGCCGAGGCCCAGATCGCCGTCTTTCCCGAGGGCGGGCTCGACCCGGCTGGGCGGATCATCATCAACGCCGAGAACTACGGCGAGCGGTACGCCGTCCACCCCGAGGAGCACTGGAACAAGCATCCTCTGCTCGAAGCCGCCATCGAGTTCATGCGCATCCCGAAGGACCTCTGCTTCGAGGTGACGATCTTCTCGGAGGCGCCCGGCGGGGCCTCGACCGGCACCTCCGCCGCGGTCACGGTAGCCCTCATCGGGGCTCTCGACTGGCTCACCCCGGGCCGGATGACGCCGCATGAGGTCGCCGTCGCGGCCCAGCGCATCGAGACCGAGATCCTCCACCAGCAGTGCGGCATCCAGGACCAGCTCTGCGCGGCCTACGGCGGCATCAACTACATCGAGATGGACAGGTATCCGCACGCCTCCGTTTCGCGGATCGTCGTGCCCGACGCGATCTGGTGGGAGCTCGAACGGCGGCTGGCGCTCGTCTACCTGGGCAAATCCCACCTGTCCTCGGCGGTCCACGAGATGGTGATCCGGGGCCTGGAGAACGCCGGGCCCGATTGTCCTCAGCTCGAGGACCTGCGCGGCACCGCGCCCCGCTCGCGCGACGCGGTGTGCGCCGGAGACTTCGCCGCGCTGGGCCGGGCGATGATCGACAACACCGAAGCCCAGCGCCGCCTCCATCCGGCCCTGGTCAGCCCCGAGCACCAGCGGGTCATCGACATCGCCCGGGCCCACGGGGCCCTGGGCTGGAAGGTCAACGGGGCGGGGGGCGACGGCGGCTCGGTCACGATCCTCGGCGGCGACGTTTCCCAGGTGAAGCGGGCGATGGTCCGCGAGATCGAGCGGGACAACCCGCTCTTCAAGAACATCCCCATCTACCTCAGCCGCCACGGGCTGCGGGTGTGGAAGCAGGAGCGGGCCGCCTGAGGCCCGCTTCCGGGCGGCGCAGGACATCCGGCCGGCCTTTTCGAAGGTCCATGAAGATCCCGACGATGACGATGTACAGCACGACGGGAATGTACTGGCGCTCGGGGACCGGGGCGACGAACAGGAACGTGGTGGGCACGGCCATCAAGGCCGAGAAGAGACGGAGACGGGGCGCCGCGAAGACCGGCACGGCGAGGATGATGACCGCGGCGACCGGATAGAGGCTGCCGATCCCCGCCCAGGAGAACGGCCCCGAGAGGACGTTGGGAAAAAACGTCGTGAGGGCCGCCCGGTCCTTCAGGATGAGGTTGAAGGCGACCGTGTTCCTGAAGACGGCGGCGACGCCGAAAGGAGCCATGATGAGGAGGGCGACGCCGAGAGCGATGCCCACGTCGACGGCGATCCGCCCGAGCGTCTTCGGTCTCTTCCAGTCGACCTGGTGTCCGTAATAGGCCGCCATGAGCGGGATGATCAGGAATTTCGTCATCAGTCCGGCCCCGAAGAGCGCGGCGATGAGGTACCGGTGAGCCGGCTTCGGCTTCTCCCGTTCCCTGGCGACGACGAGGAGGATGAGGGCCGTGACGAGGAGCGTCAGGGCGATGTTGAGGTGGATCTCGAGGAAGATGAAGAGCGGGAAGAACGGCCACAGGTACTTCCGCTTGACCTCCGGGAAGGTCCAGAGAAGGACGAAGCAGGCCAGCGACTGGAGGAGAACATTGACGGCGGCCATGACGGCGCTCGTCCACGTCCCCGCCAGGCGGTAGGCCAGATCATAGGGATAGATCTCCAGGGGGGGATAGTTGAAGTTCCCGTAAACCGGCTTCAGGGATTCCGCCCGGTGAAAGATGGTCCCGCAGGTGTAAGGGTTCTGGCCGGCCTTGAGGGCCTGGAACACGCTCTCGTAATATTCGACCGACTCCGGTCGGGGCTTGTTCTTGACGAGGACGCATTCGCTGCCCATGAAGAAGAGCCCCGCGAGGAATACGGCGGTCAGGAAAGCTTTCCCCAAAACGAGGTCCGGCCGGGCCCGGGAGAGGAGCCAGATCGCGCCGAGAGCCAGCGATAGGACGACCGCGTAGCCGTACCGGTATCCGTGCGGAACGGGCTTGAAGACGGCCAGGACAAGGCTCGAAAGAAGGCAAACGGCGAGGAGCCCCGGGACAAGACATTTTTTCGCGCTCTTCATCAGAAGATCCGCCCGCCTGCCGCGCCTCACTTTTTCAGGAAGAGATTCACGTACTCCATGTTCAAGTCCAGGCACTTCTTGCAGTCTTCCGTCGCCTGGCCCGTCGCGAGGGCCTCCTCAAGCAGTTTTTTGGCGGGCGCCAGATCGACCGTCGGGTCCAGCTTGTGCCTCTTGATGATCATGAAGGCCGCATTGTTCTTTCCCCAGGCCACGAGCTTCGGGCTGCCCAGCCCTTCGGCCTGACGGGCGTATTCCAGATAATTCTGGAGGGCCTCGACGTACTTGCCTTCATTGTCGTATTTCTCGGCGGTGGCTTTGGCCGCCAGCCAATTGCCCCAGGAGAAGTCCCGAGCGTCGCCGCCCGCCTTCGCCTGGGCCTGACCGATGGCCGTTCCGAGCGCGGCCGCCAGGAGCAGCGCGAGTCCCGCGAACGCGGCTCTTCTCATGTCCTGCCTCCCCATCGCCCGTTTAACGGACCCCATTATAGACCAAACGCCCCTCCGATTCATGAAAAAATGGGCCAGGACGCGGGCCTCAAGGGGCTCTTTCCCGGCCTCGCCGAGCGGCCTTGATTTTGACCGGCCGGGGGAGTACGATTTGGCGGCGACATGAGTAAGCCGATCCCGGCCGAAGGCATCCTCCGCCGCCCGCCCGAAGACCAGGTCCGTTTCTTTGCCGGCATCTATCGCCGCTCCGTCAACCCCGCCCAGCGGGCTTGGCTCGAGGCGCGCTGCCGGGGCCTCGGCCTTCATTTCTCCGACGACGAGCTGACGGTCATCGCCGCGCTCGACACGCCCGCCAAGCTCCAGGACTTCCTCGACACCGAGCTTTACTACAACGACGACCACGCCTCGGTCGACCAGGACGAATCCGTCATGCCGCCGCGCCGGGTCCTCCAGACGGGGATGGCCCATTGCTTCGAAGGCGCGATGTTCGCCTACGCCGTCGACTATCTCCACGGCCGCAAGCCGATCCTCGTCCTGCTCGAGGCGAGCCAGGACGCGGACCACAATCTCGTCGTGTGTCAGGACCCCCGCACGAAGCTCTACGGCTCGAACGCTCAATCGCGCTATCCGGGGCTCGTCGGGCGGCCGGCCCGCTACGAGACCGTCCGCGCCCTGGCGGAATCCTACGTGCCGTTCTACTACAGCGACCGCACCCTCGACCCGAAGGACCTGACCCTCGTCGGCTATTCGGACGGGTTCGACCTGGTCGCCAAGTACGGCACCGCCTGGCTCGCTTCCGAGGAGCCGCTGTGGGACATTTACTACACCTATATCGACGATACGCGGCGGTTCCACAACTTCTTCGATGACCCGGGCGAGCCGCACCTCTATCCGCTCATCCGGGCCCTCAAGGAGAACTGGATCCGCATCGACGCCCAAGGGAAGCCCGGCGTGAGCCTGGGCGACCTTCCGGCCGCGGCGCGGGACCTGTGGGCCGCTTTCTGGCGCGAGTTCGGGCCGGACTCCGGCCCCCGCCCGCGCGGCAGGGCGCACGAGATCGAGACGGAATTCATGCGCCTGACGGGGACGACGCCGATCGACCTCGACGACAACGCCTTCGATCTCCAGTTCTATCTGGCCGCCGGGTACCGGGTGGACCAGCTCCTGACCCGCCGCTGAGCGAAACCGCCCGGGCCGGCGCCCGCAGACCGGCATTGACCCGTTCGCCGACGCTAAGCCCCGCCTTTCAAGGCGGGGACAAGAAGCGAAGCTCAGGGTTAACCCCGAACAAGCCCCGGCATTTATGCCGGGGACTCGAGGGGTTGACTCCCGACGGTTTCTTTGTGTAATTTGTGTGATGTGAAGGCCGTCCGGCCGGAGCCGGGAGGGGAGAATAGCCGATGTCCACATATGGATGCGATGAAAAAGACCTGGCCCACTACACCTGCTTCAAGACGCCGCGCAGGGTCGGGATCGACGGCCGGCTGGACACGCCGGAATGGCAGAAGGCGCCGAAGTCGCGGCGCTTCGTCGACCTGGTCAGCGGTGTTCCCGGCTTCCTCGAGACCCGGATGGCCTCGCTCTGGGACGACGAAAACCTTTACGTGGCTTTCTGGGTTGAAGAGCCCAACGTCCGGGCCCGTCTGACCGAGCGCGATTCCTTCGTCTGGAACGAGAACGACGTCGAGGTCTTCATCGGCGGCGAGGATTGCTACTACGAGTTCCAGATCAACGCCCTCGGCACGATCTACGAAGTCCTCTATGTCTGGCAGGACGCCTACAAGCGCGGGAGCCGTTTCGACGTCCCCGAGCTCGACCTGCTTGCCAGGCGCGTGGACGTCCTCGGCGGCTTCCAGGACGCTTCCCGCTGGGGCCGGCATCCGCGCGGGGCCCGTTGGGCCTTCATGGACTGGGATTTTCCCGGGCTCAGGGCCGCCGTCCAGGTCTCGGGCACGATCAACGACGCCTCGAACATCGACAGGGGCTGGACGGTGGAAATCGTTTTCCCCTGGGCGGGGATGAAGATGCTGGCGGGCAGTCGGCCCGTGCCGCCCCACGACGGGGACGTCTGGCGGATGGATTTCTCGCGCTTCGAGCTCCTCGAGTTCTGCGGGGCCAAGGCCGACCCGCACCCCGGCTGGGCCCTCAACCGCCACGCCGTCTACGATTCCCACATCCCGGAGTGCTTCTCCTTCGTCCACTTCTCGGGAAAGCCGGTCGAAGGCTGACCCGGGGCGGGCGGATCTTCCTACGAGATGTTCCGGGCGAGGCTGGCCTGCGTGTCCTTCATGGTCTTCAGGACCGTCGACAGGATGTTATATAGCTGACTGGTTTTCTGATCGTAATTCTCGAAAGCCGTCTCGAATTCCTGGCGCTTGTCCCGGACCTCGTCCATCTTTTTCTCGAGTTCCTTGATCTCTCTCGAAAGATCCGAGTCCCGCTCGACCTCCTTCGAGACCTCCATCACGGCTGACTCCGGGTCGACGTCGGGATACTGGCGGACGAATTCCTCGCTGAGCTTCTTGATCTGGCTTGCCGGCTTTCCCGAGGCGATCATCCGGGCGATCTCCTCGAGCTTCGAACGCTCGGCCGCCCTGAGTTGGGCCCGCAGGAGCGCCAGCGAGAGGGGGATCGACGACTTGACCATCGTCACGGGCAGGGGGGTCTCCTCGCCGCCGGGCTTGCCGAAGACGGCCGCCGCTCCCCGGGTCCGCCAAGCTTCCATCCGGCTCGTGCTCACCTTCCAGAAGGAATTTTTCCATGTCTTGAGCCGGACGTGATAGACATCATTCTGAAGCCGGGAGGATTCCCATTCGATGGAGGGGGAAAGGGTCGACCCCGCCGCGGCGAGGCGGACGTCTCCCGTCGCCGGGACGAAGAACAGCTGCGCGGTCGCGAGGCGAATGGTGAAACGCTCGGGGGCCCGGTCCTTGTCCCCGCCGACGACGTCCACGGTCATGTCCTCGCGGGCCCCTTCGGTTTCGCGGGGGGCCCGGGCCAAAGCCGTCTTCCCGACGCCGCCGAACACCCCGTCCCAGACGACGTAGACCTCCCGGCGGCTGGTGTTGACCAGCCAGAAATAGCACTTCCAGGAGGCGAGACGGAGGTGGTAGAGATAGGGCTTGACCTGGCGCCGTTCCCACCCCTCGCCCCGGGAAAGGACCGTTCCCATGGCCTTGATCTCGAGCGCCCGGCTGCCCGGCTCATAGACCAGGGACGTGTCCGGAAGCCAGAAGATGAAGTTCTCGACCCGGGCCTCCCGGCCGGGAACGGCCGCTCGCGGCTTGACCGCCGGGATCTGGCCGGACAGAACGAGCGCTGCAAAAAGGGGCACGACGAGGGACGGGGCGGTTTTTCTGAGGCGCATCGGATGACCTCCCTGACAGCAGACCTTTGCCTTATCTTATCACAAATGGCTCGCGCCGGCGCCCGTTTTGCGGTAATGTGAACGGAAGAGGCACCGTCAGCCCTGCGGGCGCCCGCCGGCCCGCGGAGCTCCGCTGAGGAGGGAGAAGATGCCGCGATTCCGCAGGTTGTCGATCCTGATAACGGCCGCCCTTTTCGCTGTCCTGGCCGCTGCGTGTAAGCCCGGGACGAACGGGCCGGCGGAGAAGGCCGCTACGCGCCCCGCCCCCGCCGCGTTCCCGCTAGAGGAAAAGACCATCGCCGAGCTCCAGGAGATGATGGCCTCCGGGGCCGCGACCTCGGAAAGCCTCGTCACCCTCTATCTCAAGCGGATCGACGAGATCGACCGGAATGGGCCCGGCCTCAACGCGGTCCTGGAGACCAACCCCGACGCCCTGGCCATCGCCCGCGAGCTCGACCGCGAGCGCCGGGAAAAAGGCCCGCGGGGGCCCCTCCACGGCATCCCGGTCCTGATCAAGGACAATATCGACACGGCCGACAAGATGGAAACGACGGCCGGCTCGCTTGCCCTCGTCGGGTCGAAGCCCGTCCGCGACGCGTTCGTCGCGGAGCGCCTGCGGGCCGCCGGCGCCGTGATCATCGGTAAGACGAACCTCAGCGAGTGGGCGAACTTCCGCTCGTCCCGGTCCTCGAGCGGCTGGAGCGGCCGCGGCGGGCAGACCCGCAACCCCAATGCCCTCGACCGCAATCCGTCCGGTTCGAGCTCGGGTTCGGCGGCGGCCGCGGCGGCCAGCCTGGCGGCGGCGGCCGTCGGCACGGAGACGGACGGATCGATCGTCTCGCCCGCGTCGGTTTGCGGCATCGTCGGCATCAAGCCGACGGTTGGGCTCGTCAGCCGTTCGGGCATCGTCCCGATCTCCCATTCCCAGGACACGGCCGGGCCGATGGCCCGGACGGTCGCCGACGCGGCGACGCTCCTGGGCGCGATGACGGGGATCGACCCGTCCGACGCCGCGACAAAAGAGAGCCAGGGCCGTTCCCTCGCCGACTACCGGGAATCCCTCAAGCCCGGTGGGCTCCGCGGGGCCCGGATCGGCGTCCTGCGGGCCCATTCCTTCAACTTCAGCCCGAAGCTTGATCCCGTCCTCCGGGGGGCCGTCGAGGCCATGAAAAGGGAGGGCGCCGAGGTCATCGACCCCGTCGAATTCCCCACGCTCGGCAAGGCGGGGGGCTCGGAATACGAGGTCCTTCTCTATGAGTTCAAGGCCGACCTGGCCGCCTATCTCGCCGCAAGGCCGAGTGCCCCGATCCGCAACGTCGCGGACCTCATCGAGTTCAACCGGAAGAACGCCGACCGGGAGATGCCGTTCTTCGGCCAGGAAATCCTGGAGGAGGCGGCGAAAAAGGGCCCGTTGACGGACAAGGCCTATCGCGACGCGCTGGCCAAGGACCACGACCTCATGCAGGCCAAAGGCATCGACGCCGTGCTGGCCAAGCACAAACTCGATGCCCTCGCCGTCCTCACGAACGGGCCGGCCCACATGACCGACCTCGTCAACGGAGACCGGGACACAGGCGGGAGCTCGTCGCTCGCGGCCGTCGCGGGCTATCCCAGCATCACCCTGCCGGCCGGCTGGATCAACGGCCTGCCCGTGGGGATCTCCTTTATCGGCAAAGCCTGGAGCGAGCCCGTGCTCATCAGGCTTGCTTATGGCCTTGAACAGGCTCTCGGAATGCGGAAGGCGCCGCGCCTGCTTCCGACTGCGGACATCCCGCCGTCGGGCTTGGTTCCCGCGACGTCGAGATGAGCTCTTCATGGAAAATGAAAGGGAGGGAGTTCGAATGAAAACCGGGCGATGGATGGTCTGCGCGCTCTTCGTCTTAACCTTGGCCTTGCCCATAACGGCCTGGGACGCGGCGGCTTCCCATGACCGGGCGAGCCTCGACAAGTTCGTGGCCGCGTCGGTCGACCGGTCGGCGTCACCGCCCTTCTCCTTCAATTACGGAGGGAAAGCGTCTCCGGGTTTCATCGGCACGTGGACGGTGACGTCCGGCACCGAGCAGGCTGCGGACAGGACCGTCAAGACGGTCGTTTACTCCGACCCGGCGACCCGGCTCAGGATCACCGCCGTTTATACGATCTACAAGGACTTCCCGGCGGCCGAATGGGTCCTGCGGCTCAAGAACGAAGGCGCGGCCGATTCGCCCGTCATCGAAAACCTCCTGGCCTGCGCCGCGCGGTTCGGCGGCCTTCCGGCCGGGCCGCTGACCATCTACAGGGCCCTGGGCAGCGGCGCCGAGCGCTCCGACTTCGCGCCCATCCAGGACGTCCTGACGGAGAAGGGCGAGGTCCGCTTCGGCCCGTCGGCCGGGCGCTCATCCGATTCCACGGCCCTGCCGTTCTTCAACATGGCGGCGCCGGGCCAGGGGATCATGGCCGCCATCGGCTGGAGCGGCCGGTGGAAAGCCTCCGTCATGAAAACGGGCCCGCAGGGTGCGGCCCTCGAGGTCGGAATGGACAGGACGCGCTTCCGGCTGCATCCCGGCGAGGAGGTCCGATCGCCCTCGACGGCCCTCCTCTTCTGGAAGGGGAGCGACCGGCTGGCCGGCCATAACCTCTTCCGCAGGTTCATCCTCGCCCATCACACGCCGCGGCCCGGCGGGAAGCCGCTCGTCCTGCCGCTCAGCCATGGCATCGGCTTCGGCGGGCCTTTCCCCTGTAACGAGTATGTTTGCGCCACGGAAAGCTACGCCCTGGCCATGATCGACCGCCTCAGGCAGTTCCGCATCGAGCCCGACGCCTGCTGGATCGACGCCGGCTGGTACGAGAACGCGACGAGGAACTGGTGGTCGGGTGTCGGCACCTGGGAGGTCAACAAGACCAATTTCCCCCGCGGCTTGAAGCCCGTCACGGAGGCCGCGAAAAAATGGGGAGGAAAAGGGTTCGTCCTCTGGTTCGAGCCCGAGCGCGTCTACGAGGGGACATGGCTCGACCGCGAGCACCCGGAATGGCTGACGAAGCTCGCCGGGAACCCCAACCGCCTCCTCAACCTCGGCAACCCGGCGGCCCTGAAGTGGCTGACCGACCACATCTCGAATTTCCTCCAGACCGAGGGCATCACGATCTACCGGCAGGATTTCAACTTCGACCCGGCGCCCTACTGGCAGGCCATGGACTCGCCGGACCGGGTCGGCGTGGCGGAAATGAAGCACATCGAGGGGCTCTACGCCTTCTGGGACGGCCTCCTCGCGAGGGACCCGGGCCTGCTCATTGACAACTGCGCCTCGGGCGGGCGGCGGATCGACCTCGAAACGACCGGCCGCAGCATCCCGCTCTGGCGGACGGACTATTCGTACTTCGAGCCCAACGGCTACCAGTGCCACACCTACGGCCTTCACCTCTATCTGCCGGCGAGCGGCACGGGCAACAACAACCCCCAGAAATACTATTTCCGGAGCTCGATGGGAGGCGCCGTGGTCATGGGGTGGGAGCTCAACGGCTCGTTCAACGTCGGCCAGGCGCTCGAGGCCGTCGCCGAATTCCGGGCCCTCCGGCCCTACCTTTTCGGCGATTTCTATCCGCTCACGGAATATTCGACCTCGGACGAGGCCTGGATGGCGTTCCAGTGGGACCGGCCGGAGGAGCGCGACGGGATCGCCCTGGCCTTCCGGAGGCAGCTCGCAACCACAGCGACGATCACCGTGAGCCTGCGCGGGCTCGACCCGGCGGGCGATTACGAGGTGTCCTACGAGGACTACGGGATCACGGTCATGAAGAGCGGCCGCGAGCTCGCCGCCGGGCTCTCGATCAAGATCCCTGAGGCGCCCGGCTCGCTCCTCATCAAGTACCGCCGGCTCCGCTGAGCCTTTTTTTGATGGCGGCCAGGAAGTCGGGGTCGACCTTGAAACCCGCGGCCCCGGCTTTCTCGGCGTATTCCAGGGCGGCCCGGTATTCTCCTTTCCGGAAATAGAGGACCGCGATGTTGTTGCAGAGGGCCCCGTCTTTCGGGCCGAGCTTGAAGGCCTCCAGCAGGTGCTCCAGGGCCAGGTCGGTCCTTCCCGTCCGGTAGCAGACGTTCGCCAGGTTGAGCCAGCCGTCCCTGCAGCGGGGGTCGGCCCGGACGGCCTTCTCGAATTGCCGCTCGGCCTCCGGGAGCATCCCCTTTTTCGTGAAGGCGATCCCCAGGTTGTTGTAGGCCATCGGCTGCGAAGCGTCGAGGGCGATGGCCCGCTCGGCCTCGGCGATGGCTTCGTCGAGCTTGTCCTTCGTGATGTAGGCGAAGCTCAGGTTGAGGTGGGTGACGGCCGAGTGGAAACCGAGCTTCTGGGCGGCGAGGATTTCCGCGACCCCGTCGTCGATCCTGCCTTGCTTGATCAGGCAGCAGCCGAGGCTGGCGTGGGCCTCGGCGAAGTACGGATTGATGCCGACAGCCTTTTCAAAACTGGCCCGGGCTGAGCCGGGCTCGTTCATCCCGAACTGAAAGACGCCCAGGTTGAACCAGCCCTTGTCGTAATCCGGGTCGATCGCGAGGGCTTTCAAGTAGTGCTGGGCGGCCTCCGCCGGCCGGCCCTCCCGGAGAGCCAGGTTGCCGGAAATGGTCCAGGCGCTCGGGATCTCGGGATCGATCTTGAGGGCCTTGTCGAGGCGCTCGCGCGCTTCCGCGAGATCCCCTTTTCTCAGGGCCAGGTCGGCCAGGTTGGCCAGGGCCAGGGCGAACCGCGGGTCCAGCGAAACGGCCAGGCTCAGCTCCTTCTCCGCCTCGCCGATCTTCCCCCGGCGAAGGAGCGTTTCTCCGAGGTTGTTGTGGGCTTCGGCGGAACGGGGCTTGAGCTCGACCGCCTTCTCGTATGCCGCACGGGCGGATTCGAGGTCCCCTTTTTTGGCGTACGCGATGCCGAGGTTGTAGTGGACCCGGGGATGGCTGGGATCGGCCTTGAGCACGGCCTGGTACTTCCGGATGGCCTCATCGATCCGGCCTTGCTTCCGGTCGATGATGCCAAGGAGGTTCTGCGCTTCGAGGTCCCCGGGGCGGATCTTCAGCCCTGCCTGGCAGGCCCGGGCGGCATCGTCGTACCGCTTTTCCTCGATGCAGATCTGGGCCAGGAGGAGATGGGCGTCATCGAGGTCCGGGGCATCCCCAGGGCCGTTTTCGTCGAGAAACTCGCGGGTCCCTGCCAGACCCCTCCGGCCCTGTTTTCGCCGGAGCTCGGAGGATTCTACGACGGCGCAGATCCGGGCGTAGAGTTCGATCGCCCCGGGGCGGACCGGTTTGGGGATGGGGAACTCGACGGTGTTGAATAGGCGTCCCCGGACGAGCCGGATCGCTTCCCGGTTGAGGTCGTCGAAATCCGACCCCTGGAGGAAAACATCCATGACCGAGGCAGGGCGGGAGATGTGCACGGCCCCGAAGAGATGTCCGATCTCGTGTTTCAAGGTCCTGGCCAACCCGGCCGCGTCTTCCGGAGCCCGGACCATGACGAGGCCCTCCCTGAAGAGCGAATAGCCGAGGAGGCCGCGGCTCAGGTTGGGCTGGGCGGTCAGGGCGATGAGGACGTCGCAGCCCTCCTTGTCGGCGCTGGATTCCAGGTCGTTCGCCAGTTTTTCCATGGAGGCGACGGAATCGTCCGAGTCCCACGATCCGAACTTCACGGGGACGAGACGGATCTCGAACAACCTCTCGAAGTCGGCCGATACCGCTCTCAGGCCGGCTTCGGCCTTCCGAATCCAATCGGGGTCGCGCCGCCACTCTTCATCGGCCACGATCTTGACCCGGACGTCACGCATTTCCCCTCGAAGGGACAGGGGGAAGCTGAGAAGCGGGATGACGAGCAGGCAGGAGAGTAGGGCGGCGAACACCGGCTTCCGGCCCATGACTTTCCCCTTGGCCCTATTCTATATCCGGAAGCGGGCCAAAGGCTAGTTCCTTTTCCTCCAAGTTCTGACCTTCCTCCGGCGCAACCTTTCTTTCCCTGCGACATTCGGGTAGAATCGCCTCGAACCTGCGCGCATGACGAGGGCATGAATGACTGAGCATCTAAAGGTGAAAGAGAAAAACGCAACGAAGAAAAGGACGGCCCGCTGCTGGGGTGACGGCGAAGACCCGCGGATGACCGCCTATCACGACGAGGAATGGGGGAGGCCGCTCCACGACGACAGGAAGATCTTCGAGTTCCTGATCCTTGAGGGCATGCAGGCCGGGCTGAGCTGGCGGACGATCCTCTACAAGCGGGAGAATTTCCGGAGGGCCTTCCACGGTTTCGACCCGGTCAAGGTGGCCCGCTACACGGCCCGCGACGTCCGGCGCCTGCTCGCCGACGCCGGAATCATCCGGAATAGGCTGAAGATCCTGGCCGCGATCAACAACGCCAAGCGCTTTCTCGAGGTCCAGAGAGAATTCGGGACATTCGACCGCTATATCTGGGGCTTTGTCGGCGGAAAACCCGTCGTCAACCGCTTGAAGTCATTCTCCGAGATGCCCGCCCGGACGCCCCTCTCCGACCTCATCAGCGAAGATCTCAAGGCACGCGGCTTCAAGTTCGTCGGCTCGACGATCGTCTACTCGCACCTCCAGGCCACGGGCCTCGTGAACGACCATCTCGTCACGTGCTTCCGATACCGCGAGATCATTTCTCCAAGGCCGTCACCTTGAAGACGACCCCTTTGGGGTCGGGGCAGGAGAGAATGTCGGTCTCCGATATCCAGTCGTCTCCGGGAAGTTCGTCCTCCCGCTGTTTGGCCGTCAGGAAGGGGAAGAGCGAGTTGAGAGCGAAAAGGCAGACTTTCTTGCCCTTGGGGATCTCGATCATGCCCAGTCCCCGGATGAAGAAATGATCGCCAGCCCTGTGCTTGGCCCCGCAGCGCTCCTTGACCTTGACGACCTCGACCTTCAGGTTTTTCATCACGCCTCCTTTCTCGTCCTCAATATAGACCCCCCGGAGGTTAAATTCAACCGGTTCCGGGAGGAGGCTCTTAGGATTTTTTCGCCTTCTATGCTATAAACATTCCCGAAGGAGCGGCCCGTGATCGAACTCAACCACGTTTCCAAGAGTTACAACAAGGGGAAAATCAAGGCCGTGGACGACCTCACCCTGACCATCAGGTCCGGTGAGATCTTCGGCTTCCTCGGGCCCAACGGCGCCGGCAAGACGACGACGATCAAGATGATCGTCGGCCTGCTCAGGCCGGACGCGGGAACGATCACGGTCGATGGCCTGGACACGCAGAAAGATGCCCTGAAGTGCAAGGCGATCACGACTTACGTCCCGGATTATCCCGCCGTCTATGAACGGCTGACCGGCCTCGAGTACCTGAACTTCATCGGCGACGTCTACGGCGTCCCGAAGGCCGAGCGCCTCGACCGGATCGGGAAATGGCTTGAGATCTTCGAGCTCGGCCAGGCCGTCACGAACCCCATCCAGAGCTACTCGCACGGCATGAAGCAGAAGATCGTCATGACCGCCGCCCTCCTCCCCGCGCCCCGGGTCATGGTCCTCGACGAGCCCCTGGTCGGGCTCGACCCCCGGGCCGCCCACTCCCTCAAGGAGCTCATGCGCGAGCACTGCGACCAGGGCAAGACGCTCTTCTTCTCGACCCATATCATGGAGGTCGCCGAGAAGCTCTGCGACCGGATCGGCATCATCAACAAGGGCCGCCTCATCGCCTGCGGGACGATGGACGAGCTGAAACAGCTCGACAAGTCGGACCAGTCCCTCGAGGCGATCTTCCTGGAGCTCACCGAGAAATGAAGCGGTTCCTGACCCTCGTCCGCGCCGGCCTGAAGTCGAATTTCGGCCTGTCCGTCCTCCGCCACCGGCTGTTCAAGGAGAAGAAGGACCGCTGGCTCGTCCCCCTCGTCGGGGTCGCGTTCCTCGGGGTCCTGCCTTCCGTCTACGGCCTCATCCTCCTTGTCCAGAACATCTATCTCGCCCTCAAGCCCCTCGGCCAGGAGCGCGCCCTCCTGACCTTGGGCATCATGGGCGGTCAGCTCTTCATCCTCCTCTTCGGGCTCTACTACGTGATCTCGGCCTTCTATTTCTCCCGGGACCTCGAATTTCTCATCCCCTTGCCGCTCAAGCCGTTCGAGGTCATAGCCTCGAAATTCGCCGTCATCATGGCCAATGAATATCTCACGGTCATGGCCATCGTCCTGCCGGTCCTCATCGGCTACGGGGTCCTGGCCCGCGGGGGACTGTCGTACTGGACGAACGGAGTCCTGGTCTATCTCTTCCTGCCGGTCATCCCCCTGGCCGCCGTCTCGATCCTGGTCGTCCTCATGATGCGCTTCGTCAACCTCAGCCGGAAGAAGGACGCCCTGATCCTCGCGGGCAGCGTTCTCCTGATCGCGGTAGGCATGAGCTTGCAGTTCCTGCTGGGCCGTTCCGGCCGCGGCGGGCTCGCCGGCGGGGCGATGACGAGCTTCTTCACTTCGCCAAACAGCCTGCTCAACCGGGTCGGGGCGAGGTTCCCGCCGAGCATCTGGGCGACGAAAGCCATCGCCGGCGGCTTTTCCGCCTCCGGGCTCCTGAACCTGGCCCTCTTCGCCGGGACGTCGCTCCTGCTTTTCGCCGCCATCCTGCTCCTCTCGGAGAAGCTCTTCTACCGCGGCCTCGTGGGCCTCGGCGAGGTCTCAGGCCGCCGGCGTTTGCTGTCCCGGGCCCAGATGTCGCAACGAATCTCTTCGGGCCGTAACCCCGTGCGGGCGATCTTCGCCCGGGAATGGCGGATCATGAACCGGACCCCGATATTCCTCCTGAACGGGACCCTCATCATCGTCATCGTCCCGGTCCTCTTTGTCCTGATGGCCAGGGCCGGGTCCGGGAGGGGTGATGCCGGCGCCATCCTCAAGATCATGACGTCCGCCAACCCGCTCTTTGTCATCCTGGCGGCGGCGGCCTTCATGATCGTCTGCGGCAGCCTGAACGGGACGTCCTCGTCGACCTTCTCCCGGGAGGGGAGCCAGTTCTGGATCTCGCAGGTCATCCCCGTCTCTCCGCGCGAGCAGGTCGCGGCCAAATTCCTGCATTCCTATCTGCTCGCCCTTTTGGGCACGGTCACGGCTTCCGCCGTCGCCGTGTGGCTCCTCCACCTCAAGGCCGCGCACGTGGCGGCGGCCGCCGGGCTATCGCTCGTCGCGGGCGTCCTGCTCACGTCCGTGGGCATGATGATCGACCTGGCCCGGCCTCTCCTCGACTGGACGAACCCTCAGAAAGCGATCAAGCAGAACCTGAACGTCCTCCTGGCGATGTGCGCGGACATCGGCATCCTGACCGGGCTGTTTTTCGTGATCCGTTTCCTGGTCAAGGCGGGGTTTTCGGGGACGACGGTCCTGGTTTCGCTCTTCGTGGTCCTGACGGCGCTCGCGGGGCTGAGCTGCGCGGCGCTGGTTAAGTTTGCCGAGAAGCGGTACCGCGAGATCGAGGCCTGATCCGCCGGATGGGCCGGCGGGAAGCTCCGGCCCGGCCCGGGGCGGAGCGTTTGTTGCCCCCTGGTTGACTTACCGCCCGTTGCCTCTTATATTCAATATATGGCAAAGGGGATCGACGGGCTGCAGTGTCCGCAATGTTACACCCTCAACCCTGATGACAGCCAGTTTTGCTCGAAATGCGGGTCCTCTCTGAGCGATCTCTTCGAGACCCTGACTTATGGGGGGGCGGCCGACGCCGAAGCCCGGGTGGCGGACCGCTTCAAGCCCGGGCAGATGTTCGATAAGCGGTACCGGATCATCGAGGAGATCGGGCGGGGGGGGATGGGCCGCGTCTTCAAGGCCGAAGACACGGAGCTCGACATTACCGTCGCCCTCAAGATCATCCGACCGCACCTGTCGTCCGACCCCCGTTTCGTCGACCAGTTCAAGAGGGAGATGCTCCTGGCCCGGTCGATCTCGCACGAAAATGTCATCCGGATCTTCGATCTGGGGGAGGCCGAGGGGACCAAGTACATCTCGATGGAGTACATCAAGGGGGAAAACCTGAAGGAGTTCCTCCACGCGTCCGGGACCCTGGCTTTCGAGACTGTGCTCCACATGGCCCGGCAGATCGGCGAAGCGGTCAGAGTTGCCCACGACAAGGGGATCGTCCATCAGGACCTCAAGCCCTCCAACATCATGATTGACCAGAGCGGGCGGGTGTATGTCATGGACTTCGGACTGGCCAAGGCTGTCCACGGGTCGGGCGCGGGGAAAGCCGGCGAAGGCGCGGGTACCCCGCAATACATGTCGCCCGAGCAGGCCGCCGGCAATAAGATCGGGCCTGCCTCGGATATCTATTCGTACGGCGCCGTCCTGTATGAGATGGTCACAGGCAAGCCGATGTTCGAAGCGGAGACGCGGGCGGAATTCCGGAAGAAGCACGTCTCGGAAAAGCCCGTGCCGCCGCGCAAAATGAATCGCCATCTTCCCAAGGCGATGGAACATGTCATCCTCAAATGCCTGGAAAAAAACCCCGCGGAGCGCTACCAGAGCATCGCCGAAGCGCTGGCGGATCTCGGCCGGCTGGAAGGCGGGTATGGAGAAGGCACGCTCCTGGGATGGCTGAGGCGCCGCTGGGCCTACGGGCTGACCGCCATCCTTTTGACGGCCGCGGCCGGGCTTGTTTATTGGATATGGATCAAACCGCCGCCGCCCGTGCCGACCGGAAAAAAGCCTTCCCTGGCCGTCATGTACCTGACGAACAACACCGGAGTCAAGACGCTGGATTATATGCGGCGGACCTTGAGCGAGCTCCTGATCGCCGACCTCCTCCAATCGCAGTATGTCCGCGTACTGACGTTAGACAAGATCAACGAAATCCTTAAATTGTCAAACCTCGTCGAGGCGCCGACCTACTCCTCGGACGACCTGAAGAGCATGGCGGTCCGGGCCAACGTCGATTATATCCTCCAAGGCAGCTTCACCAAGGCCAACGACAGGTACCGGGTCAGCACGTCCCTGCATAGGGCCGACACCTTGGAGCCCATCGCTTCCGAACAGGAGGAAGGAATCGGCGACGAGAGCATGTTCTCCATGGTCGAAGGGCTGACCCGGCGTATCAAACAGGATCTCAAGCTGCCGGAGGAAGCCCTGGTCAACGACATCCACAAGGACCTCAAGACCATCACGACTGGCTCGACCAAGGCGTTTGTTTATTATGTGGAGGGCAAACGGCTCTATGAAGAGCAGAAATTCGGGGATAGCCTGAAGATCCTGAACAAGGCCGTTGCTCTGGACCCGGAATACGCCATGGCGTACCGCCTGATCGCCGAAGACTGCCTCTATTTGCGGAACGGCGATCAATTCGAAAAGAACCTCAGCAAGGCCCGGACATTGCTCAACCGGGTCTCGGAGCGGGATTACTACATGATCCAGGGCTTCGCCAGCCCGTCCCTCCGGGAATCCATCGACCTCTATCGCAAGCTGCTGGCGATCTATCCCGACGATACGGACGCCCTCGGAGAGATGGGATCCCAGTACAGGAACATGGAGAATTGGGCCCTGGCCGCCCAACAGTTCGAAAAGGTCCTGGCCATCGACGATGCCGACGAGCTGGCCTACGAGAACCTGGCCATGATCTACTCGGCCCAGGGGGACTACGAGAAGGCCCGCGGTCTCCTGGAATCCAAACTGCTCTTCTTTTCGAGCTGGTTCGGCTTCCACAACAAGCTGGCCATGGCCTATCTGTTCGCGAATCGATACGATCGGGCCCTCGAAGAAGCCCGAAAGGCCAAGACGATCAATCCCTCGGATTTCGAACCAGCCGAGCTCGAAGGCCTGATCCACCTCCTCAAAGGGGACTCGGCGTCCGCGGAAACCTCCTTCCGGGAGATGGTCAGGTCGGACAATCCCCTGTTCCAATCGACCGGGCGGGGATGGCTGGGTTATCTGTATCTGATGCAGGGAAGATATGACCGTCTCAGGGAAGAGATCAAGACGGGCCTGGAACATGCCCGCACGGCCGAGCTGTCCTCGCAGCTACGGGCCTTCGAGGTGCATCTCATGAAGATGCTCTCCGCGTATGTGGATCTCCAAACGAACGATCTTCCCAGGGCCTACGAGGCTTCGAGCCAAGCCCTGGAGGCCGCCTATGAGGAAGGGGAGCGGCCCGATCATGTCGACCTTTCGCTCCACTTCCGCGGGCTCATTCTGGCGAAGATGAAGAGGTTCGAGGAGGCCCGGGCTACGGCCGAAAAACTGAAGCAGTATATCGAGAAATCCGAGATCCAGAACGACCTTCGGCATTACTATCGCCTGATGGGGGAGATCGCCCGGGAAGAGGGCAACCTGACGAAGGCCGTCGTTTCCTTCGAAACCGCGGTGTCCCTTCTGCCTTATCAGAGCTATAAAACCGATCTGCATATCCTTTATCTCGATTCCCTGGCCTCCGCTTATCATCAGAAGGGGGAACTGGATAAGGCCCGGAACACTTACGAACGTATTCTCTCCCTGACTACGGGAAGAATGAGGTGGGGAGATCTCTATTCCAAGAGCCATTACCGGCTGGCGAAAATCCTGCAGGAACAGGGACAGAAAGAGAAAGCCGCCGGATCCTATCGGCGGTTCCTCGAGATCTGGAGCCAGGCGGACCCGAGGCTTCCTGAGATCGCCGATGCCCGGAAACAGCTTGTAGCCTTAGGCGTGAAGCCTTCGTCCTGACACGCGGGTCCGGGGCCGGACGGGGAAGATCCCGCTGTTGCCCAGGTCATTCCACAGGAGCCGCTTCTCTTTCCTGACGATCTTTCGGATTCGGCAATCCACGGACATGATCCTGCCGACGATGCCGCTCGAGAGCGCGGCATCGACCGGGCAGATGACGCAGTCGTGGACGTCCGGGCAGAGGCCGCAGAATTTCCGCGGCGTGTGGAAATAGTCCATCCGGAGGTCGGCATAATGGGCGAGGACCTGGGGATAACTTTTTTTGTGATGGGCGACGAAAGACTCCAAATGCCCGAAGCTATAGCGGGCGGTAGCCGGGCTCTTCATCGTCTTGTGGAGATCGTAGAAGAGATGGCAGCCCCAGAGACGGCCGTCCGGGGACAGGGCCATCCGGTCTTCTCCCGCCAGGCAGCCGAAGACGCCGGTCTCCGCCGGCGCCCTGAAATTGGGGACAGGGACGGCGCCCGTCTTCCTGCCGAAGGCAAAGAGGAAACGGCGGAGGTCCGACAACTCCGCCTCCAGCCGGGCGAGGGCCTTCCTGCCCCAGTGCACGTGCGTGGAGAAAGAAATCTGGGCGTCCCGCACACCTCTTTTAACGATGTCCTGGATCGAAGCGGACAGGTCAGTGACGGTCTCTGGCGAGAAGACGCTGTTGGTGAGGAGTTCGATTCCCGGCCGGTCTTGGAGCCTTTCGAGCGCTCCGGAAATGAGCGGGAAGCTTCCTTCTTTCCGGCCCTTGTCCTGGGCCCGCCCGTCGAAGCTCAGAAGGACGGTGAACCGGTTCCGATCGAAGAAGGCGAGCGTGTCGTCATCGAGGAGGCTGCCGTTGGTCGAGATGGAATACTGGATCTTTTTCGCCTGCCGCAGATTTTTCGCCTTGACAGCCTGGACCGTTTCCCTGATCGTGTCCATGCGGAGAAGAGGCTCTCCCCCGTAAAAAAGGATAGAGCATTCACGGTCGAAGAGCGGGAAGAAAAAGTCGAGGGCTTTTCGGGCCGCCGCCGCATCCAGCGAAAGATTATCTTTTTCCTGATAACAATAGCTGCAGCGGTAATTGCATTCTCCCGTCACGATGAGGGAGAAACTCGAAAACACGTTTGAGGTCTGCTCAGGACTTCAACAGCGTTGGACGCTGTTAAGGATCAGGATCCTTGTTCAGCCCTTTTTCTCTCCGGCGCTCCGCTAAGGCACTTGGAGCGGGCCGGGCCTTCCGCAGTGGCTGAGTGCTGCACTCTTGGCCGGGACGTTTCTGCAGGGCAGGAGAACGGCGTCCAAGACTTGTTTTAGGGGGACTTGCCCCCGGCAAGGAACGAGAAGCGGCGGCAGTCCCTTTTCGATGTCTTCGAGACTCTTCACCGTCCTGAGCATCTTGTCCATGCCTTTGATCGCCTTCTTCATCTCCGCCCGGCATTTTACCCACTCTTTGTACTTGCGGGATTTGGGATCGATCGGGACGGACTTGACGAACGCTTCAAGATTCTTGAGAAGAAAAAAGATGTTGATGTGACGCGCCATTTTTCCCCTCCTCTGATGACTTCGTGGCTTGATTATAATTCCCCCTCTTGGGGAATGTCAAGATGCGGAGGGATGGATCACGGGACGGAAAAGAAAGGCGCTCCGGGGAACGATGGAGAGGTCGCGCGCCGAAAAGAGTTGGGACGGCTGGGTCAGGCCTTGCCGAGGACCATGGCCAGGAGGGCCATCCGGACGTAGAGGCCGTACTCCATCTGGCGGAAATAGGCCGCCCGCGGGTCGGCGTCGAAATCCTGGTTGATCTCGGTGACGCGGGGCAGGGGGTGCATGACGATCATCCGCTCCTTGGACGGCTTCATGACCTCGGGGTTGACCACGAAAGCGTCCTTCACCCTCTCGTAGACGGCCTGGTCCTCGAATCGCTCCCTCTGGACGCGGGTCACGTAGAGGACGTCGGTCTCGGGAAGGACCTTTTCGAGCGAGGTGTATTCGGCCTGGGGCACGTCCTTCGAGGCGACTTCGTCCATGACGTCCTCGGGCATCCGCAGGATATCGGGAGAGACGTAGTTCAGGCGGGTCCCGTCGAACCGTGTCAGGATGCGGGCCAGGGAATGGACCGTCCGGCCATACTTGAGGTCGCCGAGCATGGTGACCGTCAGGTTGTCGAGGCTCCCCAGCTCCTCGCGGATCGTGAAGGTGTCGAGGAGGGCCTGGGTCGGATGCTCGCCGACGCCGTCGCCCGCGTTGATGACGGGCTTCTTGGCGTGATTGGCGGCCAGGGCGGCCGAGCCGACCTCGGGGTGCCGGATGACGATCACGTCGGCATAACAGCCGAGCGTCCGGACCGTGTCGGGCAGGCTCTCGCCCTTGGCGACCGAGGAATATTTCACTTCGCTGATGGGGATGACGGCCCCGCCGAGCCGCTGCATGGCCGCCATGAAGGACGACGAGGTGCGCGTGGACGGCTCGTAGAACAGGTTCGCCAGGATCTTGCCCTTGAGGAGGTCGAACGTGCCGACCCGCTCGACCATGTTCCGCATCTCGTGGGCGACGCCGAAGATGTATTCGAGGTCCGTCCGGCTGAACTGCTTGACCGAAAGGATATTCTTGCCGTACCAGGGTGCCGTCTGCTGGTCGCCGAACGGGAGGTGAGGGTTCTTGGCTTTCGTGGGCATGTTGGCTCCTTTTGTCCGCAAGGACTATAGCGCCGGCCCCCGCGCCCTGTCAATATTAAATACGGTGACAGTCAACTAATTACCGAATTAGGCCGCTCGCCCGACGATTAATATGAACTCGCTAGATGAAGTGAATAATTCTGTTCAGTGATAAGGCCGTCCGAAAGCTAATTTCGCGGTGCGTCCCCGTTCGGTTTGACTTCCCGGGAGGCGGTGATTTAACATCTCTGGTGCCGGCCGGGCTTTCGCGCGGATGCTTAATGGCCCGCCCCGACGGCTTAAGTGTAAAAGAACGGAGCGCATGCCGGAAAAAACGCTGAGGGTCCCGATCTTCGCGGCACTTCTGATCTTTATTTTTGCCGTGGTCTGGGCCTTCCTCAGCTTGTTCCATTCTCCCTATGCGGACTGGCTGACCGTGGAAGCGCCCCGGTATGCCGATGTCGGAACCCCGCTCAGCGTCCGGATCACCCTCGGGACCGTGCCGGAGCCGTCGGTCCTCATGGCCGACCTTTACCTGCTGGGCAAGAACCACCTGTCGATCGGCAGCATCCCGAGCCTTGATCACTCTCCGGCCGTCAAGAGCGGCGGCTCCTATTCATTCAAATTCGATCTCCAGGAGATGGAGGAGCTGGCCTTGGTTCAACTGGTCATCTACGTTTCACCGACCGGCCGATGGCGGACGAGGACGCACGGGGCCAGCACGGAGGCCATCCCCGTCAGGAGGCCGAACGGGCGCGACGCCAATCCGGATTTCAAAAAGATAAAGGTTTTCGCCATCCGAAGTTCCCTGAACCCGGAGACCCCCTTCGTGCCCGGCGGACGGCCGCCCGAGCCCGAGGTCTTCCGTGATTCCCCCTCCCTGGTCCGGATCGCCCTCCTCGCTCTGATCATTTCAGGCGGGCTGGCCTGCGCGGCCAACGCGGACCGTCGGTGCCCGGCCCGCTTACGCCTCCCCGGCCCGGGAGGGGAGTGGCGGCTCTGGGCGGTCTCCGCGGCCGTTCTCTTTCTGGCCGCCTTCGGGGAGGCCTTCCACGTCGGCGGACGGCTGTCGGAATGGGGGAGGAGGATCATCGTCGGGATGGACCTCTATTATGCCCGGCAGTCCTATCAGAGGCCCCTCCTGGCCCTGATCGCGGCCGTGACATCGGGCCTTCTTCTCCTGGCCGTGAGGGCCGTCAAGCGAAAACGGGTCCGGCCTCATATCATAGCGGTCGGCGCGGTGCTGGCCCTTTACTTGGCCGGGTCTTTCGCCGGGGCCATTTCCTTTCATTACCTGGACATTCTCAGGGGGGTGACGCTGACCGGGGTCTCCGTGATCGACACCGGCAAGATGGCGTGCGCCGCGGCGATCCTCATCCTGAGCCTCGCGGCTTTGAAAGCGGACAAAACATGACGCGGAAGAAAGCAGTGGCCCCGCCGTCTAATAAACGGGGAGGAGTATGCCCATGATCTGTGTAAGCATCGCCGAATCCACCCTCGACGAATGCCGGGCCGCCCTGAAGGGGCTCGAGCTGGCCGAGATCCGGATCGACAAGACCGGCCTGTCGCTTGTCGAGATCAAGGAGCTTTTTTCCGCCCCGCTCAAGATGATCGCCACGTGCCGTCCGGGGACGCGCCCCGATGACGACAGGATGGCGGCTCTCCTGGGCGCGATCGCGGCCGGAGCGGCTTACGTGGATTTCGAGATCGCTTCCCCCCCGCAATTCCGGGACCGGATATTGGCGGCCGCCAGGGAGAAGAATTGCCGGATCATCATCTCCTACCACAACCACACCGAGACGCCGCTGAAACAGGTCCTTCTTCTCACGATCGAGGAGTGTTTCGACCTGGGGGCCGACATCGCCAAGGTCGTCTGCCGCGTCCAGAGCGTCCAGGACTGCGCCCGGCTTTTCTCCCTGTACGAAACGCGGAAGAACGTCGTCGCCCTCGGCCTCGGCAAGCTCGGCCTCATCACCCGGATCGCCGGACCCTTCTTCGGCGCGCCCCTGACCTACGCCTGCCTCGCCCCGGGCAAGGAGACGGCCGAGGGACAGCCGGACATCGCTTCCCTTAGAGCCGTCCTGAAGCTGATCGAGCATGACTCATAATAAATGGAGGACCCCATGAAAAACCGGCTGAAAACCGCACTCCGCGTGACTTTGCTTTTGGTCGTCACCCTGGCCCTGGCCGGGCCGTTCTCGGCCCAGAACGCGCCCCAGGACCAGAACCAGGCCCTGACGAAGCACCTCACATGGCGCAACATCGGGCCGGCCAACATGATCGGCCGCATCTCGGCCTTCGAGGCGCTCGAAAGCGACTTCACCAACGTTCTCGTCGCCGGGGCGTCCGGCGGTGTCTTCAAGTCCGTGAACGCCGGCACGACCTGGGAGCCGATCTTCGACAAGTACGGCTCCTCCTCGATCGGCGACGTGAAGTTCTTCCAGAAGGACCCGAACATCATCTGGGTCGGGACGGGCGAAGCCTGCGTCCGGAACAGCGTCTCCTGGGGCGACGGCGTCTATAAATCGACCGACGGCGGCAAGACCTTCACCCGGATGGGCCTGGAGACGACACAGACGGTCGGCCGCATCCGGACCCATCCGACCGACCCCAACATCGTCTACGTGGCCGCCTCTGGCCATCCCTGGGGATACACGGGGGACCGCGGCCTGTACAAGACGACCGACGGCGGCAAGACGTGGGTCAAGCTCGGCAACGGCTTGCCCAACGACGGGAAGACGGGCGCCATCGACCTGGTCATGGACCCGACGAACCCGGACATCCTCTATGTCTCGTTCTGGCAGCGGCTCCGCCAGCCCTGGCGCTTCGATTCCGGGGGCCCGAACGGCGGCATCTTCAAGTCGAGCGACGGCGGGGCGACCTGGGCCAAGCTCACCAAGGGACTGCCTTCGGGCGACACGGGCCGGATCGGCCTGGCCATCTCCCGCTCGAACCCGAAGGTCCTCATGGCCGTCGTCGAGGCCACCTTTCAGCCGACGGCCCAGGTCACCGAAAAGGACGTCCGGAAGCCGAACCCGGATTACACCGACATGACCAAGCTCGGCACGGGCGTTTACCGGACGGAGGACGGCGGGGCGACCTGGCAGTTCGTCAACAGGATGAACAACCGGCCGTTCTACTACAGCCATATCTATATCAATCCCGTCGAGGACAAGTGGGCCTACTTCCTGACGACGAACCTGAATTTCTCGAACGACGGCGGCAAGACCTGGACCCAGATCGGAGGCCTCCACCCCGACTACCACGCCATGTGGCTCGACCCGACGAACAAGAACCGCTTCTACGTCGGCCAGGACGGCGGGGCGTCGATCACCTACGACAACGGCAAGACCTGGGTCTTCTATGACAACCTCTGTCTCGCCCAGTTCTACGCCGTGAGCGTCGACATGCGCGATCCCTACTACGTCTACGGCGGCCTCCAGGACAACGGAACTTGGGGCGGCCCCTCGATGAGCCGCGAAGGGACGATCCTGACCGACTTCTGGTTCAACATCGGCGGCGGCGACGGCTTCCACACCCAGAACGACCCGACCGACTGGCGGACCGTTTACTGCGAGAGCCAGGGCGGCTCGGTCCTGCGGGTGAACGTCGAGACCCGGGAGATGAAGAGCATCCGGCCGACGCAGGCGAACATCGTCAATTACAAGGATTATTACCCCGATAAGCCCGCCGGGAAGCCCTCGGGCAAGCCGGCCGCGAAGCCGGCGTCCCAGCCCGCGGCCAAGCCGAAACCGCCGGCGCCAGGCCAGAAGCCTGCGGCCACGGCCCAGCCGGTGCCGTCGCCCGAAGAGGCGATGATGGCCATGGCCGGGCGGCAGGCCGGGCCCTTCCGGTTCAATTGGAGCACGCCCATCATCATGTCCCCGCACAATCCGAGGACGATCTATATGGGCGGCAACCATCTCTTCCGGTCCCTGGACCGCGGCGACAAATGGGTGATCCTCAGCCCCGACGTGACGACGAACGACAAGACCAAGTACGCGCCCGAGAAGCCCTCCGGCGGCATCACCCGTGACGTGACGGGCGCCGAAACGCACTGCACGATCATCACCATCTCCGAATCGCCTGTTGTCCCCGGCCTCATCTGGGTCGGCACGGACGACGGCAACGTCCAGCTCACCCGGAACGACGGGGTGGCCTGGACGAACGTCCGGGCCGCGATCCCGCTCGTCCCGAAAGGGACCTGGGTCAGCCGGGTCGAGGCCTCGCATTTCGACGCCGGCACGTGCTATGTGACCTTCGACGGGCACCGCAGCGACGATTTCCACACCTACGTGTTCAAGACGACGGACTACGGCAAGACCTGGACGAACCTCACGGCGAACCTGCCCGACGGCAAACCCGTCTACGTCATCAGGGAGGATCTCAAGAACAAGGACCTGCTCTTCCTGGGGACCGAGTACGGCGCCTATTTCAGCCGCGACGGCGGCAAGGCCTGGTCCAGCCTGAACCTCAACCTGCCCATTGTCCCCGTCCATGACCTCCTCATCCACCCGCGCGACAACGACCTCATCGCGGCGACGCACGGGCGTGGCATCTGGATCATGGACGACATCACGGCCCTCCGCGGCGCGACCGACAGCGCCCTCGGGCAGGACGCCGTCCTCTTCGATGTCAACAAGCCGGGCACGCGCTGGCTCGAGATCGGCCGCGGCGGATACAGCCGGGGCGACCTGTTCTTCAAGGGGCAGAACCCGCCGGCCGGCGCCCTCCTCCATTTCTACCTCAAAGCCAAGCCCGAGAAGCCGGGCACCCTCGAGATCGCGGACGCCACGGGGGCCCTCAAAACGACCTACATCCTCGACACGGCCGAGCCCGGCATCAACCGGATCGCCTGGGACCTCCGGTTCGACCCGCCCGCGCAGACCGTCCAGGGGATGGTTTCGAACCTCAAGAAGCAGATCGAGACGGCCCTCCTGAGGGCCGACCTCACGGCCGAGCAGAAAACAACCCTCCAGAAGGCCCAGGCCGGGCTCGAGCAGTTCGGAACGAACTACCGGAAGTACGCCGACATCCAGCGCAGCGTCATGCCCATCATCCGCGCCGGCATAGGCGGGTTCCCCGGAGGAGGGATGGGCTTCGGGGGCCGGGGCATGGGCGGGCAGGGGGCCGAGCCGGGGGTTTACGTCGTCAAGCTGACCGTCGGAGGCAAGACCTACAGCGGCAAGGTTTCGGTCCGCCCCGACCCGATCCAGGCGGCGCAGACGAACTGATTATTATTTCGGTGACACACAACTAATTACCGAAATAGGCGCGGGTCTGTATTTAATGTATTTAGTTGTGTGTCACCGTAATTATTTTTTCTATCGCTTCAGCCGCCCCGAAGCCCTCTAAAGATAAAAGCGGACGAAGGGGGAATGTCCTTCCGAGCCCGTGACCTCTTCGGCTAACTCGCCTGCTTGGCGTGGATCGGGGACTCGCGGAGCATGGCCGCGAAGATGATGGCGAGGACGATCAACCCTGCCTGGGCCAGGAGCGGGACTGTCATGGACTTGGTCGCCGGCGACTTGAGCGCGTCCATGCCCATGATGAAGGCGATCCCCGAGACCTGCCCCATGACGATGAGCAGGCTGTTGGACGTGCCTTCCGGCGCCGGGTGAGTGATCTCGGCCCCGTACTGGAAGCCGATGGGCCCCGCGCTCAGCAGGAAGAACCCGAAGGCGAATCCGGACAGGAGCAGGAACCCGTAGCTCTGGGCGAACGTGATCCCTAGGAGGCCGGGGAGGAGGCCGCCGAGCGCCAGGAGGATGAACGGCTTCCGGCGCCGGAGCTTGTCGGAGAAGAGCGGGACGACGACGGCGCCGACGATCCCGCCGACGAGCATCAGGCCGCCGAGCGTTCCGGCCTGGGTGATGGAAAAGCCGCGCGGCCGGATGATGTCCTCGACCCAGGTCGAGACGCTGTTGAATAGGCCCAGCCCGACAAAGAACATGAACAGGAGAATGATGAAGTCGCGCTGGCGGATCATGGATTTGAGGCCGTCGAGCATCAGGGCACGCTCGTCACGCCCTGCCGGGGTCGGCGGGTGCTCTCGGGCCACGATGAGGAAGATGGCCGCCGCCGCGGCCGTGGCGATGCCGTAGATGAGGAGCATGCGCGGCAGGCCGACTCGAAGGACGAGATGGGGGCCGAGGAGCATGGCCAACAGGGGGCCCAGGTAGAGGGCCAGCGTGCCCAGCCCTGAGGCCGTGGCCCGCTCCTCAGCCGGGAACCAGCGGGCCGCGACCTTGGTAATGGCCCCGATGACGAACGGCTGCCCGATCGCGATCCCGACCGTCGAGAGAAGGACAATGGTGAAGCTCGAGGCGAAAATCCCCCGGGTCAGGGCGAAGACGGCGCTCAGGACGGCGCCGAGGCCGACCGCCGCCCTGAAACCCCAGGTGTCGATCGCCCAGGCCGACGGCAGGACCATCAAGATGTAAACGATCATGAAGCTCATGGACAGCAGGCCGATCATCATGTCCGATTTCCCGTAGAACTGCGCCGCGGCGCTGGTGATCGGGGCGAACGTGATCCACAGGACCTGGGTCATCAAGGCGACCAGCATAAAGGCGAGCAAGACCAGCCAGCGATAGCCGTAGATCTTGGGTTTTTCCTGGTCCATTCGTGAACCTCCTTCGGACGGCCGGCTTGCCCGGCTATCTCGGACCGAGTCTGAATGGGATATCCCTTTCCTTATACGCTTCCTTGACGGCCGTTTCCAGCGTTTTCAGGAATAAGCGCAGGCCCCTATTTAGGGAATTAGTTGTATGTCACCGAAAATAATTGTATAAAAATGGCTTCGGCACCGATCGCAAGGAGGTCAGCCATGGTCCCGCCCCGCCGCTCACGAACCACTCTTTTGGCAGCTTTAGCCGTCGCCGCCTTCTGGCTCGCGGGGCTCGCATCCGGCGCGGGGCTTGCGTCCGGCGCGGGCCCGGCCCCGAAACCGCCTTCCCCGCCGCCCGGCCTCGACGCCGAGGCCGCCCGGATCATGAAGGCCTTCGAGGTGCCGGGCCTGGCCCTGACCATCGTCAAGGACGGAAAGGTGATCGTGGCCAAGGGCTACGGGGTCCGGAAGGTCGGCGATCCCGCGCCCGTCGACGCCCGGACGCTCTTCGGGATCGCCTCGAACACCAAGGTCTTCACGGCCACCGCGCTGGGCTTGCTGGTCGAGGAAGGCAAGATCGCCTGGGACGCGCCGGTCATCAGTTACCTGCCGTGGTTCCAGATGTACGACCCTTACGTGACCCGGGAGCTGACCGTCCGCGACCTCCTCGTTCACAGGAGCGGCCTGGGCCTCGGCGCGGGCGACCTGCTCTTCTGGCCGCCCACGACCTACACCCGGAAGGAGATCGTCCGTCGCCTGCGCTACATCAAGCCGGCGACATCGTTCCGATACGCCTACGCTTACGACAACCTGCTTTACTCCGTGGCCGGGGAGGTTATCGAGGCCGTCAGCGGCAAGGCTTGGGAGGATTTCGTCTCCGAGCGGATCCTGGCCAAGGTCGGGATGACGTGGACGAACGTCCGCCATTCCGCTTCGAACGAGAGCGGCAATATCACGGCCACGCACGCCAAGGTCGACGGCGTCGTCCGGCTCGTCAAGCCCTCGACGAACGATAACACGAACCCGGCCGGGGGCATCAATTCGTGCGCCGAGGACATGGCGAAGTGGCTGCTGGTCCTGCTCGGCCGCGGCCAGCTCGCGGACGGGACGCGGCTGTTCTCGGAGCGGACGTACCGGGAGCTCACGACCCTGGTGACGCCCATGCCCAACCCGGCGCCGCCGCCCGAGCTGGCGGCCCTGAAGGCCAACTTCAACGGCTACGCCCTGGGCCTGCACGTCAAGGACTACCGCGGCCTCAAGGTCGTCACCCACACCGGAGGGCTGGCGGGCTATGTATCCCAGGTCTGGCTCATTCCCGAGCGCAACCTGGGCATCGCCGTCCTCACCAACCAGGAAGCGGACGAGGCCTTCGCCGCGCTGACGATGTTCGTCGCCGATTATTACCTCGAGGCGCCGAAAACCGATTGGCTCGACGCTTACCTCAAGGTCAGGGCCCGGGCCGAAGCGCGGACCGCGGAGGTCCTGGGAAAGGCGACCGCCGCCCGGGACGCGAGCTCGAAGCCGTCGCTCGCGCTCGAGAAATACGCCCTGACCTACCGGGACGCCTGGTACGGGGACATCGATATCGCGCTCGAGGGCGGCCGGCTCGTGATGCGCTTCACGAAATCGCCGCAGCTCATCGGCGACCTCGAGCACTGGCAGCACGACACCTTCCTCGTCCGCTGGCGGGAGCGCGACCTCCGGGCCGACGCCTATGTGACGTTCGCCCTCAACCCGGACGGCACGATCGAAGAGGCGAAGATCGTCCCGGCCTCGCCGGACGTGGACTTCAGCTACGACTTCCAGGACCTCCTGCTCAAGCCCGTGCGGAAGTAGAGGACGCCGGGCGAATCTTTTCCGGCCGCGGCTGGGGGGCTCGACAAACGGGCCCGGCTCTGCTATACTAAATCCATTCGTTTGAGGCACTTGAGCCTCTCCCTTATCCGCCTTCCGGCGGACCCAAGAGGAAAAAGAGCGAACGGGATTTTGCTGGCTTTCCGGCCGATCCAGAGGCGCAGGCAGAGATCACGGGCCGGGTGGAGGAATTATGAAGATCGGGTTTATCGGGCTGCCGAAGTCGGGCAAGACGACGCTGTTCAATGCCCTGACGGGCTCGGCCGCCTCGGTCTCCGCTTTCAGCGCCGGTCACGTCGGTCCCAACCTGGCGGCGGTCAAGGTCGGCGACGAGCGCGTCACGGCCCTCTCCGCGATCTATCGGCCGAAGAGGAGCGTCTATCCGACGATCGATATCGTCGATTTCGCCGGGGTCAGCGAAGAGGAGGCCCGGGCCGACGCTTTTTCGGGCGACATGATGAAGCTCGTCCGCACCTGCGATGCCCTGGCCGTCGTCCTGCGGGGATTCGGGAGCGACCTCCTGGGCGACCCGACGCCGCTCGCCGACCTGCGAAAGATCGAGGACGAGCTCCTGATCGCGGACCTGATCATCGCCGAGAAACGGCTGGAGAAGATCGAGGCCGGGCTCAAGAAGGGACAGGCGACGCCCGCCCTCAGGGCCGAGGAGAAAGTCCTGCGCCGGGTCGTTGAAGGGCTCAACGCGGGCCGCCCGGTCCGCGCGCTGGACCTGGACGCGGACGGCGAGACCCTCATCCGCGGCTTCCAGTTCCTGACCATGAAGCAGGCCCTGGTCATCCTGAACTCCCACGAAGCGCTCTTCGGCCGGAACGGCGCGGCCCTCGAGGAAATAGGGGAGAGGTACCGGGCCTTGGAGTTCGCCGGCGAGTTCGAAATGGAGCTCTCCCGGCTCGACGAGGAGTCGGCCCGGGCTTTCATGGACGACATGGGCATCCGGGAGTCGGCCCGCGACCGGCTCACGGCCCTGGCCTACGACGCCCTAGGCTACATCAGCTTCTTCACGGTCGGGGACGACGAGGTCCGGGCCTGGAACGTCCGGCGGGACGCCACAGCCGTCGAGGCCGCCGCCGCCATCCATTCCGACCTGGCCAGGGGGTTCATCGCCGCCGAATGCTTCAAGTACGAGGACTTGGTCGCCTGGGGTTCCGAGAAGGCCGTCAAGGACAAGGGCAAGTTCCTTCTCGCGGGCCGGGATTACAGCGTCAAGGACGGCGACATCCTGAGCATCCGCTTCAACGTCTGACCCCATCCTAGCCCGGTTTTTTCTTTGACGTTCCCACCCGTCCTGGTGTAATACGCTTTTAACGGCCATGCTCGGGAAGATCAGGGACACCTACCGCCAGGCGTATAGCGGCCTGCCGCGCAAGGCCTGGATCCTGTTCACGGTCAACCTGGTCAATTCCTCGGGCTCGATGGTCATCTTTTTCCTGACCCTCTACCTGACCCGGAAGCTCGGCTTCAGCCCGGTCCATGCCGGCGGCGCTCTAAGCCTGTACGGGGTCGGCTCGCTGGTCGGCGCCTACGGCGGCGGCTGGCTGGCGGATAAGGTGGGCTCGATCACGGTCCAGAAGGCGGGCCTCGCTCTTGCCGGAGGCTTTCTCATCGTTCTCGGCCAGGTGCGCCAGCCTTCGGTTCTTTTCCCGCTGCTCTTTCTATTTGCCGTGGCCGCGGGCTCGCTTTATCCGGCGAACGCCACGTCGATGGCGCGCATTTGCCCGCCGGACCTCCAGGTCAAGGGTTTTGCCCTCAACCGGTTGGCCAATAATCTCGGTGTGACCATCGGGCCGGCCGTGGGCGGACTGCTGGCCCTTCGCGACTACCGGCTCCTCTTCTGGGCGGATGGGCTGACCTCGATCGCGGCGGCCGTCGTCTTCGCCTTGACGTGGAAGGGTTCGGGGAAGGAGCCCCGGGCGGCGGAGGGCGGGAGTCCTGCGGGTGCGGGCCCGAGAAGCGCGGGACCCAGGACGAACGAGGCAAGCGGCCCCGCCGGCCGTTCCCCCTGGTGCGACGGTCCTTTCCTTCTCCTCATGCTTCTTTTCATCGTTTGGTGCTCCGTCTTCATCCAGGTCCTGACGACCTTCCCCCTCTACATGCGGGACGTTTACGGCCTGGCCGAAAACCGTATCGGCCAGCTCCTCGCCGTGAACACAGTCATGATCGTCGTCCTCGAGATGGTCCTGATGGAGAAGATCCGGAAATACGCGCTGACCAGGATGATCAACATCTCGTTCGTCTTCCTCGGCGCCGGGCTGGGGCTCATGCCCCTCGGCCGGGGGTTCGCGTTCGCGGCGTTCACGGTGGCCGTGTGGACATTCGGCGAGATGCTGAGCATGCCTCTCGTCACGGCCCTCATCGCCGGCCGGGCCGTGGACGCGACGCGCGGGCGCTACATGGGCATCAACAGCTTCGTTTTCTCGCTGGCCTTCATCATCGCGCCTCCGGCCGGGACCGCCGTGTACAGCCGGTTCGGGGGGAGCGCGCTCTGGTTCGGCTGCGCCGCCATGACGTTCGCCCTGGCCGGGGCGTTCTACCTGCTCCGGCCCGCCCTCGAAAAGCCCGCGGGAATAGAGTAAGGGATTACGTTTTCAGCGACAACGCGAACTTCAATCCGAACCTCAGCTCCAGCCAAAACTGGGAGCAGATGACCCGCAAGCGCTGACGTCTCACATGTCCCAGCGGTAGGAGACCTTGAGCAGGAAAATGTTCTGGCCGGGCGCGGAAAAGAGGGTGCCCAGGTCACGGCCGATCTGCAGGCTCCCCGGGTTGGCGTAGTCCTCGCGGTTCTGCGTCCAGACAAAATAGATCAGGGAGCCGGGCTTGTATTCCCACCGCAGCACGACCGTTCCCCGCATGGACTTGTAGTTGAAGTCCGGGTTGGCGAACGTGAAGGCCGGCGCCGGGCCGCTGCCGTCGGGATCGACCGTGTAATCTCCATCGGCGTAACTGATCGTCGACCCGCCTTCACCGTAGAGGTTGTAATCATAAGCCCGCGGACGCGCCAGCTCCTTGAACTGGGAGTATGCGCCGACTCCGATGAAAGGCTGCAGATAGGCTTGGAGCGACAGCTTCGGCGTGAACGCCCACGTCAGCCGGATCACGGCCGAGACGGTTTTCTGTTCGAGCTCGCCGAAGACATAGCGCGTCCCGTACGTCGACGTCATCAGGGGATCCACGAACGCCCCGACCCACTGGGTCTTCGTGGTCTGATAACCGAACTGGGGTCCGATGGAGAGGCTGATATTGGGCGCCGGTTTGAAGGTAGCGGTAAGTTGCACATTCCAGAGATGGCCGTCCTCGGGCTGGTCCAATGCCGTTAAGGAACCGTTATAAACGACGGGCCGCCGGGTGTCTGTGGATAAGGTGAGTTGTTCCTGCCAGCCGGACGGGCTGAGGGCCATCGGACCGCCGCGCGTCAGCTGGTTGTTGAGCGTGGCGGGCATGAAAATGGACGTCGAGTTGAATTGCCAAAAGTTCCTCAGCGTGCCATCGAAAGCCATGACCACATCATCCCCGACTTTGTTCCAGCCGAAATCGTAATTCTGGGCAACGCCCGCGGCGAGGAGGACATTCTGGAAGATCTTCCCGGGCTTTGTCCATTGGTACCCGACGATGCCTGTCAGATTGACGATATCGGAACCGGAGTTCTGGAAGCCGATGTCGTTCGGATCGAAGCCGGGCGAGAGGGCCCCGGCCTGGAGGAGGAAGAGAAAGTTGCCGTTCTGCTTGGCAAGATTCAGGCGGGAGCCCCAACCGGAGAGTGACGTGGCCGTGGGGTCGACATGGACATGGGTCATGTCCGGGCGCTGGTAGTAGTGCAGGGACGACATCTGGAGCTGGAGAATGTCATCGGCCGTGCCTTCGACCCGGGTCCCTCCGGCCCAGCCGCTGATCACCCAATCGCGGTTCTTGTCGAGGAACGACCAGCCGTCGAAGGCCAGGCTGAAAGCGTTCTTGTTGAGAATGCCGCTCAAGGCCTCGGTCCGCAGGTCGCGCCCGACTCCGGTCGCTATCAGGCCGATGCCCTGAAATCCATGGTTGATATCTTTCTGGGCGCGGAAGACGCTGAAAGATGAAAAGGGCTCGACCTCTTCGCTCGACCGCGCGCCTTCATTGTCGATCGCGGCGTACTCGCGGGACGTGAGGGCCTCGATGAAACCGACGTTCCAGTCGCCCAACTTGCCCGTGGCCTTGGCGGCGCCAATGATGCTCGTGCTGGCGGGGATATCCACAAATCCGTTTTGGGTGACCGTGCCCTCTGGGGCCCGCCCGATGCGGCGGCTGTAGAAAAAGCTGGGCTGGGGCCAGTTGACGTTGGCGTTGAGGTACGAGCCTCCCTGGCCGAAGCCGTTGAAGATCGAGGCCCCTTCGATGAAGAACGGCCGCTTCTCATCATAATAGGTTTCAAAGGCCGTGAGGTTGATGACGGCAGGGTCCACCTCGACCTGTCCGAAATCCGGGTTGACCGTCGTGTCCAGGGTCAGGTTGCTCTTCAGCCCGAGCTTGAGGTCGAACCCGGCCTTGCCGTACGCTTGATGGCCGGTTTGGAAGGGATTCCCGGCCTCGGCCGGCTGGAACCCAAGATCGCCGACGGCGTAGGGCATGAACTCGATGTGACGGCCGGGGCTGATCCCCTTGATCCCTTCGAGGAGAGCGAACCGCGACACATAGGCGTTCACGTCCTTGGGCACCCAGACGAAGTTCACGGTCTCGTTCTTCCGCATGATGACGCGGCGGAAATTCACGCCCCAGACATACTCATCTTTTTTAGGGAAGCGGATCTGGTTGAAAGGGATCCGCATTTCGAGGGACCAGCCTTCCGAGGTCTTGACGGCCTTGGATTCCCAGACCCCGTCCCAGGTGTCGTCCTCGTTGACATCGTTCGAGAGCGTGCCGTCGATGATCGAACCGGCCGGATTGACGGCGAAGACATATCCGGATCTCTTGTCGTTGTAGGGATCGACGGCGAAGTAAAACCAGTCCGAATTCATCTTGTCGTCGCGCCGGCCAAGGCGGGCGATAATTTTCTTGGGCTCGGAATCGTAGCACATCGCGGCTACGTAGAGGGCTTTGTCGTCGTACGCCACCCAGACTTTCGTCCGCTCGGTCGCCGGGGCGCCGTCCTGAGGGTCGGTCTGGGTGAAGCCTTCGGCGGCCTCGCCTTTCCAGACGTCTTCCTCCAGGCGGCCGTCGATCGTGATGGGGGACAGGGCCCGGACCGCGCGGACGACTTTCTGGGCCGAGAGTTTCGGGGCGGGGTTCTGGATTTGCTTCGCTTTATCCTTGGCCGGAAGGGCGAGCGGGAAGAGCCCCGCGATAGTGAAGCTGACGATCAAGCGGCCGGCAAGACGGCAGCACATGCTCTTGTAGACTTTCACACACATATATACGCACCCTATGGGGGAAAAGTTCACCCTAATTCGGTGACACACAACTAATTACCGAAATAGAGAGAGACGATTGGTTCATGTCTCCAAATTCCACGTCCCGGAATTCCGGCTCAAATCCCAATAATTTCGGTAATTAGTTGTGTGTCACCGAAATTCCCGGTAGGATAAAGAAGTCGGTGACTGATTTGTTCTGGCGAGGTCTGACATGATCACACGGTTTTCGCAATCGATCCTGGGACAGCCCGGCCGCCTGGCCATGCCCATCGGCGTCTACGCCGGCCTCGAGATCACCGGCAGCACCATCCGCGACATCGTCACCGATCCCAAGGCCCAGGCCGCGGCGGTCCTGGCGCTCCACGAGCGGCTCCGGACACCCGTCCTGCTCACGGCCATGGACCTGAGCGCCGAGTCCGAGGCGTTCGGCTGCGAGATCCGGATGTCGGATAGCGAGATCCCCACCGTGATCGGCCGGAAAGTCACGGGCCCTGAGGACCTCAAAACCCTGCCGGCGCCCAAGCCGGGCGACGCCCGGACGGCGGTCCATCTCGAAGCGGCGCGGCTGGTGAGAAAGGCCGTCGTCGCCCCGGTCCTGGGCTGCATGATCGGCCCGTTCTCGCTCGCCGGCCGGATCTTCGGCATGAGCGAGGCCCTCGAAGCCACGGCGCTCGAGCCGGAGATCGTCCTTGATCTCCTCGAAAAGGTCGTGGAATTCCAGATCGCCTACGCCAGGGCCTTCCGGGAGACGGGGATCACAGGGATCATCGTCGCGGAACCCGCGGCCGGGCTGCTGTCGCCGGTGGGCCTGGGGAGCTTCTCGGCGCCGTTCGTCAAGCGGATCGTCGAGGGGGCCCAGGCCCGGGATTTCGCGGTCATCCTCCACAATTGCGGGGCCAAGCTCGTCCACCTGAACAAGGTCCTCGAATCGGGCGCCGAGATCTACCACTTCGGGGCGCCGATGGACATCGTCGCGGCCCTCGAGCGGGTAGCGGGCCAGGTCATCCTGGGCGGGAACCTCGACCCGGCGGCCGTTTTCCGCAGCGGAACGCCGGAGTCCGTGCGGACCGCGACGCTCGCGCTCCTCGACGCGACCAGGGGCCACAAGAATTATTTCATTTCGTCCGGATGCGACATTCCGCCGGGGACGCCGCTGGCGAACCTCGAAGCGTTTTATAAGGCCGTCGCGGACTTCAGCGGCCGCGCCCACACGGCTTATCTGCCGTCATAGGGCGCACATCTCGGGGAGGAAAGGGATTCCCGCGTAGAATTTTGGTGATGGAAATTTGGTGACATGCACTAAATCTCTTGATTTAGTAGCGTGTCATCAGAATTTCCCATGGTGTCGTGTCCCCTGAATTTCCTGGGTGAGGCGTGGGTGCGAGTCATCAGAATTTCCTACGGAATCGCATCCTTGAATTTCGGCGACGCACTTTGCCGGCAACTATCCGTGCGTCACTGAATTGCTGCCAAATGAACAGGACAGAGATGGCAATTCGGTAATTAGTTGTGTGTCACCGAATTAGAATTACCGCGACAGGCGCGATTTCCGACGCGGGCCCGTCGAGCTTGAGCTCGATCAGCGTATCGATATCTTTCCTGTATTCCTTCGCCACCGTAATGCGGATGCCCTGGGCGTCTTGCTTGACTTCGGCCTGGCCGCCCGTCAGCGCCTTCCAGGACACGACTTTTTTCCCGACCGGCGGCAGCACAAGACCTCCCTCCGGCCAGTCGAAAACGTGGACATAGACCGAACTCCCCTTGTAAGTGCTCGCGCCCCACGTGCCTGGCCTGAACGGTCCGCCCCGCGTCCCGTAGATCGTCTGCCCGTGCGCCCCCAGCCACTGCCCGATTTCCTTGAGCCGGTCGACCTGGCGCGGCTCGATCCTCCCGTCCGGCATGGGGCCGACGTTGAGGAGGAGGTTGCCGTCGCCGCCCGCGCACCGAATGAGCGTCTGGAGGCATTCCTTGAGCGATTTCAGCTTGTCGTTGGGCTTCCAGGCCCACTGCTCGCAGATCGTGATGCACGATTCCCAGGGCCTCTGGTTCTGGAAATTCCCGATTTCCTGTTCGGGGGTGTCGTAATCTCCGCCGGCGGTCTCCGTGGTGATCGAGCCGTCCTTCCCCGGCCGCGCCGACCCGACACGGTTGTTGATGATGATCGACGGCTGGAGGCTGCGGACATACTCGTAGAGGTCCTGGCCGCGGTCCGGGTTCCACGGCTTTTCCCATTGCCCGTCGAACCACATGATGCCCAGCGGCCCGTAGTTCCTGATGATCTCGGCCAATTGCCCCTTGAGGTAGGCAACATAGCGGTCCATGTTGGCCCCGGGCTTCTCGGTCTTGCCGCCCGGGCTGTCCGTGGGGTAGTCCGGGTTGTGCCAGTCGAGGATCGAGTGGTAGGTGCTGAAGACGATGCCCTGCTTCCGGCAGGCCGCGGCCAGCTCCTTGAGGATGTCGCGGTGGAACGGCGAATTCATGATGTTGTAGTCCGTGAGCTTCGTGTCCCAGATACAGAACCCGTCGTGATGCTTGGAGGTGATGACGATGTATTCCATGCCGGCCTGCCTCGCGACCTTGACCCAGGCCTTGGCGTCGAAGAGCGTCGGGTTGAACTTCTTATAGAGCTGGTCGTATTCGGCAACCGGGACCTCAGCTCCGCGCGACCAGCCGATCTCCGTGCCTTTGAGGCTGACTGGCCCCCAGTGGATGAACATCCCGAACCGGGCCTCGCGCCACCAGGAGAGGCGCGCGTCGCGCTCTTGGGGCGTTTCGCCGGCGCCGGAGACAGCTCTCGCGGCTGAACCGGATCCTGAGCGCGAGGAAAGGGAGGCCGCCGCGGAGAGGCTGATAAAACTGCCTGCTAAAACTAAAAGGGCAGAGATTCCGAGGTCGAATATTTTTTTATTGGTTTTCATGGATGTCCTCCGTTGATGCGTTCTTTTTCGCCGCGCATGCGATACCGGTCAATTGTCACCGAAATCTTTGCTTGAATCAAGCACCGCAATCCGGCCTTGAATCAAGCAGCAAAATCCAGTGCTTGAAATCCGATAACTGAAATTCTGATGACATGCTACCAAATTAAGAGATTTGGTGCATGTCACCGAATTTCCGGCGGCGCGTCTCCGGAATTCCCCCTTATCTTGTCACGCGAATTCGACTGAGTCCCCGTCGCGTTGACTTTGCCGGGGGGATTTTATATAAGCGGATCCTATGGAGTTCTTTTGTCTGGAGATGTCCTCATGAGAAAACATCGCTCTGCGCGGTGGCGGTATTGGGCACTCGCGGCTCTCGTCAGTCTGGCCTTTCTGACTTCAACCTTGGCCGCGCAGGCTCCGGGCTGCAGCACCGTGGTCGTCGGGAAGAAGGCGTCGCTAACGGGGGAGGTCCTTCTCGGTCACAACGAGGACAACGAAGGCCGCCTGGTCGTCGCCTGTTATCGGATGCCCCGGCTGAAGCATGCTCCCGGAGAAATGATCACCGCGGAGGAGGGGACGGCCAAGATCCCCCAGGTCGCGGAAACTGCCGCCTTTCTCTGGTGGGAGACCATCGCCGCGTGGAAAGCGTCCTATAGCGATGATTTTGTCAACGAATATGGCGTCGCCGTCGTCAGCGACAGCTGCTGGCCGTCCAGGGAGCAGAAAGGGGAGCTCATCGACGGGGGGATCGGCTACGGCTTGAGACGGGTCATCGTCGAGAGGGCGAGGACGGCCCGGGAAGGCGTCAATATCGCGGCGGCGCTCGTCGACCGCTACGGATACGCCGATTCCGGACGGACCTACATCATCGCCGACAAGAACGAGGGTTGGCTGTTCGAAGTCGTCATGGGCAAGCATTACGTGGCCCGGCGCGTCGCCGACGACGAGGCCGCCTTCATCCCGAACTCGTATACGATCCGGGAGGTGGATTTCAAGGACAAGGAAGGCTGGGTCGTATCTCCGGACCTCGTTCCTTACGCGGTGCAGCGGGGCTGGTTCACGCCCAAGGCGCCGGGAGATACGAGCGGCTTCGATTTTGCCAAGGCCTACATGAGTCCCACGATGTTCGATACGCACTGGAAGATCACGAAGGACCCGCGGCAGGACTACAATGTCCTCCGACACAAATATGCCCTGGAGATGATCACGGGCGGGAGTTACGGATACGACCGGGACTATCCGTTCGCGGTGATGCCGGCCCGGAAGATGGGCCTCGGAGACCTCATGGCGCTGTTCAGGACGCACTACGAGGGGAGGCCGGATTACCGCACGACGAGCCCGGCGAATTCTCCGCATTCGATCGCCACGATCTGCGCTTCGGAGACACAGGAGAGCCTGATCGTCCAGTTCCGGGAGAACCCGGATTTCACGGTCATCTGGTGGACGGCTGGAAGGCCCTGCACAAACGTCTATGTTCCGTGGTACCTGGGGATCCAGCGAGTTCCGGAGGGATACGGTTGGAAGGACCCCGTGGAGGCGATGGCGAGCCATTTCAAGCCGTCTGAGGACGACCTGAGCCGGAATCCGGAGCGGGCCTGGTGGGCGTTCATGGACCTGCAGAACACGCTGGAACCAAGGTACTTTGGGAACGATAGGGTAGGGGAGACGGAATCGCACCTTAAGACAGGGACGGACGGGAGCTTCGCTGGGAATCAAGTTCTCATGGTCCAAAAGGGATGGCGGGAACTGGAAAATGAATGGCTAGGCCGGCAGAAAACTGTGGAGGCGGAGGCCAACGCGTTGGGGACGAAGGGTGCTGAGTCAGTCCGCGAATACCTAACCCGATACACTGCTGATCAAGCTAGGAAGGCGTGGACCACGGCCAAATTGATGGCCGGGAAGCTAGGGGAGATGAAAACGGAGAAGTAGTCGGAGACAATCCCCTCAACGAACCGTAAGCCTATTCCGGCTTGGAATATTGGTAGTACTGCTTGGCGTAGTAACCGTCCTGTTCGACCAAGTCGACGCCATTGAGTATCACGCCGAGACACTTGAGCTTATGGGCGTCGAGTTTCTGCTTGGCCTGCTTCAGCGCGGGGACCGGTGTCTGCCCCCCGCGGACGACGAGAATGACCCCGTCGATCATCGGTCCCAGGGCCAGGGCATCGGAAACCGCGAGAAGCGGCGGAGCGTCAAAGAGAATGTAGTCAAAGCTTTTCTTGAGGAACGCGACGAGCGCGTCCATCTTCTCTGATGTGAGAAGCTCAATGGGATTGACGGGGATCGGCCCGCTGTTGATGAGGAAGAGATTTGGGAACTCCGTGGGCCGCACCAGGTCCGGCGCCTCGATAAAAGAGCTGATAAAGTGGGTCAAACCCCAGCCGCTATTAAGGCCGAAGATCCTGTTCTGCTTGGGCTTTCTGAGATCCGCATCGACGATGACGACACGCTTGCTGGCTTGGGACAGGGCGACTCCCATGTTGGCGACAGTTGCCGATTTTCCTTCCCGGGCCAGGGGGCTCGTGATGAGCATGGCCTTGATTTTCCCCGGGGGTGAAGAAACGAGGAGAGTTGTCCGGATGGACCGATAGCTTTCCGCCTGGATCGATTGGGGTTCACGCACGGGGATCAGCTCGATGCTGTCCCTTAATGGCACCCGGCTAAGCTGGCCCGTTTTGTCCGCCAGCATCCGGACGTCACCTTTATGGGCACGCGCTTTGGTCTTTTTCGTTTCGCCTTTCCCGGATAAAATTTGGGAGAGCCTCGTGAATTCTGATTTAGGTCCTTTGGGATTGATCTCCGCGTCGAACGATGGAATGACCCCCAGGGTCGGCAGTCCCGTCGCGCTTGTCACGTCTTTCGACGTTTTCACGGTGTTGTTCATGTGTTCCAAAAGGAAGGCCAATCCGATGCCGCCGGCCAGGCCGGCCAAGAGCCCCATGAGGAGGTTCCGACGCGTGTTGGGAGATGTCGGGACCAAAGGAAGATTCGCCCTGTCGACGATCCATATGTTCGCGGCTTCGTAGCTCTTGAGACGGGAGGAGAGATCGGTTTCGCTCTGCCTTTTGGTTAAGGATTCGAGAAGGGCTTTTTTGTTGTCAACTTCGATCCTCAGACTGTTATAGACGATGGAATTGCTGTTGGCCTTGAACGCCTCGGTCCTCAACTGTTCGAGCAGTCCCCTGAGGGCTTGTTCTTTGTTGAGCGCGGCCTGGTAATCGGCATACGCGGTATCGGTCATCTTCGCTGATTCCATCTGGAGAGTCTCTTTGACGGAGTCGATCTCCGATTTCATGCGCTGCATCTCCGGGTACTCAGGCCTTAGGGTGGCCAGCCTTCGGGCGTATTCCTGGCTGAGCGCCGCGTATCGATCCCGAAGGGTTTGAACGGGGCTGGGACTGCCGTTTGAGCTTCCGGGAATGTCCGCGATCGTGCCCGCTTTGAGCTGATTGTAAAAATCGTACTTGTTGACTCTGTTGATCGTCGCGTCCGTCAGGGCCTTGTTGACTTCGGAAAGCCTGGTGATGGTGGGAGTCTCCGCGGCGGTCAAGGGAAGGATATTCTTCGCCGATCCATAGTCGCTGAGCTTTTTCTCGCCCTCTTCGATCTCGGCCCGGACGGCGGTCATCTGTTCTTTCAGGAACTGGGTGGCCCTTGCCGAGGCCTCGTACCTTTGATTGATGATCATGGCGATGTATTCGTCAAAGAGCGTGTTCAAGGTCCCGGAAGCGAACCTGGGGTCAGGATTGGTGAACGTCACCTCCAGCAATCTCGTCCGTTCGATCGGCCGGACGGAAATGCTGTCCTGAAATTTTTGGATCAGGAGCTCCATAAAGACCCGGTCCGAAGGGCCGGGGAGCTTTTCCCCTTTCCGGGGCTTCCCGGCGAAGAGAGGGTTTTCGTAAAGCTTGAGCTTTTCGATGACCTTGACGGCCAGGGCCCGGCTTTGGAGCAATTGAGAATAGCTCTGGGGGGAGGAGCTCGTGGAATCGAACCGTTGGACATCTTCGAAGGGCAGGATATTCATCTGTTCTTCGACCCAGATGCTCCCGTTGGCCGTATACCTCCGCGGGGTCAGAAAGGAAAAAAGGGTGACGCCTCCGACGACCGCGAGGAAGAACAAAAAAGCGGTCCACTTCCATTTGAGCAGAATGTGCCAATAATGCTGAACCGAAATGACCGGCTTGTTCTCGATATTCGTGCTTGGATCCATCGCCATCGCCTCTTATTAAATATGAACCTGCCCTCAGGGGATGATTATGACGTCGCCCTCTTCAAGGAGGATGTTGGAAGTCTTCCCGGAGATAACGTCCTTGAGGTTGACATAGATCTTCATCTCTTTGCCGGCCCCGCCGGCCTTCCGCGTGATCGCCACGCGTGATTTCGAGGCCCACTCGGTCGGCCCCCCCGCCTGGGCGATGGCCTGCAGGAGAGTGATTTTCTGCGATTGCTTGAATTGGATCGCCCCCGGGCTCTTGACCTCTCCATAGACATAGACCGTGAGAATTCGATCCACGGGGATGTTGACCACGTCGTTCGGCTGAAGATCGATGTTCAGGGTCTGCTCCCCCTTGATGGTCAGGTCTTCCAGATTGATGATAATTTTTGTTTTCTGCCCGTCCGGGCCCTGCCGGAAGACATAGATCTCTTTCATGGCTTCAGCCGTCAATCCTCCGGCCTGTGAAATGACCTGAAGGATGGTCGTGGGTCCGACCAATTCGTAGTTCCCCGGCTTTCCGACGGCCCCTAAGACGGCGACCTTCTGATATTCCTTGATGAAGACCGTGACGTGGGCGCCCTTCGTGTATTTTTGATCCAGGATCGAGGCCAAGTTCTTTTCCAGCTCCTGGGAGGTCAAACCGGCGACTCCCACTTTCCCGATCAGCGCGAGACTTACGGAACCGTCTTCGGCGACCCGGACGGTCTGATTGAGCTCGGGAAGCTCGAAGACCCTGATCTCGAGCAGGTCCTTGGTCCCGATCCTGTAATCATTGACGGGAAGAGTCTGCCCTTGCTGCCGGCCGAGGATGCTCACGGGCAGAAACCCGAAGAATAGCAGAGCTAAAACTCCACCAAGGATCGGCCTGTGGCGATTGTCAATCATCCGTTTTTTTTGGCTCTTTCTCATTGGGTTCCCTTTTTCGTCCCATGCCGAGGGCCCTCATTTATAAAAAATTATTATAACTCGGCCGGCTCTCCGAATCCAGGACTTTCCTGCGGCGATCATCGGAACATCGGACTGGCCGGCATGGAAAGCCCGGCCGATGAATAGCCGTATGTCAGGCTGAGTCCGAAAAAGTTATCCCGGCTCTCCGGCCGGGGAGCCAGCATTGAATTCCTCTTGCCCAAGCGCGCTAACAGGCTGAGTTCGAGCTCCCTCCTCAAACGAAAGTTCAGCATGAAGGAGTGCGTCTGATACCGGTCAGCCGGCCCTCCTGACGAAGAGCCGCCGAAGATCCCTCCTCCCGAGTAATCATCGCGGCCGTAATAAAAGTCGTAAGCGAACAGGACGTGTCTTGCCAAAGAACGGGCCAATCCGGCACCGTAGGATGTCTGAAGGTAATACGTTTGGCTGGAGTAGACGGAGAATTGGGGTCCCCTGAAAAAGAAGGCCCGGAGCGCCGTCAGCTTCATTATCCCTATGGAAACAGCGGTGTTTCCTGACAGGCCTGAATAATCCTTCTGCAAAGGGTCGAGAACGTTAAAACTCTGGTACCCGATATTGATGCTTCCCCGGATACCGGATGTCTGTCCCTCGTACCCGGCCGCGGGCGGCAAAAACTCGACCCCCCCGGAGACGCCATAGCTCCGGGAATCCCTGAAACGCGAGACGCTTTCGGCAAATACATAAGACCCGTATTGACCATCCAGGTAAAACCTTGCCCTTGAATGCTGCTGAAGGTAAGCCATGGCGTCGACGTGGGTTTCCGTCCTGTCCAGGGCCTCGCCGATATTCGTAAACTCGGGTGTTTGGTTTTCGTAATTAAATGTTGATCTCCGGTACTGAAGGGCGAGCGAGGCTCCTTTCGAAACTTGCCACAAGATCAGCCCGTTCAGGTCGTCTTCCTTGAGCCGGACGTTGAGATCCAGCTCGGTGCTCAACCTCTGCTTGGCATTGATCAATCCCCCCCCGACCTGGACATAAAACTTATCAAAGACAAAGTGCACCTGGCCTGTGAAGGTGTTGTTGATGGCCCGCTCACGGTCGGTGTGGAGAAAAAATAAATAACGTGGCGACTCGGAAATATCGAAAACGATTCTTTTCTTCAGGGGCAGGAAGACCTGGATATCTGGGCCCGCGCTGAACGTATAGTCGGGGACAGGATTGGCTAATGACCCGAAGTAGATGTCCGAATCATGGCCGGCGTCGTCAACCCGTATGGCCGCGTTATATTTGAGAGCGCCGAGCCTCCAACGGGCCGAATCGACGATCTGTTCCAGGGCCGCTCCCATCCAGGTATTTCCCCAGGCGAAAATGCGGCCCTGTGCCGGAAGAAGCAAGAAAACTATAAATGCGACGAAAAATCTTCCTTTTTTCATTTTCATGTGACAAAGCAGATTGTAAACCTTATCGTTTTGCGAGGCCAGAAGTTTTAATAGGCGCCGATCCCGAAAAGGACGACCGGGATGGTCTTGACCATGATCTTGATATCAAGCCACAGCGACCAGTTGTCCAGGTATTCGAGATCGAGCTTCATCCAATCTTCGAATCCGATGTTGTTCCGTCCATTGACCTGCCAGAGACATGTGATCCCCGGCTTCATCGAAAACCGTCGCCTCTGCCAGGCCTTGTATTTTTCGACCTCGTCGGGCACGGTCGGACGGGGCCCGATGAGGCTCATCTGACCGAGCAGGACATTGAAGAATTGGGGCAGCTCGTCGAGGCTGAATTTCCTCATGATCCGGCCGAGAGGAGTGATCCAGCGCGTCTTCTTGGCCCGGAATTCAGGAGTGTCCATCTCGGCCACGTCGTTGACTTTGGGGAGAGCGTCTTGAGCTCCTTGGCGCATGGTCCGGAACTTGTAGAGGGTAAACTTTCGGCCATGAAAGCCGAGCCGCTGCTGCTTGAAAAAGACCGGCCCCGGCGAGGTCAATTTGATGAGAAAAGCGATGAGGGTCATGAAGGGGCCCAGGAGGACGATGACTAGGCCGGAAATGACGATGTCGATGAACCGTTTCGCCAGGAGCTCCCATTCGTTGATCCTTACCGTATGAAAGCGCAGGAGAGGCACACCGTCGATCTCCGAGACGGCGGACCTGGCGATCTGCATGTCGAAAAGGTCCACCGTGATAGTGGTGACCACCCCTTCGGTCTCGCAGTCATGAAGCGCCCCCTCGACATGGCTCAGGCGCGACCGGGGGACGACGAAAACGATCTCGTCGACCGCTTCGTTATGGAGGATCTTGGGGATATCTTCAAGGGTGCCGATGATATCGACCCCGTCCACTTTGCTTATTCCCCTCCCGGGCTCGTCGTCGATGGCGCCCAGGATGTGGAAGCCCCATTCGGGATGGCCCTTGATCCTGCGGATGAATTCCGCGGCCCTGCGCCCCGTCCCCACGATGAGAAGCCTCCGGTCATTACGGCCCCTCCTGCGGACATAATGCACCGCGAGGTAACCGGCTGTTTTCTCGGCAAGGATCAGGAGGAAGCTCGTTCCCGTGAAGAGGAAGAAAAAGAAGCGGCTGACGACCGTGGCCTTAGTGATGAACAGGAACGCGCCGAAACCGAGAGATGTCATGAGAGCGGCCTTGCAGACGATCCAAAGAATCCTGGGGTAGGTGAGGGTCCGTAACGAACGATACATGTCGTTAATATAGAGCATCCAGCACCAAAGGGGCGCCGCGACCACCACGAATGCGATATACTGGCTAAGGGTGATATTTCGGTCGGCGGCCGCGTGGGAAAAGACCGGCAGCCAGGAGTTCGGGAACTCCACCCCGATATTCTTCCTCAGGACAAAGGAAAGGAGGTACGCCAGGAAAACGACAAGCAGGTCAGTGAAAATAAAGAAAGCCCTGACGACCGCTTCCCGTTCCTTCAGCATCTTGGCTCCCTTTAGGCCTGCTTCCCCCTGAGCGTGATTATCATAACACTAAATCTTTTTTCCTTCAATTGTCCTCAGGACCTTGGCGGGATTCCCCGCCACGATGGTCCAGGGGGGGACGTCCTTCGTGACGACGGCCCCGGCCCCGACGATCGCGCCCTCGCCGACGGTCACCCCAGCCAGGATGGTCACGCTAGACCCGAGAGAAGCCCCTTTCCGGATAAAGGTCGGGACGACTTTCCAGTCGGCCTCCGTCTGAAGGCCCCCACTGGCAGCCGTCGACCGGGGGTACATATCGTTGATAAACGTCACGTTATGGCCGATGAAGACATCGTCCTCGACAGTCACTCCTTCGCAAATGAAGGTATGGGAGGAAATCTTGCAGTTCCGCCCTATCACGGCGCCTTTCTGGATCTCGACAAAAGTCCCGACCTTGGTATGATCGCCGATGGCGCAGCCGTAGAGGTTGACGAAGGCGAAAATCTTGACATCCTTGCCCAGCTTGACGTCTGGCGCGATACGGCAATACTCCATGGGTGCCCCTTTTATAGCTCGATTCTCCGGCCGCCTTTTTTGAGGGATTCGTCGGCGGCTTCCAGGAGGCGGACGACCTGGAGCCCGGCCTGACCGTTGTTGAAAGGTTCCTCGTTTTTCTCGAGGCATTGGACGAAATATTGGGCCTCGGCCTTGAGGGCTTCGGTCCCATCGAGCTTCGGGATATGCACGTCCCCGGACCTGTAGCTCACCAGGAGATCGTGGATCCCGTTCTTGCTCCCGTTAGCGCTCTTGACGTCGACGCCGCGGTCGTAGATCTTGACCTTCTCGTCGGCGTCGAGGTCATCCCAGACGAGCATTTTCTTGTCGCCACTGATCAGGGTTTTCCGGATCTTGACGGGACTGAGCCAGTTGACATGGAAATGGGCGATGAAGCCATTGCCATCGAACTCGATCGAAACGTAGGCGATGTCCTCATACCCGCCCTCAAAATGGACAGAGCCATGGGCCGAAAGGGCGACCGGCTTGTTCTTGATGAGATAGGCCATGACGGACAGGTCATGCGGGGCGAGGTCCCAGATGACGTTGATATCGTGCTGGAAAAGCCCCAGGTTGACCCGGACGGAATCATAAAAAAGAAGCCGGCCCAGCTCACCGGCGTTGATGATCTCCTTGATCTTTTTCACGGCGCCGGTGAAGAGGAACGTGTGGTCGACCATGATCTTGAGGCCCTTCCTGGCCGCCAGGTCAATGAGCTCTTTGGCCTGGGCGCTCGTGGAGGTGAAGGGCTTCTCGACAAAGATATGCTTCCCCGCGAGGAGAGCTTCCCTGGCCATCTCGTAATGGGCGAAGACCGGCGTGACGATGGCCACGGCGTCGACGTCCGTGGACCGGATCAGTTCCATCGAGTCCTTCATCCCCTTGATGAAGGGATAGTGATTTTGGGCCAGGCCGAGGCGTTTTTCCGATATATCGCTGACCGCGGTCAGCTTGACTCCGGAGGCCGAGTGAAAATTCCGGGCCACATTGGGCCCCCAGTACCCATACCCGATGACACCGATGTTAACCATTTTTCCCGCTCCCTAATTTTTTACACATGCCCCTACGAAAGCCTCTTGGCGAAAGACCATTCGTAGGCCGCATTTTAGCACACCTTTTTCACTGGCACAAGTGCCCTATTTCTTGTAAAAATCCTTGATCGAATCCGCGACGTAGGCGATCTGTTCGTCTGTCAGCTCCGGATACATCGGAAGAGATAGGATCTCATCCTGGCACTCGTAGGCGACAGGGAAGTCCGCCGGGCGGTGCCTCAAATATCGGTAGGCCGGCATGAAGGGAAGGGCCGTCGGATAGTGGATGCCGGTGGAGACCCCCTTGGACTTGAGGAAGGCGGCCAGGTCGTCTCGCCGGGAAGCCCGGATGACGTAGAGATGGAAGATGTGGAAGCTGTTGGCCCGGAATTTCGGGCACTTGACCTCGCCCAGGCCGTTGAGGAGAGCGTTGTAGGTCAAGGCGTGGCTGTTTCTCGCCTGGTTCCACTCGTCGATGTGCTTGAGCTTGGCCTGAAGCACCACGGCCTGGATGGAGTCCAGCCGGCTGTTGATGCCCTCGATCTCATGGATATGCTTCAGGAGAGACCCATGATTGGCGAAAAGCCGGGCTCTCCTCGCGAAATCGTCATCGTCAGTAATGATCGCCCCGGCGTCCCCGTAGGCCCCGAGGTTTTTCCCCGGATAGAAGCTGTAGGTCCCGGCCAACCCGAAGGTCCCGGTTTTCTGACCGTGGAACGTTGCGAAATGGGACTGGGCGCAGTCTTCGATGAGGGTGAGCTTGTGGTTCTCGCAGATCTGCTTCACGGCCTTGACGTCCGCCGGCTGGCCGAAGAGATGAACGGGGATGACGGCCTTGGTTTTCTTCGTGATCTTCTCCTCGATCTTCGAGGGGTCGATGTGGAAGTACTCGTCGATGTCCACGAAAACGGGCCTGGCGCCCGCCTGGGTGATCGTTTCGGACGTCGAGATCCAGCTATTGGCGACGGTGATGACCTCGTCTCCGGGCCCGACGCCCAGGGCTTTGAGCGTGACATAAATTGCATCCGTTCCGTTGGCGCAGCTGACGCAATGTTTCATGCCGTACTTCTCGGCATAGGCTTTCTCGAAGGCTTCGACGTGCTTGCCGCCGATGAAGGCCGTCTCGTTGATAACGGTCTGGATGGCGGGGTCGATCTCGGACTTGAGGGAGAGGTATTGGGCCTTGAGGTCGACAAAGGGAACGTTCATGATGATGGATAACTCCTTTTTATTTCGCTCGTGTCCTATTGTAGAACATACTAGTATTGCTCATCAATTCGCCATCAGGGTAACGGCCTTCCCCCCCCTCCGCCATCACCCCTGAGGGCTATTTCAGGGGTGATATTTTCAGGCTCTTTCTCACCCCTAAGGGTGAGGTTGCTATACCGGGTCTTCTTCCAGAGAAAGAAAAACAGCTAGCTGAGGAAGTGCGGCTGGCAGTTCCAGAGGAGCCAATGCACATTGGGACAACAGCCTTACTTTAGGTAGGATTATGATAGAATTAGAGAAAAATAAATAAGAATGTAGGGATTAGAAACGATAGATCAGAGAAAGAATTCCATGTCAACTCCGCCATATCATATCGAGATAGATAATATCTATAGAATTAGAAGGCAGGAAGTTGCGTAACGCGAATTGCTGCGCGGTTATGGTATCCCGAAGCAGCTAAGCCTTCAGCATCCCTTTTACTGTTTCCTCGGATTAACGTTGGTCAACATGGGCTCCAATATCGGGAGCCGTCCCATAAAGAACGCGAACGCCAGACGAGTTCTTGTAAAGCCAAATCGGGGCCTTGTCCGACCACGTCATTGGTGACGCCAAAGTAATAACATTGGTGTCATAATTGATGGATGAGATCTGGACGACGTTCCCAACCGTCCCTATCGCTATCCAATCTGGGAACAGCGTCACGCCGCGGGCCAAGTCCGACCCCCAAGTTCCGTCTTGGAAGGGAACAACACTCCCTGTTGCAAGGGGAGTAACGACAAGCGTCACG
>Ga0116116_1000279_pt1 | contig 62134 bp, 46 predicted proteins | sample June2015DPH_10_1_FD_89722 | JGI IMG/M metagenome (GOLD analysis project Ga0116116, IMG submission 89722) | Peatland microbial communities from SPRUCE experiment site at the Marcell Experimental Forest, Minnesota, USA - June2015DPH_10_150 | ecosystem: Environmental > Terrestrial > Soil > Wetlands... | reverse complement strand
GATGACAACGCGCGCGCGCTCATCGTCGCCATTCTCCTGGAAGAATTTGCCGGCATCACTCCGACCGCTACCCTCGATCTTGCCTCCCGCTATCTTGCTTTTTTGTGGCTGGCTTTCGATCCCGCAACCAAGAGATTCCGAAATTGCCTGAGCTATGAACGCCAGTGGCAGGAGGCGGAAGGCTCTGAAGACAGCCACGGTCGAGCATTGTGGGGGCTGGGCACCGTGCTTGGCCGTACCAAGGATGCTGGCCTCCGCGGCGCCGCCGGGCGTTTGTTTGAGTTGGCCGTACCCGCCGCCGTCGAGTTTAAGAGTCCCCGCGCTTGCGCTTTCGCCTTGCTCGGCCTCCTGGAATATCTCGAATCGTTCCCCGGCGATCGCGCTGCGCTGAATGCCGCGGACGCGCTCGCCAATCGCTTGTTGGATTCCTACCGCGCCCACTCTTCTGCCGACTGGAAATGGTTTGAGAATGTGCTCTCGTACTCCAACGCCCGCCTGCCGCAGGCGCTCATACGCGCGGGAAGACGCGGCGCGAACGAGGCCATGGTTTCAGCCGGACTGGAAGCGCTGGAATGGCTGGCGACGGTTCAGCGTTGCGAAATAAAAGGCCACTTCGTGCCCATTGGGTCCCACGGCTTCTACTCGAAGAAAACGGAAAAGGCTCGCTTCGACCAGCAACCTGTGGAAGCCTGCGCCGCCGTTTCCGCTTTCCTGCAAGCGTATAGCGCAACAGGGAAAAGCCGCTGGCGCAAAGACGCGTGGACCGCTTTCAATTGGTTTCTCGGGGACAACGATTTGCAGGTGGCCCTCTACGATCCCAGCACCGGCGGGTGCCGCGACGGCCTGCATCCCGACCGCGCCAATGAGAACCAGGGCGCGGAATCGACGCTGTCCTTCCTGATGGCACTTCTGGAAATGCGCAAGCTGGAGGAAGCGGACACAACGGATCGTAAGCCCTGACCAACGGGCAATCCTTTTTTGCCGTGCCTGTTCCGTCAAATCGGGTTGGCACTCGCTGTCAAATTGTTCTTGAGAGAGATAATGAACCAACACCACCCCTTGTTTACCCGGCACCCTGCGAATCCCATCCTGACGGCAAAAGACTGGCCCTATTCCATGAATAGTGTTTTCAATTCTGGCGCGACACTTTTGTCCGATGGGTCCACGCTTCTCCTCTGCCGCGTGGAAGATCGCCGCGGCCTCTCACACTTGTGCGCAGCGCGCTCGGTAAACGGCGTCGATCAGTGGCACATCGATGCCAAGCCCACGCTCTTGCCCGAACCGGAAAACTTCCCCGAAGAATTGTGGGGCATCGAGGATCCCCGAATCACGTACATGCCGGAGCTCGAGCAATATGCTGTCGCCTACACCTCCTATTCCCACGGCGGTCCGGGCGTATCTCTCGCGCTGACGAAAGACTTTCATGCCTTCGAAAAACTCGGCGTCATTATGCCGCCCGACGATAAAGATGCCGCCCTCCTGCCCAGAAGAATCAATGGACGCTGGGCCTTAATTCATCGGCCGATGACGCCTCTCGGAGCTCATATTTGGATTTCCTACTCGCCCGACTTGCGGCACTGGGGAGGCCACAAGCTCATGCTGGAAGCGCGACGAGGCGCGTGGTGGGATGCAAACAAAATTGGGATGTCACCGCCGCCCATCGAAACGCCGCGCGGCTGGTTGATGATTTATCACGGCGTCCGAAGGACTCCATCCAGCTCGATCTATCGGCTTGGCCTGGCGCTGTTTGATTTGGCACAGCCCGAAAAATGTTTGATGCGTGGCGATTCCTGGATGTTTGCTCCAGAGGCGGACTACGAACGACATGGAGATGTTCAAGACGTGGTCTTCCCTTGTGGCTATACCGTGGCAAAGGATGGAGACACAATCAATCTTTACTATGGCGCCGCGGATTCAAGTATCGCCTTGGCACACGGCAGCATCCGCACGCTGTTGACCTGGCTGGATACGCACGGCCATTCCAAAGAAGCCCACGAGCGGCGGCGGCAGGATTAGAGCGGCCATTGGATGGGCGGCGGAGGGCAGTGGAAGGAGCGAGCGCAAGCCGGCAGAGCGACGCCCCGTAGAATTAGATACCGGGTCAGTCTCTGATTATGCGAATTGTCGGGCGCTATCTAGTCTCACTACCAGGTGGAAGGCTAAGAAGCTGCACCGGGGTCACCTGCGCCAAGAGGATTTTCCATTCATCTCCCTCAGGGAAAAGAACAACACTCATTCGGTGCATCCAGGCGCGCTGTTCGCTGGCGAGAAGGGCATTCTTCCATAAAACAGTGGTGACGAACAGCTCGCTTGTTTCGGCCAACGTTGCTTCGACAAGGTAACTTGCGTTTTTCTTTGCATAAGGAGCGAAGAGCGTTTCAAATCCCTTCCAAATTCCTTCGTGACTCCATCGTTTTCCAGAAGCATCAATGAACTCCGCATTCTTCGTGAAAAATGAAATCAGTTCCTCCGAGTTAAGCCACTTGAGTCCAGCCAGGAAGCTATCAAGTGTCAGTAATGCACTGGCCCTGGCCTCAGCCTGATATTTCGGACTGGGCGCTTGTGCGAGTTGTTCTTGAATCGGCCCCGGCTTGACGCCCCGCGCAATCAGGATTTGAGCAGCCAGCGACGCTTCCACTCGTAGGATGCCAATTAGTATGTGTTCTATTTCGACACTGCGGTGGCCAAGTCTTTCAGCAGTCTCCCCAGCAAGGTTCAAAACCTTCTTGCATTCGCCAGAAAGTGGTACCGCCGCGGAAGTCTTAAAACGTCCGCCTCGCGTGGTCCGTTTTTCGATTTCAGAGCGAATTTCTGGCTCGACGTTGGTCTGCCCTGGAAACCACTTCGCCAACGCGCGGTCTTCGCGTAGAAGCCCAAGAAGCAGATGCTCTGTCTCGATATACCGGCTTCCATAATTGCCGGCCTCGTAGCGCGCATAGAAGATGACGCGGCGGGCTTTCTCTGTGTATCGTTCGAACATAGCCTTGCTGGAAGAAGAGTTTATGCCTTATTTGCAATATCGAGCAATGGATCCGTCTCGGGAATAGGATTTGCACCCGGCTGGACGGATCAACGTTTGGTTGATGCGGTAGTCGGAGAAGTTAAGTCCCCCAAAAACTTGGTTTTCCAATAACCCCGCTTACGGCGGTTCGCGCTGGGATGCGGGCGGAATTCTGTGCGTGCGGTACAAATGGGCATATCGGCCGCAGATTTCTACCGCTGCAGCCAGGATTTGCGGCAGACTTCTAGAAGAAGCGGCCAGTGACTCGGGGCCTGCCCAGACCGCGCTGTTGGCGGAAGGAAGTTATAGCGTGTTGCCAAGGAGCGACTACGATTCCACGGAATAAGCGAAGGCGGCCATGCAAGGCAAATTAAGCCTTTCGGTGATCGTCCCCGTATACAACGAGCAGTACCTGGTGGAAAGCAGCCTGAAGCGTCTGGCGGTGCTAGAGAGCTGCCCGGACTTGGGGCGCGTGCGCGTAATCGTGGTGAACGATGCGTCGAAGGACGGCACAGCAGCGGCGCTCGAGAGGTTTAGGGACAATTTGGACCAGTCAGATTTGAAGAGTTTCGAGTGGGTTTTCTTGGAGCATGCGAAGAATCAAGGCAAGGGCGCGGCGATCCGGACGGCGATCGCTCACATTGATACGGACCTGGTGGTGATCCACGATGCGGACCTGGAATATCACCCGAGCGACATCGCCAAGATGGTGCCGCTTTTTGTGAATGAAGATGCAGACGCGGTGTTTGGATCGCGATTCCTTTCGAGCGATTTTCGCCGGGTGCTGTTATTCAGGCACAGCCTGGGAAACCGGCTGATCACGCTGCTGACGAATATCGTAACCGACCTGAACCTTTCGGATATCGAGACTTGCTACAAGATGGTGCGAGCCGACATCTTCAAGGGAATTCCATGGGAAAGCGACCGCTTCGGCATCGAACCGGAAATTACCGTAAAGCTGGCCAAGCGCAAGGCGCGCATCTTTGAAATGCCGATTCGCTATTCCGGCCGCACCTACGCCGAAGGAAAGAAAATCACGTGGAAGGACGGCGTGCGAGCGTTGGGAGCTTTGGTGAAGTACGGCATCTCCGACAAAGTGTATGTCGCCGATGCTTACGGCAGCGAAATACTGGCACGGTTGAATCGCGCGCCGCGTTTCACCAAGTGGATGGCAGATACGATCCGGCCGTACGTGGGAGACCGCGTGCTGGAAATTGGCGCGGGAATCGGAAATCTGACCGCGAATCTTGTTCCGCGCACCGAGTATCATGCCAGCGACATCAATCCGCACTATCTCGACCACTTAGAGACGCTGAAGCAGACGCGCCCGTATCTGCAGGTACATTACACCGACGCCAGCGCCGCGGAAACCTACCCGGCGGAGCAGTTCGACACAGTGATCTGCATGAACGTGGTGGAGCACATTGAAAACGATGTCGAGGCACTGAGCAACATTCGCCGGAGTCTGGATAAAAACGGCCGCGCCATCGTGCTGGTGCCGAATGGACCGAGACTCTTCGGTTCACTCGACAGGGTGCTTGGCCATTATCGCCGTTATACGCGGGAACAATTGGTCCGAGCCTGCCAGGACGCGGGTTTTACGGTCGAAAAAGTGTTGAAGTTCAATCGCGTCGGCACACCGGGCTGGTGGTTGAACGGGCGAATTCTAAAGAAAGAGACCTTCGGATTTTGGCAGATCAAAGTGCTGAATTTTCTGGTTCCTTTTGTCCGGCCGATTGATCGCTTCCTGCCCTTCCCGCACTTGTCGTGGATCATCATTTTGCGGGCCGACCCTGAAGCATGAATCAGCCCGTGCCGCGGTCAGAGGGGGCAAATGTCTGAAATAAGCTGGGCAGTCCCTGCGATCGCTTTCCAGCGATCTCTCTCCCCATTTTAGAAAGTTCAGGAGGCATTCCATGAAGCTCCTGGTAGTTATCGCCCGGCGGGAGAAATGGCGCCGTGCGGGCGGCAGAACGCACCGAGAAGCTAGTTTCAGCGCCCACCGAGCTCTGGCCTGCGCGCAGGCTAGCTAACTTGACGCGCTGAGAGCACATCCCGCGCAGTCGTCCAACGAATACTGGGATAGCGATCGTTGTCGATGGGCTCTAGCTTTGCCCGGCCGTCGAACATGTTACGCATGTACTGCATGCCCTGCCATGCCGGGTAAAGTTCCTTCTCTCCGGGAGCGATCGTGCGCGCGACCTTGATAAGCGTGCCGAGCATTCCCAGACCTCCGGCGCGGAACAGGCGGAACTCCTTTCCGGTCACCTCACTTACGACCGCCGTCAGTTCCCGGGCGCTGAGTTGATCGCCAGCAATTCGTAGAAAGCGAGGGGTGGACGGATCAAGAGCCGCGCTCGCCGTGAATGCGGCCGTGTCATCCATCGTCGTGAAGTCCATGCGCTGGTCCGCGTCGCCCCAATAGAGGACTCGCTTCAGTTTGAAGAGAATGAGCGGCATCTGACCGGTGAGCATATCGGCAAACGCACCGTTGAAGATCGTGGTCGCTGAAATCGAAGTCTTATCGAGGCGCTTGTGGAAGTCTCGACGCAGATCGAGATTGCGATTCTCTCCGGGTGGAAACTTGGTGAAATCAATCGAGAAGTCGGACGGAATGAAACGTGGCACGTCAGCCTTGATCGCAGCGTCGAGCAGAACCGTTTGCGTTTCCACGATGACGTCCCGCAATCCCTGCAGCGCAGACACCACGCAGGACGCAAACGAGCATGCCGGTGTCACTTGGGAAGCGCTGCTCAAGTCGACACTGGCAATCGTTACGCCGAGCTCCTGCAGCCGCTCGAGCTTGTCTCGCGCAGTGCCGTTACGAACAAGCGCTCTTACGCTGGCTCCCCGTTCGAGCAAAGCTCTCGCTATGCGTCCGCCGAGATTACCGGTAGCTCCCGCCACGACGATGGTCGAGTCATTCATGATTCCGATATTAGAGAAAGGACAGGGTCGATGCAAAGTGGGCGCAGATTCGAGTGGGGGTCGACTGGAGGGTTTCTCGGTCGCTGAGGTCAACAGACGACTGGCACCCCTAGGAGCGCCGTCGGAACAAACCCGCCGCCGAAAAGAAATGAGTCAGAGTATATTCCTCCGAGAAATAGATTAGCCTGAAATCCTGCGCAGGCTTGCCGAAAGCTCACGTTTCAGCCGTCGGCGGAGATGAACAGGCTAAGGCTGAGGCGCGAAGGGGGCGGGTGCACGGAGCAAGTTCAGCAGATTTTGCGCTTGGGCGTTGTCCGCATCCAAACGCAGGGCACTCTGCGCGTCATCACTTGCTGACGTGAACTCGCCACGGCGGTAGCGAATGACCGCGCGGTTGGACCAGGCGCGCGAGTACCCGGGAGAGTTCGCGATCTCATCATTCAAAAGCTTCAGGGCCGCATCGTTGTCTCCGAGCTTCATGAGTTGCGCGGCCAGGTTCACGGCGCGGAAATCGTAACCGGGGTTGTCCCGCGGGGTCATGGAGAGCCCTTTCTCAAAAAAACGGCGAGCCTCCTGATCATGACCCAACTGGGATTCAACGATACCGCTGAATTCCATGGCCTCGGGGTAGTCCGGGTAGATGCGAAGGGCGGTCTGCAATTCCGGAAGGGCCACCTGCAACTCGCCGCGATTCATGTACTCGCCGCCAAGAGCAAAGTGCATTTTTGCGCTTCCTGGGACGGCCCGAACGCCGGCCGAGAAGAGGCTGAAATTGTCCCGCCAATCCTGGTTGCGGACGACGGTGCGCGCGGCCAGTGCTACGACAACAACGGCGAGCACAGCCCATGCCAGCCGCCGCTGGTAATTCTCGAGCCGCAGCCAGAGGAGGGCGGCGAGCAGGCAAAAGCCGGCGGAAGGAAGGTATGCCAGCCGTTCACCCATGATCGTTCCTGTGGGGACAATAAGGTTAGCCGTGGCTGCAAAGCCAGTCAGATAGATTGCTCCCGCCAAGAACCAGGCGTTCTTCTTGGTCCAGAGAGTCCAAATCCAGAGGACCAACACCAGCAGGGCCGCGACTACCGCAGGTGCTGTGTACCGCCAGTTCGCGTAGAGAAGAATCGCATTGTAGGAATAGTCGCAGGAAAGTGTAGCGGGATAGACGTGGAGGCCGACATACTTCCATGCGACGCGCAGGGCGTTGAGAATTCGCAAACTGCGGGGAAGCCAGACGAGTGGATTGTCGAGAAAATTGATTATTCTTGGCCCGAACCGGCCTCCCTGCATTTTCCAAAGCAGGACAAGGTACGCCGCAGCCACGCCCGCCAGCCAACCATAGCGAGCGAGTGGCTTTGACCTGCCACATGCATAATCGCCGGCCAGTGCCAGGGGAACGAAGGCCACGGCCGATTCCTTCGACATCAACGCCAGCACAAAACAGACCAGAGCGAGTACAGGCAGGTCGCGCAGGTGAAGAAGCCAGGCCGCCAACAGGAATCCCACGGCCAGCAACTCGAAGCGTCCCACGATGGAGGCCACGGCTTCGGTATGAATGGGGTGCACAGCGAAGAGCAAGGCAGCGACCCAGGCAAGCGTCACTCCTTGCGGCACGGATTCGAGAAGTTTCCGTAGGACGAGGTAGAGGAGCAAAGTGACCGCCGCGTGCAGCAGCAGATTGAGGAGGTGGTAGCCAAACGGATGCACACCCCCTGCAGCCAAATTGACAGCAAAGGTGGCGAAGGTGACCGGACGAAAAATGTTACTGGCTCTGGTGGGATGGAATAATCCGCTTACGGAAAGATTGGTTACTGTCGGGTTGTGGAGGATGTACGGATCATCATCAAAAGTGAAGCCGTTGAGCAAAGTGTTGCCATAGACGAGCATCGCCACGGCCAACAACAGCGCAACGCGCATTCGTTCAGTCATTCAGCGCAAAACCTTTCGGGACCGCTCGTCGAGCGCCGGGGACGCAGCTTCGATGGCCTCCGGCGGGCAGATCAAGTGAAAAATCCAAAGGGGCAAGTTGTTGTCCGCTCTCACTTCCACCGGGGGTCGATGAGTTACAAAGAAAACTGAGTTTCCGGCACCGATGGACGTTAAGTTTGCCGCCTTGAAGGCGAAACCGCTGCCGATTGCAAGAAATTATGGAACGGCTGTGCCACCGAATGCACGTGGATTTCAAAGTGGAGTTGGCGATATGGGAACTCCCTGGCTCGCAAAGGGTGCTTCATCCGCGGGCAGAGATCGGGGTTGGAAGGTCTCCGATTGTCCTTGATTTGCGTGTGGAGATGCTTCGCCGCGGGTGGCGCTGGGGCACCGCTTCAATTGCCTCAGAAGCCGGAAGACTAACTTCCCAGCAATGGCCGCGACGCCAGGTCGGCTGGCAAAAGAAAAGGAGCGGATCGTGCGACCCGCTCCTTGCAAATTCTTGTGGGAACTGAATCCGCGAGGGTTACTTTTGCTATTAGAGAGGCGTGCCGGTGGCTGTCGTGCAGGCACTAAAGTCACCGCCAACCGCCACGTAGAACAGCACCAAGTCCTGGTCGGAACAGAAGCCGCGTGTGCCGGTGGAGCTCTGGCTGGCCGGTTCTGCCTCGGCGGTATAGGTCGCGGCGGATGCGACAACATTGAACATGTACCCGCTCTTCGCCGTAGCGGCGGATGTCGCGTTTGCCAGCAGGTTGTCGATCAAGCAAGCGTTCGCGGCGGCGGGAGTCGTGCAAGTGGCGCCGTCAGGGCCCAAAGACGACAGCGCGGCAAACGTGTCAGGATACGTATTGTTATAGGTCACTTCGCCCGTGTTGATCATACGGAGAGAAGCCACTGCGGAAGCCTCGTTGGCCGACATCCTCGAGCGAATGAGGTTCGGAATGGCGATGGCCGAGATAATCAGGATGATGGCGACCACGATCAGGAGTTCAATCAGCGAGAATCCCTTTTGGCTCTTACGCATCTTCGTGTTCTCCTCCGTCTTTTCTTCTCTTGTAATTTCGTCGCTGTGAATTGCTCTTCAGCGTGACTCCATTGTGGCGGGAGGCCGGAGAAAACCCCATGGAGCATCGGCTTCAATTTGGGAGTTACCCCTGTCCTATGGCAAAGACCCATTTTCGGCGTACCTTAGATTTAGTACTACGACTAGATCGATACTGGCCTAAGCACCTTCTAATTCTCTAAGACCTGTATAATCTATCAGTTAGAAACTGGCCTCGGACCCTTTCTCATCGCTAGTCGGTGGCACGTTCCCAGCCTCACTATCTAGATACCTGTCCCTGGGCCGATTGGACAGGGTGGCGCGTCCCACCTCGAATATGGGGAAACTTCAACCGTTGGTGTGACAAGCGCGCGCCCGCGAGTCGCGTCCGGGCCATTGCGCTCTGCCGCAAAGGGTCTTTTTCAGTCTGCGGACAGCGCCGGGACGCAATCTCCGCCGCCTGTCATCCATGCGCGTGCTACGATCATCACCACCAACTCCAAATCCGAGGTCTTCATCGTGCGCTACTCTCTGTTTCTTCTTGCTGTCTTCGCCAGCGTCTCCACCAGCCTGTATGCCCAGCAGCCGGCGTGGCAGCCCGCGCCCGGGCACACCACCATCTCCATCTGGCCGAAGGCGGCGCCTGGGATTCAACCGAATCCGGGCCCAGAGATCGACACCACGACTGCCAAAGACAATCTGATCGCCGGCAAGCCGCTCATTCGTCTCGGCAACGTTTCTGCACCAACTCTCACCCTCTACACACCGACGGGCAACAACACCGGCGCGGCCGTTGTGGTGTTTCCTGGAGGCGGCTACCGCATCCTGGCCATCGACCTGGAAGGTACCGAAGTGTGCGAGTGGCTTAACTCCGCCGGTATCACGTGCGTGCTGCTCAAGTACCGCGTGCCGGATTCGGGCCCCTATCCAAAATCCAGTGCGGCGCTCCAGGATGCCCAGCGCGCGCTGGGTATCGTGCGCTCGCACGCCACGGAGTGGCATATCGACCCGCACCGTATTGGCGTGCTGGGCTTTTCCGCAGGAGCCCACCTCGCTGCGGCGCTGAGTACGCACCTCGAGCAGCGCCTCTATGATCCGGTGGATGCCGCTGACCAGGTGAGTTGCCGGCCGGACTTCGCCGTGATCGTCTATCCGGGCTACCTGGCACTTGAAGAGCAGAACTTCGCGCCCAATGCGGACATCCACGTCAGCGATAAGACGCCACCCTCGTTCATCGTGCAAGCCGAGGATGATCCGGTGCACGTGGAGAACGCGACCGTCTACTTCCAGGCGCTCAAGAACGCCAAGGTTCCGGCGGAACTGCACATCTACGCGGAAGGTGGACACGACTATGGCCTGCGCCGCACGGCACTGCCAGTCACCGCCTGGCCCAAGTTGGTGGAAGCCTGGCTCGGCACAGTTCAAATGCTGCCGACATCCTCGGACGTCGAGATGCGACTGCCTGCGGATGTCGCGGCGGCTCTGGACCGGCTGACACCCTACCAAAAGTCCCAGTTGGAACGCGTCTACAACGACTGGGCCTTCCTGGCGAAATACCGTGACGCCGATAAGGAGTTGCCGCCGTCGGCGGCAGGGGAAGTGCGCGTGGTGTTCATGGGAGATTCCATCACGGAAGGCTGGGGGCAGAGCGGTGCGGCAACCTCGCCGGACCGCGCCGCGTTTTTTCCGGGCAAGCCGTATGTCAACCGCGGCATCTCCGGGCAGACTACACCGCAGATGCTGGTGCGTTTTCGCCATGATGTGATCGAACTGAAACCGAAAGCGGTCGTCGTGCTTGCGGGAACAAATGATATCGCCGAGAACACGGGGAAGATGACTCTGGAGGAGATAGAGGGCAACCTTGCCTCCATGAGCGAACTGGCGCGAGCGAATGGGATTCGAGTTGTATTGTGTTCGGTATTGCCGGCCAGCGAATTTCATTGGCACAAGGGGCTTGAGCCCGCCCCCAAGATCAAGGCGCTAAATGCGTGGATCAAAGAGTACGCGGCGAAAAATGGTTTCGTCTATGTGGATTACTATTCACGCATGGCCAACAGCGAAGGGGGTCTTGGGCCGGAGTTGAGTCCGGATGGCGTCCACCCAAACAAAGCGGGATACGAAATCATGGCGCCACTGGCCGAGGCGGGAATCGTGGAAGCATTGAAGAAGCCGGTTCGGTGAGGCCGCCCTCGCGTCCTCTATCATCGATTATCAACAGCGTGCACCGCATCACGCTCAACCTGCTTTACAATGGCTGGCGTCAGATCGGCTAGATTCGGGGAAAGTCGTACAGATAACAGCAGCAGATCAGGCGTTTCTCCCATAAGGATCGCCACTCCCCTAATGGGGCTAGCATCTTTCTTCAACCTTGAGTTTGTTCCCAACCCGTCTGTATTGGCTGGAGTTTGGTATTCGACGATCTCCTTACTTCGATAAGTCAGTTTGTCTTTTGGGTACGGACCAAACGGAAACGAGCTTGCTGGTTCAGTTCCTTCTTCAATCACCTTCTCAACGAAAGCTTTGTGGGCCGGAAAAACACGCGCAATCGTGCGGGCAACGCCAAATCTCCCCGACGTCTCTCCACTTTCCCCCGCAATTTCAATCACCGGCCCTGCAAAACCGCTCCAGGTGGTCGAGAACAAATTGTCGGTGCTGATCTGTTGCGAGCTTAGATATAAAGCGTACCCATTTGACCCATACACACCAAAACAGTACCAGCCGCGCGGAGCAAGAACGCCGAATCCCTGTTCTGCCCTGTAATAAGCAAGCCGGTGAGCCGCTTCGGCGGCTATCGGCAACACTCTGCTCTTGCCATTTGGTGCGTCCACCGGCCCGCCCTGACCATCAGCTCTGCATCCTACGAATGGAACGTGAGCACCTGGTTTTTGGGGTGATGCTGCCGCAACTATCGACTGTGCCGATGACGAAAACTGCGCGCACGCCGCGAGTGCCAGGAGGATCACGCTGCCGAGGCCGAGCAGAGAAAACAGAAAACTACCTGAGATACGGTCGAAGGCACCAGCCACATAGCACGTCCAGCCCTGGATTTGGTTGCTCGGAGCAGTTTTCATGGATTGTTGTCGGATTGTACCAGAAACGCCAAATCCAAAGCAGGCGAAGATCCAGAAAGCCAAGTCCCGATAAACGCCACAGCTGGAGAAGTGTATTTCAGAGGTTCCGCGATGAAGGCAAAGGCGTTCGCATAGGGGAGTAGGTCGTGTTGGGAAGTGACCGCATCCGCGCGCGCGGGGGCGTGTGTCAGCGGAGCACGGGATTGGCGCGGCAGGCGGGGCAGATGAAGGGGGAGTTGTGGCTAACCTTGGCCCACTCGATGCGGCAAACGGCGCAAACCTCCAGGGATTGGTATTCGCAGTCGGCGCAGAGTTCGTCGGAAGGCAAGGGCGACTCCTTGGCATATTCAGCGGGTGAGATTTTGGCGCCGCAGCGGGCACAGTGAACTGCTGAGGCCGCGGTGGAGGCAATTGGGGCGGAGGGAGCGAACGATGCTGTCAGTTTCCTGGCGAGAAGATCGAGGACACGCTTGGCGAGATGTTCCGCAGTGAGGCCAAAGTGCTGGACGAGTTCCCAGGGATTCCCGGAAATGCCGAAACGATCGGCAACACCGACCATGGCGAGTTGCAGCGGAAGGCGAAAATCTTGGCGTTGCTGAAGAATGGCTCCGGCCACGATATTACCGAAGCCGCCGACCTGATGTTCTTCCGCGGTGACCACGACGCGGGTTTCTTCCGCGGCGCGCACCAGGGTGGGAATATCCAGCGGCTTGACGGTGTGAACATTCACGACACGCGTTTCGATGGCGTACTCCTCCTTCAGAAGCCAGGCGGCGCGCATCGCTTCGGGAACCATGGGGCCGCAAGCAATGATGGCTACGTTCTCGTGCTCGTTCTTGTAGGCAGGACCCGAGAAAGTCTCAAAGGCATCGATAAATTTAGGCTGTACGCCGCGGTAGCGAATGACGTTAGCGACGCCGAATTCATACGGCGTATCGGGTTTGGTGACGATGGGCGTGGCTTCGCGGGCGAAGCGCAGGTAGCAGGGACCATGCAGCTTGAGAAGTGAATACTCGGTGGCCTTTTGCGTCTCGACGGAATCACACGGCACGACCACGTGCATGTTCGGCAGAATGCTGGTGAGAGTAATCTCTTCGAGAGCCTGGTGCGTGGCGCCATCCGGACCGACGGAAATGCCGCCGTGGGCGCCGGCGATTTTCACGTTGAGATTGGAGTAGCAAATGGTGGTGCGGATCTGGTCCCAGGCGCGGCCGGAAGCGAAGACGCCATAGGTGCCGGTGACGGGGATGAAGCCTTCGCGGGCCAGGCCGGCGGCGACGCTCATCATGTTTTGCTCGGCGATGCCGACGCTGAAGACGCGGTTGTAGCGTTCCGGATGCTTACTCTCAAAATCGGTGATGCGGATGGAGCCGGAAATGTCTGCGTGCAGTGTGACCACGCGGGGATCTTCTCCAGCGCGTTCCAGGCCGCGGCCAAAGCCCATGCGCGTGGGGTCCATATCGACTTTCATCGAGTCGCGGGCGTTCCACCAATATTCGAGCACGAACTTGGGGATGCCATCTTTTGCTTTGTGCGCGACGTCGGCGGCGTTTGCGGCAGCGCGCTTCAGCAGGGCATCCACGCGGGCGCGCGGAAAATCGGGAGTGAGCAGCTCGGGCAGGGCCTTTTCAAATTGTTCTTTCTTCGGCGGCGTGCCGTGCCAACTCGCCTCATTTTCCATGAAGGAAACGCCCTTGCCCTTGATGGTGCGGGCGAGGATTACGGTGGGCCGGCCGGTGGTTTGGCCGGCACGCGAGAAGGCGTCTAGGATTTGCGCGAAGTCGTGGCCATCAATGGAAATGACGTTCCAACCGAAGGCCGCATATTTTTCCGCGAGCGGCTCAACGTTCATCACGTCTTTGACCCAACCATCGATCTGCAGACGGTTCACATCAATGATGGCGCAGAGGTTGTCGAGCTTGTGGTGCGCCGCGGACATCGCGGCTTCCCAGACGCTGCCTTCCTGCTGTTCGCCGTCGCCCATGATGACGTAAACGCGGTGAGCTTCGCCGCGGAGCTTTGCGGCAAGGGCACTGCCCACAGCGGCGCCGAGACCTTGACCAAGCGAGCCGCTGGAAATTTCCACGCCGGGAACTTTCAACCAATTGGGATGACCTTCAAAGCCTGAGCCGAGTTGGCGCAAGAGCACCACATCGTCGAGCGGGAAATAACCGGCTTTGCCGAGCGCGACGTAGAGCGCGGGTGCTTTGTGGCCGGCGGACCAGAACACACGATCGCGCTCGGGCCAGGCGGGATTCGCGGGATCGTGATTGAGCACGTACAAATAGAGAGCGGCGGCGATGTCCATTACGGAAAGCGTGCCGCCGGGATGGCCGGAGCCAGCGGCGAAGATACTGACGATGTCCATGGCGCGCATTTCAGCGGCGGCGGCCTGCAATTCAGGGAGGGTCAACTGCGGGCCACGGCGGTTCGTGGTGGGATTCATGTGAGGAACTCCTTTGGCCAACACTGAGCGAGAAGACTCAGCGGTTGTGGGGATTCGCCCGGTCCGGCGAGGGGGGTAAGCCCAAGCCATAGGAACGGGCCAAGCAGCACCGCTGGCATAATCCGCGTAACACTAGGCAAGTCAATACGTTAAGCGGATAAGCGGTAGCAGATCTGCGGGGCCAACCCTTCCCACGAATCGGGAATCGGCAAGCCACTGAAGGGGGAGGAGCAAGAGGACGGCCAGAGCGATGGAGATTGCAGAACGAGGATGGCACTGGGTTAGCAGCGGGCGCGGTCAGCGGAGAGTTACTTTTTGGAGAGAGAACGGATGTAGTTGACCACGTCCCACATCTGGCCGGGTTTCATGCGCCCCGCTTCGCCTGTCATTTGGCCTTTGCCATCGGCGATGATGGAATAGATTTCTCCGTCGGGCAGAGCTTTCAGGGACGCCGGGTCACGGTAATCACGAAGCGTCAGATTCATGGTTACGGCTAGCTCGCCGCCGCCGGCACCCTCTTTGCCGTGGCACATAGCACAATCTGAAGTGTAGGCCTTTTTCCCAATGGCCAAAGAGCGGGGCGTGGGCTTGACGGGATTCACTCGCTTCGCTGCCGCGGGAGTAGTCTGTGAGCCGGGAGCAGGCTTGTCGTCGGGCGGCTTGCTGAGATCCTGGGGAAAAGCGCACAGGGGCAGCAGTAGAAAAAGAAAAGACGGAAATAATTTCATGGCCAGATCTCCCTAATCGACAGGTCGCGTCAACGGTGCATCGGGCCTGATGAAACCAAGTATAGTCCTCCGGGCGGGCGCAAACTGTCCATAATTGAACAGCCGGCGGGAACCGCTCACTTCAGGCGCTGAAACAGTTGACGCGACACGCGTAGTGGGGAGTTGAAAAGCCTAGTGTGCATGTTTCATGGAACCACATCTCCCAATCCTTTTTTGTTACAGTTTGTTTTCGTGCGATTCATTGATCGGGGGCAGGGCATGAGGAAGATTGTCACTTTATTGGCGGCAGGCGTTTTGAGTGCGGGCGTTTTGCTGGCGGCGAAATCGCACACGCCGAAGATCGATGCGCAGAGGATTCGACAGCACGTGAAGTATTTGTCGAGCGATGCGCTGGAAGGGCGCGGCACAGGGCAGAAGGGGGGCGACGCTGCCGCGGACTACATCGCGGCGCAATTCAAGAGATATGGGTTGAAGCCCGCCGGGGAGAACGGCACATACTTCCAGAATGTGCCCCTGGTGGGAGTGAAAACTTTGCCGGAGACGAGCTTTGCTCTGGTGCCGTCGAGCGGGGAGCCGCTGGTGCTGCGGAACCTGGACGATTTTGTAACCAGCAACGAGACGCAGACGGCGAGCGCGGAGATTGATGCGCCGATTGTTTTTGTGGGCTACGGCATCACGGCGCCGGAAGAAAAATGGGACGACTACAAGGGCTACGACCTGAAGGGAAAAGTGGCGCTGCTGTTTGTGAACGAGCCCATTTCCGATGATCCCAAATTTTTCAAGGGGAAGGCACTGACGTACAACGGGCGCTGGACCTATAAATATGAGGAAACGGCGCGGCGGGGCGCTGTGGCTACGCTCATCATCCATCGCACGGATTTGGCGAGTTACGGCTGGGAGGTGGTGCGCAACTCCTGGGGCGGGGAGCGGTCCTACTTGAAGCTGGCTGGCACGCCCAAGCTCGAGGCGGCTTCGTGGATCCAGGAGGAAGTGGCGCGAAAGCTCGTGGGGATGGCGGGACTCGACCTGGACAAACTGTTTCAGCAAGCGCAATCGCGGGAGTTCAATCCGATCGAGTTGCCGGTGCGCTTGAAGGCGCATGTGGTGAGCGCGCTACGGCCGTTCAGCTCGCGGAATGTGCTGGGGATGGTCGCGGGCTCGGAGTACAACTACAACAGGGCAGGCGAGGCGGTTCTTTACACGGCGCACTACGACCACTTTGGCATTGATAAGACGAAGAGCGGCGACAACATTTATCACGGAGCGATTGATAACGGCACTGGCTGCGGGATTTTGCTGGAAATTGCGCGCGCGTGGGGTGCCACGAAGCCTGTGCCAGTTCGCTCCATTCTTTTCGCCGCCCTTACGGCCGAAGAGCAGGGATTGTTGGGTTCCGAGTTTCTCGGCAAACACTCCTTGGAATTACCGGTCGATCCGATCTTGGATTTGAATTACGACGCGCTTGCTCCCATTGGGATTCCTGAAGAAGTTGAGGTGAGCGGCGCAGAACGCACGACGTATTATCCGGCCGTCGAGAATATCGCTGGGGAATTTGGGCTGACCATTCGGCCCGATGCGCATCCCGAGGCGGGGCATTATTACCGCTCCGATCATTTCAGCTTGTCCCGCGTCGGTATTCCGTCGTTTTCCATTGGGCAGGGGAGGAAGTTCAAGGACCACGATTTGGCGTGGGGCGAAGCGCAGGCCAAGGATTATGTGGACAACCATTACCACAAGTCTGCGGATGCGTTTCGCGAGGACTGGAATTTTGCGGGGCTGGCGAAGATGGCGAGTTTTGGATACGCGCTCGGGCAGGCTGCGGCGCAAGGCGGCGATATTCGGTGGCTGCATGATGATGAATTCGAGGAAGCGTGGTACAGAGCGCATTCCGGCGGCCTTGACACTGACGCGCTCTTTGCGGGCCATCCCGAATTTAAACCCGTTCATTTTGAGGGTATCCGCTATCCGCTGCTCGCGCGGCAAACCGGGATTGGCGGCACGGTTGTGGCGCGCGTGTCCGTGGGCGGCGATGGAAAGATCTCGGAAGTGAAGATCGAGAAGGGGCACCCTCTGTTGGTGGGGGCCATAGAAGATGTGGTCAAGAAGTGGATATTTGTGACTGGAGCAGAACGCACCTTCGAGCTCACGTGCGATTTTGTGGTCGCAGATGAGCCGCTCACGACGCGCCGGAGGTATTCCTTCGTTGTGGAACCGTTCCACTTGCGCGTTGTCGTGGAACTTCCCTTAGCGCAGCCTTCGTCTACTTCGTCCAAGTCGCACTAAGACGATTCACACAAATCAGGGCAACGCAGAGAATTGCGAGGCCGCAGGGTGCGAAGAGTCGCCTTTAGCTACAGGGGCAGGACCGAGGACCGCTGGGGAAAGCAGATTCCTCGCTGCGCTCGGAATGACAAGGGTGTTTTGGCGTTGGCGAGATGGGGTCGAGCGGTGCTCGACTCCTGCACGGATGGAGAAGACAAAACAAACCCAAGAGCACAGTCAAGAGTGACTGTGCCACTACAGGAACAAGCCGAAGGGCGGCCCGCCTCAGGAGGACGCGTCCCACGATGAGCAACCCAAGAACCGACCTGAAGGTCGGCCACTACACAAGCAAGAGAGACCCAAGAAAAAGCCTCAGGCCTGAAGGCCTGAGCTACAGGGCGAGGGGTTCCTGATCGCTGGTCGCTGATATCTGATCGCTGATAACTGATATCTTCAGCGGGGCCAGACGCCGGCGGTGAAGGATTTGACGGTGGAAAAGCCGAGGCGTTCGTAGAGATGGACGGCGGTGTGATTTTCCGAGGTGACGGTCAGCGTGAGTTCCGTGAACTTGAGGGCGCGCAGGGCTTCCGCCGCCGTCAGCATGAGAAGACGCCCGAGGCCGTGGCCCTGAAATCCCGGCATGACGCAAATCTGGGTGGTGTGGCCGACGCCGGCCGAAACTTCGCTGGTGAGGACAGCGCCCACCAAGTCTTCGCTGCCGGGATGGCGCAGGACGAATGAGGCGTTGGGCACGAACTGGCCACAGCCGGGCAGGAGAATAATGTTCTTCAGGAATTTCAGCGCGCCGTGCTGCGAGCGGTACTGATCATTGATATCGCCATCCACGTGATTCGCATAGGCCAGATAGATCAGCTTGGCGCATGACTCCATGTAGCGATCATTCCAGCGATCCAGGCGTAAACCGGAGTTGATGCTCGGCGCACTTTCGGACTTCTTCAGCAGGTCAAAGAGCATGAATTGCCGTGTGTGCAGCCGGAATCCCTGGTCGCGCAGCGCGTCTTCCACGGGCCCGCCGAAAGGCATGAGTTGAGCTTCGATGCGCTGCAATTGGGGCAGCGCGCGCATGGAGAATAGCATTTCATCCAGAAGACGCCGGCCGATGGGCTCCTGATCGCAACTCGGCGAGACAAACAGGTCGCCAATCAGCCCTTTGTGATCCTCCAGCACGTAAAAGGCATAGCCCACCGCGATGCCGTGGTCAAAGGCCACGCAGCCGGAAAGAGCGTGCGCCTCCAAAAAGCGCTTGATGAGGTCGGTCGCGCTGCGGTAGTCCCAATGAAGGTCCTCGCGCCAATGGCGAGCTTCTTCGAGCAGCAGAGGCTCGATTTGGCGGACAGTCGTCTGGCGCAAGTCAACGATGTTCATGGATAGGGCGGCAGAGTGTCCCCCAGCCCAGTAGCCATAATATCCGATTCGGTGCGTGGACCGCCAAATACGAAGCGACGGGGCGATACGAATCGGGCACATGGGGAAGAGATGAAAAGGGAGGGGTGCGAAAGCGCATGTTAGGATGCGGCTGTAGCCTGAGCAACGGCTGGGAAAGAAAAGTGAGGCGGCCGTCCAGCAGACCAGCCCTGAAGCCCAAAGCCCATGTCGATCCTGTACGAACTGCGCTATCCAACACGTTGGTACATGAAACTTTTGACCGTGATTCTGGCGCTGGTGTTTTTTGCCGCCATCGCCACGGTGGTCATTTCCGGGGTGCTGATCTACTGGATTGTGAAGCCGCAGCGCACGAGTTCAGAGATCAATATGGAGAGTTTTCCGGGGCGTCCCGATGAAATGGACTTTACGGTGGCGGGCCTGGGCACCCGCAAGGGCTGGTTCTTCCCCGGGTTGCGGGGGGCGCCGACAATCATTCTTTGCCACGGCTATCAATCCAGCCGGGGCGAATTGCTCACGTTGGTTTCCGCGCTGCAGGACCACCAGTACAACGCGTTCGTATTTGATTTTGCGGCCCATGGCGGGAATGACGGCTTGACCACGTTCGGCTATCGCGAGTCGGACGAAGTGCGCGCCGCCATCGATACATTGGCCACACGAAATGACGTGGACGCCGAGCGATTCGGCTTGTGGGGCTACAATCTGGGCGCGTACGCTGCGCTGCGCGAGGCGGAGAAGGACCCTCGCGTGCAGGCGCTGGTGCTCGATTCCGTCTACGACAACCCGAAACAGATGGTGAAGATCGGCGTGGAAAAGACCGGCGTGGGCGGATTCCCGCTGATGGTGAGGTCCGCGCAAACGAGTTTTGAGTGGCTGAACTACGCTTACAAGAATGATCCGCCGCTTTCCGCAAAGCTGAAACGCATGTCTGACGTGCCGATCCTGTTTATCGGCGCAGCGGATGATCCGGAACTCGCCGCGATAACGCGTGAGATGTTCTTGAAGGCGGGCGAGCCGCGCGAACAGGCCATTGTGGCGCACGGGAATTTTGTGAACCTGCCGGATGACGAGAAGCGTATGTACGAAAATCGCGTGGTGACGTTTTTCCTAACGCGGCTGCCGATCACGAGTGTCGAGCCCGCCCCGGTCAAGCCCGCCCCCAAGGCTGCTGCCCCCAAGAGTGCTCCCGTCAACCCCGTTGCTCACTGAGTCTTCGCGCTGAACTTTGTAGACGAACCAACCGCTCGTTTGGAGTTCGAGCGGATCGGTCGAGCATGTCCACGGCGGTTTCACCACGAATCTGCAAGGCTTGGAAGACTGCAATAGGTAGCCTTCTTTCGGTTGATCTGAATCCCACGATTGAATCTCGTTGCGCAAGTAGAAGCTGAGGCTGAATTGCTGACCGCGTGGCATTGCCGTTACGAAAGTTTGCTCTGGCGGGATCTGCGCGGCGCGCAGTTCTTGCGCGATGGTTTTCCCAGAGGGGTCATAACGCAGAAATAATGGCGCCAAATGATTGAAGAAAAGGAGAAGAGCGAGAATCGGAACCACGCAGAGCGAGGACAGAGCGAGTGTGGTTTGCTTTGCGTTTTTCTTGGCAGCCAAGACCAAGTTTGCGAGACCAAAGAGCAGCATGATCCATCCTGCTCCCGTGGCCGCACTCGCCGTGAATCGATTAGCGCCGAAGTGCAAGGACCAAAGCACTGGGGCCACAAGGACAATTGGAATGGCCCCGCCGAGTATGAGCAAGCGAAACGTCCACCCCTCTTGCGGAACGAGGCGCACGTAGGCTCTGGAAAGAAGGAGACCGACAAGAGGCATGGCGGGGAGGATGTAGCCGGGCAGCTTGGATTTGGAGATGGAGAAGAATACGAGACAGAAGATGACCCAGCAAACGGCGAGGAGCGTGGCGTCGGAGGGGCGACGTTGCGGCCACACGCGCAAAGCCCCATGGAGGGCGGACCAGACCAGCGCCAGGGTCCATGGGGCGAAGGCGATGAGGAGTACAGGAACGAAAAACCAGCAAGGCTGGATGTGCTGGAATTCGGGGGTGAGGTAGCGTTTGAAATTGTGCTCGATGATGAAGATGCGGAAGAAATCGGGATTGCGACGGGAACAAAGGATGTACCAGGGGAGGGCGGTAAGACAGAAGCTGGCAATGGCTACCGGGTGGAGGCAGCGGAAGGCGTCACGCCAGCGTCTGGTGAGTGCCGCCCACAACAGAACGCCACCGCCGGGAAGAACGATGGCGGCGGGACCCTTCGCGAGCGTGGCGAGGCCGAGGAAAAAGCCGAAGAAAATCAAGGCGAGCCACGTCGTTCGCTGGACGGGCGGCGATTGTTGGTTGCGGGTGAGGCCCAGGATGATGGCCGCAAAGACCAGCGCAATGGTGAGCGCGCCGGCGAAGGGCATGTCCGTGGCGGCGGCGTGCGAAAAGCCGATCATGCCCACGGTGGTGGGAAGAAGAAGCAGCAACCAGCGCGCGGTCCACGGACCATAGACACGCCAGGCCAGCCACGCCATGGCCAGGGTAGCGAGCAGCGCCGCGAAGGCGCTGGGAAAACGCGCCGCGGCATCGGTTACCCCGAAGAGTTTGAAGCTGAGCGCCGCGCCCCAGTATAGAAGGACTGGCTTTTCAAACCAGGGCTTGCCGTAGAGGCGTGGCGTAACCCAGTCGCCGGATTCGTGCATTTCGCGGGCAATCCAGGCGTAGCGCGGCTCATCTGGCCCCACAAGGCCGATGGCGCTTAAATTGTGGAAATAGCAGAGATAGAGTGTGGCGATAATGAGGACAAGCCAGAGGGCGCGCGCGGCCATCGAGAGGGAATCGCCATCACGGCTGGAGTTGTCAGTTTGTGTCACGGGTCGTTGGCTCTAAAATCAAACAAGTTGCTGAAAAAACCGGAGAAGGCTTTCTTCAGGGGCTTCCGCCAAAAATCGGCGGACGCAGAGGGCGCGAAAGCCCATTCGCTTCGGGAGCTTTACGCCGGGGCCCTTCGAACCTCAGGGTGAACTGAAGCCCCGGCCTCCCAAAGAGAAAGTCTTCTTCAGCAGCTTGCTAAGTGTATCTTGGAATGGTGCAAGTCCGTCATACTGGCGCGAAAGGACGGGGATACTTAGCACTGATGAAGGAATGGCTGCAATATGCGGTGGCGTGGAGCGCGGTTAAGACGCTAGGCCTCCTGCCGCGACCGATGGCGCGAAGCGTCGCGGCAGCAGGGGCACGCCTGCTGCTCGTGGCGCGGCCCAAATTGCGCAAGACTGCGGAGTCTAATTTGCGGCTGGCGTTTCCCGATTGGACAGACGTGCAGCGCCACGAAGTCTTGCGCAAGATGACCCGCAATCTGGGGTGGATGGCCGCGGAGTTCGCGCGATTTCCGAAGTACACTCGTGAAAATATCGAGCAGGTCGTCATCCTGGATGGGCATGAGAATTTTCTTGCGGGGCAGAGCCGCAGCAAGGGTGTGCTCTACCTCACCGGCCACATCGGCGCTTGGGAACTTTCCTCGTTTGCGCACGCGCTTTACGGCTACCCGCTGCATTACATGGCGCGACCGCTGGATAACGAGCCGCTGGACCGCATGGTGAATCACTACCGGGGGCTTTCGGGGAACCTGCCGATCTTCAAGAACGAATCGGCGCGCGTGATGCTAAGGGTGCTGAAGGAGACTGGTACGATCGGCATCCTTGCGGACCAAAACACCATGCCGGAGGAGGGGGCGTTCGTGGATTTTTTTGGCACCCCGGCTTGTACAACGACTGGAATCGCGCGCGTGGCGCTGCACACGGATGCCGCGGTGGTGCCGGGCTACGCTTATTGGGATGAAAATCTTCGCAAGTACCGCTTGCGCTTCGAACCGCAAGTGGAATTGGTGCGTACGGAAGATCCCGAGCGCGACATTCTGGAAAACACCAGACGGTTTACCAAAGTGATCGAGGAGATCATCCGCAAGCATCCCGAGCAGTGGGTGTGGGTGCATGCGAGATGGAAGAACCGGCCGCAGGGTGAACCGCCTTTGTATGACTTTTTATGAAGAGCAGAGAACCGCTATGTTGAAGCAACAGCAGAGGAGAAGCGGGCAATGAAAAGCACAGCGAGAGATGTGGCTCAAGCCGTTGGAGCGAAGGTGGAAGGTGATGGATCGTGGGAATTGACCGGTGTGGCCGCACCGGAGCGAGCGGGGTCGCACGATTTGATTTACGTCGAAACGGCAAAGCATGCGGAGCGCGCGGTGGCTTCGGCAGCCGCTTGCGTCGTGGCGGGGGAGGGAATTGCCCTGCCGGGGAAGACGGTGCTACGCAGTGCGCAGCCCAAGGTGGCGTTTGCAAAGGCGGCGGCAATCCTGTTGGAGCGGCGGCCGATTGCGAGCGGAATCCACCCGACGGCGATTGTAGCGCCGCTGGCCCGGGTCGCGACGAGCGCGAGCATCGGAGCGTATGCGGTGATCGGCGAGAATGCACACATTGGAGAGGGCACGCAGATCGGGGCGCACTGCGTGATTGGCGCAGGATGCTGGATCGGCGAAGATTGCCGCGTGCACCCGCACGTTACACTGTATGCCGGGGTGCGATTGGGAAGCCGCGCGGAGATTCACGCGGGAGCCGTCATCGGCGCCGATGGATTCGGGTATGCGTTTGATGGAGAGCGATACTGGAAATTTCCGCAGGCAGGGATCGTGGAGATTGGCGAGGATGTTGAGATTGGAGCGAATACGACGGTGGACCGCGGTTCGCTGGATGACACGCGTATCGGCGCGGGTGTGAAGCTGGACAATCTGGTGCACGTGGGCCACAACGTCCAGATCGGCGAGCACACCGTGATTGCGGCGCAGACGGGCATTTCGGGCTCCTGCAAGCTGGGGCATCACGTGGTCTGCGGCGGACAAGTGGGCATGGGGGAACATTGCACGTTAGAGGATCGAGTGATCGCTGGGGGGCAGGCGGGGATTCTAAATGGCAAGACCGTCCGGAGTGGGGAAACAGTTTGGGGAACGCCGGCGCGGCCACTGGAAAAGTTCAAAGAGCAATATGCGCGGTTCGCACGGCTGCCGGAGTTGGCGGAGCGCGTCAAGAAGCTGGAGACTCGCCGGAACCTTTAGAGGCAATGGGACATCGAATTCTGGGTAGGACTACCGGGGTGCAATAGTGCCACTTTGCGACAACTCGGGGTCTGAACGGCGGCATCTTATTCGTTGACCGATTTTCCGGGGACAGGGATAATGGGTACTGCACGTACCGGAGTATTGATTTTCTAGGGTGGTTTTTTGGAAGTGTAAGGCAATAGGGAAGTTAGCTAAGCTGCTGCTTGCGGCTTAGGATCTTTGGGGGGGTTGTACGTTTCGCTCGAGGGGGAGCCGAGATGGGGTCGTATGTTCGTCTGGGGGAGGAGTTGCCAGTCGCGCCTGCGCCTGCACCATGGCGGCAGGAGACTTGGGCAGAGCAGGTTGAGAAGGCCGTAGAGAGCGGCACAGAGTATCTCCTGTCCATCCAAGCTGAGGAAGGGTATTGGCACGGCGAACTCGAAGCCGACACCACCCTCGAATCCGATTACATCTACTACCTTCACGTACTCGATAAGGCCGATCCGGCGCGCATCGCCAAGCTGGCCAACTATGTCCGGCGGAAGCAAATGGATGATGGCGGTTGGCCGATTTATCCCGGCGGCACGTCGGAACTTAACGCCACTTCAAAGGCTTATTTCGCACTAAAGCTGGCAGGGGATTCTCCCGACGCGCCGCACATGGTGAAGGCGCGCGAGGTTGTGCACCGCTTGGGTGGATTGGAACACACGAATTCCTACGTGCGTTTTTATCTGGCGCTGGTGGGAGCGGTGGGCTGGGAGCTGGTGCCAGCGATTCCGCCGGAACTGGTGCTGTTGCCGAGCTGGTTCTATTTCAATATTTACGAGATGTCTTCGTGGACACGCGGGATCGTAATTCCGATGGCGATATTGTCGTCGGTGCGGCCGGAGTTTCGCCTGCCAGAACACGCGCGGGTGGACGAACTGTTCAAGGATCCCACGCAGAAGACGGCGGCATTCAACTGGAGCAAGCAGATACTCTCCTGGAAGAACCTGTTTCTGGCGGTCGATCGCGGGTTGAAGCTGTACGAAAAACTGCCGTGGAAACCGCTGCGGCAAAAGGCCATCAAGGAAGCCAAGCAATGGATGCTGGAGCACATGGAGAGGACCGAGGGGCTCGCGGCCATCTATCCCTCGATGATGAACTCGATTTTTGCGCTGATGGCGCTGGGGCATGGACCGGAAGATCCGCTGACGTGGCGGGAGATTAAGGAATTTTCACGGTTTGAAATCGAGGAAGGCGACACCATTCGACTGCAGCCTTGCGTTTCCCCGGTGTGGGATACGTGCATCGCGATGGTGGCTCTTGAAGAGGCGGGCTTACCGGCGGATCATCCGGCGTTGGTGAAGGCGGCGGACTGGATCCTGACAAAACAAGTTTTGGGCAAGGGAGATTGGCAGGTCAAGAACAAGGAAGCCGAGCCGGGCGGCTGGGCGTTTGAGTTCCGCAACGATTTTTATCCCGACGTGGATGACACTGCGTTCGTGTTGATGGCGCTGCAGCGGGTGAAATTCCCCGACGAAAAGAGGATGGAAGCAGCGATGCGCCGGGGAATCCAGTGGCTGCTGAGCATGCAGAACCGCGATGGCGGCTGGGGCGCTTTTGATCGCGATAATGACCGACAGATCCTGTGCAACATTCCGTTCGCGGACCACAACGCCATGATCGATCCTTCCACGGCGGACGTGACCGCGCGGGTGGTGGAATGCCTGGGGCGGTTTGGGTGGCCCGGCGATCATCCGGTAGTTCACAAGGCCGTGCAGTTCCTGATAAAAGATCAGAGCAAGGACGGATCGTGGTTCGGGCGCTGGGGCGTGAATTATGTGTACGGTACAAGCGGGGTATTGCGAGCGCTGGAGACCGTGTCGCTGACGGCGCAAGATTATTGCGTGCGGGCTGTCGCCTGGCTGCGCCAGGTGCAGAAGGCCGATGGGAGCTTTGGCGAGTCGCTGCGCAGCTATGAGGTCGTCTCCAGCAAAGCGCAGGGCAATAGCACGCCATCGCAAACCGCCTGGGGATTGATTGGATTGCTTGCCGGCGCGGATCCCGACGATCCGGCGATTGCGCGTGCCGCCGCGTATCTGGTGCAGCAACAGAATGCCAACGGTTCCTGGAGCGAAGAGGATTTTACCGGCACGGGCTTCCCCGGCGTGTTTTATCTGAAATACCACCTCTACAAGCACTCTTTCCCAGTGTACGCGCTGGCTCGTTATCGCAATCAGGCCAGCCGCGCGCAGGAGTATTGCGCCGTTAAATTCCGGCCTGGCGAATTCCGCGCGCGCCGCGGGCTGTATTCCGCGCGCGAGCGTAGCGCATCCTAAGCAAAACAATGCGGTATCCCCTCCGGCTGATCTTCGATTCCGCCAAACATCTCGCTAGACACAAGCTGCGCGGTGAGCGGAAATTCGCCGTCATGCTTAGGCTAGAGCCCCAGGGCGGCTATGCGGGCACGTGCGGCGGATCGAACGGCGGAAATGGGCAGGCGGCATCGCCGCGCAGGACGCCACTCAGCGTGGAGCAATGCCTGGCGGCGATGGAGGAGTGCGACACGCCCGTGGTGGCCATCTGCGGCGGCGAACCGCTGGAGTATGAAGGAATCGCGGAGCTGACGCGCACGATCCTGGACCGCGGCAAGCATGTGTTCCTTTGCACGGACGGCACGCTGATACGGCGGCGCATGCACATGATCCTGCCGGTGACCAGTTTCTTCTGGAACGTGAGGCTTAATGGCACGGAAACCGTCCACGATTCACGCGCGGGCAAGCCGGGGCAATTCGCGGAAGCGCTGGACGGCGTAAAGGCCGCGAAGAATGCGGGCTTTTTTGTGGTGGTGACGTCGACGGTATGCCCGGACACCAATGTGCGGGATCTGGCGGCGCTATATGAGAAGCTGCATGGCATGCACGTGGATGGTTACATGCTCGCGCCGGCGTACCTTCCCGGAAAAGTTTGCCGGGACGCGAGCGCCAAATTCCACGCCGCGATGCACCAGCGGTTCGCGGAAATCAGCGATTCCCTGGGTGATTATAATTTGCTGGTGTCACCGGTCTATTTGGAATACCTGCGCGGGGAACGCGAACTGGATTGCAGCGTGTGGGGGAGCCCGGTATACGGGCCGGGCGGCTGGTCTGGTCCTTGCTATTTGCTGGACTACAACCTCGAGAAGAGCTACAAAGCGCTGCTGGAAAATACGCTTTGGGAGAATTTTGGCCGGGGCATTAACCCGCGGTGTGAGACCTGCTCGTGTCACGCCGGCTTTGAGACGGCGGCTTTGCTGGGAGTGAATCGCAAAACGGGTGATGCCTGGAAGATGCTGGCTTGGCAATTCGGCGGCGGATTGGGCGAGAAGCGAGAAAGCGTGCGGAAGCCATGACGACACTTGTGACGGGGGCGGCAGGATTTCTGGGCAGCCATGTGGCGCGGCAATTAGTGGCGCGCGGCGATGATGTGCGCGTACTGGTGCGTGCCTCGAGCAGCAATCGCGCGATCAGCGATTTGTCGCTGGAATACGTAACGGGGGATCTGCGAGATGCGGGTTCGTTGGAACGCGCAATGAACGGCGTGCAGCGCGTGTTTCACGTGGCGGCGGATTACCGGCTGTGGGCGAAAAATCCGCAGGAGATCTACGATTCGAACGTGGGCGGGACAAAAAATTTGCTGGAGGCGGCCAAGCGCGCCGGCGTTGGCCAATTGATTTACACCAGCACCGTGGCGACGATCGCGGTGGACCGGCCCGAGCTCCCCAACGAATTCACGGAGGCAAAGCTCGAGGAGATGATCGGGCACTACAAGCGCTCGAAATGGATGGCCGAGCAGGAAGTGTTGAAGGCGGCGAAAGAAGGATTCCCCGCGATTGTGGCAATGCCCACCACGCCGGTGGGGCCGTGGGATTGGAAGCCCACGCCCACGGGAAAGATCATTCTCGATTTTCTGAATGGGAAGATGCCGGGCTACGTCGATACGGGGTTGAACTTTGTGGGCGTGGAGGAGTGCGCGGCGGGGCATCTGCTGGTTTCGGAGAAGGGCAAGATTGGCGAGCGGTATTTGCTGGGAGCGGAGAATCTGACGCTGAAGGAAGTGCTGGATACCTTGGCGAGGATCACGGGTTTACGGGCGCCAGGGATGAAAATCCCGCACTCGGTGGCGTTGGGTGTAGCCTACGTGGAAAGCGCGTTTTCACGATTGCTTGGGAAAGAGCCGGGGATTCCGGTAGAAGGCGTGAAGATCGCGCGGCACAAGATGTTTGTGGATGCTTCGCGGGCGCGGCGGGAATTGGGATTTCAGCCGGGGCCGGTGGCGGCGGCGCTGGAGCGCGCGGTGCGGTGGTATCAGGCGAATGGGTATGTGCGGGCGGGGCGGGCGAAGAAGATGAGGTAAAGGAAGTAAAGGATGTGAAGGAAGTAAGTAAGGAAGAGCTGATGAGGGTGCTGGTGACATTTGCGGTGGAAGCGGAATTTGCGCCGTGGCGCAAGCGATGGCCATTCGAGATCGCAGCGGCCGGGGGAATTCGATTCTGGCGGGCGGACATCGATGACTGCAACGTCACAGTTCTTTTGACGGCGATGGGGACCTTAGCAGCGGTGTTGACGGTTGACACCTTTTTGCGAAAGGAGAATGAGGACAAATCCTTCGCTGTTTGTATTTCTAGCGGGCTAGCGGGCGCTTTACGGGAAACACTGGGACCGGGAGATATCATTGCACCACGAATGCTCGTGCCTGAGACCGTCTACCCGGAGCGGCAAGAGAATCGATTGGAGGTTAATGCGGCATTGCGGGAACTGGCGCTGAAGTGTGGGGCCAAAGGGACTGATTGTCTTTGGACTGCCGACCAAGTTCTCGTCAAGGCTGCCGATAAGAAGATTTATTCTTCACGGGCAGAAGCAGTGGACATGGAGAGCTTTGGGATTGCCACGGAAGCCGGAGCATGGGGATTACGAACCGTAGTCGTCCGGGCAATAAGCGATTCGGTAGTAGAGGACCTCCCGCTAGACTTCAATCGGACCCTGTCGGACAACGAACAAATCAGTGTGTCAAAGGTGTTGATCCAGCTGGCGAAGAGGCCGTCGGCAATCCCTGCGATGGTCAAGTTCGGCCTGCAGAGTCGAAGGGCCGCGGAATCGCTGGCAACGTTTCTGGATAAGTATCTTCGAGAATTAAGCAAAGTGTCTGCATTAAGCGGTTCAAATGAAATGGCGACGCGATGAGCGGAGCTGAGACGGTGGTGGAGCAGGTGAGAATGTTGGGGCCAATACCGAAGACGATGCGGGCGGGGGTGTTCCGGGAGAAGGGCGTGGTGCGGGTGGAGGAAGTGCCTGTGCCGGAGGTGCGGGACGGCGAGGTGCTTATTAAGGTGGCGGCGTGCGGCATCTGCGGCACGGACATCAAGAAGATATTTCAGCGCTACGTGGAACCGCCACAGATCCTGGGCCATGAGCTGGCTGGAACAGTTGCGGCGCTGGGGCGCGGCGTGACCAAATGGAAATTGGGCGACCGTGTGATGAGTTTCCACCACGTTCCTTGCGGGACATGTTTCTACTGCAGGAACCGGCTTTTTTCACAATGCACGCAATACAAAACGACCGGGTTAACGGGGGGGTTCACGCCGAACGGCGGAGGCTTTGGGGAATACGTGAAGGCGATGCCGTGGGTAGCGGAGCGGGGGATCGTGGCGTTGCCGGACAATGTGACGTTTGAAGAGGCCACGTTCATCGAACCCATCAATACCATCATGAAGGCGGTGCAGAAGGCGCGCGTCACGGCTGGCGAGACGGTGCTCATTGCCGGGTGCGGTCCCATCGGCCTGCAGCTTCTGATGGTTGCCAAATATGGGGGAGCGCGCATCTATACGAGTGACCCCATGGCCACGCGTCGTGAGAAAAGCTTAAGATTGGGAGCTGTGGAGTCTTTTGACCCCATAAATGATAAGCTTGTGGAAGCGTTGCACGCACGTACCGAGGGACGGGGGGTAGACGCGGTCCTGGTGGCTGTAGCGCATCCGGCCGTGGTCGCAGATGCTTTGGCGGCGGCGCGGCCCGGTGGCAGGGTGCTTCTGTTTGCCGCAAACGACCCTGTCACGAGAATTGAGTTTCCCGCCGCGGCTATAGGGATAGACGAGAAAGAAATCTTGGGCAGCTACAGCGCGGCCATGGACATCCAAGAAAGCGCGGCAGCGCTGGTGCTGGAAAAGAAACTGCCGGTGATGGAGATTGTGACGCACCGGTTTCCGCTAAGTAGAATCCAAGAGGGCTTGGAACTGGCGGCGAGGCCCACGGAAACTTCGCTGAAGGTCCTGATCACGCACGAATGAGAGCAGCATCCACAAAAAGGACAGAGATGGGGGTGGAAGAAGTGCTGGCCCCGACGAAGATCCTCGTGCCATCAAGAATGACGGCGGCGGTGCTATACGGCAGCGAAGATCTACGCGTCGAGCAAATCGATGTGCCTGCATTGTCGGCCGAAGAAGTGCTTCTGCGGGTGCGCCTGGCCCTGACCGACGGCACCGACCTGAAGGTCTGGATACGCGGCTACCACGCGAAGATGATCCGGCCACCGGCGGTGTTTGGCCACGAAGTGGTTGGCGAGATTGTCGCCGTGGGGAAGCGCGTGGACACGAAATGGCGGCTGGGTACGCGGGTGGTAGCCGCCAACTCCGCGCCCTGCTTCCGCTGCTACCAATGCCGCCGCGGCCAGGAAAATCTTTGCGAGGATCTGCTTTTTAACAACGGAGCATACGCCGAATACATGCGCATTCCCGGACGCATCGTCCGGGAGAACATGCTGGAAGTGCCGCACTCAATAGACGACCACAGCGCCGCGCTGGTGGAACCCCTGGCATGCGTGCTGCGCGGGATTCATGAAATGGAAGTGCGCACGGGCGACACGGCTGCGGTGATTGGCTGCGGTCCCATCGGACTGAAATTTGTGCGCATGTTGTCGCGTCGCGGCGTACGAGTGATCGCGCTGGCCCGCCGGGAGGCTCCCCTGGAGGTTGCACGCAAGCTGGGTGCCGTAGCGACCATCAATGTCACCGAGGTTGCCGACGTTGCCGGTGCGGTGAAGGCGCTGACCGATGAGCAGCGCGGGCCGGACTGCGTGGTGGAGGCCGCCGGTAATCCCGCGACTTGGCAGCAAGCGCTGGCGATGGTGCGACGCGGCGGGGTGGTGAATTTCTTCAGCGGGCTCCCCAAGGACACGCGGGTGGAAATCGCGCCGGCCACCATTCACTATTCGGAAATCAAGATTATTTCACCGTTCCATCACACGCCGCGCTTTATCCGTGAAGCGATGGAAGCGATCCGCCGTGGCGATATATCGGCCCAGGATTTTGTCACCGAGGAGATTGGCCTGGTCGATCTGCCGCAGGCGTTTGAGCGCATGAAGGCGCGCAGCGGCGAAATCAAGCTGGCCGTGAGGCCGTAGGCAGGACCGATGTTACGTGACCTGTGAATCGTGATTCGTGAAACCCGGACCTTCGATTGGTTCAGCCCACTGTGATCAAATGAATGAGGAAGTTCTTCGCTGATGCTGTGTCCAGACGAGCTTGAAATTGCTGCCAGACTGCCGACCAACGGGTGCGCGGCAGATGAAGCGCAAGCGTACACGCGGTGGCTGGCGACGCACCACTACGAAAATTTCAACGTTGTGTCCTGGCTCCTGCCGAAGGAACTGCACCAGCATTTCTATAATGTTTATGCGTATTGCCGGTGGGCGGATGATTTGGGCGACGAAATCCCTGAGAGCGCGCGCGCACTAGAGTTGTTGGACTGGTGGGAGCGGGAGTTAGACGCTTGCTATGAGGGTAGGCCCGTACATCCCGTGTTTGTGGCTCTTCGCGAAACGGTGGTGGCCAAGGACGTTCCGAAGCAGCCGTTCGCGGATTTATTGAAGGCGTTTCGTCAGGACCAGGTGGTCAAGCGTTACGGGACTTGGGAAGGCGTGCTTGATTATTGTGTGTACTCGGCAAATCCCGTTGGGCGGCTGGTGTTGTACTTATGCGGTTACCGGGATGAGCACCGACAACGGCTTTCCGATGCGACTTGTACGGCGCTGCAGCTCGCCAATTTCTGGCAGGATGTTTCGCGGGACCTGGAGAAGGGACGAATCTACATACCGCTGGAGCGGGCCGCGGCGCACGGCGTCAGCGAAAGCGACATTGTTGGAAAGAAATTCAGCGAGCGATATACCTCGCTGATGAGGGAGCTGATCAAGTACACGCGAGAGCTTTTTGAAAAAGGCAGGCCACTATCCAGAATGGTGGACGGTAAATTAAGCGTGGATTTGGAGATGTTCAGCCGGGGCGGGCTGGCGGTACTGGATGCGATTGAAGCGATGGGCTATGACACGCTGAACCGTCGGCCCAAGGTGAGCAAGGGGAAGCAGGTGCGGTTGCTGGGGCGCGCGATGGTAGCGCAGGTGTTCGAGCGGGGCGGCGAGAATCGCAACGGAGGATTTCCACGCGAGGGGGCACGATTTTCGGTTGCGGATGGAACTTCGCGGGAAATTGCGGCGTCGTACGCAGAATGCCATCGCATGGCTCGGGCTGCCCACAGCAACTTCTATCCCGCGTTTTTCCTTCTGCCCAAGGCGAAGCGGGACGGGATTGTGGCGCTGTATGCGTTCATGCGCTTGATTGACAATGTTTCTGATGGAGGCGGCAACCTGGCGGAAAAGCAGCGCGGGCTGGCGAGGTGGCGTGCGGCGCTGGATCAGGCGATTACCGGGCAATTGCAGGTGTTCGACGGAAACGCAGCGATGGAGTCTCCGGTGGCTACGCTGCCGGGCGCGGAAGAGGTGTTGCCTGCGCTGGTGGACACGATCGGCCGCTTCGATATGCCAGCGCGTTATCTGCATGACCTGATTTCCGGCGCGGAAATGGACTTAACGATCCAGGCGTATCCCTCATTCGAGCGACTGGAGGAGTATTGCTACCGTGTGGCAGGGACCGTTGGACTGACCTGCACGCACATTTTCGGATTTCGAGATGCGAAGGCGCTGGACCTTGCGGAGAAGCTTGGGCTGGCGTTTCAACTGACGAATATTATTCGGGATGTCCGGGAAGATTACGCGAATGGCCGCGTGTATTTGCCGGAAGAGGATTTGGCGCGCTACAGCGTGGCGAAAACGGATTTTGGCAGAAACGAAGCCACGCTGGGCGTGCATGAATTGCTGCGGTTTGAGACAGAACGCGCCTGGAGGCTGTACGAGGAAGGCGCAAAGCTGCTTAGCCTGATTGACGAAGACAGCCGGGGCACGTTGTGGCTGCTGGTGCACACGTATAGCGCGTTGCTGGCGCGGATTGAATCAAAGGATTTTGCCGTTTTCGGGGAGCGTTTGCGGCTTTCCAAAGCGGAAAAACTGAAGTTGGTTGCCAAGGCGCGTTTCGGGCGCCCTACGGAAGAGAACATACTTGCAAAGCGTGATCGTGATCGGCGGGGGACTGGCGGGGCTGTCGGCGGGCGTCGCACTGGCTGAAGCGGGCTGGCGCGTGAGACTGTTCGAGCAGCGGCCATTTCTGGGCGGCCGGGCAACCTCCTACGTGTTGCCCGACGGCGAGCATGTGGACAATTGCCAGCACGTGACGCTAGGGTGCTGCACGAATCTGGAAGATTTCTACCGGCGCGTGGGTTCCGCGGACAAAATCAAATTTTTCGATCGCCTGTTATTTCAGGATCCTCAAGGGCGCACGGGTGAAATGCAGGCCGGATTGTTGCCCGCACCGTTCCACATGCTCGGGTCGTTCGCGACATTTGCGCCGCTGACGCTGGCGGACAAATATTCCATTGGCCGCGCGATGATGGACATTCTGCGGAGCAAAGGGAAGCCGAAGGATCTTGAGGAAGCGGGCGGCATTTCGATGCTGGAATGGCTGCGGCGGCGCAAGCAGACGCCCGGCGCGATGGAGCGCTTTTGGAAGGTTGTTCTGGTGAGCGCGCTGGACGAGGAACTGGACCGCACCGATGCCCGCTATGGCGTGGACGTATTCTGGAAAGGATTCCTTTCGAATCGCGCCGGCTATCGTATGGGAGTTCCCGGGGTTCCGCTGGCGCAACTCTATGACGGCTGCAAAGCAGCAATCGAGCGCCGGGGCGGGGAAGTGAATCTGCGGGCGCCGCTGCGCGCGATACATCTGGCTGACGGGGCTATGAATGACGTGGAATTTGATGGGGGGCGCCGAGAAAGCGCCGATGCCTATGTATTTGCGCTGCCGCATGAGGCGCTTGCCGATCTTTTGACTGAGGAAATCAAGCGGCTCGAGCCAGCGCTCGCCAATCTGAGCAACATCCGCGTCGCGCCGATCACCGGCGTGCATTTTTGGTTCGATCGCGAAGTCATGCGAGAGCCGTTCGTGACCCTAATGGAAACCACGACGCAATGGATCTTCAACAAGACCGCGCTATATGGAACGGCGAACGGCGCCTCTGGAGAAAAAGGGCAATATCTACAGTTGGTCATCAGCGCATCCTACGATCTGCTGCAAAAGCCCCGGCAGGAGATCATTGATATGTGCCTGGCGGAGGTGCGGCAGGCGCTACCCGCAGCGCGCGAGGCCGTCCTGACCAAAGCCACGGTGATCAAGGAAGCCGCAGCTACATTTTCGCCGCAACCTGGCGTGGACCGTTGGCGTCCAATACAAGAGACCTCGATTCGCGGAATGTTTCTGGCGGGAGATTGGACGGCGACCGGCTGGCCCGCAACAATGGAAGGCGCGGTGCGCAGCGGCTATCTGGCTGCGGAGGCGGTTCTGCGGAAAGCGGGGACGCCAAAGACGATTCTTCAGCCGGACTTGCCGCCCGATGGATTGGTGAGGATGTTCTGCTAGGGCGAGGGAGATGCAGATTCGCTTTGCAGGAATGAGCCCAGGTGGCGTTCGCGGAGAGTAAGGCCCTGCGTTGCTTGATCCAGTGCCTGGTAGGCTTCGCGGTGAGTGTTCTTGAAGTCGTTGTAGGCCAGTTCGGAGTCCCAGAAGTCCATGGTGCAGTAGATTCCCGGGAGGGAGGTATCCTGTAGGAGGCGAGTCATCTGGAAGTGCGGGCCGCTGCGAAAGAGCCGAACCCAGTTACCCTGGGGGCCATAGACTCTTTCAAACGCAGGCTCGCTTCCCGGCTTGACTTCAAACTCCCATAGGACTACAAACATAGAGGTCCCATCTTCTGCCCTCGCTTTGTGGCATCCCAGGATAACTTCAACCGGGAAGACTGGTGTGCAGAGCTAGGTAGCAATCCGATTGGATACATGTCGGTATCAGAACCGTTTTAGTCCAGTGGTGTAAGAATTGGAAGCGGCAATCCGTCGAGGCTGGCGGACGGAGGCATTTGTGGATCGCAAGTACGGCCATCGCGGGTATCGCGAAGCAGAAAAGCAGGAGAAGCACGAAAAGAAGGACCGGCATGACCGCAAGCCGCCACAGGGCGGCCCACGCGGTGCCAGCGATCATCTGGGCCCGCGGACGCCCCGGATGGTAGGGACGGTTACGCGGGCGCGATGTTCCAATTGCGGTGCGGTGCTTGTTGCTGGTTTTGATGCCAAGGGCAAATGCCCCAAATGTAATTCTGAGCTGCATTGCTGCAAGCAGTGCCGCTTCTTCGATTCGGGCGCCCAGTTTGAGTGCACGCAGTCCATTCCCGCTCGCATTTCCCCCAAGGATGCCAAGAACGAGTGCGCGTTGTACGAATTCCGCATGACCGTGGAAAAGGACACTGCACCCACCTCTTACGCGCAGCCCGCTCAAGTGGCCGCCGAAGCTTCTTCCCCCGGACGTCCGCCAGATGCGCGGCAAGCGTTCGAGAACCTCTTCAAGAAATAGAGCGTTTCGCTTTCTTTGCCGCTGGCGCGCCCAGAGAAAATAGAGTCGGCTCCGCGGGCATCTCGCTGGCGATTTTTTCCAGCTCCGGATAGTGCTGCCGCAACGGTTCCGGCACCTTCACCTTGCTGCCCTTCAAAATACTGATGAGCTGTAGGGCGTTGACCACGGCTTTGCCCTGGTAGTGATTGTTGGTGACCACGAAGGTATTGCGGGTGTGTTGATTCACGGTGCGAATGCGCGCGACCCAAGGATCAAGTTCTTCCTCTGAATAGAGGTAGTTGTAGCGTTCGTGAGCTGGCGCGGCGGCATTGTCGCTGAACCAGGTGTCGTAGCGCCGCCCGTGCAGGCGGACATAGCCGACGGACGAAGTGCTTGAGGCGGAAGGCTCTAGGGAACGCCCGATAATCGGCTGGTCGATATTGCAGAAGCCGGCGTTGCGCTCGCGGAGGAGGGCGAGAGTTTCCTCGGTCTGCCAGGAGGCATGGCGCAACTCCACGACCAGAGGGTAGTCGGCGAACCTCTTCAGCACCGCGGTTAAATAGCCGACGGTTTCTTTTGTACAGTGAAAAGAAAAAGGGAACTGCAGCAGCACCGCGCCCAGCTTTTCCGCTTGGCGCAGAACGTCAAAACCCGCGCGAACCGCTCGTTCGTCTTCGGCTGATGCGGAGGGATCGTGGGTGAACTTCTGCCACAGTTTCGCGGTGAATAGAAACGCCGGATTCGCCGAGACGCGCTCGGCCCAGAGCGCGGCGTGATCCGGGCGCAGGGGCTGGTAGAAGGAAGTATTGATCTCGATGGTGTCGAAGAATTCGGAAAGATACGCGGCCTCATGAAATCCCTTGGTGCGCCGCGCGGGATACACGTAGCCCGACCAGTCTGCGTAGGACCAGCCTGCCGGTCCGACGCGGGTTTGCCTTGGCACTTGTGCCTCAGGTTTAGCTGTCTTTTTCATGAGCTTTGTCCGTGTCCTACTGGATGGAACTCCTGGTGCAGGTTACGTTAGCCTAGAAATTCCCGGGGTATCTGTCAACGCGCACCTTGCGCGGCAGGATTGCGCGGTACGAGACCGCCTGCTATGCTCAAGCCATCATGCGGTGCAGAATCTTGACTGCGTCGCTAGCCTGCCAGATTCCGCGTTGTTTCCTATGGGTGCAACCATGAACGTTTCGATAAGCTACAAGCATGTTGATGCGCAGCAAGCTGTTGCGACTGAACTGATGCGTCGTCTGGACAAGTTGGGAAGGCTCCTGAGAAGCTACGAGCCGGATCTGATTCAGTTGCACGGGGTATTCACCAGGAATCAGAGGACGGAGGAGCAGTCCTGTTCCCTGACGCTCTCGCTTCCATCGGGCACACTACACGCCACCGGCAGTGGCAAGAATATACTAGCGGGCTGCAAGAATGCCTTCAGCGACATCGAATCACAGATCAAAAGACACCAGGCACTGCTGCGGCGCGAGCACGACTGGAAGCGCAAGCGCCGCAAACGCACCTAGCCATCCCGAATAATTTCCGGGAATAGCTCGATTGGGCGATAGTGGGCCGAGCCGTACCAGTTTTTGTGAGGTGGGCTGTGCCTTTTGTGGGGCCAGGCGGAAGGAGTTGCTGGCGCTCGTCTGGCGGAATGGTCATGGTAAACTGAATAGAGTGCATCATACGAAACGCGCGTGCCGTTACGCGCCGTCAATGGGCCGCGTGCAGAGACGCTGAACTTGGCCAGCGTTCGAAATTGCGCGAATTTAGGGGCGTAGCTCAGTGGTAGAGCAGCGGCCTTTTAAGCCGAAGGTCGTGGGTTCGATCCCCACCGCCCCTACCAACCATCTTGTTTTCCCATAAGAATTTAGCGATTTGCCGAGGCGACAAAAGGCGGCAATAAGAGCCTCATGGGTGGCACCTATGGGTCAGGCCAACGCGAACTCGCCAGCGAGGCAGAAGTGCTGCATAACCTTATTCTATAGGTGCTCAGTCCGACAGATGGAATTCACCGGCAATGATTTTCGGGCAATGGTTCAAAGGGTTGCCAGCGGCCTCTACCGTGACAGTGAAAAATCTATCGGTAACTGCCTGAAACTACGCGGCACGGATGGCTACCACAACCGCGCTTTGGAACCACAAGGAACAAATATTGGATCATGAATGGACCAAGAAATGGACTCTGCCGTGGAACGCAAAGGCACGCGCTTGAAATCAGCAGAGACTTTGCAGTGTGATCTCTGCAAGTGTGGCCTATGGGTCCGATCCCCATCGCCCGCTCCGTAAACCCTGTTGACGCGGTCGGCTGTCTAATTTAGAGGAGAGCGTTGGATGTTGGACCTACGTTCTCGGTGGCCTTCGGTTCCGGTTCTGCGCACGTACGGGATCGGCTTCCGGACTATTCGCTGGGTATCAGAGGCAAGAGAAATTCCTACAGTCTCTCGCGCTCTGCAACGGCGAGTTGGCCCAATTGAATCCCCGTCTGATTTCCTCCCAGAACGCGGACGAACAAACCCACACGATCAAGCGGCCTGATTCGCGGGGACAGATGGAGGGTCACCTGCACGGGCAAACCCGTCGGAAGGGTACGATGAGCCTTAAGCAAGATCCCGCCCAGGCCGATGTCAATCGTTTCACCTTCCAATTCTTCTGGTCCGTGCTTGAGCCGCGCCTTACACCAAAACCCCACGCGCCTGCTCCGCCCTCTGTCATTTTCCATCGTTCCCTGGGTCGCCCGAACGAGCCTTAACAAACAGTCTCTGTCGATGGGCTTATACAGAAAAAAGCTTGCGCCGGCTTCAAATCCTCCGTTGAGCTTGGTTAGAGGGCAGCCAAGACACACAGACGAGTTTTCCCGCTTGACAGATTCTGTAGTCGGCGGTAAAAAAATAATGGCCGGGTTTTTTACGGTTTTTATACCCCCCTTCCGCTACGTTACACGGCTGCCGTACCCTACCTGCCGCGTTGCGTTTCAAATTAGAGACCTGAAAGGCGATCAATGGTTTGGCCGAGCCATCTCCTCGGGTCATCAGTCTGCGAGCAGAGGTTAGCCTCTGCAGTCCTGTACCCCCCCGGCAGTGTGATCTGCCTTATAAGGCCCCCGTAGGCTCATTCATTTCCTCCAGTCTTTTGCCCCAGACGGAGTCAGCTCTTTGCAATAAGTTTCTAAGAGAGGTGTTCAATGTCGCCGGAAGTCACTCAAGCAGCACAAGGAGCGGATAATCTGGACAACGCGCAGCTCCTGAGCGTGCTCATGGCTTTCAAGAAGGGGGATTTTTCCGCGCGCATGCCGCTGGACCGCACGGGCGTGGCCGGCAAGGTCGCGGACACCCTGAACGAAATCATCGCCTACAAGCAAGATCTGGCGCAGGAGTTCGAGCGCGTGAGTCAAGCTGTGGGCAAAGAGGGCAAGATCTCCCAGCGCCTGAACATGAACGGAGAGGTCAGTGGAGCTTGGAGCACAATCCTCAAATGTACGAACTCGATTATCGCTGACCTTTTGCAGCCCATTACCGAATCCGCCCGCGTGATTGGAGCGGTCGCCAAAGGAGACCTGACGCAGACCATGACCGCGGAAGTCGAAGGGCGCCCGCTGCAAGGAGAGTTCCTGCAGGTGGCGAGCGTGGTCAACGGGATGGTCGAGCAACTCGGCACCTTTGCCGGGGAGGTCACCCGGGTGGCCCGTGAAGTGGGTGCCGAGGGCAAGCTCGGCGGGCAGGCCGTCGTCAAGGGCCTCACGGGCACCTGGAAGGATTTGACCGACAATGCCAACTCGATGGCCGCCAACCTGACCAACCAGGTGCGCAACATTGCGGAGGTAACCACCGCGGTGGCCAGCGGCGACCTTTCTCGAAAAGTCACCGTGGACGTGCGTGGGGAGATCCTGCAACTCAAGGACGCGGTGAACACCATGGTGGATCAGTTGCGGGTGTTCGCGGCCGAAGTCACGCGCGTGGCCCGCGAGGTAGGCACGGAAGGCAAGCTGGGCGGGCAAGCCGTCGTGCTCGGGGTGGGCGGTACCTGGAAGGACTTGACCGACAGCGTGAACTCCATGGCCGCCAACCTGACCAATCAGGTGCGCAACATCGCCGAAGTGACCACGGCCGTGGCCAACGGCGATCTGGCCCGCAAGATTACCGTCGAGGCCAAGGGCGAAATCCTGGGCCTCGCCGATACCATCAATGCCATGGTGGACCGGCTCAATGCCTTCGCCAGCGAGGTCACGCGCGTGGCGCGCGAGGTGGGTACCGACGGCAAGCTCGGCGGCCAAGCCCAAGTCCAAGGCGTAGGGGGAACGTGGAAGGATCTAACCGAGAACGTCAATCAGATGGCACGGAATCTTACGGACCAAGTGCGCAACATCGCCGAGGTCACCACCGCAGTGGCCAACGGGGACCTGAACCGCAAGATCACCGTGGAGGCCAAGGGCGAGATCCTGGAACTAAAGAACACCATCAACACCATGGTTGATCAACTCAACGGCTTCGCCAGCGAAGTGACCCGCGTGGCCCGCGAGGTGGGTTCCGAAGGCAAGTTGGGCGGCCAAGCCCTCGTCCCTGGGGCGCAGGGCACCTGGCGTGACCTGACCGACAACGTCAACCAACTTGCCGCCAATCTCACCACGCAGGTGCGCGCGATTGCCGATGTCGCCACCGCAGTCACTGCCGGCGACCTGAGCCGCTCCGTTGCCGTGGAAGCGGCAGGCGAGGTGGCGTCCCTCAAGGACAACATCAACGAGATGATCCGCAATCTGCGCGACACCACGCAGCGTAATTCCGAGCAGGACTGGTTGAAGACCAACCTGGCGAAAGTCACCCGCACCTTGCAAGGGCAGCGTGACCTGTTCACTGTTTCCAAGCAGGTGCTCTCCGAGCTGGCGCCCCTGGTCAGCGCCCAGCACGGTGTCTTCTACCTCGCAGACAGCGGGGGCGATGGCGCCGGGACGGCCCTGCGGTTGCTCGGCAGCTACGCTTACAAGGAGCGCAAAGACTCTTCCAACATAATCAAGCTCGGAGACGGGCTTGTGGGGCAATGTGCGCTGGAGAAGGAGCGCATCCTGCTCACCAACGTGCCCAGCGACTACGTTCAGGTGAGCTCCGGACTCGGGCAGGCTGCGCCGCAGAACATCGTGGTTCTCCCGGTGCTCTTCGAGGGGCAGGTGCGGGCGGTGGTCGAGCTGGCCTCTTTCAACCGCTTCACGGAGACGCAACTCGCTTTCCTGGAGCAACTCACCGAGAGCATCGGCATCGTGCTCAACACCATCTCGGCCACCATGCGCACCGAGGAACTGCTCAAGCAGTCACAGGCCCTTACCGAAGAACTGCAAAGCCAGCAGGAGGAACTGAGCGAAACCAACAAACGGCTGGAAGAGCAAGCCCGCAGCCTGAAGCAGTCGGAAGGCTTGTTGAAACAACAGCAGGGGGAATTGCAGCAGGCCAACGAAGAGTTGGAGGAGCGCGCCGGGCTGCTGGGTCAGCAGAAGGCCGAGGTGGAAACCAAGAACCGCGAAGTCGAGCAGGCCCGCTTGATGCTGCAGGAAAAGGCCGAACAGCTCACACTCACCTCCAAGTACAAGTCCGAATTCCTCGCCAACATGTCCCACGAACTGCGCACGCCTCTCAACAGCATGCTGATTCTCTCCAAAATGCTCGCGGAGAACAAGGAAGGCAATCTCACCGAGAAACAGAAGGAACAAGCGAAGACCGTCCATGCGGGCGGTGCGGACTTGCTGGAACTGATCAACGACATCCTCGATCTGTCCAAGATCGAGTCGCGCACCGTGGGTCTGGAGGTCGAAAGCGTGCTCTTTACGGAGCTGCGCGAATACGTGAAACGCAATTTCCAGCACGTAGCGGAAGCGAAGGGGATCGGGTTCTCGATAAACTCCGATCCGAGCCTGCCACGAACGATCAGCACCGACGCCAAACGCCTCCAGCAGGTGCTCAAGAACCTGCTCTCCAATGCCATTAAGTTCACCGAGAAGGGCAGCATTTCGCTATCGGTGAACGTGGCCCCAAGCGGCTGGAGGGTGGACAACGAGAGCCTCAACCGGGCTAGCGCGGTGGTGGCCTTTGCCGTGGCCGACACCGGCATCGGCATCTCCAAGGAAAAGCACCGCATCATCTTCGAAGCTTTCCAGCAGGCGGACGGGAGCACCAGCCGGAAGTACGGTGGTACCGGTTTGGGGCTTCCCATCAGCCGTGAGATTGCGGGACTCCTCGGCGGCGAAATCAAACTCGAGAGCGAGCCGGGCCAGGGCAGCACCTTCACGCTTTACCTGCCGGTCGAATACCTGCCGCAGCCGGAGAAGCCGCTAAAGGGAACGCCTCCGGCACCGAGGGTGGCCGTGCTGGGAGGACCAGGAGGCGCAGCAGAAGGCGCTTCGCAGGCGGCGTTGACGCTGCCTGCTGTGGAGGAGGTCGGGCAACCGTTCGAGGATGATCGGGAGACTATTCAACCCGGGGAGCGCGTCCTGCTCATCGTCGAAGACGACGTGCATTTCGCGCGGATCCTGCTCGATCTGGCCCGCGAACGCGGCTTCAAGGGGGTCGTCGTTCAGTACGCCAGAGAGGTGATGCAGATGGTGAAAGCGTTTTCGCCTTCGGCCATCACATTGGATATTCGCCTGCCGGACCGAGAGGGATGGACCGTACTGGATCAGCTCAAGCACGATCCCGCTACGCGTCACATTCCCGTGGAGATCATTTCCGTCGAGGACGAGAGACAACGCGGCGTCGGCTTGGGCGCCATCGCTTGCCTGAAGAAGCCCGTTTTCAAGGAAGCCCTGGAGGCCGCCCTGAACGACCTCAAGGAGTTCGCCGAGCGGCCGCTCAAGCGCCTGCTGGTCGTCGAAGACGATGAAGCACAACGGAAAAGCATCGCCGATCTCATTGGCGACGGAGACATTGAAATCGTCGCCGTGGCCACGGGCGGCGAAGCCCTGGCCGCGCTGCGCGCCGGCAAAGTCGATTGCATGGTGCTGGATCTATCCCTGCCGGATATGACCGGGTTCGACGTGCTTGACAAAATGAAGGAGGAGTTCGGGGAACGCGCCGTGCCCGTGGTCGTCTATACGGGCAGGGAGCTCACACCCAAAGAAGAAACGGAGCTGAAACGTTATACCGAGGCGGTGGTCATCAAGGACGCCAAGTCGCCGGAACGATTGCTGGCGGAAACAGCGCTGTTTCTGCACCGCGTCGAAAGCCGGCTCCCGGCACGGAAACAGCAGATGCTGGAACATGACCGAGACTGCGATCCCGCACTGGTGGGGAAGAAGGTTCTGATTGTGGACGACGATGTCCGCAACATCTTTGCCTTAACCACGGCGCTCGAACGCCGCAAGATGTCCGTCGTGCACGCCGAAAAAGGCAAGGATGCCCTCGCCCTGCTGAAGAGCACCCCGGATATCCAGGCGGTCCTGATGGACATCATGATGCCGGAGATGGATGGCTACGAAACCACGCGCGCCATCCGCAAAATCGGCAAGTTCAAGAAGCTGCCCATTATTGCCGTCACCGCGAAGGCGATGAGGGGCGACCGCGAGAAGTGCATTGAAGTCGGCGCCAGCGATTACATTGCCAAGCCGGTGGACGTCGAGCAGCTTCTCTCACTTCTTCGCGTGTGGTTATACCGGTAGGAGGATCCCTTGCTGACCGCGCTTCCCGACCCGGAGATAGAAGCCCTGGAGGTGAAACTCCTCCTGGAGGCCATCTACGACCGCCACGGCTACGATTTCCGGGATTACGCCCAGGCTTCCATCCACCGCCGTCTGGTGAAGCAAATGGAGGCCGAGGCGCTGCACAGCCTTTCGGCACTCCAGGACTTGATTCTTCGCGAGCCCGCGGCCATGGAACGGCTGCTGCTTTCGATGGCCGTGCATGTCACCTCCATGTTCCGTGACCCCAAGTTCTATGTCGCGTTCCGGGGAAAAGTCGTTCCCTACCTGCGCACCTACCCGTTTATTCGGCTCTGGCACGCTGGCTGTTCTACGGGCGAAGAGGTTCACTCGATGGCCATTCTGCTCCAGGAGTGCGGCCTGGACGACCGTTGCCGCATCTATGCCACGGACTTAAGCGATGGCGTGCTTCGCAGGGCCCACACCGGTGTTTTCCCCCTCGGCGCCATGAAAGAACATACCGAGAACTATTTGCAGGCGGGCGGCTCCCGGTCTTTCTCCGAATACTACACGGCCCGCGAATCCGACGTTATTTTCCACTGCCTGTCACCGGAACGCGCGGTTTTCGCACAGCACAACCTGGTCAGCGATGGTTCCATCAATGAGTTCAATGTGATCTTCTGCCGCAACGTAATGATCTACTTCAATCCGAAATTACAGGACCGCGTCCACAGATTGATCTACGAGAGCCTCGGGCATCTCGGTTTCCTGGCCCTGGGCCGCAAGGAATCCCTGCGGTTCTCTCCCTACGAATCCTGTTACAAGGAGATCGACGCGCAGGAGAAAATCTATCAGAAGGTAGGCTAGTGGCCTTTGGCATCATCGTCATGGGAGCCTTCCAAGGAGGAACACAAGTGCTGCGACAAATTCTCTCCGCCATCCCGCGGGATTTCTCTCTTCCGATCACGATCGTACAGCACCGGGGACGGGAAATTCATGATGGGTTGCAACTCGCGTTGCAGTGCAACTGCAGCCTGCCTGTTCGCGAGCCGGAAGATAAGCAACCCATCCGCCCCGGCCAGGTCTTCTTAGCTCCAGCCGATTACCACGTTCTGGTAGATGGCGGCAGATTCGCCCTTTCTACGGAAGCTCCGGTTCATTATTCTCGCCCATCCATCGATGTTCTCTTCGAAACCGCTGCCGATGCCTTCTGCAGCGGCGTGATCGGGGTAATCCTCAACGGGGCCAATCGGGATGGCGCACAGGGTGTTGCGCGCATCAAGGCTCTGAGTGGGACGGTCGTGGTCCAGGATCCGGCTACTGCCGAGAGCCCTGTCATGCCCACTGCGGCCATAGAAGCCACCACTGTGGACAAAGTTCTGGGCCCGGCGGAGATCGGCGCCTTCCTCACGCAACTGACGCAAACGAGGAGCTAATACGATCGAGAACCTCACTACCGAAAGCGAGCCCGCCAACATCCTGGTGGTGGACGATAACCCCCCCAATGTGCTGGCCATGCTGGCGGTTCTGGAAGGCCTGGGGCAGAACCTGGTGACGGCCAGTTCGGGCCGTGAAGCCCTGCGGTATCTGCTGGAGAAAGACTTTGCAGTGATCCTGCTCGACATCCAGATGCCGGACATGGACGGTTTCGAGACCGCTGCGATGATTCGTCAGCGGGAAAGAAGCCTCCACACACCGATTATTTTCCTAACGGCCACCTCTCCCGACAAGAAACACGCCGGCCTAGCCTACGCTACCGGCGCCGTGGACTATATATTCAAGCCAGTGCCTCCCGAAATTCTTCGGGCCAAGGTCTCCGCCTTTGTGGAACTGCATAAGAAAACCGAACAACTGCGTAAACTGACGGAATCGCAGGCTCGCCTGTTGGAGGAGGCGACGGAACGCCGGGCCGAGCTTCAGGCGTCGGAAGCCAACTACCGCACGTTGCTGGAGACAAACATCCACGCCATAGTCCTAGTCGATTCGGACAAGGCGGTTCGGTACGCGAATAAGGCTGCGCGCAAGCTGCTTAGCCCCGAAAACGAGAAATACGTCGGTACCGCCTTCGATCTGCCGTTCTCGACTGGGGAAACCGTGGAGCATACGCTGAGGCGTCCTTCAGGTGGGGATCGCATCCTCGAGATCCGCACGGAGAACACAACGTGGGAAGGGACGCTGGTCCACTTCGTGTCGTTGATCGATATCACGGGACGGCGGGGCGCTGAAGAGGCAGTCCGCCGGGCGCAGGAAGAAGAACTCCGTCTGCGGGAACGCTTTCTTTCTCACGCCTCCCATGAGCTGCGCACCCCGGTTGCGACGGTCTACCAGTTTGTGACGATCCTGCTGGACGGTCTGGCCGGCGAGCTTTCTCCCAGCCAACGGGAGTACTTGCAGATCGTCTTCCGCAACATTGAGGAACTCATGTCCATGATCGATGACCTGATGGATGCCACGCGGGGCGAAGCAGAAGGATGGGATATTCATCCCGAGCCTGTTGACATCGTGCTGGCCATCAAACACGCGCAACAGCGCACGGAGAACCTCTCCCGAGCGAGGCACGTCAAGGTGACGATGGCCGGCCCGGACAGCCTGCCGGACGTTCTTGCCGACCCAACACGGGTGCGGCAGGTGGTCTCGAATCTGATCGCACACGCGGTTCAGCATACCCCTGAAGGCGAAGCCGTTCAGGTGTGGTGGGGCGTCCACGCTGAGAACCCCGCCTATGTGTGCGTTTCCGTAACGGACAGGGCCGAGTCGCTGGGCAAGTACGATCGCCTGCACGTGTTCGACAAAATGCATCAGGTCGGCGACGCTATTGACGATGGCCGCAAAGGGCTGGGAATGGGACTCCACATTGCCAAAGCGCTGGTCTGCGGGCAAAACGGCCGGATCTGGACGGAGAGTGCCGCGCCGCGCGGCAACACGTTCTCTTTCACGCTTCCGCTGAGTTCGCAGTCGGGTAGCCCCGCGGCGTACGCGAAAGAAAAGCAAGGAAACGAGAAAATATCATGAAGAGAATTCTAATTGTGGAAGACGACCCCGATTTTCTTCTAGGACTTTCGGTTCGGCTCCGGGCGGCAGGATACAGCATTTTGGTCGCTGGACACGGCGCTGCTGCGGTGAACTTTGCAGGAAGCAAGCCACCCGACCTCATCCTCCTGGATATTGGCATTCCCGGCGGGAACGGTCTAATTGTGCTCGATCTCCTGAAGGCGGACCCCAAGACTGCATCCATACCGGTCATTGTGTTGACAGGAAGGGATCCGGCAACGGTGAAGGAAAAGACCCTCGAGCTGGGCGCAGTGGCATTCTTCCAGAAGCCCGTGGACAACGATGAGCTGCTGAAGGCGATTCGAAAACACGCGGGCGAGGGGCGAGCGGGAGACAAGGGCGCAAATGAGGGCGCTAATCCCTCGTCAGTTTCTGGATGATGGGCGTTGACGCCGAGAATGCCGCATGTGGGCGCGTTTGCGTAGCGGACGCGGTCGAGACTCTGAGCGCGCACGACAGTCTGCATGTGTTGGAGCGGAAGAGAGGCAGGGACAGCTGAAAATATCATGAAAAAAATCCTCATTGTGGAAGACGACCACGACCTGGCTCTGGGGCTTTCGATTCGACTCAAGGCGGCAGGATACGGCGTTCTGGTCGCTCAAGACGGCCTTAGTGTCATGACCGCGGCGCTAAAGCATTCGCCCGACCTCATCCTCCTGGATATTGGCATTCCCGGCGGGGACGGTGTGGTCGTGCTCGATCGCTTGAAGCACAACGTAAATACCGCATTCTTACCGGTCATTGTGCTGACAGGAAGGGATCCGGCAACGGTGAAGGAAAAGACCCTCGAGCTGGGCGCAGTGGCATTCTTCCAGAAGCCCGCGGACAACAATGAGCTGCTGAAGATGATTCGAAAACACATCAGCGTAGGCGAAGTGGAGAGGAGCGCTCAATGAGGGCGAATGACACAAACCTCCCGGCCAACCACGTCCTGCTGGTGGAAGACGACCCGGCGCAGGCGGCCAAGCTCCAGCGAATGCTGGAGACGGACGGCTGGGAGGTGGAGGTCGCCCATAATGGACGCGAAGCACTGGACGTGATCGAGAAGCACCGCCCCGACATTGTCGTTAGCGACGTAATGATGCCCGAAATGGGTGGCCACACGCTGTGCGCCGAGCTGAAGAAAAAGCCGGACCTGGAGAATATTCCCTTCATTCTGTTGGCCACACTCGACGATCCCATCGACATCATTCGGGGACTGCAATGCGGAGCAAACAGCTTCGTCGTCAAGCCGTATGATGAGAATCAATTGCTGTCTCGCCTGCGGTACATCCTTGCAAATGCCGAACTGCACCGCACCCCGCAATCCGAAATCGGGGTGGAAGTCCACTTCGCCGGGCGGAAGCATTTTCTGACCTCGGAGCGCATTCAAATCCTCGACCTGTTGCTTTCCTCGTCCCAAACCACCGTGGACAAGATCCAGGCGCTCGAGCAGCAAACGGCCGAACTGGCGAGAGCGCTGTGCACCATCCAGAAACTGCAGGAGGGTTACCGCGCATTGCTCGACAGTAATGGCGAAGGCATGCTGGTTATGGATGACAAGGGAGCAATGCGTTACGCCAACTCCGCCGCCCGGAATCTCCTGGGTTCGGAATGTACAAGCACGCAAGACCTGCCGCTGTGCGTACCAATCGACATCCACGGCGTGCTGGAAATGGAAGTCGCCCGCGACAATGCCCCGCAGGCAATGGTTGAGGTGCGGGCAACAAATGTCGAATGGGAGGGTCAGGCTGCACGTCTCCTGACCCTGCATGACATCACGGCCAGGAAGCTGGCGATCGAGGAACTGGAGCGGACGCGACAAGAGCAGCTCCGCGTCAAAGACGAGTTCCTCGCGCATGTTTCGCACGAGTTGCGGAGCCCCCTCAGCGCGGTCGACGAGTTCGTGACCATCCTGCTCGACGGCCTAGCAGGTCCGATCTCAGACCAACAGCGCGAGTACCTGGAGATCGCGCACCGCAATGCGGGACACCTGCGGGACATGATTGAGGATCTCTTGCTGGCGACCCGCGCCCGATCCGGGAAGGTGATTGTCGAACCGTGCGAGTTTTCGCTAGCATCGGTCCTGTGCGACGTTGCGGAGGGCCTGCGACAGACCGTCACGGAAAAAGGCTTGGCGCTCAAATGCGAGGCCGCCCCGGAATTACCTGCGGTCTATGCGGACCCCCAGCGAGTCCGGCAGATCGTGCTCAACCTGGTGGGCAATGCCATCAAATTCACACCCGCCGGCGGCACGATCACCGTAGCGGCCGCCTGTCGGCCGGAAAACGAAGGATTTCTGCAGATATCCGTCCACGACACGGGCTGCGGCATCTGCGCCGACGATTGTGAACGCATCTTTGACCAGCTCTACCAGGCGGAGAGCACGCGCAGACAGAACCGCAAGGGACTCGGGCTGGGCCTCTTCATCTCCCGTGATCTGGTGACCCGCCAAGGAGGGCGGATCTGGGTGGATAGCACGCCTGAGCAAGGCACCACATTTCACTTCACCCTTCCCTTGCTCGCGCCGGATCAGATCCTCCGGCATGCCATTCAGGAGCGTCTGGCCGTGGCCGGGAAGGAACAGGGCGAGCTTTGCGTTTACCTGTTCACCCTGGATACCGATGCCATCAGCAGGGCGAGCTCTATCGCAGACAACGGGAAAGGCGTCTCGCTGAACGACGTGTGGGAGGCGCTGGCCGAGAAAGCAAAGGAAATCGCGTTTCATGACACGGCGTTCTCCGGGAGTGAGTTCACCGTTGTGGCGGTTGTGCCCGACCGCGCGAAGATAGCCATACAGGAAAAACTCAGAAGGCGGCTCAAAGACGTGCTCTTCCAGACCATCCCCGGAGCCGTGGCCGGCTTTTCCTGCGGCGTGGCGACGCGGACGGCCGAAACCGCCGGCGCGGCTGAACTCTTGGCAGCGGCCCGCGAGGCGCAAGTGCGCGAGCGCGAAAGAATCGCCGCCAAATCCATTGTCCTTGTTGACGACGACAGCAGTGCTCGGCGCGTACTGCGGGTAGGACTGGAGCAGATAGGGATGAGGCGTGTCGCCGAGGCCTCCGGGGGCGGCCAAGCGTGCGCCCTGCTGGAGGAGGAAGTGCCTCACCTGATGATCATCGATTTGGAGATGCCAGGAATGAACGGCTATGAGCTGATCGGGCGGCTGAAGGAGAGTCGCCGGACGGCTGACATTCCCGTTCTGGTGGTGTCCGGATACGCGGTGAAAACCGAAATACTTCGGGAAAAGAGTCCCCAAAAAGCGATCCCTGTGCTTGCAAAGCCGGTGGACCTTGACGCGCTGACCCAGTACGTATCGTATCTATTGTAGGCAAAGATTCGGAAGAGGCCATGCCGCTGATGGTTGAGAAAGCAGATATTCTTGCTGTTAAAGACAGCCCAACGTATGCCGCGCAATTGAGGCGTTTCCTTGCGAGCGCAAATGGGGCGGCGCGATTTCCTCAGGCTCAATCATCAAGCCGGGAGAGTTCGATGCTCTAGTCTATGCCACAGGGCATAACACCTATTTTGGCAAGACGGCGCATCTGGTCCGGATAGCCCCTCCCGTCAACTAGTTTCAGCGTACAGTCCTGAAGAGGGGTACCGTTCTAATTATTATCGCTCTTGCTATAGTAGCACGGATGCTTGTGCTGGCCTTGTTCCGCGACGGCAAAATGTTCGCGACTTTGAAGTTTGCGCTCGTTTCGACCGTCGCCGCAGTGCCTGTGGCTATACCTTCTGTTCTCTCCGTGACAGTGGCCGTCCGTGCTCGAAAACTGGCAGAAAAACAAACCATCGTTACTCACTTGGCTGCAATGGAGGTGCTGGCGGTGATAGGTTCCGCGCGGAAGTGAAGGTGCTGCTCCCGCTGCGTTTTAGTCCCCTTCGCGGCTCACGGAACTCCCCTACAGGAGGGTAGCTCGGCCAGTAGCGGTTTATCCCACCATTCCAGGAAACCTTTCCCCGCTTCCTCACTTGGGTTTAATCCCACCCTCTCCGCCATACTTCAATCCGGCCACGCTAAGGGCGTTCACCACGCCCGCCGCACCAAGATTAAGAACAATACTAAGTTGCTCAGCCCTTGTAGCTTTCCTGCCTGTCGTTGCCGCGACTTCCGGTTGGCGACGAAGTAGCCTCATCCACGTTGGCTGCTGACAACCTCCACAGGCCACTTCTTGTCAATCCGTTCCAGAACGAACTCGGCCTCTTGAATGGCCCGATCGACGAAATGCTGCTTGGCCAGATTCGGCTTGTCCGATTCGATCGTCTCTATTAGCTTCCGGGCACACAACAAGGTAGCTGCAAACAAAATGGCATGCTTACGCTCTTCGGTCATTGGGGTTCTCCGCAAGAATCTGCGGTAAAGGAAGGGATTACACCTTAACACTATTCTTACCTGAGCTTTTTTTCAGGTGATCATCAGGGGCCAATTGTTGAAGAACGCCGCGTTCGACGGCAGGCGAGCCCATGCCAGAATCTAGAGCATCTGACGGCGCCGCGCGCCACCTCGGGGCTGTCGGACCAAGCGCGTCGCGTAGCTGTATAGGTCGCCGCGACAGGCCGCTTCTTCGTAGAGGACGGGTCGCCCATCGGTGTCGTAGCTCGTGCGCTGCAGGGCCAGCACCGGGAAGCCCTTTTTCACCTGGAGCAACTCGCCCAGGCGACGATCAGTAACGGCCGCCCGGATGATGTTCTGGCACTCGGCGAGTCGCACCCCGCGCGACTCCATGAGCCGGTAGAGCGAACCCGAGAAGTCCTCCCCGGTTCCGATCCTGAGTTTCTCGGGGAGAATGTCCACCGTGTGCAGGGCGGGTTTGTCGTCGGCGTAGCGGATGCGCTCGAGTCGCAGCACGAGCGCTTTGGCCTGGAGCCCGAGGGCCTGAGCGACGCCTTCACCCGCTGGAACCCATCCGATGGAGACGACCCGCGTGCGCGGCTTCATGCCACGACGCTCGAGCTCCTCGGTGAAACTCAGCATCACGGGCAACGGCACCTGCAGCCGCGGCTCAGTCACGAAGGTGCCCTTGCCGGTGATACGCTCGACGAGCCCCTCGTCAACTAGTTCGTCGAGGGCCTTGCGCGCGGTGGCGCGGCTCACCGCGAACTCTTGCTGAACGCGTTCGTCTGTGGTGAGCAGGTCTCCCCGGCGCATCCGCCGGGTGCGCATGTCGTCCCGCAGCCGCTCGGCGATCTGGAAGTACAGCGGCACTGGCGTGCGCCGGTCGATCCGGGTGTCGCGCCGTGTTCGTGCTTGCATGATAGGGTGGCTCCTCCTTTCCATCGGCCCCGGCGTTGGCGCGTGCCGTGGCATCTTACGACCGGATCCCGGCCAAGGTGATCACCCAAATGCCGACAATGAGCAACAGGCAGCCCCCAGCCGCCCACGTCACGGCGAGCCTCCCGGCACTGCGCCACTCACCCGTCAGAAGCCCCCAAGTGTTCGCCGTGAGCACGATCGCAGCCATGAAGACGGGCCACCCGAGGATCAAGCCGAGCGGACCCATCCCGCGTGCACCAGCGCTATAGACGAAGTTACTCCCCGACCAAAGTACGGCCATCGCGACGACCAGGCCGACGTTGGCTCCTATGGCCTCCTTATAGCGCGCAGCATTGCGCCGACGGACCAGCAGGGAAGTGCAATAGATGGCGTTCACGGCAAACCCGCCGCAAAGGAGTACCGGCCAGACGACATTCAGAGAACCAGCCGCGGATGCCCCTAGAGTTTCTGCAGCCCTAGATATCGGGGTGGCTTCGTTGAGGGCCACGCTCATAAAGCAGGAACCCAGGCCGGAGAGCAGGCAGATACCGAGGCCGGTCATGAAGGAGCCATCGCCGCTCCGCTGGGGTGCCGCCACCTCGCGCAGCAGGCCGGCCCGGGCACAGGACGTGACCCCCGCGAGGATGACCCCGACGCCGAAGAGCAGCAGCAGGCCGTCGGCCGTGAAGAGCCGATCGCGGTGCAGCATCACCAACGGTATTACCGTACCAAGTGAAGACGAGGTGCCGAGGATGATCGCGAAACCCAGCGCGAGTCCGACACGCGCGATGCCTAAGCCGAAGAGGACCGTACCCGCGCCCCATACCATTCCGTAGAGCGCCGTGCGCGCGAGCGGCTGGAGCCCCGCGGCCCGGTAAACGGCCCCCAAGTCGTGGACGGTCGCCGCGGCAACAGCCAGCGGAATGGCAATCATTCCCAGAAGTGCCCAAGCGAGCCAGATGTGCTCCCACTCCCAGCCCCGCACGCGCTTCATGGGCACGGCAAAGCTCCCGTTCATCCCGCCAGCCAGTAGTACGAGTATCAATGCCGCAACCATAAGGAAAGCCTCCGGGGCGTCAGTCCCTGCATACCCTCATGTCTCTCGAGTCACGAAGTGCGCAAGACCGTCGATGCAGTCCGGCAAGAGCGACACCGACTCCACAACGAGATTGGCCTCAGCGAGCGCGCTCGCTGCAAAATTCGTTGTCACCGCGACGACCTGCATACCTGCCGCACGTGCTGCCTGCACGCCATTCGGTGCATCCTCGACCGCGAGGCATTCTGTGGGAGCCGCACCGACGAGTGCCGCGGCCGCGAGGTACACATCCGGCGCTGGCTTCGCCCGCGTTACGTCGTCCCCGCATATGAACTGTTGAAAGGCCCACGCGAGGCCTGCACTCTGCAGACTGAAAAGCACCTTTCTGCGTGGGCCAGAAGAAGCCAGAGTGAAGGGGATCTGCCTGGCTGACAGCCATGACAGTAGTTGCAGTACCCCGGGGCAAGGGCGCAACCCCTCTGCCGCGACGAGATGCATGTAGCACTCGTCCATCCGCTTCGCAACGCTTTTCGCGAACAGAGGCACCCTGGATTCTGCTTCGAGTTCCGCGAGCGTCTCGCCGTGGCTACAGCCGGAGAAGCGGGTAAGAGAATCGAGCGACCGCTCGACACCGGCCTCGTGCAACGCCTGCTGCAAAGAGCGCAGACCGAGTACCTCGCTATTGACGAGTACCCCGTCGCAGTCAAAGATCACGGTGCGAAATGGTGCGAGTTTCACCTCTTCCTCAGTGCGTCCCGATGGGGAAGGCTGTAATCCAGGCCTTGGCGTTCGGCCAGTGGTCCGTGCGCAGCGTGTCGGGGTTGAAGCCGCGAGCGACGCCGCGGTAGTAGCCGAACAACTGGAAAACGAGGGTCAGCGGAATCGGGGTCAGCAGCTCGTCAATGCCGTTTTCAAGGCGGATGACGTGCTCCGCGTGGGAGGCGAGCGAATCGTTGCCATCGAAGACGACGGCGATCGTCCCCGACTCCGCGGCGCGTGCAACGTCCAGGCAATCGGCGATGCGCGGATTAGTGGCCTCGTTGCCTGCGATCGCGATGGTGCAGTTGGTTGGCCCCAGGATAGAGATCACGTCGTGGTGGAAGTCACCCGGCCGGTAGGCCTTGCCGACGCAGATGCTCTCTTCCTCGATTTTGAGCGTGCCTTCGCGAGCCGAGAAGTAGTTCGGCCCGGTGCCGACAAGGAAGAAGGAGGCCGTATCCTTGAAGTGCTCCGCGAGCGAACGTAACGCCGCCTCCTGTGTGCGAAGGAAGGCCTCGCCGATCGTCGCACAGTGCGCGATCTGCGACTGGAGGGCCGCGATCCGCGCGGCGCTGCGGCCCAACCGCTCTCCGAGCGCGAGTCCCAGCAGCGTCTGCATCACGATCCGTGTGCTGATTACGCTTATGCAGGGCCCGCAGCCCTGGGCCGTCTCGTAGCACAAAGCGAGTTCCGCGAGGCGCTCAAGCGGGCTCCCGGGGGTGTTGACAATTGCGACCGTGAGGCAACCCAGGTCGCGGGCCTTCTGCAGCACCTCGCGCGTTTCGATGCTGCCGCCCGTGCCCGAGTGCGCAATTACTAGGGTGTGCGCCGGATCGACGTCCGGAAAGTAGTGGAGGAGCTCGAATGACTCCACAGCGCGGCAGCGGATGCCGGCCAGCCGCTCAAGCACGAACTCGCCATGGATCGCGGTGAAGAAAGCAGACCCGCAACCAGTGAAGAGGATCTCCTTCGTGCCCCGTGCGACGATGGCGTCCGCGACCGCCTCAATTGTGGACCGCAAGGTGCTCAAAATCTCGTGCCATTGAGCGGGCTGCTTGCGAAGTTCCTCGATGAGAAGGTACGGGTGGGCGCGGCGGACCTCCTTCGCCTCGCGGATGATGTACCAGAGCGGCGTCCTCTCGACCTCGTCGCGCAGCCACTCCGGCAAGACGCCCGCGGGCGGCGGCTCACTGATCCCGTATTTCTGCATCAGCGACACCGCCCAGCGGGGCATGTGCGTCATGCTCATCTCCTTCGTCACCTTTCACCTCCAGGGGCACGCAGGCCCTATTCTATTTAAGCGGTGGCATCCATCGCGAGAGCCACCCCGCCTAACACACCGGCGGCGTCTCCCAGCCCCATCGGCAGAATCTCCGTGGCGCCGGGCGGCAAATAGTCGAGCCGCGCCGCCGCCTCCTGCCGGACGGCATCGAGAACGCTGGGGCGGTGGGTCACGAGGCCGCCTCCCACCAGGACGAGCTCCGGGTCGAGCGCGTAGATGAGATTGGCCACGAGAACCCCGAGATCACACGTCAGTCGATCCGCGAGGCGCTGGCCGAGCGCATCGCCCTCCTCCGCCGCCTCGAACAACTCGCGCAGGCCCGGCTCTTCACCTCGGGCGAGCGATTCCGTGAGCGGCGAGGTCTCGCCAGCCTCGAGCGCCCTGCGCAGTTGGCGCAAGATTCCGCTCTGCGAGGCGTGCTCCTCGAAGATCCCCGTGTTCCCGCAGACGTGCCGGACTCCCCGGGGATCGAGCGACATGTAGCCGAAGTGGCCGGTAGCCCAGTTGCGACCCCGCACCATAGAACCTCCCAGGACGATTGCACCCCCGATGCCGGTGCCCACGGTCAGTGCGGCGACATCCCGGTAACCGCGACCTGCGCCGAAACGCATCTCGCCAGCCAGGATTGCGTTCACGTCGTTGTCACATACGACGGGACACCTGAGCCGGTCGCCGAGCCGTCCGGCGAGTGCGACACCCTCGAGGAACTCAAGCTTGCTCTTGAGCCAGACGACCTTGCCCGAAGTGAAGTCAATCCTGCCTGGGCAGCCGATGCCGACTGCTGCGAGCGGGACCGAGGCAGCGCGCACTTGGCTTCCGATTTCATCGGCAAGGGTTTCGAGGAAGCTCACGGCGTCGCGGCAGCCGCGAGTCTCCAGCACGTTGCATGAGAGCAGTTGGCCCGCTATGTCGGCCAGGCCGACCTTGATCCGCGTTCCGCCCACGTCCACACCGACAAGAAAACCTGCCATGGGCGCCTCCCTCCCGGCATCCACGCTTGGAGTAAGACCGATTGTACGTACAATCGGTCATAGTGACAACTGATTGTCGAATGCCAGGCGCGCCTTTTGTGCTTCCAGACGCGGCTCTCTTGTCTGGACGAGCGTCGACCTCGGAGAAGCCTCAGAAACTCGTTCTTCTGCTGGCACGAGGTATCGGTTGGCTTCTGTGAACAACTTCCTCTCCAGGCAGAGCTTTACCTTTGCGGCCAAATCATAGTCACTCCATCTCGCCGGACCTAACAGTGGGCAAGACAAATTACGTCATGATGGTGCTGTTTCTTCACGCCGATAAGTATGACCGGATTCCCGAAGGATTTACCGCCAATCTAAAGAGCAAGATTGCTATCGAGTCCTCATCCGACTATGAAGCGGTAATCTTTGTACGCGGACTAAATAATGTCTGTGTTCTGTTTGTTCCGATCGCCTAGTGCAGGGAACCACAACGCATAGAGGGTGCAGACCTTAATTGATAGCTTGTCCTTAGGTCGCCTACCGCCCGTACGCGAACGGGTGATTTTACGTAGCGCGCGGTTCAACGTTCAGGAACCGGATGAATAGCGAACACCGATGTTCCGCGGATCTCCCTGCGTGATTTCAATGAGTTACAAGACCACAGAGTAGGAGGATTCTTGAACACCTAGGGAAGGGGAGCTATTTCCCAGAACCCGTTTGACCAAAGCCGAAACTGTCATCCAATTACCCGACCCTTCACAAGACCCGCAAAGAATGCGGCGGTCGGCTCCCACACAGACCCATGTGGCCAGAGTCAATGTGCTTCATAGCGAGAGTATGATACGCTCATCGCAGTTCAATTAGGTACCCCGTCCCTGCAGGCGAAGAGTCGGACATCCTCTCGACCGACAATGGAACCCTTACCTGGACCGCCGCGGTGGCCACATTTCGATTCATCGGACAAGAGGGTGAGCTACAAATAACTGACTAGCACTCGACGAGATGCCTTCGCGGGGGAGTCCGCAGCGTAGACAGGGACGCCGGCGCCTCAGATTGAGTCGTCCATGAGCACGGGCAGAAGCGATGTACTCTTTGTGTTTCCGCCTGCCCCAGGAAATGCAGGCGCATTCAAAAATCACCTCGGGGTGGCGTACCTCCGTGCGGCGCTCGCCCGCGATGGCCTGGCGACAGCCCAATATCTCAACCGAAATCCCGGTACGATCGATTCGGTTGCAGCGGACATTCTCCGACGGAAATCTCCCATCGTCGGCTTCACCGTCTACGACTCCAACGCCAGATTGTCCCTTGCCCTGGCGCAAAGCATCAAAGGACGAAAGCCTGAAACACGAATCGTCTTCGGCGGGCCGACGCCGACCTTCAATGCGCGTCCTCTGATGGAACGCCATTCGGTAATCGATGCCTGTGTCATGGGCGAGGCCGAAGAAACTGCAGCGCAAATCTTTGCGAAGTTGCTTGGCGGCGGTGGTCTAAATGAGGCTCAACCAGGCGTCGCTTTCCGCAGAGACGGTGAGGTAGTTTGCACGGCATTGGCGCCCTTGGTTGGTGCAACTCAGCCAGGCGTCCAGTGCACGTTAGACTGCACTCCGTCTCCGTATCTTTCCGGGATTCTATGCGACGGCCGGGAAGGAGTGCTGACCGGGCGGGGCTGTACGCATCATTGCCAGTATTGTTGTTTCGCGGCGATGGGAAGGGGGTGTCTAAGACTGCATTCGATTGAGCGTGTAGTGGCTGAGCTGGAATGTATTGCGGAACACCAAAAGCGTGAAGGAAAGGCACATCCGATTGTGATTCAAGACGACGCATTTACGCTTGCGCCGTCGCGTGCCAAAGCGCTGTGCAAAGCGATTGCGAATCGCAAGCTCAATCTTGTCTTCGCCTGCACTACTCGTGCCGATACGATCGATGAGGAACTGATTCGGCTGATGCGGGAGGCAGGGTTCATAACGGTGACTTTTGGCATAGAAAGTGCAGTCGCGTCCGTGTTGCGTGCTACCGGCAAAGTCCGGCCTCCTGATTGGCATGATCCGGACTTGGCGCCAGAACGGCAGTTCTTGGAACAGGTAAAGAAGAGTGTAGCCCTTGCGAAGAAATATGGGCTAAGAGTGAGGGTGAGTATCATTCTGGGGTTGCCGACGGAAACACCTGCCGATGGTGCTAAGACACTTCGTTTTGTAAAGCAGCTTCCCGTGAACTTCTATACGCACAATTTCTTGTGGGTTTATGCCGGTACGCCGCTATGGAGAACCCACGAGAAGTACGGGGTCGAATGCACCATAGACAAAACAGGTTTGCCTCAGACCACAGGCTACGCCTACGACGTACGTTCACTTGAGCCCGGGCCGAAGTGTGGACTGGAGGAGGCTCACTTGGCGCGCCTGTTGGCGATGGATGCGCTTTGTGGTTGTGATGCATTGCCAGGAGCAGGAGAGGGAACTGGTGCGGTGATCCTGGAGGGAGGTGAGTTGTCGCCAGAAGTTGCGAAGTGGTTGAGGGAAATCCTGACCGTAGGGGGGATCGTCGTGCAGATCTATCCGGCAATCAAAGAGAGCGAGTGGTTGTCGAGGATGAGGTGTGACCGCAATGTGTTGAAGGAGCACCTGGTTCCGGCACGGCGCTATATTCAGATTCGACCGAAGCAGAACGAGGCGACCAGTGCCGAGGAAAACTGGGAGGTGACATGCGCCGGCACGGATGTCTTCCTTATGCACAAGCCCAAACTGCTCTCGATCACGGCGTCGAAGAATGCCGCTCCACTGGTTTCTTGGATCAGGGGCCAACAGACAAAAGCGACGGTGTGCGAGATATCCCAGTATCTGGAACAACCGGATGAACTCGCTTCGTTGATGGACCGAATCGAGGGAGACGGCGAGGCTTCTCCAATGGAGCCGATGACGATTCCACCGCAGGTGAAGTACCCGGGCCGCTGGTTGTGTGGCAGAGCCCCGTGTGCCTTGCTGAGGCGAATTGAGGTTTCCGATGGCGGGGAAGTACGTTGTTGTCGACAGGCTGAGCCAATCGGAAAAGTTGGAGATAGTCCAAGAACTATGTCGAAGCGAATGGCGGAATATGAAAGTGCCATGGAGCGACGACGCGGGTGCGAACAATGTGAGAACAAGCATTGTCCGAGGTGTCCGTTTCCAGGAATTGAAGACAGGAAGTATTGCCAAATCATGACTAAACAGGAGCGGGCTCTGCGGGTCCTTAACTGGATACGGATATATTCCCGGCTACCCCTGTTTCTAGCTCTTCGGGAAATGCTTTGATGCTGGCAGAGTCGAGTTGGTGAGTAGAGTGCAAAACTTGAGGAGGCTATTTATGGACAACAAAAAAGATGTTGATTTGTTGAAGCCGTTGCGCGACAAAGTGACAAAGGACGCAAAAACAATCGTCGGGCTGATGTCAGGGAACCTCAAACCGGGCGCCAATCCAGCGGAGCTTGAAGAAGCTATATTCAATTACCTTTGCGATCATGCTCTGCCGGAGGAAACCGCAAAAATGGCCGAGGTTCTGAGTACGTTGGACCGCAAGGGAGACGATTAATTTGGGCTAAGATCGCTGAAAGACTCGCTGAAGCATGAGTGTCACGCGGACCCACAGGTACTAACCGCCGACTCATAGTGAGCTGACTTGAAGGGTGAGAGTGTGTGCGCGCAAATGCAACCTTAGGAACGGAATGTTGGAGTTGGCCCGAATCGGAGACAGGCGGCTAGGCGGTGCTGGACAGTGAAACGGCACAGTTCGCGATTATTGCGAGAAATTCATCTGGCGGAGCAATTCGGCGTAGCGCGGGTTGGAATGAAGGGAATCGAATTCCGGACGCCGAATCCAATGAGGCAGGTCTGCTGGATCGATCTGCATGGCTCGAGACAAAGCGTCAAAGGCCTCGTCCTTTCGTCCCAGCATCGCATAGGCAATCGAAAAGTTGAGAATTTTATCTTCTTCCGCTGACTTCAGTTTCAGGCGGCCCAGATAATAGCCGTCTTTTCCCGAACCGAAATCTACCTCGGTTGCCTCTGGATAAGCCCGAATGATCAACTGCCGTGCAGCGGAGTAGTTGCCCAGGTAGGCCTCCAACTCTGATGACCTCTGAAGGGCGATTCGAAACGTTGGGTCGAGCTCCAGGGTCCTGCGATATTGTTCGCGAGCCTCGTCAAAGCGTCTGGCAACCATGAGTACATAGCCGTAGTTTGTATTGATGATTGCCGACAATGGGTCAAGCTCAAGCGCTTTGCGATATTCGGCGATCGCTTCGTCATAGCGTTCCTGCGGTTGCAAGTAGACCAAGGCATAGAAATAGTGCGCGGTGGGATCATTAGGATTGGCTTCAATCGCGAGCTTGAACTCGCGTTCTACGGCCGCCCAATTGAATTCGCTCTCGCTCACAATGAGCAGGGCCGTGTGGGCCTCACCCAAAATCGGATTCAGAGCAATCGCCTTTTCCGCTTCTGTCCGACCATTGGGGAGTTTTCTGGCTTCCTCGAGCGGCAGATAGGCAGGGGCCAAGTTGTAGGCAATAGCCAACGATGCCCAAGCCTCGCCGTAGGAAGGGTCCAAGGCCACAGCTTGCTGAAAACTGTGAAGCGCTTGTCGCAAGCCAGATTCCGTCCGCTGTGCCAAATGGAAGCGCCCCCTCAGAAAGAACTGGTAGGCTTCCTGATTTCTTGTGCCGGGCTCCATCATCCGCAGTTTCTGTTTGCCACTGAGTTGCAGGCGCAGCTTCGATGCAATCTCCTGCGCGATGTCGCCCTGCAGGGAGGAGACATCCTTCATTTTGCGAAGAAACTGTTGTCCCCAGATTTGCGTGCCGTCAGCCACATTGACAAGCTCGGTCTGAACCATCAGCGCGTCACCGTGTTGCGCGATGTGGCCAGTGACCACGGCGGCGACCTTCAGCGTAGCCCCAACCTGTTGCGGTTCGATCTCTTTGCCCTTAAACCGGAACACCGTGCTGCGGGCCATAACACGCAGCGTGGGTACCTGTGAAAGATCGTTGATGACACCTTCCGTAATCCCGTCTGCGAGGTAATCACTCGTACCTTCCCCTACATTCGTCGTGAATGGCAGGACGGCAAGCGATTCGATGCGAGGCGTGGTTGCGCCTCCGAATATGCGTGCGCGCCAGTTGCTGACGGAGAATGCGAAGGACAATGCGAGCACAGCCGCCAGGGACAAAAAGCCCAGTCCGACCGCACGCGTTGAGGGCCAGCGCCGGCGCGGCGGCGTTGGCTGCAGAGCGCTCGAAAGCCCGGTCTGCAGGCGGCGCAGATCAATCGCCAGTTCCTTCGCCGACTGATAGCGATCCTCCGGTTCTCTCTCGAGGCACTTGCCGATGATGCGCGCCAGTTCCGGAGAGAGCCTGGAATTGCACCTGCTCGCCGGGGTTGGCGCACTGCGCAGAATCGCACTGATAAGTTCAGAGCGAACCACCGCCGAGAAAGGACGCAGGCCCGTAGCCATCTCGTAAAGGACGATCCCGGCAGCATGGATGTCCGTGCGCGCGTCAATCTCTCCGCCAAGCACTTGCTCTGGCGCCATGTAGGGGAGTGTCCCGGCAATGGCATGGGTCTCGCTGAGTGTTTCTGACGCAGGGCTCTCCTTTGCGGGAAGCCGAAGCTTCGCCAAGCCGAAGTCCAGAATCTTCAACCGTCCCTCGCTGTTCAGAAGCAGGTTTCCGGGCTTGAGGTCGCGATGAACAACAGCGTGTTCATGGGCTGCGGACAAACCTTCCGCAAGTTGTATACCGAGTGCGATGACGTCCTTTTCGGGCAGCGAGCCTTCCACGAGCCTATCCGCTAGCTTTATTCCCTGGATAAATTCCATGACCAGGAAGTCGCGCCCTTCGTGCGTTTCAAAGTCATGGACCGTGGCAATATTCGGATGGTTCAGTTTCGAAAGAGCCAATGCCTCGTTGCGGAAGCGCTTGCGGGAATGATCGTCGGCGATCGTGCCGGGATTGAGAACCTTGATCGCGACCTCGCGATCGAGGTGAGCGTCGTAACCGCGGTAAACAACACCCATCCCCCCGCTGCCGACTCTCTCCAGAATGCGGTAGTGGCCGAACTCGAGCCCGATGAGGGAGTCGCCGACAGCGGCCTGGCCTGCCATGGGAAGTTCTCCTTCCCACTAACCCTCTCCCGCGAATCATAGGATTGCGCCTATGCGAAGTCAATTCATGTCTAACCGGCCATCAAATCCCACCTGGCTCCACAGAAGTCTCCCTGTGGGGAATGTGGGATACGCCTGGGTACGCCCAGAGACGTCCTCCGTAAAGCACTTCTTCTACAGAATCCCAGCCGATCGCCAAACGTTCAGAAAACCCTTGAGCAGATCGGCTTGGAAGTGATTGATATTTCGGGTCGAGACAGAAGGCCTTTCAGGGTTCGGAATACAGTAGAGTCTGTTGAAAAAGTCCGCTCGGAGCAGATTTTATTTGCCGTGACTATCCCCTGTTGTGCTACGGAGTACTGCAGGGAGGAACACCGCCGATGATGGGTCAGCAGAGACGGACAGAGTCGT